>Ga0209200_1000516_pt1 | contig 43286 bp, 45 predicted proteins | sample AD_UKC033_MetaG_FD_184406 | JGI IMG/M metagenome (GOLD analysis project Ga0209200, IMG submission 184406) | Active sludge microbial communities of municipal wastewater-treating anaerobic digesters from USA - AD_UKC033_MetaG (SPAdes) (version 2) | ecosystem: Engineered > Bioreactor > Anaerobic >... | reverse complement strand
GGCGCTCGCGGTGGCGGCGTAGCGCGCGATTTTGCCCCCTGCGGCGGCGCCGCCGCAGGGGGCAAGCCAAGAAACACCTTGAGTGGAAACCATGATAACCAATTTGCTGAACTTGACGGACACAACTCGAAAGCAAGCTTTCACGGGGGTCCTTCGTTAGGAGGGAGACTTCAGGAAAACTGAGGGGCGCCAGCCGTTTCCATCATACACCGAGAGGGAAATCCGCCTCTTAAACCTCGCATTCCGAGCCTAGGCTCAAATACGGCAACTGGTAATTTGCCAAATGCATTTAACATCAGCAAAACCAACCACACGATTGACTTCTATGAAAACCATCCAAAACATCCTCGGCCATCAGTGTTTGTTGGATGGAATCAGGTGGTCGGCGGTGACGGCTGGGGCAGTGCCTACAGACGCCATGATTTTCAGTCGTATTGGATGGGAAACTGGGCGAACGACTTCGACTATCCTGATATCGAAACTGCCTTGGATCGTGCGAATACCGGGGCCAACTGGGTAAGTTACGGGAAGTTGTGGGGTGCCCTGACAATCTACGGCTACAAGCAAATGCAGATGGACGATTACAACTACAAAGGCGACTGGAGATGGCCATGATTTTGGATATTGGGCAGCTTGGCGGGATGATTCAGATGACAGCAGATTTTTCGAATGCTGTCTTGGTGGCAATGCTGCCCTATGTCTCCAACGTCACGCATCAGCTTAATCTGCCGGTGCCGCAACCGATTGCTCAACAGGTGGTCGGTTGCGGCGTTTTGCCATACCTAACCCCAAACGGCGAGATGTTAGGTTGCGGAATCAAGCTGAAGGGCAACTGGGCGTTCGGTTTCCATTCGGGCTATTTAGATCGTTTTGAATCGCCGCACGCGTATTATGGGTTGCAGAACCCAAGCGATATTCCGAAGTTCTTTGGCACGGTGAGGATGACCCAGGATGAAGCCGTCCAGATGGCTCGGGCCACTCTTACAAACTTGGGTGTATCCTTGGAAGCGGTTTTCGCGGAGCAAGAGCCGCGTGTAACCCCGCCGCCAAAAGTCCGCACCCATATAGTTCCCCACTACCGTATCGAGTGGATTGATCCACGTGTGGATCACCGTTCGGTGGACATCGAGGTGAATGCCGAGGCAAAACGGGTTGAACGAATAGCAATCAGTCCAAATGCAAGCCTGCGCAGGCCATGGCCCAAGTTTGGTGTCGTGCCCGTCATTCAACGTAAGAGGCTCGCGGCGAATCCTGAATACGCATGGAAACTTCTGCCCATCGCCTTGCGTGCTGTGGACGAATACACCAAGGCCATTGGGCTTCCTGTCCCACGACCGTTGTCCTCAAACCACGTGGCCCGTTTTGAGGTTTCTGATAACGGTGGGTGGCCGCACTCAGAAATCGAGCTGACAAACGGCTGGCGGTTCGTATATCGGAACAGCATGGTCAATGGCTACTACGCGCCGGATACTTTCTTTGCCAGCGACAACCGTCCGATTCGAATCAAGGAGTTCGTCGGAAAATCAAAGATCAGCGAAGTCCAAGCGATCGCCTTGATCCGCAGGACGCTTTCCAAGGCCGATTACCCGACGAATCTCGTTCAAATGGGGTTCAAGCCGCAAGTGGTTAAACCTACCGTGCCTGGGATTCCGCGATGGGCGTTCTGGTGGAACCTTGAAAACGAAACTCGAAGCGATTTGATTTCCAAAGTTGAAGCGGAAGTTGATATGGAGAGAGGGGAGCTTAAATCACTCTACTTTGATAACATCGCATTTTGGAACAAGCCGCCACCTATTGACGTGCCAATTGCGGCACCAAGAGTGGGGGCCGACTCACAACCCAGCACTTTGCAGAAACCTCGACCAAAGGAGCCTCCTCCACCTCGACCGCAACCGCGCGGAACATATCGGACGCCAAATTGAACAAAGCTCTAGCTCCGCTCCCTTCGCTATGATTCGGCATTCGCGGCCAATCGCATTAGATTTCCCCATAGGAAATGCACATGAAAGGACCTATTTCCTCAGGCGGGTCGCTCGTTGCTGGAGCCACTGAACATCGGAATTGTTAGGAGAACTAAATTTGTCGCGAATCAAGCCCCCGGTTACCAGGGGCGGCATTGTCCGATTGTCACGCCAACGTTTGATCTCCGCATGCCCATCAGCGAACGACAAGCCGCCTGCCCGGTGATGATAACTGGCCGGTAGGTCATAAAGACCTGTCTGTCCCGGGGCATCCGGCCATCCGCGCATGTCGATAACAAAATTGCCCCAATCAATGCTGTCTTCGCGCATATCCATCAGCAGGAATGTGAGTGCCGGCCCAGGGTCCACCATGTCCGACATTCGCAAATATATCCGCCAGGGATTACCTCCGTAGGTTCGATTATCACCTCCGGAATAGTAACCGTCATATCCGGCGAATCCTCCCACCCATAGATTCATTGACATGCTCCTGACGCGAGGGTGCCTTTCTCCTTCAACGACCACCGCAGACCTGTCTGCCGGGCACCTCCAGATTTCCACCGAACTCCCGCAGTAAGGCCATAATGGGCTTCGCTTAATATCTACCTCAGGGTCCCAGTTAGAGCGATTATTTGGGTTAAAATCCAGATCTCCCAGCACCCAAGCATACGGGCTCCGCTCTGGATGCAGAAGGTCGTGGCTCGCGTAAAGAAGCACATCCCGATTATCGTCAGTGTACATCTTCCACGCCAGTGACAACTGCCGGTGATTGGACATGCACTGCAATCCCTGCGCCTTCAACTTGCCCTTTCCAAGCGCTGGCAGCAGTAGCGCGGCGAGTAACGCCATTATGGCGATGACAACCAGCAGTTCTACGAGTGTAAAACCGCCCCAAGTCAGCCTCTGGTGACCGCACCCACATGGCATCAACTTGTAACGGCTCGCTCGCATTCCCGTCACAGATTCCCGAATTGCCCAGCTAGCGGCAAGCCACTTTTAATCCGTATGCTTTGCCGACCTCCCCTTAAACGCACATCCCAACAGCGCGCACGCCTTTGGCCCTCCTAGGCCCTCCTGATGTGACGTGTTTCTGCCTTGCTCCGGTGGGCGGTTTGAACCAATTTTGTTCAATGCAGTAATCGAGCGACCATGTAAGAAAAGATAAGAAACAACTGAAATAGTTTGCGTCTTCAGCCGCTGTCCCCTACGAAACGGGAAATTTCTATTGGAAGGACGGCGCTTGAAGCATGCCCGCATTCGGGCGTGCTGAAAGCGTTCCTTCCAAGGCATTCCCGTGCCTGTAGGGGAGCGTGAGTAATCACGCCCCTTTTGTTTCAGGCAGACGCATGATGGCGCATCAAGGATGCGAGAGTATGGGCAAGGAACGACTCATTGAGCGGAGCACGAGATATGCGCCCTGGCCGAATAGCAGGGCGATGTGGGAAACCAGGAGAAGCATTCTCCTAAAGGTACTGCTCCGAATCGAGGAGACTCGGGAAAGCGCTTCGAGTCCCTTCGTTCCTCACCCCGGAAATACCGCAAATCCAAATGCCTCCGAGCCATGCCCAAAATAATCTACGTCGTTGATGATGAACCCGAGGTCCGCCGCATGTTCGGCCTATGCCTTCGAAGGCTCCACCCAAGTTGGCGCGTGACGGAATTCGCTACCCCGGCAGAAGCGCTTGGAGCCATTGAACAGAGACCGCCCCATCTTGTTCTTTCGGACCACGAGATGCCGGGGATGAGCGGGAGCGAATTGCTGGATCGAATTCGGCAGATTGCCCCGGCCACGGTTCGGATCATGATTTCATCGCACGTTGGTTTCTCCAAGAAGCTCGGTGCGGCTCACCAATACCTTGGTAAGCCCTGTTCCGTCCAGGATCTCGAAAGTCGGGTTCGGCAGGCCCTGGCCGCCCAAAGGTCCCTGCAAAACGATCCACTCGCCCGCCTGGTGAGTTCGCTTACGTCCTTTCCCGTTCTGCCGTCCGTTTATTCCGATTTGATTCGAGAGTTGGAAAACCAGCATTCGAGCCTCGACCAAATTGCCGAACTGTTGGATCAGGATGGCGGCATGCTCAGCCGTGTAATCCAGGCCGCCAATTCCCCGCTTTTCCGCGGCGACAGCGCAATCATGGATTCAAAGGCCGCCGTCCTCCAGTTGGGAACCCAGAACGTCAAAGCGCTGGTATTCTCGATGCACGTCTTCGACGGTTACGAGCGGATGCATTTCCCTGAAATGCCGGTCGAACTGCTTTGGCGTCACAGTTGCCTTACGGCTCGGCTCGCCCGCGAGTTGTGCGGAAAGACTCTTGGCGACGGCCCCGCCAACGATGCCTTCTTTGCCGGTCTGGTTCACGATTTGGGCTGTCTCATCCTCATGGAGAATCATCCTGAATCCTTCCGGGCGCTCTGCCAAAAGGCGCAGTCGCAAGGAAAGCCCCTCAGCCAAGCGGAGAAGGAAACCTTCGAGGCTACCCACGAGGATTTGACCGCATTCATGTTGCGCCTGTGGGGCATGCCCGAAAGAGTGATCGAGGCGGTCACGTTTCAAAACGCACCTTGGGAAGGTCCGCATGCCGACCGATTCAGTCCCACCGTGGCGCTCTACATGGCGAACATTGTCACGCGGTTGCATCGCCCGCCTGACAGGCTGCCGACCGCTGAGTTGGATCGAAAGTATTTGGATCGGGTCGGTGCGCCTGAGATTTGCCCGTCCGTGCGCTATGTCGGGAAACCGCCCAAATTGGCCTGAGCACGTCTGTTCAATCCGCCCGCGAGTTGGTATTCTCAACGACATGACGGCGTGGAAATCGAAAAGAGTCCGGGTAATGGCCATGATTGCGTGTGGTCCCGTCCTCATCCTGTTCTGGTTCATTACCGCTCCGGCCAGTATGGCGGTACAGCGTATCGCCTCGGGTGGGAACGGCGGCGCATTCTCGCGTGTTGTTTGTGACGTGACTGACTGGTACGAGTCGCCAATGCTTTACGTCTGCAAGGTGCCAGCACTGCGGAGGATGAGCGATTCCTTGGCGGACAAGTGGTGCGATTGGCTGGGTGCTCCAGAAACTACACCTTAAAAAGACTGACGGGGCGGGCGGCTGGCGGGCTGACTCGCACAACCGCCCGACTGTTCCCCGTCAGAAGCTCACGCTATGGCCAACTGCGGCGCTCGGACTTTGGGGCCGCTGCGCCTGGCGGCTTCACAAGCCTCCCACACCAAAACGCGCAAATCCCAATCATTACGATTGCGAGATCGGAGCATCCGTTGAAGCAAGAGGCCATCTTGAGGCCGGCTGGCAAGCTTGAGCGTTTCGCTCAAGCCCCCGTGCCAAAAACCCTCGGCTTCGTCGGCAAAGAAACCAGCTGATACGGCCTGAGCGCCGGGCGATTCGTGGCGAATGTAATTCCAAATATCCAGGTGCTTCACATGGGCCGGGAAAGCGATGGCCTGCTCAGTGCCCTGATAGAGCAAGATTAGATACTTCGAAAGTTGCATACCTATCATTGGGGCCGTGTCACCCTTTTGTTTTGAGCAGGGCCGGCGCTGAAAACCTGTTCAATTCACGGGCGAATTAGTACCCTCGCCGGTATGAGTTTTGAAGTAAGCGAAGCTGCCGAACCGGCAGTGCCCCCGAGCTTGGCTGTCGAGGTGCCAAGGGTGAACGGCGCACCCGCAGCCTTATCAAAGCGGCTTAACACAGAGGAAAGAAAGGCCCTCAGGCGGTGCGAGAAAATCATCGTGAAAGGCGCGGCTGAGTTTGTGCGCGTGGGCCTGGCACTTCGGGAAATTCGAGACCGGCGACTATACCGGGAAACGCACTCGACGTTTGAGGACTACTGCCTTGAGCGATTTGATTTCCGGCGTGCTCACGGTTACCGCTTGATCGAAGAAGCGACCGCCGTCGCCGAGCTTCAAATGTCTCCAATTGGAGACAAAATCGCCCTGCCTGAAAATGAGGGACAAGCCCGCGAATTGGCGGCGGTACTGACCGAAATGCGCGTCGAAGTGATGCGGCTCGCCACAACCAAAGCGGGCGGAAAGCCACTAACGGCCAGATTGATCAGGGCTGCGGCTATCGAGTTGGGGGCCTGCAAGTCTGCGAACGGGAAGCTGATCCCAGACGGTGGTGATGACGATATTCATACACCAGACTGGCTTGCAGGGGCCATCGTCGAACACTTCATGCCAAGCGGGCGCATTTTGGAACCGTGCTGTGGGTCCGGCGCGTTCGTTCGTGCGATCCCTGGCTGTGACTCGCTGGATTTCTCCAAGGGAGAGGATTTTCTGAAAGTGGAGGGGCGGCGATGGGATTGGATCGTAACAAACCCGCCTTACTCCCAATTCCGGGAATTCCTGAAAAAAGGGATGCAGGTCGCCGACAACATTGTGTTCCTGGCCTTGGTCAATGCGTGGTTCGTCCGGGCGCGACAAACGGATATTCGCAAGGCAGGGTTCGGCATGGTCGAACTTTTCGAGGTGCCCGTACCTGACGCACCTTGGCCTCGCTTCGGAATGACGTTGGCTGCGGGATGGTTGCGCCGAGGGTGGGAAGGCGGAATCGCCTACACGCAATACCGACAAGACAAAGGTCGGCAGAATAACGGTTCATAAGAAATGGCCGAGCGGTTTCAAAAACCACTCGGCCATGTGCCGTCTCTCGCGAAAGCCCGGGCGGCAAAGGCATCTAGTTTTTGGCTCGCGAATGCCTCACATGCATCTCGCCCGTTTGCATTTTGGGGCGGCTGGGCCACAAAGGTATTATGGTCCGTTTGCCTCCCTCTGCTACTGCTTTTTTCAGAAATTTTCATTCGGCCATTCTACCAGTTGAAAGGCGCGGCTACGCCGCTGTTAACACCCCTGGAGCGGTCTGTTTCGGCGGGGAGTCGGTACCCAGTTTGGGAGCGGTCGCCCGACAATGGCCCGGCCGGCCCGAGGCCCGAGGAACCGAACTGTTCGCCTCCGGGCGGACAGTTATTGCCCGTGCGAGCGTAGCGAGTAGGGCAGCACGGTTTCTCGCTCAGGGGAGACCGCTCCTGTCTTTTCCGCCTCCTCGCCGCGATAGTTCACCGGCCTTCCGGCCAGTCATTAACCGTTTATAATGCCGCTCTCGTAGCCGGGGAATCATCCTTCATGCAGGCCAACCGAGGCTAACCGTTATAGCGTTCCCGGCAGCTTGTCGGTCGGGGGTCTGCCAGGGTACTAAAGGGCTTGGCGGGCCGCCCTTGTCCCTTCTTCCTTTGCTAACCTCATGTGTCGAACGAAAGGACTTGGAAACCGGGGGCGGCTCAGACGTAAGAGGGTGACATGCCAGCAATTATAGCATGGCAACACTGCAAAGAAACATCGGGGAGCGGGCTATCCGGCACGCGGTTGTAGAAAGCGCAATTCACCAGGCGGACGTAGAAGCCAATAACAGACGGCGGAACCTGTTCTGGCTGGGCGTCGAGCAACAGCTTGAAGACGGCCACCAGCAGATCCCGGAATTGGGTGGCGGGGGCATGTATTTCGTCCTGGATAAGGATACCGGCGAATTCCTGCAAGTGGACGGCGACCAGCTAATCGCTCGCATGGACACCTGGGCCGTAGAGAAGGGTTGGTACCTGAGAGAAATTAAGGATGCCAAATGCAAGACGGGAAAACGCTGGAAGCGGACCCCAACAAAAGGCATTCAGGGGTTCGTGGTCACTGCGCCGCCCTGGTATTCAAATGTGATTTTCGAAGCGGCCCGGTCGGGAGAATCGGCGAGGGTACAAGAACTTTCCCGACAAGCCGCGTTCGAACTGCGCGATGTCATCGAGAAGCAGACCGGGCGGCAGGTACTGAGCGTCCAGGCGCATTTCGATACCGTCAATTTGCATTGGCATGTGTTTTCGAGTCGCATTGGGGATGATCACAAATTCCGGCGCGGAACTTCCAAGCGCATCGGTTTGGTTGGCCCTTGGGCTGTGGCAACGTTGCGGCAAGGGGAGGTCGGCGCGATCCCGGTTGAATCCACAAACTACAAGACGGCTCGTTGGCTGTGTGAACGCAACCGGAGGCGAACCGGCTCGCCGCCCTTGGATTGGGTCATGGCCCGGACCGTGGATAGCCTTTGCTTTGCTTTGTTCGGGGCTTCACCGCGTCTGGGGTTTTGGCTGCGGCTCTACAACCAAGGCTTGCCCGCATTGTGCTACAATCGCCTCCTGGCGCTAAATGATGCGGTCGGTCGGGAACTGCGGGCCTGGGAGCGTCACGCGGCCACGGGGCGCGATTACGTTCCGGCTGAGGTCGGCTTCGGTCGCGGGGTGAACGGAGGAAAAGAAGTGACGTTCAACTAGGCTGGCTGGATTGCGCAAGGCGCTTTCCAGCCATGGCGCGGGCGTACTATCGCTTCGCATCCCTCACGTGAACATACTCGGGCGGAATTTTTCGCCGGCATTCCGGGCCGACTTGGAACATGAGCATGTCTCCGGCATCGCTCACGTAATGTTCCTCGTCCGGGATGGAAAGCAGTTCCCCGCCGCCGTTGATCACGTGGACGGAGTACCGGTTATTTGGTGCGACTCGCTTGCCGCACAAAATGCAATACCATGAGATTGTCGGATCGTTGCGGCCAACTTGTTCTTCGGCCCACTCGAAAGCGAATGTTACAATCTTCTTCGCGGAACTTGGCTCAGGCATAACGATCTTTACGTTGCTTATCGGCGAGATCATCTCAGAGCTTGAGGCTCAAAGCTAATCGCTTACCGATCCACAGACGGCGGCGACAATTTCAAGCTGGGGCCTGGCCCCGAGGTCTTGAAGGGGGCGAACATGGAGGGGAGGCCATCGCATTGAAGTTCCTCGACTTCAAGGAAGCTCTGTTTGAATAGCCAAAGAATCAAGATTTCCCCGTCCTCGGGCAACCGGATATTTTGCTCCTTAATCTCGGCCAGCGCCCCCCTCGATAACCGGAATTGGGAAACGCCCATTTGGCGCGGGTCGCTCACATAAATGATGCACGACCCCTTGCTCCACGAAATTCCGCGGAATGCCTCGTCAGGGATGGTCAATCCGTTCTTGGGGATGTTCGGATGCGCGTCGGCCTTAATTGGGAATACGAGTGTCATAGATTGCTTGGTTTTGATGGTTACAGGTCAATGTCCACACCCTTCGCCGGGAGCGTCGGCTTCGGGGCCTGCGGCTTGGCAATCGCCCGACCGGCTGAACCATCGGGGCCTTGCTTGCCTGGGCCGTTGGAGTACAGCAAATCCATCATGGCGTTGAGGTAAACCTGATGGCCGATGGGGTGCTGTAACAGGGTGGCGGCGAGTTGCGGGTTTCCAAGGGCCTGGCCGAGCGGGAGGCGAATGCCCATCAGGGTCGCCTTCTCGTCCTCGTCCTTGTGCTTCTTCATCCGGTCTTGGATGAGACGTTCCATTGTCTGCAACGAGCTAAGAATTTTTGTGACTCTCATAATTTGTGAATCGGTTGACTGTCCATAACTGGAAGCGTGTCACCCTTGCGCGGCCTCCGTGGTTTTTGAATGAGCAAGCCGGTATGCCTCTCGGGCAACGTCGCTTTTCATCCAAGGCGTGATAACTCCGTACCTGTCCCGAAAGTCGCTGGCGAGCTTGCCAATAAAGGACCTGGTGCATCCGCACATCATTGCGAGTTGGCCCAGTGTGGGATTGCCAACGGAGTTCGGGGCGAGAATCAACCGCAATAGCTTGCGCTTAGCTTCGCGGACACGAGGGGTCCCAACGTGGACCTGGCCATTGACAAACGGTTCATCAACCCAATTGAGCATTTCAAAAGCGGTGACGAGTTCCGCTCTCTGGCGTGACTCAACGCCAGCGCACACCGAATCGTAATCGAATTCCACGACCGGGACTGCTTCACCGTTCTCGAAAGCTAGCTGGGGTGTTCCGCCAGCGTGCTCGTTCGCCTCGGATTCGTCCGCATCCGCCATCTGGCGGCAAAAAACGACAGGTGGCGGATCGGGGACTTCCTCTAACTCCATGCGCGTCTGAACGGATGGCTTTGTCCCGCGATTCTTTTCCGTGGCCGCCGTTTCCAAGATGCGTAGCGCCTGGTCAATATCGGCGTAGGGGTCAATGTGGTGGACGTGTGTGGCAAACAAGTCGGGATCGTAGTCATGGACCCTCAGCCAGCGCTCGGCGTACTTACGCATTGGCATTCGAGGGTTCATGGCTACACGAGGTCTTTCCTGTTCCTACTCGCCAGCCGTGGCGGTCCTGCTACCCAGCCAGGCCCCGACCTGGTCGGCTGTAATCGTGAAACCCGCGTCGGGAGCCGGGGCGATAAACTCGCGTTTGAAAGCTTGGTAGTGGCGGCTGGCAATCGTGGGGTTGCGGGTGTGATCAAGAAGAATGGCCAGCGCCAGTTGAGCCGGGCCACTGCCCCCGTAACCCCACTCGAACCCGTAGGGTGCGTGATCGATGATCTGCTGTGATGGTCCTGCCGCCAACGCCCGACGCCCGGTGCCGTTTAAAACTAGCACCAACGGTTGACCATTCTCGCGGAAACCCTCGTATTTCTTCATCGTTCGTTCTCGCTTTCGTGAGCCGGCGCTGTCGCGCGTGGGCCTAGTTCATTATAGGTTCGGGCAACCGAGTTGCCGGAAAAAGTGATGCGTTGGTACCTGGAAATTGCGGCTTAAGAACCTCAAGCTTTCAGCCGATAGGAACCTATAATGTCCATATATGGCTGACGCAGTGGTTGGTAACGGGCACTATGGCTCACACCATCATATTTTAGAAATTGAGAGACTTACGGGCGGTCGCATCCTGGCCGCGCCGGGGAAGAAGTGTCGTTTGGAGCAAATGTGGTTCCATTCGGATACGCCCACGCGCACCCCCCAATACTTCATCAACTGTCCCTTCCCTCCTTCGATCCTCACCCAAGTACACCGGGACAAGGAACTCGCGATCAAGCCTGGCTTCCGGCATGACCTCCTGCTCGATCTTGAAAAGAAGAAATTGGTGGAGGGCGAATGGGTTAAGAACGAAGAGATCAGCCTTGGCGAGAAAAGGGAATTGCTGACCGTTCTCGATGGCTTCCCGTGGATAGCCTGGGCCGGAATGACTCCCCACGGCGTGCATGCGGCGGTGTACTTCAATGAGTGGATTCCAAATTCCTGGTCGGGCCAAGTTGTTAAATGGGTTGGCGAACAGCTTGAAGCAGCGGGCTACAAAGGCCCGGTGTTCATCGATTGGTCTCCCTCGGTGAACTGCAATCGGCCCAGCCGCTATATTGACGAATTTGCCTTCTGGCGACCGGAAGTGAGATTGGACGCCAGCGCGGCGGTTACCGAAAGCCGCTCCGTCGCTGAAAGCCGTGCGAGGTCGCTACGCCCGCCCGCAACTCGGGGCTCGGGAAGCCTCAAAGACCAAGCGAAGCGCGAGGTCGCCCTTCGCGCCCGCGCCAATATGAAATCGGCCACCGAAACGGCGCTTGAAGTGGGCGAAACTGTGGCCTGGGTGGACAAGCTTTGGTTGGAAGTTCCGCAAGAGGCATGGAATCCGTTCAATCGCGACCTGCAACGGATGGTTGGCCCCCGGAGCCAGTGGGGATACAAGCGCCAACACGGATTCACGATTCATCACAATGCGGCGTGGTCGTGGGAGTGGTGCTGGTCGCAAAAAATGGACTTTGAGACCGTCAAGGGGCTTGTGTTTGAGGAACCCATTTTCGAGGACATTCTGAAGGAGCTTCGCTCCGCCTGGGAAGAGAGCGTGTCGCGGAACAAAGATTCACAGAAAACGGCCACTTGGCAACAATGGGTCGAAAGAGACATTGAACGCTGTTACCTCAAATTCGGCACGCGCTGTGTTCGCAAACGCACAATGGAGCGGGTAAAGGAAGCCGCGATCCACACCGGCAAGGATTCCGTTGCCGGGTCCGAAATCGCCCGGAGAACCGGCCTGGCGAAATCGACCGTCACGTATGCGTTCCGAGCCTTGGGTGTGAAGTGCGTGCCCAAGGGAAAAAAGAGTTACTTCCCCTTGCCGGCTGAGTGGATACCGGATGAGGCCGAGTCTGGCGGGCCGCCCTTGTCCCTTCTTCCTTCGCTAACCTCATGTGTCGAACGAAAGGACACTGAGGAAGGGGCAAGTACACCCAGCCCCAAGCAGGGGGAAAAGAAGCGTAGAAAGAAGAAGCTGGCACCCTTTGAAGCCTTCTGGCGCGAACTGGCCCCTGCCTTGGTCGAACTGCCTTGCCCAGTCGAGGACCGCTACGTGCGAGAAATCGAGGAAGCACTGAGCCGGGGATACGCGACGCACTCGGAATGGCGCAACCTGGTGCGCCGGCTTCGGAAAGATAATCCCAGCAACCTAAACGATAGTGCTTCGCTCTCCCTGCTCCTGCAACTGGTCCGGGCCAGCCTCTCCGCGAACGGGGATGTTGCCCACCCGGAAACGGAACTGACGGCCCTGCTGACGCAAGTGCTGGGCGAGCAAGCGCGACCTTTCATGGAGTGGCTACGGTCAAGCGGCTACATCGTGGACGTATCGGGTTGCGTGGGCACTCCTGGGGAAACCTGGCTCGCTTGGCGGTATTTCCTCGAAGGCGAGGCCCGGTTCGCCTGGCGCGTTATCGAGCATTGCATCAAAGGCGGCATGCTTGAGGTCGTATGCGGGGAGCCGGGTACCGGCAAAACCCAGTATTTGGCGGATAAGCTGGTCGTAGCTGAGCGGACCGGCCGGATTTGTCGAGCGGGGAGTGCCCTAAACCAGTCGGCGGGCCTTCTGCGGAAGCGCCTGCCGCCCGGCACGAAGCTGGAGATCAAAACGCTTCACAAGGCTTTCAAAATCCCTGTTGAAGTCCACGAATTGCGAGGCAAGGTGCGAAGCCTGAGTGGCGATCTTCTGGTCGCGGATGAAGCCGGCCAGGTTTCCTGTGACACCGCTGGAGTACTGGCGTTTCGCTGGAGACGGGGTGCCGAGGTGGTGCTGTCGGTCGGTGTCGGCCAGAATTTACCAATTGGGCCGGGTTGCGTAGCCGAGGACCTGATTGCGTGGCTGGCGACGCGCAACTTGCCTGGATGCAAGCTGAACCTGCTAACCGAGAATCACAGAGTCAGTCTCGACGAGGCAAACGGCATCGTTGACTTCTTCCGCGCCGTCATGTGCGGAGAAATCCTGGAGAGTTTCGGGCCGGGGATGGAGGTCATTTGGTGCAATGATGACGAATCGGTTTTACGCACTGCCGCTTTGCTGGTGGCGAAGCATAAAGCCGTCTGTTACTCGCCAACCAACAGCAGTGTCGGTGAAGTCAATAGCGGTGTCGTTACCATGGAGCGTTGCACCGACGAAGCTGATACCGCCAACCCGTGGGAGTTCATGCAGGGGGAACCGTTGGTCGTAAAGAACGCTGGGGCAAAGGCGCGTCAAGCTGGCTTGCGCAACGGGGATGAGGTCGAGGTAGCAGCCCCGATCATGAACGGATTCAACCCGAAGGCGACGATCCGCGTGCGCTTCGGCGGCAAAGAAGCCGTGTTGCTTGTCCAGGAAGTGGAGCGGGCGCACTCCCGCACGGGGCATTCCACTCAGGGCGCTGAATCAGGAGTCGGGATCATCAGCCTCATCCAGTCGAGAGCGACAACCCGGCGCTGGCTTTACACAGCGGTAAGCCGCTGTCGGAAGAAATGCGTCCTGGTCGCAACGCGGGATGGGCTCAAAGCGTGCCTGGCCAATAACCCTCGTCGGCGGACCTGCCTTTCGGCCTTGCTGAACAGGGCGGCGGGAGTCCTCTTTCCAACTGAATGAGCCTGGCCCTGCGGAGGGCCATCGGATCAGATTTCCCAAATATGCGGTTGGTCGGGAATTAGAGCCTGATGGCAGTGCGGACACTGCTGCGGGTGCCTGACTGGTCTTGGGCGGCGCGGAATCGCCGGAGGTATAACAGGCGGAACTGGCCCGGCGTAAGCCTGCCTGCGCTCCATCGCCTGGCGGCGGCGGACGCCGATCACGGTCCCAACCATCGCCCCAACGGCCATTGCATAGTAAAGGTCTCTGAGGAATTTCATAAAGGTTACTTCAAAAGCTGTGCCATGCGCTGAGAGTGTTCATCGCGATAGTGCCCGTAAGTCCGCATCAAAAGCGCCCCGCCATCTTTGTGTCCGACCCATCGCGAGATAGTGGGAATATCCACACCCTTTTCAATAGCCCTGGTTACGAACCAATGCCGCAAATCGTGGTGGGAAAGGTGCTGGACTTTCAATTTGGCACATGCGCTGTCCATTGGTTTGCGGATCAACTTGACCTTCGGAATTGCCCCGCTGCACGGCGATGGTTTGAGCGGTTCCAGAAGTGCGCGAAGTGAGGGGAACAGCGGTGCCTCATAGCCTCCGCGCTTGGCCTTAACATAGCGCACCACATTCCGGTCCCAATCAATGTGCTCCCAGCGAAGGTGCTGGATCGTCTCGATTCTCGCGCCAGAGAGCCGAAGCAGGTCGAAAACGAGGCCAGCGTCTTTGCTGCGGCTATAAACGTCCTGGCGAACAGCATCCATTTCGGCTTCAGTCGGTAGCGTGAAATCAGCAATCTTCACCCGAAGGTTTTTGATGCCGCGCATCGGGGAGATCCCGCGCAGAATTCCTCTCGCTTCGGCCATTTCAAACATTTCCCGTAGAATTGTAAGTGTCCCGTTTACGCGAGTCGCGCAGCCCTTCTGCCTGTTCCGCCAACACTCGATATCATATTTTTTTACCTTGCGACATTTCGTCAACTCGAAGCCGGGCCAGTTCTTCTTTAGGTAGTCGATCAATTCCAACTTGTATTCGCGTGTGCGCTCGGCAATCGTCTGGTCCAGTGTCAAATGCCCGCGATAAATTTCGAGCAACGCGCCCATGGTTGCGCCGGTCCCTGCTCCGCTCCCATTGCTCCGGTGTGTGTCGAGCCACTGCGCCAACTTCGTCCGCGCGATCTGAAGGTTGTCAGTTCGGAGAGATTCCCGCACGCGATGCCCGGAGAGTTTGGCTTGAACGTAATAAGTGCCCGATGATTTGTAGCGAACCAGGTTCGACCCGATTCGTTCCCACTGCTCTGATTTCTTCATGCGGGGGCCATAATAAAGGGGGGCAAATCGGGGGGCAAGAAAAATGTTATAATTATGTTTGTAATGCCTATCCACCGAGTGGAAATGCTGTTTTGGAAAATGGTTTCCTAAACCGTTGATCCCTGTTCAATTCAGGGTGGGGGTGCCAGCTTGCGCGCGATGCCGGGATCGGCCTCTTACCAGTTCACCGGCACGGTCAATTTTCGCCCAAAGCGATTGTGGTAATGCAGTTGGCGCTGCTGCGCGCCGTATTCGTGCACGAGCCGGGTGAGTTTCACGTCGTAGCAGCAGTACTCCGCGATTTCGAGCAGCTTGCCTTCCCGGTACCATTGGATGGCTTGCAGCCCCTCCGCGGTCTTCTTCAGGCCAAAGGTGGCCGCGGCGATTGCCTCCAGCGAGAGCCGGTGGCGCAGGGTCTCTTGCAGCTTGAGCATCATGTCCAGCGTGGGCAATTGGCGCAGATCAAACGCGGTGTAACCATGTAGCACCTCATAATCGAACCGCAGAATGTTGAAGCCGACGACCTGATCGGCGCGCTGCAATTCCATGATCAGTTCGTTGACCCGCTTTTCGCAGTAGATCTCGTAAGCGCCCCGCGCGGTGCTGAAGGTCACGCCGACGCTCATGCCCATGCGGCTGATGTTTTCCCAGCCGCCGACCTCATCGGCTGATTTCTGGGTCTCCAGGTCAAAATAAACAATGTTCTTCATCGAGGCGTCTTGCGGCGGCGACAAAGCCAGCCTGCCACCGGGCCACTCTAGCGGACACGGAAAAGCGGGCCTAGGAAAAACGATCGGGGACAACAGTTTCCCTCCCCAATTTCCATTTTTCTGCCATTGACTTCCCCACGGCGCGCGGCAAAAGATGTGCCGCATGAAAGAAACTGCTCATCCGCTTACGTCTCGTCGCGAGTTTATCAAAACCACCGGTCGCTTCACCGCCGCTTCCGCCCTGGCGGGCGTGGCGTTGCCACATGTCCACGCCGCCGGGAGTGATCTCATCCAACTGGCCCTGGTCGGCTGTGGAGGCCGGGGCACGGGCGCTGCCAATAATGCGCTCTCCACCCAGGCGGGCCCACTCAAGCTCGTAGCCATGGCGGATGTCTTTGAAAAGAGGCTTGCCGACAGTTATGACAACGTAACGAACTCGAAGCGAGACCTGGTGGACGTGCCGCCGAGCCGCCGATTCACGGAGTTCACCGGCTATCAGCAGGCGATGGACTGCCTCAAGCCCGGGGATATCGTGATCCTGACCACGCCGCCGGCCTTCCGCTGGGTGCATTTCGCCTACGCCATCAAAAAGGGGTTGAACGTGTTCATGGAAAAACCGGTCACCGTAGATGGCCCGACCAGCCGCCGGATGCTCAAGCTGGCCGAGGATGCCGCCGCCCGGAACTTGAAAGTCGGGGTGGGGCTGATGTCCCGTCATTGCCGGGCGCTTCAGGAATTACGCCAGCGCATTCAAAACGGCGAAATCGGCGATGTCATTCTCATGCGCGGCTACCGGATGCACGGTCCGGTCGGGCATGCTTTCCAAACCAAATGGCCGGGCGACCCCAGCGAATTGCTCTGGCAAGTGCGGCATTTCCACGCCTTCCTTTGGGCCAGCGGCGGCTGTTTCAGCGACTTCTACATCCACCATATTGATCACCTTTGCTGGCTCAAGAATGCCTGGCCGATCAAAGCCCAGGCGCTCGGCGGGCGGCACTACAAGCAGAATCCCGAAGGCGTGCCCTACGTAGATCAGAACTTCGATTCGTATTCGGTGGAGTACACCTTTGCCGATGGCAGCAAGCTATACATGGATGGACGTTGCATGAATGGTTGCAATGACATTTACTCCAGCTATGTGCATGGCAGCAAAGGCATGGCCATTGCCGCCAAAGCCGGCGACTTCCAGGGGCCTTCCAGCATCTTCAAAGGCCAGAATGCGCAACGCTCCAACCTCCTCTGGACTTCCAAGCCTCCTCCTGGCCAGACGGACGACCCGTATCAAAATGAATGGGATGATCTCATGGCCGCCATCCGCAACAATCAGCCCTACAACGAAGCCAAATACGGCGTCGAAGCCAGCCTGGTCACCAGCATGGGCCGCATGGCCGCCCACACCGGCCAGGAAATTTCCTATGAAGACATGCTCAACTGCGAGCATGAATTCGCGCCCGATGTGGATAAGTTCACCATGAATTCGCCCGCCCCGTTGCCCGCGGGACCGGATGGCAAGTATCCCATGCCCATGCCGGGGATCACCAAGCAGCGCGAATATTGATTTCAGCCTGGCCCTGGCTCCGATTGGGGGCTTTGCCAGCGGGCGTCCGGCGGGTCTGAACGTCTTGGGGAAGCTCGGCCAGGCGCCGCCGCAGCCGCCCAGGCGGACGCGGAGGATGGGGGAACCGGGCTGGCCTGGGCGGGAGAGGGCGTCTTTGATATGGAGCCCGCCTTGCCGCCCGCTTTCGGGGCGCCGGGATGGTTGCCGCATGCCCCGCGGGGCTTTGGCGCTGCCAGAAATGGAGGCGTGCCCTTGCGCCGCGATGGCAATATTCCGCTTCCCTCAACCGAAACTCCTGCTAATGATGGCTCGGTTTCATTTGACGCGCGAATCATGAAAGACATTGTTCCAGCTCCGCCGCCCGTCGTGCGCAATGATGTGGCGGCGATACAGACGCTTTTCCAGCAGAACGTCGTGCCGAGCTATGGCCGCTTCGATTTGGTGCTAAGCCACGGAGCGGGATGCAGCCTCTACGACATCACCGGCCGGCGCTATCTCGATTTGGGCGGCGGCATCGCCGTCAACTCGCTGGGCCATGCGCATCCGGCCATCACGGAGGCGCTGGCCGAGCAATCGCGCAAAATTATCTACTGCTCGAACTTCTACTACCACGAACCGCAAGGCCGGCTGGCGCAGGCGCTGGTCAGCCTGATTGGCCCGGGCAAATGCTTCTTTTGCAATAGTGGCGTCGAGGCCAACGAGGGCCTGTTCAAACTGGCCCGCAAGTTCGGGCACGATGAGGGGCGCTTCGAGATTCTGACCACCTTGAACTCGTTTCATGGCCGGACGCTGGCCGCCATCGCCGCCACCGGGCAGGAGAAGGTCAAAAAAGGGTTCGCGCCAGCGGTGCCGGGTTTTCGCCATGTCCCCTTCAACGACCTGAAAGCCATGCGCGAGGCGATCTCGCCCGCGACGGCGGCGATTATGATTGAAGGCATCCAGGGGGAGGGGGGCGTGCTGCCCGCCACGCCGGATTATCTGCTGGGCTTGCGCCGCTTGTGCGACGAAAAGAAGCTGCTGCTGCTTATGGACAGCGTGCAATGCGGGCACTTTCGCAGCGGCCGCTTCCAGAGCTATCAGCGCATCCTCGAAGCGGTGCCGGGCGGCGAGACGTTCCTGCCGGATGGCATCTCGATGGCCAAGTCTCTGGGGGGCGGCTTTCCCATCGGCGCGTTCTGGGTGCGGGCGCCCTATGCGGATTTGCTGAGCGCGGGCTCGCACGGCACCACTTACGGCGGCTCGCCGCTGGCGTGCGCCGTGGCGCTGAAGATCCTTGAGGTCATCGCGCGCGAGAACCTCGCCGCCAATGCGCGCCAGGTGGGCGCGCAATTCAAAAGCCGCCTGGAGGAGCTTGCCCGCAAATACCCGGCGATCATTCAAAAGGTGCGCGGCCTGGGACTGATGCTGGGGATGGAGCTGGCGCCGGCCATGCCTCAATTGCCCGGCGACCCCGCGAAGACGCCGGCGGTCCGTTTCATTAATCTCCTGCACGCCGCCGGGTTGCTGGCCATTCCGGCCGGCACCCACGTCATCCGGTTTTTGCCGCCGCTCAACCTCCGGCCTGCGGAAGCCGAGGAAGGGCTAAAGATGCTTGAATCCGTGCTCGCCAATCTGGTATGAGAGGCTTTTCTCCGGGCAGGCAGCACGCCTGTCCGCTTTGGATATGAGACATCTATTGAGCATTGAGAAGCTGGCTCGCGCGGAGATGGACGCCATCCTGGCAGGGGTGGCGCCGCTCAAAAAGGAACGCGGCCGGCATACACGGTTCCCGCTGGCCGGTCAGACGTGGGCCATGATCTTTTCGAAATCCTCCACACGCACCCGCGTTTCCTTCGAGGTCGGCATCCGCGAATTAGGCGGGCAGGTCATTTTCCTTCCCGCCCATGAAATCCAGCTTGGCCGCGGTGAGCCCGTCAAAGACATGGCGCGCGTCATGGGCCGCATGGTCCACGGCGCGATCTTCCGCACCTTCGCCCAGCAGGACGTGGAAGAGTTTGCGCACTACGCCCAAATCCCCACCATCAACGCGCTCACCGACCAGGAACATCCCTGCCAGATCCTGACGGACATCTTTACGTTCCAGGAAAAGCGCGGACCGATCCAGGGCAAGGTAATCAGTTTCATCGGCGACGGCGCCAGCAACGTCGCCACCTCGTTGGTCTTTGCCGCGGGCAAGGCCGGATTCGAGTTGCGCCTCGCCGCGCCCCGGGGCTTTCAACCGGACGCCGGCCTGGTCAAACGGGCGGGAGGAAAGATCGTCGTCACCGAAGACGTTAAGGCTGCGGCGGCGGGCGCTGACCTGCTTTACACCGATGTGTGGGTCTCGATGGGGCGGGAGCAGGAATCCGCTGAACGCCTGCAGCAACTGAGCGGCTATCAGGTCAACGCCGGCATTGTCCGGCTGGCCCGGCCCGACGCCTTGGTCATGCATTGCCTGCCCGCTTATCGCGGCAAGGAAATTGATGAGGAGACTTTCGAGGCCCACGCCCAAACCATCTTTGATCAAGCCGAAAACCGCCTCCACGTCCAGAAAGCCATTCTAAACTGGATGACCGGCTGACAAGCCCCCTATTCGCAGAGGCCCGTGCGCGGATCGCGATCGTCCCGCCCGTGCGCCAGCCGTTGCTGGCCAGACGGATCCGCTGAGAATACTTGGAGCCCGAGGCTGCCTTCTTCCGCCCATCTGCTCCAGCCGGACCGGCGCTCCGCCAGCTCATTTCCCCCAAGCTTCCCGGGAGTGCCCCCTCCAGATGCTCCCCGCCCGCTTTCGCCGGTTCCCCAACGATTTGAGTGGAACCAGCCGTAGGGCAGGCGGAGTTTGCCGGCCACCCGATGGAGGGTGGTAATGCGGTTGACGATGGCGCGGTAGCCGCAAGCCTTTCTTTTGACGGTGCTGAACCCGCGATTGAGCCTTTCGGTGTGGTTCTGGCAGAACATTCGCCCGTCATCCTGACGGCGGCGGGCCGATCCCCAAAACGAGGGCCGCTCCCGGAACTTCAGAAACACCGTGCCGCTGGCAGATTCAAATCAGTTCGCGGCCACCTCCCAATTCAATCCCGGTCCCAACAGCTCCTGAAACAAGACTCTCTGCGTCATGCTCCAAGCCGACATGGCCTCCTGGCCCATCTTACCGACTTCGTGGGCAAATCCCCGTTTTATACGTAACCCCCGTCTTTCCAGCCTCATCCATAGCTACCCTCAAGCCGTGTACAAGGGGTGTACAAGGGATGCCCACCGGGTGCACAACGAAAAATCCTATGTACTTCCGGTGAGCATCCCTTGTACACCCCTTGTACACGGCTTGAGGGTAGGGTGGAAGTGACGTAATTGCAGGGAGTTGAGGTGCTTTGAGAGGATTGGGAGTCCGAGGGGCTTTGGGGGCGGTTTTTGGGGCGGTTTTCTTGGTTGAAACAGCGGAACTGTGGGGGGAGGGAAAGCCTGCACTCCTTCGCCCTTGAGCCCTGGCAAACCGGATTCCCCTTTGCCCGCGCACTGATCGGGCGGCGCCATCATCGCACGGCCAAAAAGAGCGGCCAAACGCCCCCGGGATCGCACGGCTGCCTTTCCAGCGCCCCGCCGGAGGCTGGCGGCTGTTTCCGTGGCGCCAGCTCATCCGTGGCCATTGGGCGGGGGTGGAAATCCGCAATTATTGGCACCGGATAGGGCGGATGGGCGAGGACGTCTCGCGCAGTCGCAACCCCTACCGGCTGGCTAACCTGGCCCGGTTGCACCGCGCACTGCTGGCCCTGCTGGCGCACCGCTACCCCGATCCGCCCCTTCCCCCAAACATCGAAGCGTTTAACCGCCGTCCAATCCGCCGCCTCAACCTCCGCAGCTCTTGATCTACAAAACCAAAGCCCCTGACCTATTCGGGCACCGGAGGCATTCATGTCTGGCGGCGGGCAGGCTGCCGCATAAAGGGGGATGGCGTTGAGGATGCTCGTGAGAGGGGCAGGGGAGGAGGCCCATGCCCGAAGAAGAGAGACGCGGAAGAGCGGGCCTCAGCGGACCTTTTGCCCGGCCCAATCGCGCGGGGCGGAGCCAGAGGCGAAGGATTCCTGGCTGTGGAGCCAGCGTTCCTTGGGTTTTGACACCACGGAGCAAAGCTCTATGCTTAGGCCGTGCGCATTGTAAGGGTATCGCTAGGCCAACGCAGCTATAATATCCAGATCGGCACGGGCTTGCTGGCTCGTGTGGGGAACCTGTGCCGGCGGCTGGAACTGGGGCGTCGTTGTGCCATTATTTCCGACGCGAATGTTGCGCCCCGCTATGCGCATGCCACGCAAAAGGCATTGGACCGCGCGGGCTTTGCCACGGAATTGATCACCATCCCCGCCGGCGAGACGGCCAAGAGCCTGGGCACGGTGGCGGCGTGCTATAATCAACTGGCGGGGCATCGGCTCGAACGCAGCTCCTTTGTTGTCGCGCTGGGGGGCGGCGTGGTGGGGGACCTGGCGGGATTCGTCGCGGCGACGTATTTGCGCGGGATTCCGTTCGTGCAGATTCCCACCACTTTGCTGGCGCAGGTGGACAGCTCGGTCGGCGGCAAGGTGGGGTTGAACCTCAAGGCCGGCAAGAATCTGGTGGGCGCGTTCCACCAACCGCGGCTGGTGCTGTGCGATCTCTGCACGCTGGCCTCGCTGCCGCCGCGCGAATATCTCGCCGGACTCGCGGAGGTCATTAAATACGGCATCATTTACGACGCCGCGCTCTTTCGCGTGTTGGAGCGCGACCTGCCCCGGCTCTTGCGGCGCGAGCCGGCGTGCCTGGCGGGCGTCATTGCCCGCTGCTGCGAGATCAAGGCCGCCGTCGTGCAGCAGGACGAAACCGAAAGCGGCCTGCGCGCCATCCTTAATTTTGGCCACACCATCGGCCATGCGCTCGAAGCGATCTCGCGCTACGGCCAATACCTGCACGGGGAAGCCATCGCCATCGGCCAGGTGGCCGCGGCGCAAATCTCGGTTTGCTTGCGGGGTTTGCCGGTGTCAGAGGCGCTGCGCATCGAGCTTCTCTTTCAGCGCGCGGGGTTGCCCACCCGCGTAAAGCTCACTGCCGCCCGGCAGCGCAAGCTCTTCGCGGCCATGAAACTGGACAAGAAAGTCAGCCGCGGGGAGGTTCGCTTCGTCCTCACGCCGCGAATCGGCGTTGCTGAGTTCGGGCACCCGGTCCCGGCGGGCATCCTCCAGCGCGTCTTGCATCCTGAACCGGGCGCCGCGCCCGGGTTGGAGCAAGGGCAAGAGTGCCCGCCACGGCCCTCCGGCCAGGCCGAAGGCGGATCAGCATGCCCGCGCCCCGGCGTTGCGGCGGCGCATTCCCCTCACCCCACACCCTCCCACGTTTAACATGTCTGCGGTCAGCGAAACCCTTGTTCGCGAATACTTCGAGTTGCACGAATTCCTCGTTCGCCAGCATCGCAAACATGTCGGTCAAACCCGGCGGAACGAAGATGACGATATTGACTTTTTCGTGCTTAATCCGCATCCCAAGCCTGCTATGGGAGAGCTGCCCTTTGTGCTCGGCTCGCCCGAGTTGTCCTTTATCGAGCGCGCGATTGTAGTGGTCAAAGGCTGGCATACGGACACTTTCAGTCCGGCGCGGCTGGAAGCCTCGCCCGGCATCTTCCGTTTTGTGGAACCGCGGGTCTTTCGGCAGGCGGCCCGCGCCTTTGGCAAAGAGGACACGCCGCTGAAGGTGCTGGTGGTTCCCGCCCTGCCGCAGACTGCGGCGGCCCGGGACGAGAGCATTGCGCTGCTGCGTTCCAAGGGCATTGACGCGGTAATCCCCTTCCGGACGATGCTGGCGGATTTGATTAGCAAAACCGCCCCCAATTTCAACTACCAGAAGTCGGACGTGCTCCAGCTTATTCGCATCCTCAAAAACTACGATTTCTTCAAAGAGCCGCAGATGGAATTGTTCAAGCCCCGGCCCGGTAAAATCAGAAAGGGCTAGTGGGAAATCTCCGGCGGCAACCGGTAGGCTAATCGGAAGCCCGGCGCAAAGCCCCAGGGAACGGCCGCGTTGGCGGAACCCACAAAGCTGGGGCTGCAGTTTCTGGCGGTCGTCTTCGGTTTTCTGAGGCGCGTCTCAGTTTCGGAGCGGCTCGTTTCCAATCAAAGGCATCTGAAAAACAGTTGACCACCGGGGATAACGTTGCCGCGCCGCGCCCCCGGGCGGCCTGGAGCACGCATGCCTCCCGGCTTTGAGGCGTTGCTAAAAATAGAGATGCCCCCGCCGGCTGGCTGGCGTTCTCCGCGGCTTGCCAAGCCGGCGGCGGGCTTGCTAATTTTCCGAGGTGGCACAGCAGCAAACATTGAAAGGAACGGCGAGCTTCGCCGGCATTGGCTTGCACAGTGGCAACCGGGTCTCGATGACCTTCCTGCCGGCTCCCCCCAACACCGGCATCCGCTTTCGGCGCGTGGACCTGGAGGGCAAACCCGAAATCGAGGCGATTGCGGAAAACGTGGTTGATAACAATCGCTCGACTACTTTGGCCCGGGGCCACACCCGCGTGCATACGGTGGAACACGTGCTGGCGACCTTTGCCGGCTACGGCATTGACAACGCCATCGTGGAACTGGATGCCAACGAACCGCCCATTGGCGATGGCAGTGCGCGGGAATATTGTAAGTTGATTCAGGAAGCCGGGATCGTGCCCCAGGACGAACGCCGCGAGTGTTACAAGGTGACCGAGCCCATCCAGCTGGAGATGGGGGAAACGGTGATGACGCTCTTCCCGGACGAGGCCTTTCGCATTTCCTGCACGAGCGCGGACAAGCAGGGACGGTTCACCCAGTTTTACAGCGTGGAACTGACGCCCACAACCTGGGAACGGGACCTGGCCCATGCGCGCACGTTCTGTTTTTACGAGGAAATCGCCTACCTGATCAACCATGGGCTGATCAAGGGCGGCAGCCTGGAAAACGCGGTGGTAATCCGGGATGATGCGGTGCTGACCACCGAACCGTTGCGCTACCCGGATGAATTTGTCCGCCACAAGATATTGGATATCGTCGGCGATCTTGCCTTGTTGGGCCGGCCGCTGCGCGGGCACCTGGTCGCGGTCCGGCCGGGTCATGCGGCCAACTGTGAGCTGCTGCGGCGCATAATCGCGCAAATGCGCAAGCCGGTGGTTGCCGCGCAGACCTTTGCTCCTCCTCCGCCGGCTCCGAAAACGGCGCCCCCGCCCGCCGCGGCCGCGGATGAGACGCAACCGCAGGAAAGCGCCATAGACATCCAGGGGGTGATGAAGCTGCTGCCGCACCGCTATCCGTTTCTGATGGTGGATCGCGTTGCGAAGATCGAAGGCTCCCATATTATCGGCATCAAGAATGTCTCCATCAACGAAGCCTACTTCCAGGGACATTTCCCCGGTCACCCGGTAATGCCCGGCGTGCTGCAATTGGAGGCCATAGCCCAGGTGGCCGGCATCATCATGATGAAAAGCGCGGAAAACGCGGGCAAGATAGCCTATTTCATGTCGGCCGAGGATGTAAAATGGCGCAAGCCGGTGCTGCCGGGCGATGTGCTGGTTATTGATGTGGAGATGACTAAAATCCGCGGCAAGATCGGCAAAGCCAAGGGCGTGTGCAAAGTGGCGGGCGAAGTCGTCAGCGAGGCTGCGGTGACTTTCATGCTGGCCGAACCCTAGGACAGAATTATTAAGCGGTATGATTCACCCCACGGCTCTCATTCATCCCCGGGCGCAGATTGGCCCTGATTGCGAGATTGGGCCGTATTGCGTCATCGGTGAGCATGTCGAATTGGGCGCCGGCTGCCGGCTCCATGCGCACGTAGTGGTGGACGGCCATACGCGGCTGGGGCGGCAGAATGTAATCTATCCCTTCGCCAGCATCGGCCTTCAGACGCAGGATTTAAAGTGGAAGGGCGGGGTGACCCGCACGGAGATCGGGGACCATAATACCATCCGCGAATGCGTCACCATCCATAGCGCCACGGGCGATGGCGAAGCGACGGTCATCGGCTCGCATAACAACATCCTGGCCAGCAGCCATCTCGGCCACAATGTGGTGATCGGCAACCACGTGATCATTTCGATGGCCGGAGTGGCGGGGCATGTGGTTGTGGAAGATTACGCGCTGGTGGGCGGAATGTCGGGGGTGCACCAGTTCTGCCGCATCGGCAAAATGGCGATTGTGGGTGGTTGCTCTCGAATCCCGCAGGACGTGGCGCCGTTCATGCTCGTTGAGGGCAATCCCCCCGAGACGCGCATGATCAACAAGATTGGCCTGGAGCGCAATGGCGTGCCGGCCGAAACCCAGGCTGCCCTCAAGCAGGCCCACAAAATCCTGTTCCGGGAGGGGCTGACTACCTCTAATGCCCTGGCGCGGATCGAGCAGGAATTGCCGCCCCTGCCGGAGGTTCAGTACTTGGTGCGGTTCGTGCGCGCCAGCGAGCGCGGCATCATTAAATGAGCGCCCAAAATTTGAGCGCCCCCGCACAAAACGCAAGCGCGGATTCCGGCTGGCCGCCGCTTGCGCCGGGCACGCTTTATCTCGTGGCCACGCCGATTGGCAACCTCGAGGATATCACGCTGCGGGCGTTGCGCACCCTCAGGGAATGCGACGTGGTGGCCGCTGAGGACACGCGGCGAACCGGGCGGCTTCTGAAACACTTTGCCATCGTTAAACCGCTGCTGAGTTGTTTCCGGTTCAACGAAGCGCAGCGCTGCGGGGAAATCATCGAACGGCTGCAGCGCGGGGAAAAGGTGGCGCTGACGACGGATGCCGGCAGCCCGGGCATCAGCGATCCGGGGGAGCGAGTGGTGCAAGCGGTCATTGCGGCGGGCCTGCGGGTCGAGCCGGTGCCCGGGCCTTGTGCGCTGGTGGCGGCGCTGACGGCCAGCGGGTTGCCGGCCACCGAATTTCATTTCATCGGATTCCTGCCCCACAAGTCCGGCCCGCGACGCCGGGAATTGGAACGTCTTCGCCACACCAGTGGAACCTTGGTGTTTTACGAATCGCCCTATCGCATCGGGAAACTGCTGGCCGAGCTAAACGGAGTTTTCCCGGCCTGCCAGGTCGTCCTTGCACGTGAGTTGACCAAGAAATATGAGGAATACCTGCGTGGCACCCCCGCCGAATTGCTGGCGTTGCTCCGGCAACGATCGCTTAAGGGAGAATTCGTCGTACTGTTGTCCGGCGAAGGGAGGCCCGCCATGGAGCCGGATATGGATTCAGACTTCTGCGGCCCGGGAGATTGATTCTTTCTGGTTGGCGGGACAGGCACAGTTTATAAGCCCTATATCAACAAATTATGAAGAACAATACACCTCTGCTGAACTATCACCCTCTTGGCATCTATCTGCCCACGCCATTCAGGACCCGGAGCGGCATCTTGCGCCGGTTCCTGGCTTGGGCCGTGAGCATTCCCCTGGCTGGGATCAGCTTGACGGCTAGCGCGGCGATCATTGCAATTCAGGACTTTGAACCGATCCCGGCGGTTCCCACTTTTTTGTATACCGCAACCGGAGGCTCGATTTTAACAGGCAGTTCCGGGAGTGGCGGGGGCCCGTGGGGGAGCAATGGAGACCGCCCCTCCTTCTCTCCGTATTACAGCGGTGGCGCTCAAGCCTATCAGGTCAACAGTGGCACGGCGACTCTCACCTTCGATGCTGTCAACACCGGCGGCTTCACTGGAGTCCAACTGAGTCTCCGGGTGGCAGCGTTCTCGGCTGCCACCTCCGCAAATGGGCTTGATTTGGGAGACTATGTGGAAGTCCAAATCAGCCCTGATAATGGGGCGCACTACTATCCCACGGTGAGGGTGACAGGTAACAACAATGCCTACTGGAGTTACGCGGGCGGCACCGGAAATGCGGCCACAGCCTACGACGGAGATGCAACCGCGGCGGTATTTACCCCCGCTGGCAAGGGCGAACGCACTACCGATGGTTACAGCACGATTACCATTACCTCGCTGCCGGAGGTGAGCCAACTGCGAGTGCGCGTTATTATGACAAATGATCACGAAAACGAACGCTGGGTCATTGATGATTTGTTAATCACGGGAACGCTCGCGGAGCCGCCTCAGGCTGGCAACAACGGCCCTGTTTGCGCGGGCGAAACGTTGTCCCTTACAGCCTCGACCATTCCCAGCGCCACTTACGCTTGGACCGGTCCCAATGGTTTCACCGCGAATGTGCAGAATCCCACGATTGCCAACGTGACCCCTGCCGCGAGTGGGGTTTATAGTGTGACGGCCACTGTCAATGGCCACACTTCCCCCGCCGGCACTACCAGTGTGATCGTGAATCCTCCTCCCGCCACCTCGGTTATCAGCGGCAGCAGCGTGGTTGCCATTGGTCAGGCAGGGCAGATTTACTCGGTGACTCCGACGCTCGGATCGAGTTATGCCTGGACCGTTCCTGGCGATGCCACGATCACCGCTGGGGCGGGAACGGCCACGATTGAAGTCCGATTTGGCAGTTTCGGGGGAAATGTTGCCGTAAGCGAAACGACCGCTGCCGGGTGTGTGGGGGACCCGATCTCCCTCGCAGTGGCGGTGGGGCCGAACCACGCGCCGATTGCGCAAAATAAAACGCTGACCACGACGAAGAACACCCCCGCGACCTGTTTCCATAGCAAGCTTCTTGCGGGCGCCACGGACGCGGACCATGACTCGCTGAGCATTAGTTCCGCCGACCCGAGCAGCGCACAGGGCGGAATTGTGGTGCTCCAGGCCGGAAATATAACTTATGTTCCGCCGACGGATTTTATTGGTTCAGACAGCTACTCCTTCACCATAAGCGATGGGCAAGGTGGAACGGCCACGGCCACCGTAAGTGTGACCGTTACGGCGAATAATGGAGGGGCTCCGAACGTGGTCATTCCGCCGACGTATGATAGCGCGAACCGGACTTTTCGCGTCACCTTTGCCGGCATTCCTCACCGTGCTTATACCGTCGAAGCCGCGAGCGAGCCAAACGGGCCCTGGTCCTATCTCAAGACTGCCACCGCGGACGCTTATGGTTTGCTCGAAGTAACCGATGTGCTGCCGTTATCGGTCACTGCCCGTTACTATCGGACCATTTCTCCTTAGCACGATAGTGCTAGCCCGTGCCGCGAATGTTCGCTGCGGCATAAAGTCGGCCGGGCATTAGTGGGGCCAAAGTTTTAACGGTGGCCGTTGCGAGACAGAGGGATGGTGGCGTCGGCTTAAATCCGGCGTTTACCTTCGCGCGATGGTTTCAACCGAAAACAATTCCCTGTGCCAGCGGAAGGTCTTTCGAATAGTTGACGGTAGCGGTTTGCCGCCGCATATAGTTCTTCCAGGCATCGCTGCCGCTTTCGCGCCCGCCGCCGGTTTCCTTTTCGCCGCCGAAGGCGCCCCCGATTTCAGCGCCGCTGGTGCCCAGGTTGACATTGGCGATGCCGCAATCACTGCCGTGGGCGGCAAGGAACTGTTCAGCTTCACGCAGGTCGTTGGTGAAAATAGCCGAGCTGAGCCCTTGGGGCACTTCGTTATGATAGGCAAACGCCTCGTCCAGAGTCCGGTAGGGGATGAGATAGAGGATGGGGGCGAAGGTCTCTTCATGCACGATCTTCATATCGTGGCGCGCGGTTACCAGGCACGGGCGAACGTAGCAGCCGCCGGGGTAGCGCGACCCGTTAAGGGGTTCGCCGCCATAGAGAATTTGGCCGCCTTCCTGGCGCGCCGCCGCGAGGGCCGCCTGCATATCTTCGACAGCGCGCGGGTTGATCAACGGCCCCATAAGTGTGCCGGGTTTCAAAGGATTGCCAATGCGAACCTGCTGGTACGCGCCGACCAGGCGGCGGGTCAGGGACTCGCGAATGGACTCGTGCAGGATAAGGCGCCGGGTAGTGGTGCATCGCTGGCCCGCCGTGCCAACTGCGCCAAACAAAATCGCCCGCATGGCAAGGTCCAGGTCGGCGCTGGGGGTGACGATAATAGCATTATTGCCGCCCAACTCCAGCAGCGAGCGCCCCAGGCGGCGAGCCACCAACTCGGCCACGTGACGGCCCATTCGGGTCGAGCCGGTTGCGGAGATGAGCGGAACCCGCGGGTCATTAATCAGTCGCTCGCCAATCGTTGCCCCCTCCCCAATGACCAGGCTGAAAATTGCGGGATCAACTTTGTTGGCGCGGCAGATCCGCTCGGCAATCTTGAGGGTGGCAATCGCCGTGAGCGGAGTCTGGCTGGAGGGCTTCCAAAGGGTGGCATCGCCACAGACGGCGGCCAGCGCGCTGTTCCACGCCCAGACGGCCACGGGAAAGTTGAAGGCGGTGATGATGCCAACAACCCCCAGCGGGTGCCATTGCTCCATCATGCGGTGGCGCGGCCGCTCTGAGGCAATGGTCAGTCCATAAAGCTGGCGCGCGAGGCCAACGGCGAAGTCGCAGATATCAATCATCTCCTGCACTTCGCCTTCGCCTTCAGGTAGAATCTTGCCGGCCTCAAGGGTCACGAGCCGTCCCAGGTCGGTTTTGGCCTGGCGCAAAGCATTGCCGAGTTGGCGCACCAGTTCGCCCCGCTTGGGAGCGGGCACGAGCCGCCAGTCCTGGAAAGCCTGTTGGGCGCGCCGGGCCACCCGCTCGTACTCCTGCGGCGTGGCGGTGCGGACGGTGGCGAGAGTGCGGCCATCTATGGGCGAGATGCTTTTGAGCAGCTTGCCGCTGCCGAACCATTCACCGCCAAAGGCGCCGGGATTCTCGGGTTTGAGGCCGAGTCGTTTGAATAAGGCGGAGGTCAGGGAGTATGTCGGTTTCATAAAAAAGCCGGCGGGCCTGGTGGTAGGCGCGGGTTAAAGCAGGCGGCATTGCTGGTCCATAATGCGCAAAGCCGCTTCAATGATGTCGTCCTTTACGTCCAGTACGGGCCGCAAGCGAATGGAGCGCTCGCCGCAGCGCACTACGAGCAGGCCCAGTTCGTAAGCGCCTTTCCAGAAAGCGTCCCGCGTCGCACCGTTGGGCAGATCAAACGCCAGCATCAACCCGCGCCCACGGACTGCGGAGATCACCGGGTATCTCCGAGCCAGCGCCTGGAGTTCGGCGAGGAAACGCTCCCCCTGGCATCGCGCGTTCTCGACCAATCGCTCCGCTTCGATGATCCGCAGGTAATGCGTGGAGCGTACGTAATCTGTAAAGTTGCCTCCCCAGGTCGAGTTGATGCGGCTGGGAAGCCGGAAGCAGTTATCCTTGACCTCATCAAGCCGCGGGCCAGCCATCACGCCGCAGACCTGCACCTTTTTGCCGAAAACGAGCAAATCAGGGCGCACGTCAAAATGTTCGCAGCACCACATTTTGCCCGTAATTCCCAGTCCGGACTGGACTTCATCAAAGATGAGAAGAACGTCATTCTCATCACAAATCCGGCGTAGCGCGCGCAGAAACTCGCCCCGGAAATGATTGTCGCCGCCCTCGCCCTGGATGGGTTCGATAATAATGGCGGCAATCTCCGGAGCCTTCCGGGCCAGTACGTCCCGGATTTGCTCCAGCGCCTGCCTCTCCTTTTCGACCACCGCCGCCTCGCGCTGCGCGGGCGGCAGGGAGAAATCCAGGTTTGGCGCGATTATGCGTGGCCAGGGAAACTTGGCGAAATAGGCAATCTTGCGCGGATCCGTATTGGTCAGGCTCATCGTGTAGCCGCTCCGCCCGTGAAACGCGCGCTCAAAGTGGATAATCTCCGTCCCGCGCTCGCCTAGCCCTGCGGCGAGGTTCCGCCGCACTTTCCAATCCATCGCCGCCTTAAGCGCGTTCTCCACCGCCAGGGCTCCGCCCTCGATAAAGAAGTAGCGCTCCAGCGGCGCCAGGCCGGCCACGCGCGCGAACGTTTGAATGAACGCCGCATACTGCACGGTGTAAACATCGGCATTGGCCACCTTGACCCGGGCCGCTGCCAGCAAGTCGGACTTCACATCCGCTTGCTCGAAATAGGGATGATTGAAGCCGATGGGTTGCGAGGCATAAAAGCTGTAGAGATCAATCAATTCCCTCCCGGTCACCGCATCCACAAACCGCGAGCCGCGGCTGCGCGTCAGGTCGAACACCAGCTTGAACCCATCCACGAGGATATGCTCCTTCAGACGGGCAATGACTTGTTGTGGCAAAACGGCATCCGAAGCCCTTGGTCCCGCCGTCGGATTTGCGGCAATGCTGCTGGCTTGTTCAATGACACTCATACTGCTATTGATTTTCCACATCTGGAAAACCCGAGACAGACTAGTGAATAGTTGTCCCTCAATCAAGTAAAATAGCCTCTCCGCGAACCTCATTTTCAGGTAAAATCCTGCACCCAGCCATTCGTCCCGAGCTTTTTTGCCGCGCAAAGTGAGGGGCTTGATAGCCAGTTCCCCTGCGCCACGACGGTGCGGGCAAAACTTTGCCCCGCGCGCCCGGGCCCGTTTTGACGAGCAAAGGTGAATGTTGGCGGTTAATCAAAGCCCAGAAAAGGTCTGCCTCTGTACGACAGGCGACGAATTCCGCGCCGTGGTTCTTGAAGCCTTGACCAGAAGGAAGGAGAAGCCACCCAAACCGCGAAACAGTGCGAATCAAAGCTTGCATGCGTTCCAGAATGGTCTAATTTGCCTTGGAAACCAGCGGCGGGGTAGCCAAGTGGTAAGGCAGGGCTCTGCAAAAGCCTCATGCGTCGGTTCGATTCCGACCCTCGCCTCCAAACTGAAACGCTTCTGCGTCAAGGTTTTCCCTCGGCAGGATGCCGCGACGGGCATCAAAACGGGCACTAAATTCTCTACGGACGCCAAACCGTGGCAAACCACGCCAACACGCCCGTAGCACCGTAACAGTTCGGAAGACTTCTTTCGTAGGCTGCCAAAAGTCTATGAAAAATCGTTTCCGTCTGTTGTATCGGGGTGAGCGCGGAACCTTCTTCTGCTTCGACAAACTGACCGGCAAGCGCACCAGTCTGCACACCAAAGACCGGGATGCTGCCGAACAAGTCGTCCTCGCCAAGAATCAGGCGTTGCGCCAGCCGGTGCTCAACTTGCAGATCGCCAAAGCCTATTTGTCCGGCACGGATTCCGGCGTGGCGACCCGCACTTGGCAGGGCGCACTGGACGCACTCATTGAGACGAAGCACGGTTCGACCAAAGAACGTTGGATTCGTGCGGCGAAGGACAAGGCGCTCGATGACCTTTGCTGCCAAACCATCATTGAAACGCAAGCCGAGCATTTGTTGCAGGCACTCAAGGCAGGCACGGTCAGCACCAACGTCCACTTGCGGAAGTTGCATAACTTCTGTCTGGCGATGAACTGGCTGCCATGGCCGATCATTCCGAAGCGACTTTGGCCGGAAGTCCGCTACAAGGAGAAACGCGCGATCACGCGCGAGGAGCACCTGGCCATCATCGCCCGCGAGCCGAATTCCGAGCGCAAGGCGTTTTATCAACTGGCCTGGCATCTCGGCGCATCACAATCCGATCTCGCGTTTCTGGAAGCGGAGAACGTGGACTGGCAAAATCACGTCATCAGCTATCGCCGGATGAAAACCGGCACAATGGCTATCATGCGCTTGGACGAGGAAATGGAGGAAATCTTGAAAGACCTTCCAGGGAACGGCCCGCTGTTTCCGTATCTGCGAACTGTTCGTTCCGGCGACCGGGCGACGGAATTCAAGCAGCGTTGCGAGGGGCTTGGCATCAAAGGCGTGACGCTGCATTCATACCGATATGCTTGGGCCGAACGCGCGAAAGCGGCTGGTTATCCCGAACGATACGCCCAAGTGAACTTGGGCCACAACAGCAAGGCCATGACGCGGGCTTACTCGCGCAAGGCCGAGGTGGAAATGCCGTCACTCAGCGAATGGGAACGACAACACAAAGTGTTTGCCAAAGGCAAAGCTGAATCGGTCGTCTGAACGGCGGTTGCACTGGCCAAGCCCCTGTCCGAATTGTTCGGGCTGGGGCAATCTATTTGCCTTTGGACGAGGCATTCACCTGTTTAACGAGATCCAAAATGACGACTTGCAGTCCGGCAATCTTCTGGATTGCCCAGCTTTCAAAGATGATCCGCTCATTGGTCAGTTTCGGGTCATTGGGATTCTCTGCCATGATGCCATCCCGATATTTGTGGAATTCGTCTATTAGCTCTTGCGACTTTGCATCCACTCGCCCGGCGGCCTCTGGAAATTCCTGTGCATTCATTTTGGGATTTTAATTATGCGGAACGAGCGGGTCAACGCGTAGCGTTGTCGCGCACTGGTTGCCAGCAGCGTTTGACGCCAGCATGAATGCGCCGCAAATAGTCGTAATCATCTTTTCTCTTGTCATCTACCATGCCATGCTGTCCGGAACAGATTTTGCAAACGCTGCATCAAACATGAAAGCCATACTCTCTGCCGCGTTACTCCTGGTTGCCGCCCACATGACGAATGCGCACGGCACTTTTGAGGCCATGTTGAATTATGCTGGGACGACACCGTCGGGTGGTTATCCCGTGTTCTCCTCGATCTATGCCTCCATCAACGGGCCGATTGGCTGGACGTTTCAGCCGACCACGGCCATCAACGTGACCGCCTTGGGCGCGTTCGACTACTTAATGTCCGGCCAGAGCAGCTTACGGGTCGGATTGTGGGATGCCAGCGGCAACTTGCTTGCCTCGCAGACCGTCAGCGCGGACGGCGGGACGGTGGGACAAAGCCACTATGAATCCATCGCTCCGTTGTTGTTGCTGGCGGGCGAGACGTATTATGTGGCGGCTTATTCCGCTTCCGGGTCGTTGTCTGCCGTGGTGGTGACACCGGATGTTGAACCGAACGGCTATGCGACGATGTCGCCGGAAATACAATTGGGCCAAGTGGCCTACGGTTCGGGGACGGGATTTTCCTTTCCGGGAACGACGGCGGGGAATTCAGGTTACGCAATCATCGCGCCGAACTTTGAATTTCAAGCCGTGCCAGAGCCGTCAACCTTGGCTTTGTTCGGCGTGGGAATCATGGGCTGGTTCGTGGCGCGACGAGGCACTGGTCGCACCGGGGAAAAGCCCTGAATCAAGGGACGAAAATCACAGCCATGACAATTCAAGCATTCATTTCTTACTCGCACAAAGACGCAGAACTGCTCACGCAATTACACGAACATCTATCCGCGCTCCAGCGTCAGCATTTGCTTGACGCCTGGACGGACAGGGAAATTCATGCGGGCGGTGTGATTGATGAACATGTGAGTGAGCGGCTTGAACAAGCCAGACTTTACCTGCTGCTTGTAAGCTCGGCATTCATCCAATCCGATTATTGTTTTGAGAAAGAATTCACCCGTGCTTGCGAGCGGCAGCAGGCCGGCGAGGCCATCATCGTCCCGATCATAATCCGTGAATGCGACTGGAGAATCCCGGCCCTGCGACGTTTCAAGGCACTTCCCGAAGACGGCAAGCCGGTTATGAGCCGACATTGGCACACGGCTGACGAGGCATTTGCCAATGTAGCTGCCGGCCTCCGTGATCTCATTGAACACGGCCCGTTTTCAAAGGCAAAGCGTCAAAAGGCAGATAAGGCAGTCAAAGAGAAATTCATCCCGGACGAACGACATGTGACCGAAGAACAACGCGCTGAATTACGAAAGATTGCCGAGGAAGTTGTTGACCGGTTGACTGCGTGGGCAGCGACCGAATCCGATGACGTGGTAAAGAAAAAGAAAGGGCGAAACTTCGGGATAGTTTGGAGTCAGTTCAATGAGCATTTTAACACGGTCGAGCATGGCTTGTCTTCGCTTCCGCGTGAGAAGTTCGACGAGGCCAAGAACTGGCTTCAGCAATACCGGGCCAGCAAGAACAAAAATTTCAAACGCACCAATCCACAGAAATATCGGAACACGCTGACCAAGACCATCTATACGCTTGCCGGAAAACTGGGCTGGACTGATTCACAACTCTATGCGTTCGCTTCGGAGAAAGTCGAATATGCAACACCAATCAACGGCTTGAGTGATCTCGGTAACAATCAGTTGGAACTCGTGCGAGATCGTATTCGTTATGAGCACACGAAGAAGACCGTGAAAACCAAGCAGGCGAAGGCTCGCAGGGAGAATGGCGGGTAATAGCCTTGACCACCAGTGGAAGGCGTCAACGAGACACAAAGTTATTCTCTTGACTGGTATTATCATTGTTGCTCGCCGCCTTACCCGTGTGGATTGAACGTGAAGCATTCTTTCTTTTCCAGTGGTTGACGATGACATCGGAAGCCTTCGCGAGCCAACGTGTGTCAGCCCGCAATTCCTGAAGTTCGGCGCTGGCGAAATACTTTGAACCAGATTGTGGCGGATGACCGAGCGGCCTCAACAAACCCGCGGCCACTAGCACCGCGATGTCTTGCTCGGCAAATCCAAGCAGCCATGCCGTCTCGGTTATCGAAAGGCGCGCGGGCGGCACGGGCAACGACAGGAAATCTTTTTTCTCCTGCTTCATGTCCGATCTCCACTGCGCGAGGTTGGCCGCGCCTCGCCATCGGCAGCTTCCTCGTCCAGCCGCCGCACGGCAATTTGTGTGATGAATCCCTTTTCCTGCCCTTGGGAACGAAACCGCGTCGGCATGGCCATTACCCAGGCGATTTCCCGCGTGTGAACCGCCGTTTCGATGCGGCGCAGGCCATACCCCACCAGCGTTACCTCGTGGTTGATGAAATAAATCTTCAACGTGTCGTGCTCCGCGCCCGCCTTGAGTTCCGAGTGCATGAAATGTTCGTGCGCGAACACCAGCGATTCCTGGGGCGAAAGTTCGACGCGCAACCCGCGCGACCGGGGATCAATGCCGAAGCACTCGATGGTTTTGCTGTCCATATTTTTCGATGTTTGCGAGTTGCGTTAGTTGGAAGGATTTCACCCGCGCCAGAATGTTCCGGGCGCGAATGCTCCAACCGCGAGTCCACCGTTGCCAGCGGTTGCTTTGCCGTCGTGACTGGAATTGCCGGATGCGCTCATGGCCAATCAGATCCAACGCCAGCGGTGAACCACCCGCCCGCAGCACATTTTCGCGGAGCGCGATTTTGTCGGGCGTGAAAATGCGGATGCCCCGGCGACCACGCGAGATCGTCACATACCACTGGCGGCGATTTGTGGCGGCACGGACGGCAGAATCCGAAAAGAGCACATAGTCCATTGTCTTGCCCTGTGAGCCGTAGGAAGTCACCACGTAACCGGGAACGAACTGGCGATAAGCCGCGTCCAATGTGCGCCCGTCTTGTAAAGCGATGCGTCCATCCGGGTGAACGCCTTTCACCGTGACAATTTCCCCATTGGCGACCGCCACGCCAGACGACAGGCGCTGATTCGCTTTGAGTTGCAGCCTGTCGCCTGTGGCGAGGGAAATTTTGCGTGGCTGACAGACCGTGATGCGGTCCAGTTGATGTTGCGGGACAAGTTGCCACTGGCCGCCCATGTCAATCACCACCCCGCGCTTTACCACGCCCACCAGCGAGCCTTTCGCGCCACGCGGCGCACCGCCTATGGGTTGGTTGAACACGATGGAAGCGGACGCGGATAAAAGCGGGCATTCCGCTTTTGCGCGTTGGTCAAATCCACCTGCTCTAACGCTTCAATGTCTGTTTCTTTCGTGCCCAGCAGACCCTTTTCCCGGAGCTTGGCCCGCACCTGCTCGTTGACGCGATGCACTTCGCTCCACGTCTGCGCGACGACCACCAACGAATGTCCGGCTTCAGCATAATTCACGTATTCTTCGGCCAGACGTTCCGGCTGATCACCCAACGGACAGGCAACGACCGCGCCCAATCGTTCGAGACCAGCGAAGGATTCTGCCAGTTTACCGGCAGCGGCATCCGCGACAGCGCGGCGGTAGCGGCGAATACCGCGTTTTTCCTCATTAGTTTCGCCGAACTTGGGATTCTGGCGGCGAATCTGCCGCAACTCGGCCGGTTGCAAATGTGCGTAGCGTTCAAGCACGAGCATGGCGTCCGAGGCTTCCACCGGCCCATGCTGGCGCGTGTCGCCGGAGAAAATCAGCCTGCCATTGCTGGAGCGAACCAGCCTGACGAGTTCTGCCATTTGCTTGCCACTGACTTGACCCGCTTCGTCCAACACCACGACGGCATGTTCTGGCATCGCCTTTCGCGTCAGGAAGTCGGCGAGCGTCGTAGGCGAAGTGAAACCACTGTCGGCCAAATCCCGCACCTGTTGGCGCTGCGGGGCAAGTGTCACCACGGGATGACCCGCTTCCCGAAGTTGTTCCGTCAGTGCCTTGAGTACGTAACTTTTTCCCGTGCCCGCCCCGCCGCGAAACAACGTGATGAAATCCCGCGACATCAGCAGTCGCTTTAACGCCGCGCTTTGTTCTTTGGCAAAAGACTCTGGCAACACGGGCAGCGTGTGAACCAACGGCCCAAAGGCGCTGATCCCTTCCGTTGCCGCTCGGACGATTTCCCATTCGCGCCCCAAGACTTCGCGCGTGGTCACATTGGCAACCTGGCTTTCGTCCCGGACATAACCCCGCTTGCTGGTTGCCCGTTTCAAGCCGCCGATGCTTACGTTTTCCCCTTGCGCCCAAAGCAACGCCTGCCGCCAGATTTCCCGTTCCGGCACAACGGCACAGCGGTCGAATAGATGCTCCTCCGCCCAAGCAACGGCTTCCGCCGATTTATCCGCTTCGTCACGGCGGACAAAGCATCTGCGCCGGGCCATTCATCTTTGCGAACGGCGAATCCTCGCCAAAGCGTTCAATGGCGGCGAACTGCTCGCCGCGCTGGCACAGCAGGACTTCGCCGGGATTTAGTTTGAGCAGTGCGGAGCGAACTTCCCATTGGCCGGTTTGAGGCGTACCGTCCGGGCGGGCGACCGGGCGACGGAGTTTAAGCAGCGTTGCGACGGCCCGAAAATCAAAGGCGTGTCGCTCCATTGCTACCGCTACTCTTGGGCGCAACCGGCGCGACTGGCGGGGATGCCAATTCGTTTTGCGCAGGAGGCGCTTGGACAGAACAGCAAAGCCGTGCATCTGGCTTACTCCGACGTGCCGGAAGTACGAGTGCCGTCACTCGCTGATTACGAGAAACGCCAGACGATGTTCGCCGAGGGAAAAATTGATGAACCGCAAGCCATACCGCAAGTGGTCAATGCGTGAGGAATGACTATGAAATCCAATTCCTTCGACAGAACGCTCCGCGTGATTGGCCTTTGCTTTTGTGTGTTCATTGTGGCGCCCGCGTTCTCCGCTCGCCAATCTCGCAGCGAGCCGTCCGCCGAAAAAAGAGGGCAAGCACGGTTTGTTGCGGCGAGGCAAGAAGATCTGGCCAGAATTGCCACGCGCCTTGCCAAAGGCACACTGCTTTGGTAAAATCGAACCGTTCGGAAGAACGCTGTATGTAAACAAACAAGCCACAATACGAATCTGCGGCTTCGCCGCTGTCTGAATCGAAATTGGCATTTTCATTGGAAGGACAGCGCTCGAAGCACGCCCACATCGGGCGTGCCGAAAGCGTTCCTTCCAAGGCATGCCAATGCCTGATTCGGGGCGTGAGTAGTCACGCCCCTTCGGTTCCGGGGGTGAGGCTTCGGAAGAAAGGAAAAATGAAAATGAAAAGTCTGAAGTCAACAATCGGCAAGCTGGCTGTGGGATGCGTTTTCGGTCTCAGCTTGATCAGCAGTGCGCCTGCTCAGCTCCAATTCACGGATGTCCGGGTGAACAGCGGTGGCGCTATCCAACTATATTGGGCGAGTGAATCGAATGCCGTTTACCGAATCGAGTACGCCTCCGAGTTGATTGATAGCGGCACGATTTGGAACATGCTTTACGAGGATTATCCTTCCTTTGGAACAAACACCTACTGGACTGATGCTGGCGACCAAAACACCGCAGACGTCGTCGGTCATCCGAGAGATGGCGCGATGAGGTTCTATCGAGTTGTCCAGACTGATACGAATGATCTCGCAAATGCGCCTCAGGTTTCAATCCTCACCCCAACGAACAATTCGGTGCTCACTGGTGACATTACAGTTTCTCTTTCTGTTACAAGCTCGCTTCCTGTGAATTCAATCCGGCTTTACGTGGACGGACAAGAGGTCGGCTACCAAGTTGATGAGGCGACGAATTTTGTCATCAACACCTGCCAATTGGGGAATGGTTCGCACAAGATTTTTGCAATTGTCGAGAATTCAAGCGGCTCCGAAACAACCGGCGAAACAGCCGACATGGTTGCGAATTATGGAATTTCGCCGGCCCGTTCAGTGATCTTCGACAACTTTATTACGGACTACCGCGGCAAGCTGAGATTCCAAGACCCCGATGAAAGTGAAACGAACCGCTTCTCAGCAAATTTCGCGGCATACGCGGACTGGACGCTGACGATCACCAACCAAAACGGTGTGGCGGTTCGCACTGTGACCGGAACTGACTTCAGCATGGAATTTGTGTGGGACGGAACTGGTGACGGCGGAACGAACTTACCGAATGGACCGTATTGGGCGGTCCTGTCCGCCACACAATCAAGTTCGTCATCAATGGCGGAGTTGCTACGAATGATGCCCTCCTACATCGAGGACGCAATTGCGAAAGGAGAAAAATCGTATTTCATCGAGCCGCCGCCAATGCCGCCGGTGTACACAAATGGGGAATGGGTTTCTTGGGAAAAAGTTTACGGCCCGCAACCGTTAACCGAAGTGCCCATCCAAGACGAATATTTCACACTGGCAGCCGCAATCGATCAACAAGCGAAGGAATATTCAGGCTCGTCGGGCGGTGGCGTCACGCTGGATGGACCAGGAGACTCAGGAAGTGGAAGTCAAACAACGGTTCTGAGACCTATTCCATCAGTGTGGTTCGGCAAAAATGGAACAGTCGGAATCGCCTACCAAGGCAATCATCCAGACGGCGTTTCATTCGGTCTTAACACAAGGCCAAGCAACGGACTCCTCGGACGTGTTTCATTGAACGTGACACCCGGCAGCTACGGGCACCTGAACGCGGCACACCGGATTGCGCTTGGCTTTAATCGGTACATGGGCGGCGCAGGCTACCGGCTGAAGTTCTACAAAGGGAACTTTGATTTGCAGGCATCCGACCTGCGTAAGCCATCTAAGGGCGGAAGCAGCCGCTTCAATGATGTCAATGTGGGCTTGTTGGTGGGCCACGGAGTTTATGGAACGACCGCCGACTACACCATCGCCGGCTCAGGACCGTTGCAGACGTACTACCCGGTTTATGCAGGTGGGAACGGCTACGACTGGGTGCGGCTTTCGGAATTCGATTTCGGAAGTTCGGGTGCAAATGGGCTTCGATGGATGTCCATTCTTACCTGCAACAATCTGGTGAATTCCGTTTACCAGGATTGCTACGACAAAGAAGTGCTGCCGGTGAACGACTATCTGCATTTACTATGCGGTGCGAAGACATCCGTGTTCATCGTGTCAGCTTTTGGATTGCACTATTCGGCGGCGTTGACGGGCGGGGGCGGAGTCCAGCGCAGAACTGTCAAAGAATCGTGGTTCTATGCGGGTACAAAAACACAAGGCTTTCAACCCGGTGGGCCGCATGTAACCGTGCAATTTCGAGTCATCGGCTGGCCAGCCTGCTTCACCGATGACTTGGTAACGTATTCCGATCCGGATTCAGGTAATCCGGCGGATATTACCTTTGAGGATAGCACAGTGTTTACACCATGAGGCGACCGCTGGTTATGTTTCTTGTTTGGGCGCTGGGCGGCACTTTTCCCAGTGTCGCCCAGCTTTCCCTTGAGGCGTTTGGCGATCCGTTCGACGGGAAGCGTGTTGAAATTGTGTGGACCGTTCCGACGAACAAATTACCACAATCATTGAATACGATGAGAGTGCTTCCGGCCGTTTTCACGGACGAGGTTGTTTCCAACGTGATTTCTCTGTGCGAATTCAAAGAGCCTGAACAAGTGCGATTGCTTTTTCGCCCTGTGACGCACGGGAAAGAAGTGTCGTATCAAGAACCTCAACCAGAAAAGCCGGTACTAGGCAAATCTCTGCGAATTTATCCTGCGGACGGCTATATCAATTATCTCAATCCGAAAGCCGAAGCGCTTCCCCGAAGTCGCGTCGAGGGAGTTCCCGATGAAGCCGAGGCACTAAGCCTGGCGGTAAGGCTATTGCCAAAACTTGGAATCAATCAGGATGAACTCGCGCACAAACCGGACGGCAAGCAATTGGAATTCCTGAAAACCTCACGAACGATGGGAAAGTTCGTTAAGAATGCCAAAGAACCTGTCGAACAAGTCATCGTGCGGGGAGTAATTCTGTTCAGACAAATAAACAACGTAGCCTTTTCAGGGGCGGGAGATTGTGACGGGCTTCGCGTGGAGTTTGGAAACAATGCCCAAATAAAAGAATTGGCGCTGACATGGCGCAATTTGCGAACAGACAAAACGGTGACGCTCGCGAGTCCGGACCAAATCGTTCAACGAATCAAGGGTGGAAAGGCTGTAATTCGACTTCCAGAACCTTTTGCGAACCTACAACTCGTAAAAAAACTCACGATAATAGATGCCAGACCTTATTACTTTGCTTTCGTCGGAGGTCATCGGCAAAAGATTGTTTACCCTTACGTTATGCTCACGGCTGATGCTGATTTGGGTTTCACAAATCAGGTTGCTTGGTTAAATTGCCCGATTGTAAAGTGATGGTCTATTTAATAATCGAGAAACCCGCTCGTTTCGCTCGTTTCTGGCTGATGACGGCTGTCGCTTGCATCAATGGCGTGGATAACGCGTTGGTGAGGTAATAAATTTTGCAGAAAGAGTTCACACACGCCCAACCGTTTCGGTTCGTCTGGATAAGATCCGAATATCGTCTCCGCAGCCATGCGCTTGATTTCAGAATCGGAATCTTTTAGGAGGCGGGCAACTACCGGCACGAGAATTTCCTTTTCGGGCCGGGTGGAGCCCTGCCAGATGTGGCGGTGAGGAACCGCTCTTAAGAAACGTGCTGCTGCCCCGAAAACTACGCCCTGTTTATGGCATATGGCAGAAATCGCATAAACTGGCTACGCGGCGGATCACCGCGACGCAATTAGAGTCGTTCATTGGCGCGACGAACCGCTGCCTGACGCACGGCCTCGATCGTCACGAGTCGCCAAGATTGTGTCTCGTGAACGTCAGGCAAGCGGTTCGCCGCTTATTACGGCAATGGAGCAAAACGCTCCGCGTCTGCCGCGCCGCACGCCTCTACTATTCGCGCCGGGCGCATGGCGGAACTCGTTGAACGGCTAGCTCGCTCTCGCTGAGTTGGGGTATCTCCATTGTAGTGCCGAAAAAATGCGGCGGCGCGAGCGGCCCATGCGTCCGCTCGCGCCGGTTTGAAGCCATCAATTCTCCGCATCGGCGAATTCGGGAGCAGACGCGCCCTGCCGATCACGTCCGTTTGTCGCAGGCAATTCCTGCCCCTTGCGATTATTTTTGTAGCGCCAGTATTCGATAACCGCATCACATGCCTTGCCGTACCATTTTTCATCACGTCGCAAATCCTCCAGCGTCTTGGTCAGAAAGAACTTCTGGCCGTTGTGCGCCGGATGACCGAGGGGTTTGAGCATCCCTCTTGCAACGAGAATCGGAATTTCATGCGCCGAAAAGCCGAGGAACCATGCCGTTTGCTCCGCAGTCAGCCGACCCGGAGTATTGCCTAGGTTCAAGAAACGTTCCATGTCCTGATTCATAGGTCCTTCTACATTCTAATTCCGTGGCTGACGGATTGCGTCATCGTCTGCGAAACCGTTTCCTCGCTCGCGACCGCTTGATGGCAGCGTTTTGAAATCGCGGTTACAATGTGGCCGGGCCGGTGATCGGGATATTGCTCCCAAACGATTTTCTGTGCTTTGGCCACGAGATTACTGGCCATGAATTCCAACGTCAGCCGGGCATCGTCCTTGAACGCCTCCGTCAGAGCTTGAGCATCGTTGCCTTTCCAAAGCATTTGCGCGTTGCCATTGGTTTGCGCATAATACCATTTCCTGTTAGTAGTTGCATTGTATTGAGAGGCATGGCAAGAACAGTCATGCCGAAACGATTTCATCTGAACCGGCCCGACCTTGCGCAAGCCGTGGCGGCGGCGCTGCCGGGTTGCAAGG
>Ga0209200_1000512_pt1 | contig 43489 bp, 30 predicted proteins | sample AD_UKC033_MetaG_FD_184406 | JGI IMG/M metagenome (GOLD analysis project Ga0209200, IMG submission 184406) | Active sludge microbial communities of municipal wastewater-treating anaerobic digesters from USA - AD_UKC033_MetaG (SPAdes) (version 2) | ecosystem: Engineered > Bioreactor > Anaerobic >... | reverse complement strand
CCCGCGGCCCGCTGCACAGCCCGTCCCCGCGCCGCCGGCCAGCCCGCGGCCCGCTGCACAGCCCGTCCCCGCGCCGCCGGCCAGCCCGCGGCCCGCTGCACAGCCCGTCCCCGCGCCGCCGACCAGCCCGCGGCCCGCTGCACAGCCCGTCCCCGCGCCGCCAGCCAGCCCACGACCCGCGCCGGCGCCTCCGAAGCCGCCGGCCGCCAGGCCCGCGCCCGTCGTTGTCCAGCCCGCCCGGCCGCCGGCCAAAGCCGCGCCGCCCGCGGGGCCGGCCTACGCCAACGTGCGCCCCACGCCGGTGGGCACGGCCAGCCTCAGCGCATCCATCAGCCGCCTGCCAGGCGTCGGTCCTGTCTTCAGCGAACGGCTGGCCAAGATCGGCATTCGCACCATCGGCGACATGCTCTGGCTCTTGCCGCGGCGCTACGACGACTACCGCACCATGAAGCCGATCCACCAACTGCGCGACGGCGACGTGGTGACGATTCTGGCCAACCTCTGGGAGCTGAAGAGCAAGCGGCTGCCGGGACGCGGCGCGACCATCATCACCGGCCTGCTGAGCGATTCCACCGCCACCCTCCAGGTCAGTTGGTTCCAGCCCTACGTGTTGAAGCAGCTCAAGACCAACCATTCCTACGTCTTCAGCGGCAAGGTGCAGAGCTATCTGGGCCGTTTGACCATGCGCAATCCGGAGTTCGAGGAGCCGGACAGCGAGCTGCTGCACACCGGGCGTCTGGCGCCGGTCTATCCACTGACCAAGGGCATCAGCGCCAAGTGGATGCGCAACACCCAGAAAAAGGTGGTGGCCGAGTGGGGCCGGCGGGTGCATGACTATCTGCCGGAGAGCGTGCGTCAGCAGGCCGGCCTGATGACCCTGGCAGAGGCGCTGGAGCAGATTCATTTTCCCGATGACCCGGCCAGCCTGCAGGCGGCGCGCCAGCGGCTGGCTTTCGACGAGCTGTTCGTGATCCAGATCGGCGTGTTGCGCCAGCGCCAGGAGTACCGTTCCCTGCCCGCGCAGCATTTCCCGCTGGATGCCGCCGACCAGGCCGCCTTCGCCCAGGCGCTGCCCTTCCAGTTCACCGGCGCCCAGACGCGCGCCACGGCCGCCATCCTGGACGATCTGGCGGGCGACCGGCCCATGAGCCGCCTGCTGCAAGGGGATGTGGGATCGGGCAAGACGGCCGTGGCGGCCAATGCCATGTGGGCCGTGGCCGTCAACGGCGCGCAGGCCGCGCTGATGGCCCCCACCGAGATCCTGGCAGAACAGCATTTCCGCGGGCTCAGCCGGCTGTTCGGGACGCTCTCGGTGCAGGAGCGCCCGCTGCGCGTCGCCCTGCTGACGGGCAGCGTCAAGGGGGCAGAGCGAACGGCCACCCTGCGCGGCCTGGCGGCGGGCGAGATCGACATCGCCGTGGGCACCCATGCCCTGATCCAGGAAGGGGTCGAGTTCCGCAACCTGGGTCTGGCGATCATCGACGAACAGCACCGCTTCGGCGTGCGCCAGCGGGCCCTGCTGCGCGGCAAGGCCTCGGTGGAGGAGGAGGCAGGCCAGGGGCCGCCCGCGCCCCATCTGCTGGTGATGACCGCCACCCCCATCCCGCGCACCCTGTCGCTGACCATCTTCGGCGACCTGGACGCCTCGGTGATCGACGAGATGCCCCCCGGCCGCCAGCCGATCAAGACGCGCTGGATGCTGGCGCGCGAGCGTGAGCGCGCCTACAGCTTCATTCGTCGCCAGGTGGAGACCGGCCGGCAAGCCTTCATCATCTACCCGCTGGTCGAAGAATCGGAGAGTCTTGCGGCCAAAGCAGCCGTGCCGGAGTTCGAGCAGCTCAGCCGGGAGGTCTTCCCGCAGCTACGCCTGGGGCTGTTGCACGGGCGGATGAAGAGCGCGGAGAAGGACGCGGTGATGCAGGCCATGCAGCGCGGCGAGATCGACATTCTGGTGGCCACTTCGGTGGTAGAGGTGGGCATCGACATCCCCAACGCCACGGTGATCCTGATCGAGGACGCGCAGCGCTTTGGCCTGGCCCAACTGCATCAGTTCCGCGGCCGCGTGGGCCGGGGCGAACATGCCTCCTACTGCATTTTGATCTCAGAGGCCACCACACCCAACGCGGCCGAGCGCCTGCACGCGCTGGAGCAGTCGCAGGATGGCTTCGCCCTGGCCGAGAAGGACCTGCAACTGCGCGGGCCGGGCGATTTCTTTGGCACCCGCCAGAGCGGCCTGCCTGATCTGAAGATGGCGCAGCTCAGCGACCTGCGCACGCTGGAGCTGGCGCGCGCCGAGGCCACCCGCCTGTTGCAAGACGACCCTGACCTGAGCCTGCCGGAGCACACGGCTCTGGCCCGCAAGGCCCGCCAGTTCTGGCGCGGCGACGGAGATGTGAGCTGACATGCCCATTGCCCTCTACCCTGGCTCTTTCGACCCGATCCACAGCGGCCACATCGACATCGCCGAACGGGCCGCCCGCCTCTTCGAACGGGTGGTGGTGGCGGTCTACGACAGCCCTTCCAGCAAGCGGCTGCTGTTCAGCACGGAGCAGCGCGTCGAGCTGGCGCGCGCCACCTTGCAGCACCTGCCCACCGTGGAGGTGATCCCCTATCGCGGGCTGACCGTGGAGATCGCCCATCAGGTCGGCGCGACGGCGTTGGTGCGCGGCCTGCGCGCGACCTCAGACTACGAATACGAGGCTCAGTTGGCGCTGACCAACAAGGCCTTGGCGCCGGACATCGACACCGTGATGTTGATCACCAGCCTCAAGTATGCCTATCTCAGCGCCTCGATCCTGAAGGAAGTGGCCGCGCTGGGCGGCGATATCAGCCGCTGGGCGCCGCCGCTGGTGGTGGAGGCGCTTTTGAACAGCCGCAGATCTGACTGAGACATCCATGCGCTGGGCGCACAACCGTCAATGAAAATGGCGGGCTCGGTGGCTGCGCCCAGGCCGGCCCGAGCGCCAAGTTCATTCCCGACAAGCATGAAAGGAGGTGATTGTCATAGAACTGCAACAACTTATCAACCAACTGGAGAATGTGATCAGCCACGGCAAGCGCGTGCCGCTGTCACAGAACATCATGGTGGACGAGGAATCCGTGCGCCGCGTCATCGACCAGATGCGAGTCTCGGTGCCTGACATCATCAAACAGGCCGAACGAACGCTGGGCGAGCGCGATCGCATCATCGCCCAGGCCAATGAAGAGGCCGGCCGCATCGTCCAGATGGGCCGCGAGCAGGCCACCGACATGATCGAACACCATGAACTGGTGGAGGACGCCCGCCGCCGGGCCCAGGATGTACTCGCCGAAGCCGAGCGTGAGGCGGCCGCGATGCGCGCCGAGGCTGACCGCTACGCGCTGAACTCGCTGGCCAGCCTGGCCGAACAGGTGGCCAAGATCGACCGCGAGGTCAAGAACGGCGTCGCAGCCTTGCAGGGTCGTTGACATCCGCCCGTCGCCCAGAGGCTCGGTGAATGGTCCCGGCCTGTGTGACGCGGCGCGCGTTTTTGACATCCGCCCTGCGCTGCCCTATAATCGACTGTCTGGCGCGTCAGCGCGTTTTTTGTTGCGCCCTGGCCGCACGGTAGAGTGCCATGATCGAAGAACGAACTCAGTGGAACGTCGCCCAACTGCTCAAAGAGCCGATCGGCGCGACCCGCAACTTCGACGTGCGGGCCACCGTGCTGCAAGATGAGGCCGGCATCCAGCAGAGAACGCCGCTGATCGGCCGGATCGTCATGTTGCGCACCAGCGAAGGCGTGCTGGTCGAGGGCAACCTGGACGGCGCGGTGGTGGTCGAGTGCAGCCGCTGCCTGCGGCCGGTCACTGTGCCAGTCACCGTGGCGCTGGAAGAAGAGTTCAAGCCTACGGTGGATGTGCTGCGCGGCGCTTACCTGCACGTGGATGAAGAGGATGCGGCGCTGCTGATCGACGAGCATCACATCCTGGATCTGGGCGAGGTGCTGCGCCAGGCGCTTCTGCTCGAAACGCCGATGCAGGTCCTCTGCCGGCCCGATTGCGCCGGCTTCTGCCAGAGCTGCGGCCAGGACCTCAACGAAGGATCGTGCGATTGCACGCCTGCCGACGCCGACCCGCGCTGGGATCAGCTCAGCGCCCTGTTGCAGGACAACAACCTGTAGCAACCGTCAAAAACAACCTGGTGCGCTGGCCCGGTCGCCAAACCGAGCCGGGGCGCCAACGTGATTTGGACAGTTCCAGAACAAAAGGAGAAAAACCCATGCCCCCATTGCCAAAGCGCAAGGTTTCCAAGGGCCGCCGTGACCGCCGCCGTTCCCACGACGCGATCAGCAAGCCCAATCTGGTGGAGTGCCCCCAGTGCCACAACAAGCATCTGGCGCACCGCGTCTGCACCTCCTGCGGCGTCTACCGCGGCCGTGCAGTCCTGATGGCTGAAGAAGAGAAGTAGGACCAGCAGCGACCGCAGACTCGGACAGCAGCCGCTGCGCGTAGTCTGCCTTGCTGAAACCAGGTGCAGACTGTGACCCAAGCCGCGTATCTCTTCCCCGGACAGGGTTCCCAGGCCGTCGGCATGGCCCGGGCCTTGGTCGAACGCTACCCTGCGGCGGCTGAGGCCATGGCCGAGGCCGACGACGTGCTGGGCTTTGGCCTCTCCACCCTCTGCTTCGAGGGGCCAGAGGAGACCCTGACCGACACCATCAACGCTCAACCTGCCCTGCTGGCCGCCAGCGTGGCGGTTTTGCGCGCCCTGGATCAGGCGCTGCCTGGCCTGCCGGCGCCGGTCGCCGTGGCTGGCCACAGCATGGGCGAATATTCGGCGCTGGTGGCGGCCGGCTCGTTGAGCTACCCCGACGCGCTGCGCCTGGTGCATGAACGCGGCCGGCTGATGAAGGAAGCGGGCCAGCGCAGCCCCGGCGGCATGGTCGCGATCCTGGGCCTGGAGGTCGCGCAGGTGGTGGCTATCTGCACCCAGGCGGCCGACCTGAGCCGCGGCGTGGTGCAGATGGCCAACGACAACTGCCCCGGCCAGACCGTGATCTCCGGCGACGATCAGTCGCTGGAGCTGGCCATGGACCTGGCGCGCCAGGCCGGGGCCAAGAAGGTCGTGCGCCTGGCGGTCAGCATCGCGGCCCACTCGCCGCTGATGGCGCCGGCCGCGGCCAGTCTGCGCCAGGCCGTCGACGCCATCTTCATCCAGCCGCCGGCCATGCCGGTGATCGGCAACGTGCACGCCCAGCCGCTGTTGACGGCAGAGGCGATTCGCGCCGACCTGGCCGCTCAGTTGACCGAATCGGTGCGCTGGACCGAGTCCATGCGCTATCTGGCCGGTCAGGGGATCGACCTGGTGGTAGAGGTCGGCTCTGGCGACGTGTTGACCAACCTGATGAAACGCATCGAGCGCGGCGTCGCCCGCCTGGCCGTGGGCGACCCCGACGGCATCGAGCGACTGCGCGCCCTGATGCAGGACTGACAGCGCCCCGTGGATGAAAACAGCGGGACGGTCGGCCCCGGCCAATGTGCCGCGCACAGATCGGCCAGCCATCGAATAGCCCGTGGGATACCAGACTATGCGACGATTTGAAGGCAAAGTAGCGATTGTTACCGGCGCCAGCCGCGGCATCGGCCGCGGGATTGCCCTGCGCCTGGCGGACGAGGGCGCCAAAGTGGTGATCAACCATCGCGGCAGCGCGGACGGCGCCGCGGCCGTGGCCGAGGAGATCAGCGCCCGCGGCGGCGCGGCCCTGGTGATCCAGGCCGATGTCAGCCAGTATGATGAGGCGCAGCGGCTGGTGCAGGAGACGCTGGCAGCCTTCGGCCAGGTGGACGTGCTGGTCAACAACGCCGGCCTCACCCGCGACACGCTGATCATGATGATGAAGGAAGAGCAGTGGGACGCGGTGATCGACACCAACCTCAAGAGCGTCTTCAACTGCTGCAAGGCGGTGGCGCGGCCGATGGTCAAGCGCAAGCGCGGCCGGATCGTCAACATCAGCAGCGTCTCTGGCCTGGCTGGCCAGGCCGGCCAAACCAACTACGCGGCCAGCAAGTCGGCTGTGATCGGCTTCAGCAAGTCGCTGGCCAAGGAACTGGGCAGCCGCAACATCACCGTCAACGTGGTGGCCCCCGGTTTCGTGCCCACGGCGCTGACCGAGAGCATCCTGAGCGAGGGCGACAACACCCAACGCGCCATCGAGGCCACACCGCTGGGCCGTCTGGGCACGGCCGAAGATGTCGCTGCGGCCGTGGCCTTCCTGGCCTCAGACGAAGCCAGCTTCATCACCGGCCAGGTGTTGAGCGTCGATGGCGGGCTGGTCATGCAGTGATAGCCAACAGCTAATGGACGAGCACTACGAAACGCCGCCCGGCACAGTGACCATTGCACCGGGCGTGCTGACCACTATCGTGCGCATGACGACGCTGGCCCATCCTGATGTGCTGCGCCTGGCCCCGCGCGTGATGCCGCCGAACCTGACGCGCCGGCGCAGCCGCAGCGCCCAGGCCGAGGGGCTGCGGGTCGAGGTGGCTGAGGACGACACGGTGACGGTGGATATCCACGTGATCGCCGATCCCCGGGCCAGCCTGACCGACCTGGGCAAGGTTTTGCAGACGCAGATTGCCCGGGCGCTGGAGCACATCGCCGGGATGCAGGTGCGCTCGGTCAACGTCTTCATCGACGAGATCGAGTTCGCGGCCGCGCCTAAGAATTGACAACACCATGAAACTGCGACGCCAGGCCCGCACCGCCGTGCTTCAGGCGCTTTACGAGGTGGATGTGGCGCATCATCCGCCGGGCGAGGCGCTGGACCGGCGCCTGGGCGAGACCCAACTGCCGCCGGCCGTGGAAGCCTTCGCCCGCCGGCTTCTGGCCGGCGTGTTGGGCTATCGCCAGCAACTGAACGCGTTGATCAGCCGGCACGCGCCCGAATGGCCGCTGGATCAGATGGCTGTGGTCGATCGCAACATCCTGCGCATGGCCATCTACGAGCTCAGCGACGCCGAGACGGACACCCCCGCCAAAGTAGCCATCAACGAAGCGGTGGAGATGGCCAAGGTTTTCGGCAGCGACAGCAGCCCACGCTTTGTCAACGGCGTGCTGGGGGCGCTGCTGGCCGAGACGCCGCAGCCAACCCTGGGCGACGAGCTGCCGACCGAAGGCTATCACGATCTGACGCCGGCCCCCGCGCCGACGCCAGTCGGGATTGTGGCCGCATGAACTTCCTGGGCATCGGCGCCGGCGAGCTGTTGCTGGTCCTGGTGGTCATCCTTCTGGCAGTTGGGCCGGAACGCCTGCCGCAATTGGCCCGCCAATGGGCCAAATTCACCAAAACCCTCTCGCAGTTCACCCGCACCTGGCAACAGTTCAACGCCGAGCTCAACCGCCAACTGTCCCTGGAGGAGGCGACCGGGGCCGCCCCGCGCCCCGCGCCCTCGCCTGCTCCGCCCCTGGCCGAGACGCCAACCGACCTGGTCAACAACACCATTGCCCCGCCGGAGCTGGCGCGTCTAACGTCCGTGGCTGATTCCTTGACCGCGGCCACGGCCGCGCTGAACGCGGCTGCAACCGCGCTGACCACCGGCGCGCTGCCGGCGGCCGCCGGCGCGTTGAACGTGGCGGCGGGCGCGCTGAGCACGGCCGCGGGCACGCTGGCCGGCGCACCCGCCGCGGTGGAGCCGCCCACGGCCGCCGCACCCACAACCCTGCCCGAAGAGGCCCCGCATGAGCAGTGAGCCGCAATGGGAGCTGCCCCAGTCTGTCCAGTCGCTGTTGCCGCACCTGGAGGAGCTGCGCCGGCGGCTGATGGCGGCGGTGCTGGCGCTGGTGGTCGGTGCGGCGCTGGCCTTCATGCTGGCGCCGCGGCTGCTGGCTTTTCTCACCGTGCCCATCGGCGGTTTGGAGGAGCTGCAGGCCATCGAACTGACCGAGCCGATCAGCGTCTACATGCGGGTGTCGCTGTTGGCGGGCGCGATACTGGCCATGCCGGTCATCGTCTACGAGGTGATGGCCTTTGTGACGCCGGGGCTGTTGCCTCACGAACGGCGCGGCCTGTTCATCGCACTGCCCTTCATCTTTCTCTCCTTCCTGGCCGGCGCGGCCTTCGCCTACTACGTCATGCTGCCGGTGGCGGTGCCCTTCCTGGCCAACTTCGGCGGCATCCAGGGCAATTTCCGCGTCAGCAGCTACCTCAGTTTCACCGCGCGCCTCATCCTGTGGGTGGGCGTGGCCTTCGAGATGCCCCTGATCATCGCCGTGCTGGCGCGGCTGGGCATCGTCACGCCCCAGATTCTGCGCCGCGGCTGGCGCGTGGCCGTGGCCGGCATCGCGATCCTGGCCGCACTCATCACCCCCACGGTGGATCCGGTCAACATGGCGATTGTGATGCTGCCGCTGCTGCTCCTCTACGGGCTGAGCATCGTGCTGGCCACCTGGATGTATCGCCTGCGGGGCGTGACGAGTAACGAGTGACGGGTTACGGGTTACGGGTTACGCCCCAAAGTCACCTTCCATCCTCACACATTCCCAGTCGCCTTTCACGCCGCACGTTTCACATCCCAAGCCCACCGCCCATCCTCACACACTCCGGGTTACGAGTTACGAGTTACGCACTGCGTCCAAGACGCGATCCCCATTCCCCCGAACAAAGGAGTTCCATTGCCATGACGAGCACTTCCTCCCAGCCCCAAAACGTCCTGATCATGGGCGCGGCCGGGCGCGATTTCCACAACTTCAACGTCTTTTTCCGCGATAACCCCCGCTATCGGGTGGTGGCCTTCACCGCGACGCAGATTCCCGACATCGAGGGACGGCTCTACCCGGCCGCGCTGGCCGGCGAGCTCTATCCCCAGGGCATCCCCATCTACGCCGAGGCGGAGCTGGACCGGCTGGTGCGCGAGCTGGCGGTGGACCAGGTGATCTTTGCCTACAGCGATGTCAGCCACGAGACGGTGATGCACAAGGGGTCGCAGGTGCTGGCCGCGGGCGCGGATTTTCGCCTGATGGGTCCCCAGTCCACCATGCTCACCTCCAGCAAGCCGGTGGTGGCCATCTGCGCGGTGCGCACCGGCAGCGGCAAGAGCCAGACCACACGGCGGGTGTGCGATATCCTGCGCGGCGCGGGCAAGCAGGTGGTGGCCATCCGCCATCCCATGCCCTACGGCGACCTGGCCAGCCAGGCGGTGCAGCGTTTCGCCAGCTATGCCGACCTGGATCGCCATGACTGCACCATCGAGGAGCGCGAGGAGTATGAGCCTCACATCGACCGCGGCGTGATCGTCTATGCCGGCGTGGACTACGGGGCGATTCTGCGCCAGGCCGAGCAGGAGGCAGATGTGATCGTCTGGGACGGCGGCAACAATGACCTGCCTTTCTACCGACCTGACCTGCACATAGTCGTGGCCGACCCGCACCGGCCGGGCCATGAGCTGAGCTACCATCCGGGCGAGGCCAATCTGCGCATGGCCGACGTGGTGGTGATCAACAAGATCGACACGGCCGATCTGAACGGCGTGGCCACGGTGCGCGACAACCTGCGGCGGGTCAACCCCAACGCGGTGGTGGTGGAGGCGGCCAGCCCCATCTTCGTGGACGATCCCGCGGCCATCCGGGGCAAGGATGTGCTGGTGGTGGAGGATGGCCCGACGCTGACCCACGGCGAGATGGCCTACGGCGCGGGGGTGGTGGCGGCGCGGCGCTTCGGGGCCAGAACCATCATCGACCCGCGGCCCTGGGCGGTGGGCTCCATCGCCGAGACCTTCGCCAAGTATCCGGCCACCGGGTCGCTGTTGCCGGCCATGGGCTACGGCGACCAGCAGCGGGCTGACCTGCAAGAGACCATCAACAACACCCCATGTGACCTGGTGCTCATCGCCACGCCCATCGACCTGAGCCGGGTGGTGGAGATCCACCGGCCGACGCAGCGGGTGCGCTACGAGCTGCAAGAGATCGGCCAGCCTGACCTGGCCGGCATCGTGCGGGAGTGGCTGGCAGGCTGAACCTGACGTTGGCTGCCGGCGTGAAAACCTGCTGAGACTGCTGAAGAGAGCGGTTTCAGCAGGTTTTTCTTTGAGGATTGGGTTGGCGTTGGGGTTTCGACACTTGCGCCTGCGCGCAGTGCAGGTGTACGCTGGAGTTGGTTGCCCTCATGCCAGGTATGCGCCCTCAACCCGCTACTCAACCCACGGATGCGCTGTTGGTGGCCGTGGGTTGAGTAGGCGTCTGCGCCGTATCGAAACCCGCTACTCAACCCACGGATGCTGGCAAAATAGCCCAGACGCCCGCGCTGTGCTACAATGGGCGCTCTTCACTCTTGACATTCCTTTGCCTCAGGAGGCATTTCGCATGTTTCGCACACGACACCTTTGGCTTCTCCTAACCCTGCTGCTGGCTCTGTTGCTGGCAGCCTGCGGCCCAGCCGCCACGCCGACCCCTGAACCGACGCCGACCCGCCCCATACGGCCCACCTTCACGCCGACGGTGGTTCCCACCGACACGCCCGAGCCCACCCCCACCCCGCAGCCGACGGACACGCCGCCCCCGCCGCCCACCGACACGCCGACGCCGGCCGCGCCCAAGGCCCGCGTGGGGGGCGATGGCCAGGTCAACGTGCGCACCGGCCCCGGCACGGCCTACGCCGAGGCCGGCCAGGTGGCCACCGGCGCCGAGCTGGACATTCTGGCCAGCAACGCGGCCGGCGACTGGTACGAGGTCTGCTGCGTGGACGGGCAGAACGTCTGGATCGTGGCCCGGCTGGTGGAGGTGACCGGCGACCCGGCGCTGATCCAGGTGGCGCAGAACATCCCGGCCCCGCCGGTCGCCACGATCGCGCCGACGCGGCCGCCGGTGGTGGTGCAGCCGACCGCGCCGGCGCAGCCCACCCAGCCGCCGGCGCCGACCGCGCCCCCCGCACCGACTTTTCGCTTCGTGAAGTATTCGATTGAGCCGCGGCCCAACAGCAACTCGCTCGTCTCAGTCTTCGGTGGACTCTACAACGCCGCGCTGGACCTCAGCAACCCGGTCACAGGCTACAAGATGGTCGTCCAGGCGCCCTCAGGCCAGCAGCAGGAGGAGGAGTTCGGGCCGGCTTTCCTGCGCGGCGACGCAGGGTATCCCAGTGAATTCCTCTTCAACGCCAAGATCGAAATGCCTCTCAGCGATGGCACCTACCGGGCCTGGGTGGCAGATTCGGGCGGCAATCAAGTTTCCGAGGCCTGGGACCTGGGCGTGGCTGGCGAGACGAGGACATTCATTGTGCGCTGGCGGGAGCAGTAGACTCGCATCCGGTAGAGTCCTACCCCATGCAGACCCTCGAAGGCGCGATCGAGCGCATCACCTTTCACAACGAGGAGAACGGCTACACCGTCGCCCGGCTGGTTCCTGATGGCAAGGACTACGAGGCGACGGTGATCGGCAACATGCTCGGCGTGCAGGTGGGGGAGCATGTGCGCCTGGAGGGGGAGTGGACGGTCCACGGCCAGTATGGCCGGCAGTTCAAGGTCGAGCGCTACGCCTCGGTGCTGCCGGCCACGGCCGCGGGCATCGAGAAATACCTGGGCAGCGGGCTGGTCAAGGGGATCGGGCCGGTAACGGCCAAGCGCATCGTGCGCAAGTTCGGCGCGGAGACGCTGACGGTGATCGACGAGACGCCGGAACGGCTGCACGAGGTGCTGGGCGTCGGGCCGAAGCGGTTGACGCTGATCAAGTCGGCCTGGCACGAGCAGCGCCAGATCCGCGAGGTGATGGTCTTTCTGCAAAGCCACGGGGTCAGCCCGGCGCTGGCCGTGCGCATCTACAAGCACTACGGCGACGGCGCGGCCGGCGTGGTGCGCAACGACCCCTACCGGCTGGCCAGGGACATCCACGGCATCGGCTTCATCACTGCCGACAAGATCGCGCGCAACCTGGGCATCGCCCCCGACGCGCCGGAACGGGTGGCGGCCGGCGTGGCCTACACCCTCAGCCAGAAGGCCGACGAGGGCCACGTCTACGTGCCGCAGGCCGAGCTGGTGGAGGAGGCGGCCAGGCTGCTGGAGGTGCCGACCCCGTTGGCAGCTACGGCCATCGATACGCTGCGCCAGGACGAGCAGGTGCGCGTCGAGCCGCTGCTGGGCGCGGCCGGCGCGACCGCTCTCGCCGAGGAACGCGCCGTCTACCTGACCCCCTTTTACTACGGCGAGGTGGGGGTGGCCGGCCGGCTGCGCCGGCTGATGGATGCGACCGAGGACCGCTGCTTCGTCTTCCGCAGCTTCGACTGGCCGCAGGGGCTGGCCGTGGTGCAGCGGGACACCGGGCTGCGCCTGACAACCCAGCAGCAGGCCGCGGTGCGCACCGCGCTGACCCAGCGGGTGACGGTGATGACCGGAGGTCCGGGCACGGGCAAGACGACCTGTACGTTGGCCATCATCCGCCTGCTGGACGCGGCCCGACGCTCCTACGTGCTGGCCTCTCCCACCGGCCGCGCGGCCAAACGGCTGAGTGAGGCCACCGGCCGGGAGGCCAAGACCATCCATCGCCTGCTGGAATGGAGCCCGGGCGGCGCCGGCGGCTTCACCTTTCAACGCAACGAGGAGAATCCGCTGGATGTGGACATGGTCATCGTGGACGAGGCCTCGATGCTCGATCTGCTGTTGACCAATCACCTGCTCAAGGCGATCCCGCCCGGCGCGCACCTGCTGCTGGTGGGGGATATCGACCAGTTGCCGCCGGTGGGCGCGGGCAACGTGCTGCGCGATGTGATCGACTCGGGCGCGGCCGCGGTGGTGCGGCTGGATGTGATCTTTCGCCAGGCCGCGGGCAGCTTCATCATCGAAAACGCCCACCGCATCAACCGCGGCCAGATGCCCGAATGGCGGCCGGAGCAGTCGCAGGATTTCTTTCTGTTTCAGACCGACGACCCGGAGCGGGCGGCTGAGCTGGTGGCCGAGATCGTGCTGGAACGCATCCCGCGCCGTTTCGGCATCGCCGCGCACGCTATTCAGGTGCTCAGCCCCATGCACCGCGGCGCGGTGGGGGTGGGCGCGCTGAACGAACGTCTGCAGGCCGCGCTCAACCCGCCGGCCGCCGACAAGCCGGAACGCCGCATGGGCGGCCGCATCTTCCGCCTGGGCGACCGGGTGATGCAGATACGCAACAACTACGACAAGGATATTTTCAACGGCGACATGGGCCAGATCAGCGCGCTGAACCTGGTGGAGCAGACGCTCACCGTGCGCATGGACGAGCGCGCCGTGCCCTACGACTTTTTGGAGCTGGACGAGCTGGTGCATGCCTACGCGGTGTCGGTGCACAAGAGCCAGGGGAGCGAGTTCCCGGCCGTGGTCGTGCCCATCACCACCCAGCACTACATGATGTTGCAGCGCAACCTGCTCTACACCGCGGTGACCCGGGCCAGAAAGCTGGTGGTGCTGGTCGGCTCCCCGCGCGCCGTGGCCATCGCGGTCAACAACAACCGCATCGCCGACCGCTACAGCGCCCTGGCCGAGCGACTGCGCTGAGGCGCCGCCTGGCCTTCAGCAATTCCAAATATGATGGCTGCCAAACCGGAGTCGAGCCTTCAGGCGGGTCAGCGCGCTCGACTCGCATCGGCCAGACCCGGCTAAAGCCTCGACTCCGCGCCATATTTGGAATTGCTGTCTGGCCTTCGAAAGTCTTGCTGGGCGCTGTGCTCCATGCTACAATGAATCCAGGCAATTCCGCCCGCGCCAACTTCATTCACTATTCACCATGCCCCCTTCCCCACCCCTCACCCGACGCCAGGCCTGGTGGCTGGCCATCCGCCCCCGCACGCTGCCCGCGGCCGTAGGCCCGGTGCTGGTCGGCGTTGGGCTGGCCATCGGCGATCACCTTTTCAGCCTGCTGCCGGCGCTGGCCGCGCTGGCCGGCGCGCTGCTCTTGCAGATCGCCAGCAACCTGGCCAACGACTACTACGATTTTGTCAAAGGCTATGACCGGCCTGACCGCAAGGGACCGACGCGCGTCGCGCTGAGCGGCCTGATCTCGCTGGCTGAGCTGCGGCTGGGGCTGGCGGCGGTGCTGTTGCTCACCGCGGCCATCGGGCTGTATCTGATCAGCGTGGCTGGCTGGCCGATTCTGGCCGTGGGGGTGGCTGCCATCATCGCGTCGGTGGCCTACAGCGGCGGCCCCTTCCCGCTGTCGGTCAACGGCCTGGGCGATCTGTTCGTTTTCCTCTTCTTCGGCCTGGCCGCGGTGGTGGGCAGCTACTACGTGCAGGCGTTGACCGTCACGCCGCTGGTTTGGGTTGCCGCGCTGCCCCCCGGCTTCTTGATCACCGCGATCCTGGTGGTCAACAACCTGCGCGACATCGAGACCGATGCGGCCGTGGGCAAGCGCACCCTGGCCGTGCGGCTGGGCGCGCCGGGTGCGCGCCGCGAATACACCCTGCTGCTGGCCGGCGCCTATGCCGTCCCGCTGGCCCTGCTGCTCGCCGCATTGACGCTGACGCCGGAGGCGTTCAGTCCCGCCGACCTGCTGGTGCTGCTCCCCTGGCTGACCCTACCTGCGGCCCTGCGGCTGCGGCGCATCATCTACACCGCCGCCGACGGGCCAACCATGAACCAAGCGCTGGCCGGAACCGCCCGGCTCAGCCTGAACTTCAGCGTCCTCTTCGCCATTGGGCTGGCGCTTTGGGGGTAATGCGTGATGCGTAACGAGTAATGCGTAATGCGTGACGAGTAATGCGTAATGCGTAATGCGTAACCCGGAGTCAGCCACCGCCATTCCGGGTTACGCATTACTCGTCACTCGTTACGCATCCCAGAGACACTCGCCGCTATTCCGGCTTACGCATTACTCGTCACTCGTTACGCATCCCAGAGACACTAGCCGCCATTCCGGCTTACGCATTACTCGTCACTCGTTACGCATCCCCAAAGACACCTCCCGCCATTCCGGCTTACGAGTTACGAGTTACGAGTTACGCATCCCCAAAGACACCTCCCACCATTCCGAATTACGCATTACTCGTCACGCATTACGCATCCCAAGAGACACCTCCCACCATTCCGGGTTACGAGTTACGAGTTACGAGTTACAAACCAGGAGCCATCTATGACCACCACAACCCCTCCTCTCCCCCCCCGCTTGCAGGCTATCGTCGAAGAATTTCAGGATGCCGAAGGCCGCGAGAAGCTGGACCTGTTGCTGGAGTATGCCGAGAGCCTGCCGCCGCTGCCCGAATGGCTGGCGGAGCAGCACAGCGACATGGACCAGGTGCATGAGTGCATGACCCCCCTGTTCATCTACGCCGAGCAGCAGGATGGCCGCCTGCACTTCCACTTCGACGCGCCCCCCGAATCGCCCACGGTGCGCGGCTATGCCGCGTTGATGGCCGAGGGGCTGAACGGGACGACCTATGACGAGCTGATGGCTGTGCCGGGCGACTTCTTCAACGCCATGGGATTGCAGCAGGTCATCACCTTCCAGCGCATTCGGGGCATCAGCGCCATTCTGGCTCACATGAAACGGCTGGCAACCCAGGCGCTGGCATAGCCACAGCCCTTCGCCTTAGCCCCAGACCGGTGGGTGAAAACCCACCGGCTGACTTAACCATAGCCGCTCGGGCCGGTCTCCCGACCGAGCCCGCCGTTCTCATCAACGGCTGTGCGCAGCAGCGTGCATGACTGGAATCTAGCGGCTGAGGCCGCTTCGTGCTTTCAGACAGATGGTTTCAACCTCTGATTCCGCCTCCTGTCGCCCTGTGGAACATCAGGCGTACATGTTGCTTGCAGATTATCTCCTGTCCGTGCATAATGGCGCGCACCCTTCCGCGCAGCGCCCCTCGCTCTCTCAGGAGTAAGAAGAACCTATGGCTTCCAACAACCGTGTGATTCGCCGTCCCCAGAGCACCCTGGTGGTCTACGCCAACCCCGCCGGCGGCTCTCCGGCCGTCTACAAGCTCAGCCAACGCGATGTCTTGCGCGTGGAGCAGGCGGCTCAGAGTGCGTTGGACTTCATCGCTCAGCCGGCTCTGCGGGCTGCCATCGACAGCCTGGGCGTGCCGCTGCTGGCGCTGGATGCCGAAGACCAGGCCGTGTTGGCGCCGTTGGGCTATGCGCCGCCGGTCGCGCCCGGCGCCGGGCCGGCCGGCCAGCCGCCCCGTCCCGCCGGCGTTCCCCTCGCGTCGCCCGCCGGCCCGACCCAGCCTGACGCCCCCTCCGACGCAAGTCCTGCGCCCGGCCTGCGCCTGGGCCTGGTGGCCGCGGTGATCGTGTTGGCCGCGGTGGTGCTGGTGATCCTGCTGCTGCTCAGCCGCCTGTTCACCGGCCCCGGTTCATCGACCGACGCCACGGGCACACCCAACGCCACCACCACCGTCACGACGACGCTCACCCTCACCCCCGGCGCGCCCAGCGCCGTCGCGCTGAGCAACGTCTCGGTGCGCAGCGGCCCCGGCGAGGACTACCCGGTGATCGGCATTCTGCCGGCCGGCGGCAGCGCGGCCATCATCGGCCGCACCGCGGCCGGCGACTGGTGGCAGATCCAGGGCGCCAACATCCAGGGCGGCCAGGGTTGGACGCCGGCCGACCATGTCCAGGCGCAGAACGCCGCGGCCGTGCCCGTGGTGACGCCCCCGCCCCTGCCGACCCCCACCCCCACGCCGCTCACCACCTTCAGTGGCTGGAAGGGGGAGTACTTCGCCAATCCCAACCTGCAAGGCCCCCCCGCCGTGGTGCAGGATGACCCGACCATCAACTTCAACTGGGGCAACGGCGCACCCGCGCCCGGCCTGCCGGCCGACAACTTCTCGGTGCGCTGGTCACGTCTGGCCCCCTTCGAGGAAGCCAACTATCGTTTCCAGGTCACTGTGCAGGGGGGTGTGCGCCTTTGGCTGGATGGCCGGCCGCTGATCGATGGCTGGCAGAGCGGCGGGCTGCGCACCCTGGAAGCTGACAGCGGCCTGCTCAGCCGCGGCGACCACGGTCTGGTGGTGGAATATTTCAAGCAAAGCGGCTCAGGCCAGATCGCCGTGAGCTGGCAGCAGATGCAGGCTCAGCCGCCCACAGCCCTCATCGTCGGGCCAAACCAGGGGCTCGCCGGCCAGCCGCTGCTCTTCAACGCAGCCAGCTCCACGGCCGCTTCGGGCCGCCGCATTGTGCGCTATGAATGGCGCTTCGGCGACGGCAGCGGCGCCGAAGGGGTCGAGGTTACCAAAAGCTACAGCGCGGGCGGCGTCTTCGATGTGACCCTGGTGGTGACCGACGATGCCGGTCTGACCGGGGTGGCCGTGCAGCAGGTGGCCATCGCCGCGCCCACCGCCACCCCCACGCCGCTCATCCCGCCCGCGGCCATCATCAGCGGGCCCTCGCAGGCCACGGCCGGCGTGGCCGTCGCCTTCGACGGCAGCAGCTCCACCCCCATCGGCGGCATCGCCAGCTACACCTGGAGCTTCGGCGACGGCGGCAGCGCGACCGGCCCCACCGTCAACCACGTCTTCGCCCAGGCGGGCCAGTACGTGGTGACCCTGACAGTGGCCAACACGGCCGGCCAGACCAACCAGGCCACGCTGCTGGTGCAGGTCAGCCCGGCAGCGCTGGGGCTGGAAGGGGTGCTCTGGACCTTGCAGAACACGCTGCCCGGCGCGCCCATCACCATCAGCTTCCAGCAGGGCGCGGTCAGCGGCTCGGCCGGCTGCAACACCTACACCGGCGGCTACTCGACCGCCGGCAATTCGATCAGCTTCGGGCCGTTGTCGCTGACCAGCTCGGCGTGCGATCCGGCGGTGATGGAGCAGGAGACCCTCTATCTGGCGCGGCTGCAAGTGGCCGACGAGTACGAGATCGAGGACAACCAACTGCGTCTGTCGGGCAAGATCGGCGACGAAGACTTCCGTCTGGTCTACATCGGCATACGCCGCTAGGCCGATAGCGCTCTGAAGACCCCTCGCACAGGAGCCACGCCATGACCCGTCTCTCGAAGCTGGTGCGTATGCTGCGGCGCTTTCTGCTGGTCTGGGCAGTGGACGCCGTCTCCCTGGCCGTCGCCGCGGCGCTGCTGCCTGGCATGGCCTTCCTGGCGGGCCCGGGACGGCCAACCTGGCTGGTGGCGCTGGTTGCCGCCCTGACCCTGGGCCTGGTCAATTTCTGCATTCGGCCGCTGCTGCTGCTGGCCGCGCGCCCCTTTGGGCTGATCGCCACCCTGATCGTGGGCTTCTTTGTCAACGCGCTGGCCCTGTTGCTCACCGCGGCCCTGCTGCCTGGCTTCTGGATGCAGGGGCTGCTGCCGGCCATCGTCGGAGGCATCATCCTGGCAGCCGTCAACACCGTGCTGACCGGCCTGCTCACCCTGGACGACGCCGACTCCTTCTATGAGCAACGCATCTTGCGCATGGCGCAGCAAAGCCCCTTCGCGGCTGCATCCAGCCAGGGGCGCGCCCTGCTCATGCTGGAGATCGACGGCGTGAGCTATCGTCACCTGGAGCAGGCGGTGGCTTTGGGCTATATGCCGACCCTGCGCCGCCTGATCGATACCGAGGGCTACGTGTTGACCCGCATCGACTGCGGGCTGCCGGCCCAGACCTCAGCCTGCCAGGCAGGCATCCTCTTCGGCAACAACTACGACATCCCCGCCTTTCGCTGGTTCGACAAACGCCAGCAGAAGCTCTACGTCTCGCACAGCGACAGCGTTGAGCTGAATCAACGCCATTCCAACGGCCAGGGCCTGGTGCGCGGGGGCTCCAGCATCAACAACATGTTCGACGGCGACGCGGAAAAGGCGTTGATGACCCTCTCCCGGTTGCGCCCCAGCAGCCCGGACGAGGGCAAACGCCGGGCCGAGGATGTCTCGCTGTTGATGCTCAACCCCTATTTCTTCACCCGCACCATCGCGCTCTTTCTGGGCGAGGCCGCGTTGGACGTCTGGCAGGCCTTCTGGCAGCGCGCGCGCGGCGTCTGGCCGCGGCTCAACCGGCTGAAGATGGGCTACCCCTTCAAGCGCGCCGCGACGACCGTCTTCCTGCGCGAGGCCGCCCACAACCTGGTGGCGCTGGATATGATGCGCGGCAGCCCGGCCATCTACACCACCTTTGCCGGCTACGACAAGGTGGCCCATCACTCCGGGCCTTGGACGCGCGACGCCTTCGCCGTGCTCAAGCGCTACGACCGCGAGGTGGCGCAACTGCGCGATATCGCCCGACGCCACGCCCCGCGGCCTTACGAACTGATCCTGCTCTCGGATCACGGCCAGTCCTTCGGCGCCACCTTCTTGCAGCGCTACGGCGTCGACCTGAAGGGCTTTATCCAGCAGCAGATGCCGCAGGGCACATCGGTGGCGCAGAGCTGGGGCGGCGACGACGGCCTGTCCAACGTGGGCGCCATCGGCGTCGAGCTGCAAAACGCCCAGGCGTTGGGCCTGGGAGGCCGGGCCGGCCGGGTGGCCGCCGGCGAGCTGGCCGAGCTGGCTGAGCCGGATGCCAGACCGGAGCAGCAGGGCGCGGGGCCGGGCCAGGTGGACGACGCACAGGCCGCGGCCGACGCCGACGTGATCGTCTGCGCCACCGGCAACCTGGCGCACGTTTATTTTGACTTTGCGCCAGACAAGGTGACGCTCAGCCAGATCCAGGACGCCTACCCTGGCCTGGTGGATGCGCTGGTGCAGCACGAGGGCGTTGGCTTCGTGGTGGGCTACGACGACGACGGCGCGCCGCTGGTGATCGGCAAACGAGGCCGGCGTCATCTGGTCAGCGGCGAGGTCAGCGGCGCCGACCCGCTCTTGCCCTTCGCGGTCGGCAGCCGGCCGTCGGAAAACCGGCGCTCCCGTGGAGCCGGCCTGGCCGGCCAGAACTCGGTCGAGGTGCGAGCCTGGCAGGTGCGGCGCATGGTCGAATTTCCCTCGGCCGGCGACCTGATCGTCAACGGCGCACTCTATCCCGACGGCACGGTGGCGGCCTTCGAGGAGCTGATCGGCAGCCACGGCGGCTTGGGCGGCGAGCAGACCGACGCGTTTCTGCTGCACCCGCCAGACATGCCGGCCCCGGAGACGCGCAACTCCGAGGACTTCTTCCATCTGCTGAACGCGCGGCGGCGCGTGTCAGCGGTGGAACCGTGAACCAGTGTGGACAGACGACCGCGGCGCGTGCCGCGGTCGTTCGCGCGGAGAGACGCGCGCCTCAGTTCAAGCGATGCCGCGCCAGAACGTGCGTCGCGGGTCGGTGGCATTGGTGACGATTTGGTGACGCCGTGGTGCGAGGTGCGTGGTATCATGCATTGATTCGCTTCAGTCACAGGCGCCTCACTTGAAAATAGCCACTCGGGCCGGTCTCCTACCGAGCCCGCCGTGAATTGGTCGCGCAGAAGTTGACGCTCGGGCCGGTCTCCTGACCGAGCCCGCCGTGAGTTGGTCGCGCAGAAGTTGACGCTCGGGCCGGTCTCCTGACCGAGCCCGCCGTGAGTTGGTCGCGCAGAAGTTGACGCTCGGGCCGGTCTCCTGACCGAGCCCGCCGTGAGTTGGTCGCGCAGAAGTTGACGCTCGGGCCGGTCTCCTGACCGAGCCCGCCGTGAGTTGGTCGCGCAGAAGTTGAACTTCTCGGAGAAGTTCAACTTCTAAGACCAGGACACCTTGAGGAATCCCATCGCTTTATGACCAAACCCAACGCCCTTGCCGCCGCAGTCAAGGCCTCCTGGCTGCCGCTGGCCATCATCGTCCTGGCCCAGTTGCAGATGGGCATCAACATCAACGCGCTGCCCGTCTCGCTGGGGCCGATCATCGAGGATATCAACGCGCCCGCCACCTCGGTGGCCACCGCGTTGGTGATCTATTCGCTTTTCGTGGCCGCCTTCGTCATGCTGGGCGCCAAGATCGGCAAGCTGTTCGGCGAGCGGCTGGTCTTTCAGGTCAGCGCGTTGGTCCACGGCGCCGCCATGGCGCTGATGGCGGTCAGCGCCAGCGCCGATAGCATGAACATCGCGCAGGCCATCGCCGGCCTCGCCGCGGCTGCCCTGGTGCCCACGCTGGTGGTGCTGATCGCGGCCAACTACCGTGACCAGCAGCAGGCGCAGGCGGTGGGCATTCTGGCCGCCATGCCCGCCGTCGCCAGCGGGCTGACCTTCGTGGTGGCCGGCTTCATCGCCACGCTGCTGAGCTGGCGGGTCTCCTTCTGGCTGATCTTCATCATCTCGCTGGCCGTCTTCGTCCTCAGCTTCAAATTGAAGCCCATCCCGCGCAGCAAGGGGATCAGCATCGACGCGGTGGGGGTGGTGCTGTCGGCGCTGGCCATTGCCTGCACCCTCTTCGGCTTCAACAACCTGAACAGTTGGGGGATGGTGGCAGCCAAGGAGGCCGCGCCGATCTCCCTCTTTGGCCTGTCGCCGGCCCCCTTCCTGATTGCGCTGGGCATCGTCTTCGGCCAGACCTTCTTCGTCTGGTCAGAGCGCCGCGTGGCAGACAAGAAGACGCCGCTCCTGGCGCTGGAGGTGCTCGATTCGTCAGAGGAACGCGCCGCGGTGATCAGTTTTCTGGTGGCCGGCGCCATCGGTTCCATCGTCGCCTTCCTCCTGCCCCTCTACATCCAGATCGTCCAGGATCGCACCCCCCTCTTCACCTCGGTGGCCATTGTGCCCTACGCGCTGGCGGTGGCCGCGGCTGCCATCCTCTCGGTGCGGCTCTACAGCCGGCTCACCCCGCGTCGCCTGGGGGTGAGCTGTTTCAGCCTGATCACCGTCGGTTCGCTTCTGCTGGCCTTTACGGTCGGCAACGAATGGGGAACCCCCATGGTGATCCTTGGTTTGGTGATCCTCGGCATCGGCGAGGGAACCATGTTGACGCTGCTCTTCAACGTGCTGGTCACGGCCTCACCTAAGGAACTGGCCGGCGACGTGGGCGCGCTGCGCGGGGTGGTCAACAACGTCTCGTCGGCGCTGGGCGCGGCCTTCTCCAGCGTGGTGGCGGTGGGGCTGCTCAGCCTCTTCATTGTCGCGGCCTTCAATCAGTCCAACCTGCCGGAGATTCTGCGCACTGAGATCAACTTCGACAAGATCGATTTCGTCAGCAACGATCAGCTCAAGGCGGTGCTGGGCGGGACCTCAGCCACGCCGGCCGAGGTGGATGAGGCGGTGCTGCTCAACGCGTCTGCGCGCCTGCGCGCGTTGAAAGCCACCTTCCTGATCCTGGCCGCGATTTCGCTGCTGTCGATCATTCCATCGCTGCGGCTGCCGGGCTACAAGCCAGGCGAGCTGTCGGTGGAAGAGTTGACCGCCGACCATCCGCCCGGCGCAGCGCCGGCCCATGGTTCGTAGTGCAATCCGTCCGATTACGACCGAACAATCCACTGGATTGTTCAAGAGCCAACATTCAACTGGAGGGTATCCTTGATGACTGCGATCAGCGACGCCGCGCGTGCCTATTCACGCGCAAACAGTGAGAGATTTCTTGACGAACTGAAGGAGATGCTGCGCATCCCCAGCCTGAGCGGCGACCCGGCCCACGCCGGCGACATCCGCCGTATGGCTCAGTGGCTGGAGACGCATCTGGCCGGCCTGGGCCTGGACCGGGTCGAGATCATGGAGACGGCCGGCCATCCGGTGGTCTACGGCGAGTGGCTGGGCGCGGGGCCAGACAAGCCCACCCTGCTGGTCTATGGCCACTACGACGTGGTACCGGCCGAGCTGGCTGACGGCTGGGACAGCGACCCCTTCGAGCCAGTGGTCAAGGAGGGCAAGATCTACGCCCGCGGCGCCACCGACGACAAGGGCCAGCTCTTCGTCCACGTCAAGGCGCTGGAGTCCTATCTCAAGACGGCCGGCGCGGCGCCGGTCAATCTCAAGCTGCTGCTGGAGGGCGAGGAGGAGGTCTCCTCCCCCAACCTGCGCCCCTTCATCGTGGAACATCTGGAGATGCTGCGGGCGGACGTGGCGGTGATCAGCGACACGTCGATGCGCAGCATCGAGGAGCCGGCCATCCTGCACAGCCTGCGCGGCATGACCTACATCGAGGTCGAAGTCCACGGCCCGCGCGAGGACCTGCACAGCGGCCTGTGGGGCGGCGCGGTGCACAACCCGGCCCAGGCGTTGGCCGAGATCCTGGCCCGGATGTTCAACCCTGATCGCACCATCGCCGTGCCCGGCTTCTACGACGACGTGGTACCGCTGAGCGCCGAAGAGCGGGCCATGATCGCCAAGACCGACCTGAGCGAGGCGCAGTACAAAAAGTCCACCGGCGTGCCGGCGGTCTGGGGCGACGCGGCCTACAACATCCGCGAGCGCATCTCCGCCCGCCCGACGCTGGATGTCAACGGGCTGTGGAGTGGCTGGTCAGGCCCTGGCCCCAAGACCATCGTGCCGGCCAAGGCGGGCTGCAAGCTGAGCTGCCGGCTGGTGGGCAACCAGGACCCGCACAAGATCTTCGAGCTGCTCAAGAGCTACATCGAATCGCTGACCCCGCCCACGGTGACGGTCGAGGTGCGGCTGATCACCACCGGCAAGCCGGCGCTCTTCCCCTTCGACAGCCCGGCCATGCGGGCCGCGGCGCGCGCCTACGTTCAGGGCTGGGGCGCAGAGCCGCTCTTCACACGCGGCGGCGGCAGCATTCCGGTGGTGGCCGACATCGCCGATCTGATGGGCATTCCGGTGGTGTTGATGGGCTTTGGCCTGGACGACGACGGCCTGCACTCGCCCAACGAGCGCTACAGCATCGAGATGTTCCAGCGCGGCATCGAGACCACCATCGTCTACCTGGAAGAATTGGCGCAGCTATGACTCACGTTGATATGTGACCTGTAACCAACGCGTTGCGGCCTTTCGGGTTTTCCTGCGCCAACCGCAGATCAGGGATACACTGCGGCTTTCATGGCAATGATTTGGGGTTGGCCAGGAAACCCCGCAGGGTCGCAAGACATTCTGTCGGAAAGGATCAGGCATCGATGAACACTGCATTGCTGGCTGAGCTGGAGGAACGCCTCCTGCGCTACGTCAAGATCGACACCACGGCCGATCCCACCTCGTCCACGTCGCCCAGCACCGCGATCCAGTTCGATCTGCTGCACCTGCTGGTGGATGAACTGAAGGAGATCGGCGTGCAGGAGGTGACGCTGACCCCCTACGGCGCGATCCTAGGCACGATCCCGGCCACGGTGGAGACCGACGCGCCCACCATCGCGCTGCTGGCCCACGTGGACACCGCCCCGCAGTTCTCCGGCGCCAACATCAAGCCCATCGTCCACCGCAGCTACAACGGCGAGGACATCGTTCTGCCCGACGATCCCAGCCAGGTGTTGTCGCCCGCCGCGCTGCCCTATCTGGCGCAGAAGGTGGGGGACGACATCGTGACCGCCTCCGGCACGACGCTGCTGGGCGCGGACGACAAAGCCGGCGTCGCCATCATCATGGCCGCGGCCCGTCGCCTGCTGGAGAACCCGCACCTGCCCCACGGCAAGCTGCGCATCGGCTTCACCCCCGACGAGGAGATCGGCCGCGGCGTGCATGCCGACCTGCCGGGCGACCTGCGGGCCACCTTCGCCTACACCCTGGACGGCGCGCATCTGGGCGAGATCGTCTACGAGACCTTTTCGGCCGACGGGGCCAAGGTCAACGTCAAGGGGGTATCGATCCATCCCGGCTGGGCCAAGGACAAGCTGGTCAACGCCACGCATCTGGCCGCCAAGATCGTGGACACCCTACCCCAGGCCACGCTGACGCCGGAGACCACCGCCGACCGACAGGGCTTTCTGCACATCGTCGGCATGGGCGGATCGGCCGCGGAGATGAACATCGACATCATCCTGCGCGACTTCGAGCGTGAGGGGCTGGCCGCGCAGGGCGAGCTGCTCCAGAAGGTGTGCGCGGCCGTGCAGGCCGGTGAGCCGCGCGCCCAGATCACCTGCACCATCACGCCGCAGTACCGCAACATGCGCTACTGGCTGGAGGATGACATGCGGCCGGTGGAGCTGGCGCGCGCCGCCTGTCGCCAGGTGGGGATCGAGCCCTTCTCCGTGCCGGTGCGCGGCGGCACCGACGGCTCACGGCTGACCGAGCTGGGGGTGCCCACCCCCAATGTCTTCACCGGCATGCAGGAGATCCACGGCCCGCTGGAGTGGGTCAGTTTGCAGGACATGGCGCACGCCACTGAGGTGTGCATCCAGTTGGTGCAGCTTTGGGCCGCGGCCGGATCGGCTGAGGCCACGACGAATCACGGGCCGGAGTCGCCGGCCGACACAGGCGCAGCCGTCGATTGGACGGATGCAATTTAGGTAGGGTTGCCATCTTCTCTGAAAGATGGCGACCCTACCTCCATGACCGGAGGTCAAAATGGGTGCAAAGACTGCTGCAGAGCCAGGGCAACCGTCCTTCATGGACAAGCTTCTGAACGGCGTCGAGAAAGTGGGCAACAAGGTACCCCATCCGGTGCTCATGTTCGCCTATCTCATCGTCGGCGTCATCGTGTTATCCGCTATCTTGGCGCTGCTGGGCGTCAGCGTCACCGAACTGGTCGCCGTTCCTGTGCCGGTTGAGGTCACACCGGACTTCTACGAAGATGTCAGTGAATACACCATCTCCGGGACAGGAACCCAGGACGTGGACTTCGTGATCCAGGAGCAGACCACCGCCATCAAGAGTCTGTTGACCATCGATGGCATCCGCTTCATGTTCACCTCTTTCGTGCCGAACTTCCAGGGCTTCGGCGCGCTGGCCGTGACGCTGATCGCCATGATGGGCGCGGGCGCGGCTGAAGTCGCCGGGCTGATGGCCGCCTTGATTCGTAAGCTGGTCAAGGTTGCCCCCCGTCCGCTGATCGCTTATCTCATCGTCTTCATCGGCGTGCTCTCCAGCGTCGCTTCGGACGCGGGCTATCTGATCCTGATCCCGCTGGGCGCGGCCGCCTTCCTGGCCGTGGGGCGGCATCCCGTCGCCGGCATCGCGGCCGGCTTCGGCGGCGTCGCCGCGGTCTTCATGGCCAATCTGATCCCGACCCCCACCGACGCGATGCTGTTCGAGATCACCAACGAATCGATTGCCCTGACCGGCGGAACGCCCATCTCCATCACCGCCGACTACTTCTTCCAGGCGGTCTCGGCCATTCTGATGACCGTGGTGGTCGGCATCGTCGTCGTGCGGGTCATCGAGCCGCGCCTGGGCAAGTACGATCCTTCCGAGGCGGGCGACGCCGCTCATGCCGCCGCGGGCGATGAGATCGATCCTGCTCTGGAGGCCAAGGGACTGCGCCGGGCTGGAATCGCCTTTCTGGCGGTGCTGGGCTTCGTCCTGTTGATCACCCTGCCGCCGGGCGCGCCGCTGCGCGATCCGATCACCGGCGATATCGTCGGCCAGACCCCCTTCATGGCCAGCCTGCTCTTCATCGTCATGCTCTGCTTCTTCGTCCCCGGCATCGCCTACGGCAGCGCGGTGGGCCAGTACAAGGGGCCCAACGACGTGATCGCCGCGGTGGTCAAGACCTTTGCCGGCCTGGGCGGTCTGATCTTCATGTTGATGATGATCAGCCAGTTCATCGCATTCTTCAACTACTCCAACATGCCGGCCGTCATTGCCACCGCGTTGGCTGAATGGCTGGGCCAGGCGGGCATTCCGGCCATCCCGCTGCTGATCGGCTTCGTGCTGGTGATCGTGGTGCTGGACTTCATCATGCCCGGTTCGCTGGCCAAGTGGGCGATCTTCGCACCCATCTTCGTGCCCCTGTTCATCCAGTTGGGCGTGCCCGCGCAGACCGTCTTTGCCGCCTACCGCGTCGGCGATTCGCCCATCAACACGCTGACGCCGTTGATGGTCTACTTCCCGGTGATCGTCACCTTTGCCCAACGCTACCAGAAGAACACCGGCGTCGGGTCGCTGGTGGCCCTGATGCTGCCCATCGCCGCGGTGGTGTTGGTTGTCTGGCTGCTCTTCCTCATCCTCTGGTTCGTGGTGGGGATCCCGCTGGGGCCAGGCTATCCGGTGCGGTTCTAGTACACCACGGCGCAGGTACGGCCATGGTTCGTAGTGACGACTCTAGCCGTTGGCAACGCCTCGCAACGACTCAAGTCGTTACTACCAACCGTGGCTGCACCTACGCCGCGCTGTAGCAGCGACGTTCCGCCAATAGAGCGGATCGCATGTGGGACGACAGCAGCACGACCAGACCATCGCATCGAACGGTGTGACACTGCGAGAAGATGATGAAACCACCCTACGTTTCTACGGGCCACCTGCCCTCCTCGGCGCGGGTACAGGCGTTGGTGGATCAGGCCTATCGACGGTTCAAGGACAACGACGAAGGGGTAAACGCTCAGCATTACCCCGCCCTGGCGCAAATGCCGCGCCACACCTTCAGCCTGTGCGTCGCCAACGTCAGCGGCGACTGCTTCATGGCCGGCGACGTGGACCAGGCCTGCACGCTGATGAGTGTGTCCAAGCCTTTCGTCTTCGCGTTGGTCTGCCAGGCCTTGGGCGCGGAGGCGGTGCGCGCCCAGGTCGGCCTGAACGCCACCGGCCTGCCCTTCAACTCGGTGATGGCCATCGAACTCCACCCGCAGCGGTTGACCAACCCGATGGTCAATTCGGGGGCCCTGGCCATCACCAGCCTGGCGCCAGGCGACACCGCCGAGGCCAAGTGGGCCTTCATCCGCGACGGGCTGGCGCGCTTCGCCGGGCATCCGCTGGAGCTGGATGAGGAGGTCTACGCCTCGGCCGCCAGCTCGAATTTTCGCAACCGGGCCATCGCCCGGCTGCTGACCGACTATGGCCGGCTCTACTTCGATCCGCTGGAGACGACCGACATCTACACCCGCCAGTGCTGTCTGAAGGTGACCGCGCGCGATCTGGCCATCATGGCCGCCACCCTGGCCGATGGGGGCGTCAACCCGATCAGCGGCGAGCGCGTGGTGGAAGCCATCCACTGCGATCATACCCTGGTGGTCATGGCCACCGCGGGCATGTATGAAACATCGGGCGACTGGCTCTTCGACATGGGGGTGCCCGGCAAGAGCGGCGTCAGCGGCGCGCTCATCGCGGCCGCGCCGGGCAAGGGCGGGCTGGGCGTCTTCTCGCCGCCGCTGGACGCTGCCGGCAACAGCGTGCGCGGCCAACTGGCCGCCCGCTTCTTGTCCGATCAACTGGGCCTGAACCTCTTTGCCTCCAAGCCGCAACGCACAAAACCAGAGACCCTTCGGCGCTCCGGGGCCGTTCACACCTCGCTGTAAACGCACAGGGAACCCCAGGATCTCGGGGCGCCAGACGCAGGGCGCGCTTCCAGGTTGTCGAATCGCCCCGGTGTCGGTATACTCTGCGTGAAAATCCCAAATGGACCACCGCCTCCGGGTCATGGGGTTGCGCATGACTCATCATGTTTCACGACCCGTTCTGGCGGTGAACATCCCAATTCGATCTCGCATGAAATGCCAGTGACCAACCATAAGGTTGCCAACTTTCAGAAAAGTTGGCAACCTTGACAAACCATTGTTGAAAGGAACACATCGATGAAGAGCATTGCAAAGATCAACCTTTTGCTGATCCTGGTGCTGCTGCTGGCGGCCTGCGCGCCGGCCGTGGCGCCCACCGACGCGCCTACCGCCGAGCCCGCTGCGCCGACCGAGGCCGTGGCTGCGGAAGAGCCCACTGCCGCCCCGCAGGAGCCGGCCACCGCGGCCAGCTCCGATCTGGCCGGCACCAACTGGATACTGACCTCGTTGAACGGCGGTCCGGCGCTGGCTGACACCACCGTCACCTTGCAGTTCGGCGCTGACGGCGTGGTCTCCGGCTCAGACGGCTGCAACCGTTACAGCACCTCCTACACCCAGAGTGGGACCGATCTGACCTTCGCCCAGCCCATGGCATCGACCATGATGTTGTGCCCGGAGCCTGAAGGGGTCATGGAGCAGGCCGGCGCCTACACGGCCGCGCTGGCCACTGTCACCACCTTCTCGGCCAACCAGAACCAACTGGCGCTGATGGCCGGCAACCAGATTGTCGCCACCTTCCGGGCTGATGTGCAGACTCTGGCCGGCAGCGACTGGGCCGTGACCATGGTCAACAACGGCCGCGAGGCTGTGGTCAGCGTCATCGAAGGCTCCGAGCTCACCGCGCTCTTCGGCGACAACGGCGAGCTGAGCGGCAGCGCCGGCTGTAACCAGTACATCAGCAGCTACACCGTCAGCGGCAACACCATCCAGATCGGCCAGATCGGCTCGACCATGCGCCTCTGCCCCGAGCCGGAGGGGATCATGGAGCAGGAGCAGGCCTTCCTGGCCGCCCTGCAGAGCGCCGCCACCTTCCTCATCGAAGGGGACAGCCTGGAGCTGCGCACGGCCGACGACGCCATCGCCGTCATGATGACCCGCCGGGTGGAGATCGATCTGCCCGAGCCGGCGCCTGAGCCTGCCACCCCCACCGGCCGCGTCGTGGGCACGCAGGGTCTGAACGTGCGCACCGGCCCCAGCACAGCCTTCCCGGTGATCGGCGTTGCCCGGCTGGGCGACGAGGGCGAGATCATCGGTCGCAGCGCCGATAGCCGCTGGTGGGTGGTTTCGGTCCCCTCAGCGCCCGGCGGCATGGGCTGGGTGTCGGCTGACTTCGTGCTGTCCACCAACGCCGAGAACGTGCCGGTGATCGCCTCGCCGACGCCGCCCGCGCCCACCGCGACCCCTGTGCCGCAGCCCACTGCCACCCCTGCGCCCGCCCAGCCTACCCCCACCCCATCGGCCGAGATCTCCTTCTGGGCCGACCGCACCACCATCAACCAGGGCGAATGCGCCACGCTGAATTGGTCGGTGCAGAACGTGCAGGCGGTCTGGGTCTATCCCATGGGCGCTCAGTACAACGCCTTCCCACGCGCCGGCCAGGGATCCGAGGTGGTCTGCCCCGCTACGACCACGACCTATGAGATGCGCGTGCGCATGCGCGACGGCAGCACGCAGTTCCGCCAGGTGACCATTTCGGTCAACGCGCCTGCGCCGACCGCCACACCGGCGCCTGCCCCCAATCCGCTGAGCGGCACGCGCTGGAACGTGGTCAACTACAACGACGGCGTCGGCATCGTCACCCTGCTGGGTGGCACCTCGATCAACCTGGACTTCGGCGCAAATGGCCAGGTGTCGGGAAATTCCGGCTGCAACAACTTCAGTGCCGGCTATAACGTCAACGGCAATGCCCTCTCCGTGGGCGCGCCCGGCGGCACGCAGCAGTTCTGCGCCGAGCCTGAGGGTGTGATGGATCAGGAGGCCCGTTTCCTGTCGGCCCTGCAGTCGGCGGCCAGCTTCCGCATCAACGGCAGCCAACTGGAGATCAGCACCGGCGGCGGCCAGATCGCCATCGTCGCCAACCAGGCGCCATAATCACTACCCCTGAAACTTCGGAAGTCGTCATGATAGGAGCCTTGCTGCCGGCAGGCGCTCCCCGGCGTCCTGCCCAGCATGGCGGCGACTTCCGAAATCTGTAGCCTCTGCCGCCTGTCCGCACAACAATCGCGGGCAGGCGGCAGCCAAGAAATTCCCCTTCCCTCCGTCAGGCGCTCCATGCCGGGTGGTCTGATGTTCTCCTGATTGGCACAAAGCGCCGTCCAGCGCCCGGTGTTTGTTTTCTCCCTCTGCCATGTCCACCGGCCGATCATCGCTGCGCAGCGCGTCACGCCGTCCACCTCCCCCCTCTGAAAACTGGCGGGAAAGCCTTGTGGCGCGCTTCATGTCGCCCATCGACGCGCTGGCCGCGGCCATCTCCAGCATCCTGATCGTTCTGACTCTCACCCTGGCCTTCACGGTGATCGAGCACTGGCCGGAGATCGAGCAACCGCTCCCGCCGAGCTTTGGCGTGGACCTGTTCTACGCCGGATTGGGCGCGGCCACAGCCGGGGCGCTGATCGACGGGGTGATGATGATCCTCCTGTCGTTGCTGGAGCGCGGCGAGAAGCACCGTTTTCTGCAGACCTTGCAGGCCGCCGGCAGCGACGAAGAATCGATGGAGGTGATCGCCGAAGAGCTGGACACCGTGCTGGAGCCGATTGCCGGCGAAGCCAGGCGACGCGAGCTCTACGCCGACGTGCTGGAGCATCTGCGCGACAGCCAGCCGCAGCCGGTGGGCATGCAGCGCGAGGACTTCGTCGAAGCGCTGGGAGCGGCCCTGGTAGCCTTTTTGGCGGTGCTGCCGGCGCTGGCCCCGCTCTGGCTGCTGCGCGATTATCCCCTGACCGCCCTGCGCAGCGCCAACATCGTCTCGTTCATCACGCTCTTCATCCTGGGCTTCTTATGGGGTCGGTACACCAGCGCCAACCCGTGGAAGATCGGCGTGCTGCTGGTTCTGGTGGGCGCTCTGCTGGTGGCCATCTCCATCCCGCTGGGCGGCTGAGCGCTCGAAAAACACCGTATGGAGAGTAAAATGACCAGGTTCACAACCCGATTCCTTTGGCTGATCGGCGCACTGCTGCTGGCCGCGGCCTGCACGGCCCCGCCCCTGGCAGTGACGCCCGCCCCCGACGCGACCGACGCGCCGGCGGCCGGCCCGACTGAGGCTCCCGCTGCGCCGCCCACTGCCGTCGAGTACGACCTGGGCGAAACCACCATCCTCCAGCAGCGCTTCCCCGAGGAGAGCCGCTTCCGCCAGATGCCGGTGCGGCTGAACGGCCTGATCGCCGCACCCACCGAGGGCGACGGTCCCTTCCCCGTGGCGGTGATCATCCACGGCACGCACCCCGGCTGCCCCGTGGATGAGATGGGGGTGGACCGCTGGCCGTGCGATTCCGATGTGGAGCAGCGCAACTACAGCGGCTTCGCCTATCTGGTGGAGGCGCTGGCCGGGCAGGGCTACGTGGCGCTGGCCCCCAATTTCAACGCCGAGCACACCTTTGGCTTCGGCGAGCCGGACGCGGGCGAGCGGCTGGGGCAACTGTTCGATTTGACCATGCAGGCGCTGGCCAAGGCCACGGAGGGCGGCGACAACGCCTTCGGCCTCGAGCTGGCCGGGCAGGCCGATCTGAGCCGGCTGGCGCTGCTGGGCCACTCGCGCGGGGGCGAGGCCGCGGTTGACCTGGCCAACAACCCCGAGCTGATGGCGGCCAACCGCGGCTACGGGCCGGCGGCCGGTGTGCTGCTCATCGCCGGTGCGAATGTCTTCATCGACCCCTGGGCCAGCGTCAGCGCGCCGCTGGCGACGATCCAATCCGCCTGCGACGGCGATGTGATCAGTCAGGACGGCCAGTTCTTCTTCGAGGGGCCGCGGCTGGCCCCCGATCAAACCGCATGGGCGAGCTCGGTCTGGCTGGAGGGGGCCACCCACAACGGCTTCAACACCCTCCTGGCGCGCGATATGGTCACGCACGGCGATCGGCCCGACTGCGCAACGCTGCTGGAAGGGGAGACGCAGCGCGCCTGGCTGGTGGACTACGCCGGCGACTTCCTGGCCACGCTCTTCGACGAGGACGCCGCGACGGTGGACGCAGCCCGCGTCCGCCTGGGGCTGGATGTGACCGCGCCGGCGCCCGACGAGCTGTACGGCCTGCCGGCGCGTGTGGCCTTCCTGGCGTCCGTGGCCGACCGCCAGACCGTGCTGCTGCCAGCCGATGCGGCGGAATTGACCACCAACCGGCTGGGCGGCGCGGTCACAGCGGAGCACGCGGCCACCCACTTCTGCCCCAAGGGCTTCTACAGCGCGCAGACGCTGCCCGGCAGCGAGCCCTGCCAGCGCAACATCGTCACCGTGCCCGGCCAGCCGGCGCACGCCGTGGTTTCCTGGGAGCAGCCAGGCGCGGCCCTGCGCTTCGCCCTGCCTGAAGGCGCGGGCGACCTGAGCGGCTACACCACCCTCGGCCTGCGCGCGGCGGTGGATCCGGCTTCGCCGCTCAACGCGGCCGGCCAGCCGCAGGCCTTCAGCGTGCAACTGACCGACCGCGCCGGCCAGAGCGCCGTGGTGACCACGCGGCCGGCTGAGCCGGCGCTGGGCTATCCGCCGGGCGTGATGCAGGAGGACGACGCCCTGGGCGTCCGCTTCTTCACCGGCCGCGTGCCGCTGACCGCCATCCGCTTGCCCCTGGACAGCTTCACCGGCGTCGATCTGAGCGACATCGCCGGGATCGCGCTGCTCTTCGATCAGACGCCCAGCGGCGCGCTTTTCCTGGCCGACCTGGAGTGGATGCGACCGTGATGGGGTAAGCAGGTGACCGCGTACAGGGACGTCAAAGACTGAACATCAATCCGGCGCGCGTCATGTAAGCCTCTGGTTGGCGCGCTGCTGGCCAGCAATTCCAAATATGGCGATTGCCAAACTGGAGTCGAGGCTTCAGCCGGGTTTGCACGCTCAACTCGCATCGTCCAGACCCGGCTGAAGCCTCGACTCCGCCCATATTTGGAATTGCTGGCTGCTGGCTTGCTCGTTTGCGCGCCCACGGGTATACTGTGTTTGCCATAAGGTCAAGACCCTCCCGGAGGAAATGAGACATGACTCGTAAGAACAGGCGAATCTACATCGTCGCACTGCTGGCGCTGCTGGCGTTGACCATCGCAGCCTGCGGCGGCAGCGCCCAACCGCAGCCCACGGCCTTGCCCGAGCCGACGCCCACCGCCCCCGTCGGCCTGGGCGATGTTTGGGCCAAGGCGCAACAGAGCGGCAAGCTGGTGGTCGGCGTGTCGGCCGATTACCCGCCGTTCGAATTCTACAATGACCAGTTCCAACTGGATGGTTTCGACATCGCCCTGATGCGCGCCATCGGTGAGAAGCTGGGGGTGCAGGTGGAGTTCAAGGACTTCGCCTTCGATGGCCTGGGCAGCGCCCTGCAACTGGGCCAGATCGACGCGGCCATCTCGGCCATCTCGGTGACCGACCAGCGCGCCCAACAGGTCGACTTCAGCAACATCTACTACGTAGGGGCGGACGCGCTGTTGGTGGCCGAGAACAGCCCGCTGACGTCGCTGACCATCGACGATGACCTCTCCGACCTGCGGCTGGCGGTGCAGTCCGGCACCGTCTACGAAAGCTTTGCAGACCAGGAGCTGGTGGAGGCTGGCCTGCTGCCCGAGGACAACCTGCACGCCTACACCGACATCGAGCAGGCCGTGCGGGACTTGCAGCGCGGCCGCGTCGATGCCGTGCTGATGGACCGCCAGCCCGCCCTGGCCTTCGAGGCCAATGGCGGCGTGCGCAACATCGGCCAGGGATTGTTTCCCCAGAATTTCGCCGTCGCGGTGGCGCTGGGCCAGGATCCGCTGCGCCGGGTGATCAACCAGGCATTGGAGCAACTGGGCCAGGAAGGGGTGATGGAGGATCTGGTGGTCGAGTATCTCAAGCTACCGCCCACGGAGATCATACCGCTGCCCACGCCGGAGCCGGAAACGCCGACGGCGACGCCCGCGCCGAAGCAACCCACCCCCACCGCCCAGCCGCAGCCAGCCTGCATCGATGGCATGGCCTGGGTGGCCGACCTGAACTACGACGACAAGAACATGACCGCGCCGCCGGTGATCCCCCCCGGCCAGCCTTTCGTCAAGTCCTGGCGCATCCGCAACAGCGGCACCTGCACCTGGGACAGCCGCTATGTGCTGGCCTTCGACCGCGGCAACGTGGCCGCGGCCCAGATGGGCGGCCAGCCGGCCGCAATTCAAGGCACGGTGGCCCCCGGCGCGACCTATGACATCAGCGTCAACCTGACGGCCCCCTCGATTCCTGGCGTCTACCAGGGCTTCTGGCAGATGCGCAACCCCAGCAACACCGCCTTCGGCGAGACCATCTGGGTGGGCATTCGCGTCCCCGCACCGGCGCAGCCGACCCCGGCGCCGACGCAGACCCCTGTGCCCGGCATCAGCTTCACCACCACCAGCAACAATATCGTGCAGGGCCAGTGCGTGACCAATAGCTGGAGCACCAGCAACGTGCAGGCGGTCTTCTACTTCCAGCAGGGCCAGAACTGGGAGACCCAAGGCGTCGAGGGCGTGGGCAGCCGCCAGGAGTGCCCACAGCAGACCACCACCTACTTCCTGCGGGTGCAGATGCGCGATGGCTCGGTGCAGACGCGCGAGTTGACCGTGGCCGTCACGCCGATCATCGGCGCGCCGGTTATCTCACAGTTCACGGCCAGCCCCTTGCAGATCAACGTCGGCCAGTGCGTCACCCTGCAATGGAATGTGGAGGGGAGCACCACCCGCGTGGCGTTGCTGCGCAACAACGGCGCGCTGTGGGATGGCGCGCCGGTGCGCGGCAGCTTCCAGGATTGCCCGCCCGGCGCTGGCCAGATGACCTACGCGTTGCAGGCCAGCGGCCCCGGCGGCAGCAGCCAGGCGGTGCAGACCGTCGCCGTGCTGACGGCTCAGCCGACCAACACGCCGGTACCGCCGACGCCCACCCCTGTGCCGCCGACGCCCACCCCACCGCCGCCCACGCCCACGACGGTGCCGCCGCCGGTGATCGTCAGCTTTGCGGTGCAGCCGGGGCAGATCGAGCCGGGCCAGTGCGTCACCGTCTCCTGGAACACGGGCGGCGGCGCGGCCTTCACCCGTCTCTTCCGCAACGGCGCCATCATCCAGGACAACGCGCCGGTGAACAGCTCGATTCAGGACTGTCTGAACGACGTGGCCAGCTACACCTATCAACTGCAGGCCTTCAACGTGGCCGGCGCGATGGTGTCGCAGGAAGCAGTGATCAACGTGCGCCAGCCGCAGCCGACCAACACGCCGGTTCCAGCGCTGACCGGCGCGTGGAGTGCAGTGCAGATCGGCGGCCAGCCGGTGGTGGCAGGGACCATGGTCACCGCCAACTTCAGCGGCGGCCAGGTGAGCGGCAGCGGCGGTTGCAACACCTACACCGCCAGCTTCTCCACCAGCGGCAATAACGTGTCGATCAGCTATCCCATGGCCAGCCAGATGGCCTGCGCGCCTGAGGTGCTGGAGCAGGAAACCCGGTTCTTCCAGAGCCTGAGCAGCGCGGCCACCTATGAGATCAGCGGCAACAATCTGACCCTGCGCAACGGCGGCGGGGCGGTGGTGGTGGTCTTCGGCCCAGGCATCACCCCCTTCTAGACTCAGCGTCCAGCAACACGAAACCAAGCGCCCACATGCCCGCCTTCGACGGTTCCATGTGGGCGCTTTGCATTGCGCTATCTTGCACCTTTTTTGCTACCAACAAGGTATTGTGGTTTGGGTTGCTTTGTGTTATCATTGGATCGATTTGAGCGCAAGCCCTACGCGTTCGGATTCCCCCCAACCCGGTGGCCGGTCAACGAACCACAGACCGGCCTTTTGGTTTGACTGCCTCCAATCGTTACTGCTCAGGCGTCGCGCACTGTCACTCGATGGTGTGCTTGATGTGACCATGCAAGAGCCGCCGATCAAGTAGAATCAAGCGCCCGACGCTGATGGCTGAGTAACAGCTTCCAAATCTATACTTGCTCAGGAGATCGCCCATGTCCGCAAACAAGAATGAACACATCGTGATCGCCTTCTTCTCCAGCAGAGAGGCCGCTGAGACCGCCATGGATGCCTTGAAAGACTGGGATCATGCCAACAAGGAGGTCAAGCTGGGCGCCATCGGCCTGGTCTTTAAGGAAGAAGGCGAGATCAAGACGGTCGCACCCCGGCGCACTGGTCGCGGCGTGGCTGTCGGCGCCATTTTGGGCGTGTTCGCTGCTGCACTGGGGCCGGTAGGCTTGATCGGCGCGGCCTTGGGCGGCGGCGCCATCGGCGGAGCGCTGGGCTCGCTCTTCAAGCAGTCCGTTAATTTGGACGAAGCCGCGTTGCAGGAGATGGCAGCCCAGTTGGACGCCGGCAAATTCGGCGTGGTGGTGGCGGTGGACGAGCACGAGATGACGCCGACCGCCGCCCAACTGGCCAATGCCGGCGGCGCCGTGCAACAAATCGTGGTGCCAACTGATGCCCTGGCCGAGGCGATGGAAGCCGTGCCCGACGAGTACCAATCGGGCTTCGAGTCCCGCCGTGAGGATCTGGACGCCGCACAAACCGTGGCTCCGGGTTCGATCACCCCATTGATGTAGCTTGGGCGCCTTCAAAGTGAAGCCTTGAATTCCTCGGTTTGTGTTCCACTGCTTGGCAGAAACACAGGCAGTGGATATAATACGTCTACTTCGTATTCTTTCCCCCCTCACATCTCGCTCTCAAGGAGGCGACAATGGACATTACGACTTGGCTCACCACCTACTGGCAGCCCCTGCTCATCGGCGGCGTCATCGGCTTGATTCTCGGTTGGCTCTTCTTCTATCTGCCAATGCGGGGACGAGTCCAGGGCCACGAGGCCGCGGCCGCGGACGCCAGCAACAGGCTGGCCAACAGCGAAAAGGCCGCCAAGGAAGCTCGCCAGCGGGCTGACGACGCTCAAACCGAGCTTCAGGCCCAGCAGGTGCGCTACAACACCGCCCAGGGCCAGATCGCAGCGCTGCAAGCTGACCTGGACGCCACCAGAAGCCAGAAGGACGCCCTGGACGCCAGCTTCCTGGAGCGCTCCGGCGAACTGGACCAGCAATTGAGCCTGACCGATCAACTGCGCAGCGACTACGCCAGCCTCTTTGCTCAGTTTGAGCAGGCGCAGCAGGAGCGGGACGCCTACCGGGCCACGCTGGAAACCACCACTCAGGAACTGAGCGCCACCCGCAACGACCTGGCCAGCTCGGCTGATGCGCTGGCCAACAAGGAAGTCGCGCTCAATGAGGCCTACCTGCGGGCTGTCAAGCTCCAGCGCGAGCTGATGGAGCATCAGAGCCTGCTGGCCGCGACCCAGACGGATCTCGCCGATCTGCGCCGCGATGTGGCCTCGCTCAGCTCCCTGAACAGCGACCTCGAAGGCAAGCTGCAAAACGCACGCGGTGAAGTGGCGGGCGAGCTGGCCCTGTTGACCTCGACCATGCTGCGCATGAAGGAGGAATCGCTCAACCAGGCCAATCACCGGATCGCCGCGCTGACGGCTGAGTTGGAGGCAATGAGAGCGGGCAAGGTGTCGACGCGCTGACCACCTGCCAATCCCGGCCAACGCCCGACGCCGCAGGCGCCGGACAGCGGCCACACGTCCAGCGTAGGAGGACATTCATGCAAACCTTGCCCCAACCTGGAAGCTCCGACAGCGAAGCGCGTGCGGTCAGCGAGATTCTGGCCAAGGCGGATCCGGCCGATCTGCCGGCCATGCGCGCCAGTCTCAGCTTCCTGACCTCTGCCGGCGCCGAGTTGGCCACGGTGCTGGCCCGGCGCAACCAGGAATACGACGAGCTTGCGGCCATCATCGCCACCCTGCCGCCCGAATGGATCGAGGCGGCCAGGACGGGCGGCTCCCTGCCTGACTTTGGTTCGCTGCGCGCCGAGCTGGAGCTGGCCAAAAACGAACGCATCGATCTGAACGGTCAACTGGTCGAGCGCGACCGCCAGATCAGCGCGCTGCAAGAGCAGCTCCTGGCAGGCCAGGCCGCCGCGCCGGCGCCGGCGGAAGAAGCGCCGAGCGACGCGGCCGCAGCCGAGGCCGCCGCTCAGATCGAGGCGCAGTTGGATGCGCTGCGCGGCGAGCTGGACAAGGCCGCCCTGGCCCGCGCCCAGGCTGAGGAGAGCCTGCGGGCCAGCGACGCCGAGTTCACCGACATGGAGAATCGCCTGGTCGATCTGCGCGATGAGCTGGCGGCGGCGCTGCCCGAGGAAATCCAGACGACATTGCCGGCCGTCTCCGCCGATGAGCCGGCGCAAGACGTGCATCAACGGCGCGGCATGCGCCTGGCCGCGTTGGCCGCGGCGGTCTCAGCCCTGATCGAGCGCCGTCGTCAGGATGAAGAGGCGCTGCTGGCGGCCAACGCCCGCGTCGCCTCCGTCCAGGAGGAGTTCGAGATCGCCAGCGCCGACCGCATGGCCCTGGAGGCCGACCTGCAAGAGAAGGTGCAGACGCTGGAGGACCAGCAGATGCAGGTCGAGCGGCTTCAGTCGCATCAGGAAAGTCTCGCCCTTCAAATCGAGCAGCTCACCGAGCAGGCGACCCAGCTACAGGCCGAGGTGGACAACACCCTGGCCGCCAAGGCGCAGGTCGAGGAACAGCTACAGCTGCGCGAGGGCGAGCTGGCCGAGCTCAATCAGCAGATCGACAGCGTGGCCCAGCAGTTGACCGCCGTTCTCCCCGAAGAGGTGGTCGCCCAGTTGGCCCCCGCCGAAGCGCCCGAGGCTGCGGTCGAAGGGGAAGCGCCAGCCGAAGAGGAGGCAGCGACCCGATCGGCGGCTCCCCGCATGCTCGGCCTGAGCGCGCTGGCCGCAGGCGTGGCCGCGGCTGTGGATATGAGCCAGGAGAAGGTCGGTCAGGCGGAACAGGCCAACGAACAACTGGCCGCGGCGGTCGGCGAAAAATCGGGCCTGGAAAGCGCCTTGAGCGACAAGGACCTGGCCATTGCCGACCTGCAAAGCCAGATCGAGGCGCTGAACGCCCAGGCCGCCGACGTGCAGGCGCAGCTCGATGCGGCGCTGGCCGCCAAGGGCGACCTGGAGCTGCAGTTGAGCCAGAGCGCCGGCATGGTCAGCGATCTGGAAGGCCAGATCCAGGACGCCGCCAGCCGCTTGCAGGCCATCGTTCCGGCCGAAGACTTGCCCCAGCCCGAAGCCGTCGTGGTGGAAGGCGTCGAGGGCGAGGTGGTGGAAGGCGCCGAAGGGGAAACGGCGGTTGTCGATGCCGGGAGCGAAGCCAGCGGCGCCGCGCAGGCTGTGGGCCTGGCCGCCCTGGTGTCAGGCGTGATCACGCTGGTGGGGCGCAACGCCGACAGCCGGAACGAGCTGGATGGCCAGATTCAGGCGTTGCAGGCTCAAATTGAAGGGCTGGGCCAGGAGAAGAGCGGCCTGGAGGCCCTGCTGGAGCAGAAAGAGCAAGATCTGGCCGGCTACAACGACTACTCGCTGAACCTGCAAGGGCAGGTCAATGAGCTGTCTGCCCAGGCTACCGGCGCCGAGTCCGCCTTGGCGCTGAAGGAGCAGGAACTGGCTGAAGCGCAGGCTCAAATCGAAGGACTGACCGCGCAGATCGATGGGTTGAACGCCCAGGTGGCGGACCTGGAGGGTCAGTTGGCCGCGGCCAACAGCGCCAAAGCCGAGCTGGAGGCGGCGCTGCAAGCGGGCCAGACCGAGTTGGACAACGCCCGGGCCGAGTTGGCGCAGATCGACGAAGAGTCGCAGCGAGCTTTGGGCGAGAAGGCTGTCCGTCTGGGCGCAGTGGGCGCCGGCGCAACCGCCATAGCCGCCATCAAGGACAAGGAAGAGGAGCTGGCGGCCGCCAATGAACAGCTACAGACGCTGCAAGCCCAGGTCGACGACCTCTCCAGCGAGCGCGCTGCGCTGGCCCAGAGCCAGGAGAGCTTGCAGGCTGACCTGCAAAGCCGCGAGGCCGAGGTAGCCGACCTGCAGGCCCAACTGGCGGCGCTGCAAGAGCAGGCTGCCAAGGTCGTCGAGGAGCAGGCTGCGCTGCAAGAGCAGTTGAGCGAGGTCGCCGAAGATCGGAACGAGGTGGAGGCGCTGCGCAGCGCGGCATTGAGCTTCAGCAACGCGGCCGCGCTCTCCGATGCGCTCGCTCACCTGCCGGCGATCAAGAAACACGCGGTGACCGCGGCCATCGTGGCCGGTGTGCAGCCGGTGCTCTCGCCGCGCATCCAGGCGCTGACCGATGTCAAGGGCGTCGGTTCGGCCTACCAGCAACGCCTTTACCGGGCCGGCATCGGCACCTACTGGGAGCTGGCCAGCGTGCCCGACGCCGACCTGGAGAGCACGCTGGAGATCCCGGAGCTGCAGCGGGCGCGCATCGACTTCGATGAGACGCGCGCTGACGCCTACGAATGGGCCAGCCTGACCGATACCGTTGGCCTGTTGTGGAACGGTGATCACGTGGACGACTTCGAGGCGCTGCCCGGCATCGGCAAGACCTTCGAGAAACGGCTCTACGAGGCTGGCATCACCACCTACGAGCAACTGGCTGAGTGCGGCGTGGAACGCCTGGCGGAGATCGTCAAGGCGCCGCCCATGCGTGAGGTGAACTACGACGAATGGCTGACGGCGGTCAGGGAGATTCTGGCTGAGCGCGCCGCGGGCGAGCAGGCCGCAACCGAGTAATCCGCCTGAGCGGATGCCAATCAACGCCGTGACCTTGCCCATCCGCTGTCGGATGGGCAAGGTTTTTTGTTGCTCAGGCGCCGGGCACTCTCACCCGGTTTTCTGCTTGACGTGACCAGACAAGCGCCGCCGCTCAAGCAGAATCGAGCGATCGGCGCCTGCCTGAAGCCAGGTACCGGAAGGGAGATCACTGCACCCTGGCGTCCGTTTCCGATACAATGATCATCGTGGTACAATAGCATCCCATAATCCGCATCAACTTCAAAAAGGAGAATAACCACCATGGCTTTTACCTTACCCGCCCTGTCCTATGCCTTCGACGCGCTGGAGCCGCACATCGACGCCCGCACCATGCAGATCCATCATGACAAGCACCATGCGGCCTACGTCAACAACGCCAACGCGGCGCTGGCCAACTACCCCGATCTGCAAAGCAAAAGCGTTTGGGAGTTGCTGGCTGATCTGGAGAGCGTGCCGGCCGATATCCGCATGGCCGTGCGCAACAACGGCGGCGGCCACGCCAACCACAGCATGTTCTGGGCCGCCATGAGCCCCACTGCCAGCGGCGCGCCCACCGGCATGTTGGCCGAGGAGATCGTGGCGACCTTCGGCTCCTTCGACGCCTTCAAGGAGCAGTTCAACAAGGCCGGCATGACCCGCTTCGGCTCCGGCTGGGCCTGGCTGGTCATGAACTCCGCGGGCGCGCTCAGCGTGGTGAGCACCCCCAACCAGGACAACCCCATCTCCGATGGCCTGGTGCCGCTGCTGGGCGTCGACGTCTGGGAGCACGCCTACTACCTGAAGTACCAGAACCTGCGCGGCGACTACCTCAACGCCTGGTGGAACGTGGTCAACTGGGACTTCGTGGAGGCAACCTATGCCTCGGCGCACTCCGCCGTGGCTGCGGCCAAGGCTGTCGCCTGGGCCAAGGGCAAGTGGACTGAGATCGGCGACCGGCTGTTTGGCAAGGGCTAAGCCCCAGCGTCTCGCCGCCTGAACAACAACGACACGCCACTTCAGCGCGCTGAGTGGCGTGTTTCCTTGTTCTCAGCACGCCGCCCGGCGATGCTGCACAGCTTCCAGGGAGGTTTCCTCATGACTGACGGACGCCATCTTTCGCGCACGGGCCACACTGTCGATGCTTTCGAACAGGCATTTCGCGACAACCTGGCCTACGCCCGCGGCGCGACCCCACAATCAGCCAGCGCGCTGGATGTACATTACACCCTCGCCCTGACTGTGCGCGACTATCTGATGGAGCGCCGGCGCAAGACCACGGCCGCTCATTACGCAGCCAACCCCAAGTTCGTCTACTATCTGTCGGCAGAGTATCTGATGGGGCGGCAGTTGACCCAGAACCTGCTCTACACCGACACGTGGGCGCTGGCCGAAGAGGCGGCCAACCGCAATGGCCTGCGTCTGCGCGATTTCATCCGCCTGGATCGGGAGCCTGGCCTGGGCAACGGCGGCCTGGGCCGGCTGGCCGCCTGCTTCCTGGACTCGCTGGCCACCCTGGACATTCCGGCCGTGGGCTACGGCATCCGCTACGAATACGGCATCTTCGAGCAGTCCTTCCACGACGGCTGGCAGGTGGAGAGCCCCGACGCCTGGCTCTACTACGGCAACCCGTGGGAATACAGCCAGCCCGACGACATGGTGCAGGTGGGCTTCGGTGGACACACCGAGCGCTATCAGGACGAGTCTGGCCAGCCGCGGGTGCGCTGGCTGCCGGCCGAGACGGTGATGGGGGAGCCGCACTTCATGCTGGTCCCCGGCTATGGCACTGAGACGGTCAACATTCTGCGTCTGTGGCGGGCCAGGGCGACGAGCGAGTTCGATCTTGAGCTCTTCGACATGGGGGACTACGAACGGGCTGTGGAGCAGAAGGTCTCCTCCGAGAACATCACCAAGGTGCTCTATCCCAACGACACCACGCCCCAGGGCAAGGAGCTGCGGCTGCGCCAGCAGTATTTCTTCGTGTCCGCCTCGCTGCACGACATCATCCGCCGTTACCGGCTGCGCAACGATAGCTGGGCCAGCTTCCCCGACAAGGTGGTGATCCAGCTCAACGACACCCACCCGGTCATCGGCATTGCGGAGATGATGCGCATCCTGGTGGACGAGGAGGGCATGGCGTGGCCGGCGGCCTGGCAGATCACCCAACGCACCTTCGCCTACACCTGCCACACGCTGATGCCGGAGGCGCTGGAGGAGTGGCCGGTGAGCCTTTTCGAACATCTGCTGCCCCGCCATCTGGAACTGATCTACACCATCAACGCCCAGTTGCTGCGCGAGGTGCAGGAGCGCTTCCCCAATGACCCTGGGCGCGTGGCGCGCATGTCCATCATTCGCGAGAGTCCGGAGCGGCGGGTGCGCATGGCCCATCTGGCCGCGGCAGGCTGCTTTTCGGTCAACGGCGTGGCTGCGCTGCATTCGCGCCTGCTGGCCGAGATGACGCTGCGCGATTTCGCCGAACTGTATCCTGAAAAGTTCAACAACAAGACCAACGGCGTGACCCCGCGGCGCTTCATGCGTCT
>Ga0209200_1000509_pt1 | contig 43595 bp, 33 predicted proteins | sample AD_UKC033_MetaG_FD_184406 | JGI IMG/M metagenome (GOLD analysis project Ga0209200, IMG submission 184406) | Active sludge microbial communities of municipal wastewater-treating anaerobic digesters from USA - AD_UKC033_MetaG (SPAdes) (version 2) | ecosystem: Engineered > Bioreactor > Anaerobic >... | reverse complement strand
TGGGAGGACCTAATCTCCCTGTTCCAAGAGTCGTTCCAGAGAGGGCTACTCAAAGCTTCGAGGAGATGAGTGGTGGCACCGGTCTCGATAGCCTTTTCGAAGAGCTTGAAATCGACACTGAGAAGCGCCAATCAAGAACAACGGTAGTTGCCAAGAATATCTTTAATAACCAGCTCGATGGTTCTGACTTGTTACTAATAATTGTCTTAATTTCTGCTGTGGTTGTAGTTCTGTCGGTTGCATTGAAATCGGACCCGGGAATGACACTGAGAGCATTTGGCAGTAATCCCTCGGGGGTGGTGTCTTTCGGTATATCCCAGAATGTTCTTGCCATTGCGGGGCTTACCATTGCCAACTACGTTATAGGGTTGAGTGGCGGACTTTTCGCCCTCTACAGCGGGTTCTCTGACGCAACGATTGGGCAGGGAATGGTTGTAACGGGACTGGCTTCGGTAATAATGGGCGAGATACTTCTCGGGAGAGTAAAGCTTTTCTACGGCCTGCTTTCGCCAATAGTGGGTGGAGTGATCTATCAGGCACTTCTCTCCCTAGCGATGAGATACGGATATAGGATCGGCTTTCTTGCAAGCGACATGAAACTACTCACAGCAGTTTTTATTATTACGGTTATTGGATTGCGTCAGCTTTCTTCAAGTGGAGGTAAACGAAAGGTGAAGCAGGAGGTGAAGAGGTTATGGTCGAATTCAAAGATCTGACTGTTACATACAATCCAGGGATGGAAAACGAAAGGGTGGCACTGAAGAATGTGAGTCTCACGATTCTAGAGGGGCAGTTCGTGACGGTCGTGGGGCCTAACGGCGCTGGAAAATCCACACTTCTTAAGGTGATACTCGGTGAGGTTCAGCCGACATCCGGTCTCTACATGATCGACGGTAAGACCATGAATTACATGAAACCACACAAACTTGCAGAGTTCATCGGTAGGGTTTACCAGGATCCGAACACAGGCATATTTCCGGCCCTCACCATTGCCGAAAATCTGATAATAGCTTCAAAGAAGGGAAATAGGCCTTTCAAGTTCAGTTCAGTCAAAGAAGAGGCAATAGCGTTGCTAAAGAATCTGGGACTGGGGCTCGAAGACAGATTGAAAACCAAGGCAGGTGAGCTCTCAGGCGGGCAGAAGCAGTCACTGGCCATGGTGATGGCTATCTTGTCGAAACCGCGACTTCTCCTTCTCGACGAACACACTGCTGCTCTGGACCCTGACAGCGCTTCCAGAGTCATGGAGTTGACTGAAAGAATTAATAGAGAATATGACATCACGATAATCATGATCACACACAATATGGATATCGCTAATTCTTATGGAGAAAGGCTGATGAGATTGATGGAAGGCGAAGTGGTTAATGACGGGATGAGAAATATCGTTTCTCGGGTGACTTCAGCAGTGTAGTTAGCGACTCGAGATTCCACGAGTGAATAGGCTTTTGAACGCGAGTTTGTAAGGACCCTTAACGTAGTAGCTCAGATAGTTAGAAAGGAGTTTTCCAGTCATTCTTCCCTTGAGAAGATCCAAATGTTCTTCGAAATTCCTGTTGAACCTCTTTCTGAAGGCGTCTGCTATTTGCAGATGCCTGGCGGCCGGGAAGAGCCTTTCAAGATATCTTTCGTTAACAGTCTTGCCTTTGTAACCATCCTCAATGATCGAGAGTGCAGCCTGTCTTCCAGAATCGAAAGCGAAATCGATACCGGCGCCCGTCCAGTTATCTACAAGTCCCGCGCTGTCTCCCGCAACCAGCAAATTCGTGTATATGTTGTTCAGACTAAGAACCACATCTGTATTGAAAGTAGGGATTGGTGCCCCCCGCAAATCAATCTCTTCATCGAAAGATCTCTTTATCAAGGTACTCATCTCTTCATAAGAGGGAGTCTTCTCCGAATCGGGGTAAACCCCACCTCCAACAGAGTCAAAAGACTCACCAGGGAAACTCCAAAGGTAACCATTGGGGATAAAGGTGACGGAAGCACTTCCCGTGGGAGAGCTGTAACCATAATATGCAACTCCAAAAGAGGGTGGTTCATGTCCAAGGAGTTTTGCCCCAAAAACGCCGGCCGAAACAATTACATAGTCAGAGGTCAACTCTCTTTCTTCTGTCTTAACGACAAAACCTTGTTCCTCTTTCACGATCTCTTTCACTCTTGACGAAAGGAATCTACCGCCTCTCTCAACTATGGATTTGAGAAGAGCATTATCAAATTCCTTCCTGTCAACAGTTTTGAATATTGTCTTCTTTGACATCAGAGTAGTGAGATGCTTCATCTGTCCGTCGATTATCCTGTTTATGCTTAACTCGTGACAGTCGAAGCCCTCGATGTCCACTTCGGGAAATATCTCGTGGACCCTCTTCAAAGATCTTGGAGTCAAACCCCCTCCGCAGCCCTTTTCTCGTGGAAAGCTTTTAGAATCAAGAAGGAGGAAATCTATTCCGTCACGGGCAAAGATTCTTGAGGCGGCGAGTCCAGCGGGACCGGCTCCAACAACTATTACCTTACTGTGCATCGAGTCTCTCCTTCCTGACTCTCATTATTAAGAGCACAACGACCATCTCAAGAAAGATGAGAAACAAGATGAAGATAACACCGGCCATCATACCGAAGTGATGGCCTAGAAGCCCCACGAGAAAATTAGACATTGCGCCGCCAATTGATGCCGCAACTGTGAACATTCCAATTGCGAACCCGATTCCATTTTTCATGGAGGATATGAGGATAGCTTGAAGCGTCGGGAAAGTTCCCGAAAAGCCAAAACCCGCAAATACTACCGCCAACGCAATCGCAAAGACCGATTGGAAAAGCAACGCTGCTCCAAACGAGACAAAAGCTATTATCACCATCATCAAAAGCGACAGCTCGTATCCAAGTTTATCGACAAAGAACCCGGCCAGTAATCGCCCGACGAATATCCCTGCCCAAAGAAGCGCCGGAAAGATGCTAGCGTATCTCATCTCAATACCCTTCGATTCAAACATGAAGCTCGAAAGCCATGAAGTGAAACCAATCTCGTAGCCCACATAAAGAAGAACTCCCACCATAATAAGCCAGAAGATCTTCCTGGAAAAAATCTCCTTTCTGAAGTGAGTCGCCTTTTCATCACTTCCTACAAAGGGTATCCCGTAAAGAAACGGAATGAATGATAACAGCAGAAGCGATACGAAGAGAGCAATGAGAAAGGGCTTCCACCATGACGTGTAGTCAACAAGAAAGGCCGCCACGATAAGAGGCGAGATAATTGAACCTATCGCAAAGAATGAATGCATGAGGTTCAAAGCTCCCCCAGGCTTTTTGTAGTTCAGTCCTGAGACTGCTATTCCAATTGAAGTCTCCATACTTCCAGTCCCGAAGCTCACTGTCATGCTTCCTACTAACAAAAGCCAGAATGACCGACCAACAGAGAGGACGGTCAATCCTGTAGCAATACACACAATCCCTGCGGCAAGCAATTTAAAGGGTCCAAATCGATTCGAGAGAGAACTGACGACAATAGCCGAAGCCATAAAGGCAAGCGTAGGAAGCGAAAGCAAAACGCCTGCCATCTGATGGTCTAAGCCAAAGCTCTTCTCGATTGCTGGCAATGCGCTTCCGAGTATTATTGATGTAAACCCAAAGAGAAAGAAACCATAAGACGAAATCAGGCTAAAAGCTTTCTTTGTGTCCATGAGAGAATTCTAACACGTGGTATTGCAACTTTGACAGAGGTACTTCAAGAAAAAAGCGCGGTCTTGAAGACCGCGCCAACTTCATAACTATTTACATAAAGAATGGTGTTACCGGGAAGAGAGAGCCAAAGACCAGAGAAACTACAGACATCAACTTGATAAGAATATCCATAGAAGGACCAACGGTGTCCTTCAGCGGGTCTCCCACAGTATCTCCTACGACTGCAGCTTCGTGAGTCGGCGTACCCTTTCCTCCATACTCACCGGTTTCAATGAATTTCTTCGCATTGTCCCAGGCTCCTCCGGAGTTTGCGCTGAATATAGCTATCATGATTGCACTGGAGAGTCCGCCAACTAGCAAACCGGCAACCGCCGACCTACCGAAAAGGAATCCAACAATGAACGGTGAGGCGATCGCCACAACTCCGGGAGTAAGCATTCTGCTAACCGCACCCTTTGTCGTAATTTCAATGCATCTCCTGTAGTCAGGGACCGCTTCTCCAGTCCTAATCCCAGGAGTTTCCTTGAACTGCCTTCTAATCTCAACTATCATCAGATTTGCTGTATCGGCCACTCCCTTGATCAAAAGAGACGTGAAGAAGAAGGGGAGCATTCCTCCTATAAGAATTCCGATAAGCGTATAGGGTTCTACCAGATTAATTACTGGATTGTTTATGATTTCTTCCGCTGTCCCAGCCGAACCCCATATGTAAGATACTATTAGTGAAAGAGCAGCAAAAGCTGCAGACCCTATTGCAAAGCCCTTCCCTATGGCCGCAGTAGTGTTGCCTACAGAATCTAGTCGGTCTGTGAGCTTCCTCACCTTTGGATCCAGATTTGCCATCTGAGCAATACCGCCTGCGTTGTCGGCAACTGGGCCGTAAGAGTCAACAGAAACGATATATCCGACAAAGGAAAGCATTCCTAGGGCTGCTATGGCTATTCCGTAGACCCCTGCAGACAAATATGCCGCAAGTATGGCAATAGCTAAGGTTATCACTGGCCATAGAGTGCTGCCCATACCAAGAGCAAGACCGCCGGTGATGTTTATCGCGACTCCACTTTGAGTGTCTTTCGCGAGTTTTCTTGTAGGTTTGTAGTCATCGGATGTGTAATACTCGCTAAGCTTTGAGATGATTACTCCTGCAATCAAGCCGGAAGCAATTGCAAAGAATAGTCTCCACCGTGAAACGAATTCGGGATTGATTAAGAATGCATCTTTGAATGGATAATCGGGCGCTGCGATCCCTATAACTATCGCTACCGATGCCAGGACAAGACCGCCTGTAAATAGATTCCCAAAACTGAGACTCTTGCGGGCATCCTTAGACTTCAAGTTCGCAACTACAAGAACACCAATCAGTGAAGAAAGGACACCCGCGCCGGCTATCAGGACCGGAAGCAATATCAGCCCATAATACTGGGTCTCTGTCATAGTTCCGTGGTCGGCAAACTTCATGAAAATAGCAAGAACTATTGCAGAGACAATCGAAGCCACATAAGATTCGAGAATGTCCGCCCCCAAACCTGCAACATCGCCAACGTTGTCACCTACGTTATCGGCTATTGTTGCGGGATTTCTCGGGTCGTCCTCTTCGATATGCTCTTCGATCTTTCCCACTAGGTCGGCACTCATGTCTGCGGCCTTAGTGTACATGCCTCCGCCTACCCTATCGAACAACGCAATGAGACTGGCTCCGAGTGAATAAGAGCTGACTATCATTACACCGTCTATGTAAGAGATCCTTCCAAAGGCTTTAGAAATGTCGGTTATACCTTCAAAAACAAAGGAACTTTTGAAAACCAGCATAACAAGTGCCAAACCCGTCAAGGAGAAACCAGCGACGGCGAGACCCATAACGGATCCGCTTGAAAAAGCAACTTTGAAAGCACTTGACAATCCGCTCTCTGCCCCGGCTGCTACCCTTGCATTCGCTCTCGTGGCCGCATACATTCCGATTACTCCCGCAGCTTCCGAGACAAGGGCTCCAAAGAGAAGGACTATTGGGTACTTGAACGACTGAAAAATTATCCCGAGAACGGCCGCAAGAATTACCGCAACAAGGAATATCTTTCTTGCTTCTTCCTCCAAAAAAGCAGAGGCACCTTCCTGAACGTACTTAGATAGCTCTTTCATCCTGTCGTTACCCTGCGAAAACCCAAGAGTTCTCCGCAACATGACGAAAGCAAAGATGGTAGATATGATCCCTGCTAAAAGTGGTAAGTACAGTGAGTTCATTTCTTCTCCCTCCTACTTTGCTACTATATTGGAACAATTGTCTCCTTTACGAATCCCAGCTTACATCCCATCTTTCGAAGCAGTTTTTAGGGAGCTTCTCTACGAAATCATGACCGCTTCTAAAGACGTATCTGTTCCCTATCATAGGTCTCGACCTCCCGCCCTTCTGCCTGAGTATGTAAAGATAATCTTTCGCCCTAGTAACGGCAACATAGAATATTCGTTCTTCTTCGCTGAGAGAACCTTCTAATATTGCCATTGAATTTGGGAAATCGCCTGGATTGGCCGCTAGAATAAACACGACCTCCCATTCAAGACCCTTCGCCTGATGCACAGTGGAAAGTACAACCGACGGTTGTTTTTCAGCCGACTCGCGCTCAATGTCTATCTTTTCGCTGACAGCCAGATCCTCAAGCAGATCGGATATGGAACTGTAGCGGCCCGCGATCTCTATAAGTCTTTCAACATCCATTCTTCTCTCCCTAGCATCTGGAAACTTCTCGTCGAGATAGTCACCGTAAAAATCGGCATAAAACCTTCGAACGACTTCCGTTGGAGGTTCCTCTTCATTCGTTGCACCCAAAATACTCACGAGTTTATCGAGTTTTATCCGTTTGCTCACATGGGAGTTTACTACCTCCTCAGCTCTGTGACCGTCGTTGGCAGCTGCTGAGATACCCTGAATTATCCTGAGGGAGATCGCATTTCCCACGCCGGGAAATAGCCTCAAAATCCTACCCCAGGAAACTTGATCAAGAGGATTCTCTATTACTTTGAGCAACGCGAGAATATCCTTCACGTGGGCCGTCTCTGTAAATCTGGGACCCGAGTAGAGAGTGAAATTCATTTTTCGCTTGTCCATCTCCATCTGTAGCTCAAGGGAGTGATAGTGTGAACGATACAGGACGGCGATGTTTTCGGGATCTACCCCGTCATCTATATGTTCTTGAATTCTCTGGGCAACGAAAGATGCCTCCTCAAGATTGTCCCAGGTCTCGGCAACAACCGGGATCGGCCCGTTCATACGAACGGCTCTCAGCTGTTTTTCAATTGAATCCTGAGGAACTATCGAATTTATCAGTTCGACAATTTGAGGAGTTGAACGGTAGTTCGTCTGTATCTTGTAGATCCTGGCATCTTTAGCCGAAAGAAAATCATAGACATTTTCAAACCTCGCACCACGGAATGAGTAGATGGACTGAGCGTCATCACCCACGACAATAAGGTTCCCATGAACCGAGGAAAGCATTTCAACGAGTCTGAACTGAAGGACGTTCGTATCTTGAAACTCATCGACGAGAACCCATCTGAACCTCTCCGCCTCTTTGCTCAAGATCGATGGATTGTCGTTGAAGAGCTTTAGCGCTTTAAGGAGAAGATCGTCATAGTCGACACAGTTCTGAACAGTCTTCTCTTGAACGTACCGTTTCCAGATCTCTTCAATCTCATCATAAGAGCCGAGAAACTTCCTGTTCTTTCTCGCTGTAGACTCTCTAAGAGATGAAAGAACATTAACCGAATACGAGTAGATACTCTGTAGCACGCCCGCTGAAGGAAGAGTCGAACTATTGATACCCTTTCTCTCTTCTAGTAATTCTGTTCTACAGTGTTTTATGAGGTCTTTGGCATCTTCTCTGTCAAGAATCGTGAAATTTTCCGCTAAGCCAGCGGCCTTAGCATACTTTCTCAAGAAATAATTGCAGACATGGTGAAAAGTACCCGAAAGCATTCCCTTAAGGTTCGATCCGCTAACACGTCTTGCGCGATCGATCATTTCTCTGGAAGCCGCCCTGGTAAAAGTCACTAGAAGAATGTTTTGGGGGTTTATTGAATTTGAAACAAGATGAGCGATTTTGTAAGTTATGACTCTTGTCTTTCCAGAACCCGGTCCTGCAACTATTAAAGAACGGCCGCTTGATTCAATGACAGCCTTCAACTGCTCTTCGTCTAGTCCTTCGGTTAAAAATCCGGGAATTTCTGAACTTTTGAGAGTATATTTCTTCATCGACGACAGCGGCCCCCTTCTGATAAGATTTTACCATAAGGGCGAAGTGGCTTCACTTTGACACTTTCTACCTGGAGGAAATCATGACGAACGAAACTGGCGGTGCAAAACAGATCGTAGTCTCTCTCATTCTACTGGCAGCAGTGTTTCTGGTTGGAATTATCGGATACTCGATAATCGAAGGGTACAGTCCGATCGATTCGATATTTATGATAATGATAACGATCTCTACTGTCGGATATGGGACGATTACCGAACTTTCTCAGGCAGGAAAAATCTTTACAAGCATAGTGATTCTTGCCAGTATCACCATAGTTGTTTACGCCGTATCCAACATAACTGCCTTTCTCGTCGAAGGTAGGGTAAACAAAATGATCAGGAGGAGAAGAATTTTGAAAACCATAGAGAAGCTTGAGAATCATTTTATAGTAATCGGCGGTGGTGATCTGGGGTCGACTATCGCTCACGAGATGTCGAAGAGAAATAACGATGTGGTAATTGTTGAGAAGAGCGAAGAGAGGCTCAAAGATTTGACTTCACGAGAGGGAGGAAAGCTGATCTATGTTTCTGGAGACGCCACTGAAGAAGAAACGCTAAAAAGCGCGGGAGTAGAGAAGGCTCAAGGTTTGATGTCATGTTTACCGGACGACGTGGACAACATTTTTGTTGTTCTCACCGCCAGGGGAATGAACAAGAGCATGAAGATAATCTCAAAAGTTGCCCATCGCGAGAACATCAACAAGCTGAACTATGCCGGGGCCGACAAAGTGATTCCCATTCAAGAAATCGGTGCGCATCGAATGGTTACGATGATGCTTAATCCAACTGTAATCGGCTTTCTTGACACGATATCTCAATCGGGTTCGCTTCAGCTTCGCTTCGAAGAAGTGAAAGTGCCAGGCAATTTCAGACCAGAGGGCATGACGCTTGAAGCTTTGAAAATTCCTCAAAGGATTGGGTTGATTGTGATTGCAACGGTCTGCGACGGTGTGAACAAATTCAACCCGAGCGCATCAACTATTGTAAAGCCGGGAGACAGTCTCATGGTGCTTGGTGAGCATGAGCAGGTTGAAAAACTTCAGAGCTTGCTCGGCGGTAATTTGAACGTCGAGCCTCAAGAGAACAACTCGTTCATCCCACTTATCTTAGAGGGAAACTATCTTTCGACGCCTGTAGCAGGAGAGTTTGGAGATTTATAACCAGTAGTTTTCAAGGACCATAACTATGTTTGATATTAAAAGGAGGACTAGGATGGCAGACAGGGCAATCAAATACTCGGCAAACAGTCTTGATTTCGCGCAAAAAGTGGCTGGCTTCTCGGCTAAAGCAGTAGAGCTCAAAGCCCCGTTTTCTGGAAGGCCTGAAGCACACAGGAATCAGCACGATCTATATGTAGTAATCTCGGGAAAGGCAAAGGTCAAGACCGGTGAACTCACAGGGAAGGTGGATGAGATTTCTGAAGGAGAGTACAGAAGCGACGAAATGATAGTTAATGAAGAACATACGCTTCAAATTGGCGAATCTCTTCTCATTCCAGCCGGTCTAGCACATACTGTAATCGTTGAATCAGGAGTCTTTGCGCAGTGGGTATTCAAAATAGATAAAAGGTGACTCAGTCGCAAATGTTCCATTGAAAACTATTAGGGTAGCAGTGAAAACCGCTTTGTTTAAGAGATCTCACGGAGTATAAAACGACTACTCTTATCTCGTTTTTACTCATCGCTTCCGCCCAAGGGTGTATTTTCCGCTCTGAGACGCATTTGTAATTCCAACCAGGGAAGATATGATCTTGTTTCATTGTTGTTCAGGTAATGTTTTGGTGTTCTAAGATTAACGTCTGCTATCTCGAGGCTGCTTCATTCTGATGACTCCTGGATTTCCATACTTGTTTTTCAAATGGATTGAACTTTGCTTTGAACAAGATAGAGTGGCCTCGTTGCGCAGTTTATTTCTTTCTTCCAAAACAACAGAGTTTTTGCGAAATCTTACAGTGTCTGGACAATCTATTATGAAGTGCCACAGGAATAAACACTCTCGTAGCTCCAAAGCATTCTTGAAGAGACTTACCAATTCACACCGTTTTGTTTTTCCACGTTTCCATTTGAATCATGAATCACAGTCTTTTATCGGGCTGTTCCTGGCCATCTCTGAGGCCGCCTTAACTGCATCAACCTTCTCTTCGAACACATGAATCATCTTCTCTTCACTTTCATGGTCGACTACCCATTTGTCCTCGTGGGGTTTGACATGAGAAATATCCTCAATAAACCTTCTCTGATCTCTGGAACTTTCTTCAGTTAATCATCAAAATCCATTGGCTCACTTCCCAAGTTTTGTGAAGAAGCAATATTGAGTGAAGCTCACAAGTTCATCAAAGCTACTATTCAACTACCGAATCTCTTGCGATCAAAGCAGCTCCAAAGGCTCCCACTATTTCTGGTACTTCGGGAATTATGATGTCTGTTCCGAAAAGTTCCTTCAAAGCGTCAACTACTCCAGAGTTTTTCGCAACGCCCCCGGTGAAAACAAGGGGAACGGGAGATCCAAGTCTCGAATACATCGCTCCAACTCTCTTGGCAATGGCCCTAAACAGACCGGCCGATATGTCCTCTATTCTCTCTCCCATTCCAATCAGGGAAACGACTTCTGACTCTGCGAACACTGTGCAGACAGAACTTATAGAGATGTCTTTGTTCCGTTTTCTTGCCAAGAGGGCCATCTCATCTATTCCAAGTTCAAGTGCAGACGCAGTTACTTCAAGAAACCTCCCCGTTCCGGCAGCGCATTTGTCATTCATGGCGAAGTCATCGACATTACCATCCGGGGACAGCCGGATTACCTTGCTGTCCTGACCGCCAATGTCGATTATCCCCCTTGCCTCGGGGAAGAGTTCGAAGACTCCCCTGGCATGGCATGAGATTTCCGTAATCCTGTCATTTGCAGATGATACCAGCAGTCTCCCGTAACCAGTGGAAACACATTTTCCTATGCGGTTGCCTTCTTTGAAGGCCACCTCAGTCATCTCCTGTATAAGAGCTTCCGCAGTATTTGAGGCTTTTACACCGGTCTTCAATGTCTTCGAGTAAATTATTCTTCCTTCTCTGTCTATCAGAACTCCGTTAGTCGTGGTAGATCCGGAATCAACCCCGGCGAAAAGCATCTTCTTTTCCTCCTTGGAAGGTGATACTGATCTTACGCTGTTCTTCTCCATTAACGCTCCTATTCTAGTTGACAACTGTCCTTGGGAGTTGATTGGATAATCAAGCTCTATTCTGTAGACACTTTTTCCATCCTTAGGACGTACAAAGTCATAGAAATCACAGAACTTCGGAGCCACAAAGACCGTCGCATCAACTGCCCTATTTGAATGAGACTCACCTTCCGAGAATCGACCACACGGTGATCTCCATTTAAGGAGTCTCTCTGAAACCGCTAGAAGCAGATCGGGTTTCTCTTGAGTTCTCTCTGAAAATGGTCTACCTCCCAAACAGGTGTCGTTGACAGAGATTACACCTCCCGCATTCTTAACAGCTTCATCTAAGGCCACAATGTCAGTTATTCCGCCGGTTATTGCAAGTCGGCTCGTGCATGCAGTTGCTCCGCTTTTCGAAGTAAAACTTCCCTGCTTGCCATTAAGTGCATGAAGGTATAGATCCGTAAGGTCTCCTGCTGCCAATTCCTTTTCATTTGCGAGCACATGATCAACAAGTTTGTTAAATCTGCGAACACCTTCGGAGAGATCGATGGAAATAGCAGAACTGTCGAGAAAGGAAACCAATCTTTGAATCTCGCCTGATAAGAATGTCACTGCTTCTAAACCCCTTTTCCAGGGTAATCTGAGGATGAATACGTTTGCCAAGGAGTGTTCATCGAGAAGATCTCCAACTCTACGCATTGCATCGCAAGAATCCACTATCAAGAGACAATCATTCGAGTCAAGCTCCATGCCCTTCTGATAAACTGTCTTTGCATATCCACAGAGGTTGCAACCCAGTTCATGACTTGAGGTCGGAGAAGATCTCATCAGCCTCTGGAACTCAATGTCGCTTCCCATAAGTACTTCCAAAGGTATATAGCTACATGTGTAGTAGATCATCTTCTATTCTCCAGTATTTCGAGGAAGGCTTCCACTCTTGTTCGAAGCTGTCCCGCACCTTGTGATGAATGATCGACACAGTCTCCTGTTAACTCTAGAAATGGAATCTTCTTACCTTCAAACAACCTCTTGAGGAAAGGTACGCCACCGGAAGACTGTCTACAACCCCAATGTGAAAAGTGAATAACCCCATCGACATTGAAATCTCTTGCGAGACCCAAACAGAACTCACCGCGCTCAACGACGCTACCGCAAAGCGGATTGAAAACAAGCTTTTTTGCAAGGCTTTCGAGCGGTCGGTCGGGATCCACTGGATATATCCAGTCCCACATAAGTTCATTTCCTACAACGAGATTTTCACCGTTAGGAGCAAATAGCTCGAATAGCTCATTGTCGTAATAAGGTGGTATGTGTAGCCATAGTATCCTCTTTGCGTTTTCGGGGATCACTTCAAGGCTCTCGACGATATCTCTGGAGCCATCTGCAATTCGAGGATCACCGGCAAGAGTATGCAGGACATACAGCGAATTCATATGTTCGTAGAGATGCTGAGGAAGATACGAGTTGCGCGCCTCGAGTTTTGCCTTTACTAGACTATTTATAAGTTCTCTTTCATAAGATAATCTCAATGACAACTCATCCATCTTGAATGGCTTCCCGGTTATCTCTTCGATTGTGACAATCACATCTTTGAGTTGCGACAAGACGTATCCTACAGCCTCCTGCTTCCGACCTCTGGGTACATCGATCAGAAGAAAAGGCACATCGTATTCTCTAGCTATTCTCTTAAAGGTCGGGAGATTTCCGTCACATAGAATGCTTGTGGTCATCACTAGTTTCGGCGGGGGAAGTAGCTTTCTCAAAGAGACCCCGAGAGAAGCCCTATGAAAAGTACAAAGAGAATCGCTTATTCCAGCCTGTGAAGAAACTGAGATTGCCGTGTCCTCAAGATGCATCGAAGAAAGTGCGCCTGAAATGCCTTCGGCCGAAACGGGGTTTAGCCCCGCCGAAAGAAGAAGCTCCGAAGGGTTCATCAGATTTACCCAAACGGTCTTCTCACCCTTCACTGCGAAATAGACCTCTTCCAAGGCCAAATGATTAACCGTATTAACAAATCGCGGTCGATCTCTGTCTGGAAAATGCCTTCTTCTGAAGTTCTCAAATGCCATGCCGAGCTGAAGCCATTTTCTGAACACATCTCTGTCATCTATATGATCTCTGAGAAAGCTACCGAATTTTACACTCTTTCTTGACATTAACTATGTTCTCACTCCCGCCATAGAGAATTGCCATAAATATTCGATATCCTCTTTGTAAAGGATATTGGCATGAATACAATTATAACCTCTTGAGAACAGAGGTCTAAACTCGTCTTCAATCTGATTTGCGTTTCCAATTTAGCCCTACATGAATTCTTTCTAGGCGCTAGGCGATTGAGTATCGCTTTCCACGAGCATCCCAAATGAAAAAGACTTTCTGAAGTGGTAGCCGTATATCGCAAATTCAACTGACAATGGGAAAAGTGACGGCCTGAAGAAAACCGTCCACAGGAGCAGCGACCAGTAGTTCATTCGGCCCTTATCCCTAATTCCAAGTACCCATACGGACTTCAAAAAGGCCTTCACACTATCGGCGAAAGGCCTCACGTGCTTAATTGAATTTGGTTTGTAGTTCTTAAGAAAGGTTATTACTCTCCGGCGGTATGGCTTCGGCGCGTAGATGCTATTGAGAATCTTGTAGTATCCGTCTACTAGATTCTTCATTCCCATCTTGGGAACTATGTTAGTCATAATGCTGGTATTGTTGCCGGAGAAATCCGATACGATTCTGTCCTCTTTTTTCAATCTCAAGAAGAGTCTGGTTCCCGTTGGCGCAGTGAGAACACCAACCATTGCTGTCACAATACCGCTCTTCTGGATGAAATCTATCATGTTTCTAAAAACGGAGGGTTTGTCGTGATCGAAACCTACAATGAATCCTCCTTGAACCTGAAGCCCGAACTCCTGCATCTTCTTCACAGATGATAGCAAGTCCCTGTTCCGGTTCTGGAACTTACCGCACTCGACTAGACTTTCCTCTTCGGTAGTCTCTATCCCAACGAATACAGTTCCAAAACTTGCATCTACCATGAGTTTCATAAGTTCATCGTCGTCCGAAAGATCTATTGAGGCTTCTGTGTTCAACACAAACGGATAATTCCTGTTTTTCATCCATTCAGCAATGGCCGGAAGAATCTCTTTCTTCAGTTTCGCCTTATTACCGATGAAGTTATCGTCAACAATAAATACTCCTCCACGCCAGCCGGCCTTATACAAAGCTTCCATTTCGGAGATAAGCTTTTCCGCGCTCTTTGTCCTGGGAATATGCCCGTTCAACAGAACGATGTCACAGAACTCACAGTTGTAAGGACAGCCTCTAGAGTACTGGATGTTCATAGAAGAATACTTTCTCATGTTTAAAAGACTCCAGTCTGGAATGGGACTGCTTCCAATATCTGGGAAGCCATCGGATTTGTAAATATGCTTGGCTCGACCTTTCTCCAAATCAAGGAGAAATGGTGCCAAAGTCATTTCTGCTTCGCCGAGAACTAGGTGATCAACCTCACTGAATTCTTCGGGCCTTGTTGTGAAAAGTGGTCCGCCCGCTATAGTCTTGACGCCTAAATCTCTGCACCTCTGAATAACCTTCTTTGCAGAGTCGAACTGAATATCCATTGAGCTGATCATTACGTAATCTGATTTCTCTATATCTTCATCACGTAGAATGTCCGTGTTCATGTCGATGAGTTCCTTCTCCCACTCTTTAGGCAGCATAGCGGCAACAGTCATTAGTCCTAAAGGTGGATACGCCGCCTTCTTGGAGACAAATTTCAGGGCATGTTTGAAACTCCAGAACGTTTCTGGATATTCTGGATAGACCATTAAAACTCTCATATCTCCACTTCCTTTTTTACTGGGATACTTGATACCCCGATAACCATTTTTGCAAATCGATTTGTCCGGGAAAAGTTATCGATGGGCCAGTCGTTGATTTCTTCTGTTGAATTCAAGAGCACCGTTCGCTAGAAGCATTCAAAAGACAAACATCTGTTAGCGTTGGAAAGTTTAGTAATCTGTTGATGACCGAAACCCAACTTATCCCGCAGTGGTCCATAAATAATCTTATCACACAGTCCTCATCTTCAAAGTCTATCTGTCCATCTTGTCTTGCCAACCCAAGATCTTCTATACTTGAATCAAGATCTCTGATAGAGCTTCTAAAGCTGAAGACTATGCTTGCTCACTTGAAAATGAAGTTATTCTTTGCATCAATTACCTTCTATTACAAACTCGCTGGAAAAACCACTCAAGAAGTATATAAAGATGAAAACTGCTTTGCAACAATGGAAATGGAGAACCTTCTGTAAACGGTTTTGCTCCCATTCTCGGCAATCATCTTCATTCTTCTGGCAGAGGGTCTTGCATCTATCAGCAATCTCCTTAGCTCTTTTTCGATCGATACCTCGTCTGTCGTATCAATGAGAAAACCGTTGTATCCGTCCCGTATGTAGCTCTTCACTCCCCCACGTTTTGGTGCGATAGCCACAAAGCCTGCAGCCATGGCTTCAAGTATGGCTATTCCAAACTCCTCTTTAAAGGAAGGGGCAACGTACGTAGGAGGCCACGGAGTTGTTTTTACTCGTGAAATACTATTTTCAAAACATCTAATCTCGTCGTTGTTCATCGCCGGCAGGTGGCAGAATTTTCCGTGCAGTTCTTTGTTTTCTCTCACGTATTTCCTGATCTCCTCAAATTCGTCTGTTTCGATTCTACTTGGATGCTTCAGATCTCCCCCGACTATCACCAGATTAAACGAATTCCAGAGGCCAGAGTTTCCCCAGGCCTTGAGTAGTTTCACCTGGCCCTTCGCAGGATCGAGTCTTCCAACCGTAAGAAGCAGAGGATTGTTTCTGAAAGATCTTTCGAGGTAGAACTCCTTATCTTCTTCGAATAGAATTGAATAGAGTGGCCCATCCGCAAACATTGGGCACTCGTTCCGTAGTGATATACCTTCCGGCATCATCGTGAGTTTCTCTGAGATGCTTTCGTCAAGAAGTGCCGGATAGTATGCAAGTAGCTGATTCCTGCTCTCCTCACTTCCTATTCCGAAAAGCCCGTCGCAATCCCTAAGCATCTTCCACGATACTTCGACTTTTGAAGTCTCTCTTACTGCATCAACAGCATCCAGTTTGATAAGAGACCCTTTCTGATCTACGAAGCGCCACTGGGGATCGGGTGTTACCGTAAAAAAGGACCGGATCCCAGTCTTTTTCGATAGATCGAGCATCGCTTGAGAAGCGAAATCCGAAAACCTCATATGAAATTGTTCCGGGCTTATTCCCGCAATCGAAAGTATGTCTGTAACGTTCGAAATTAGAGTAGTTCTCTCTTCAAGGAAGTTATTCATAATCATCTTTTCGTAGCCTAGAAAAGGAACATATATTAAGAAGTGATGTTCTCTTTCCGTTCTCCACAATCGGTCCATTCTCGATATTTCCCTCATTTCGAGTGGAACGATTGTAACAACACCCGGTAAGTTCTGAGTCAGTTCATTTCCGAGTGTTCTGAGAAACGTTCCCATTCCACCACTGGAGCCCTTTCCTGTCTTCAGAGGATCACCATAGAAACTGAACTGAACAAGAACTGAGTTCACACGAATCTGATCTCTCAGATCTATAAGCAAAGAGTAAATCTTTTTTAAGCAAGGACCAGCAGTTAAGGCCGGGTGATTATCGGGAAGATTGATTCCATACCTCACCGCTTTCAAGATAATACCGAGGTGAAGTGAAAGATCATCTCCGAGAGACTTACCTATCATTTCCCTAATTAATGGTCTTTTCTCACCTGATAGCAGGAGCAGAAGAGAGCGGACCCTTTCATTCTCTTTCCATAGATCTAGCAGGGCTTCCGGATCGAAGCCATCTCTTCCGTCAAGTACCGCAGACTCGAGAAGGACTGAAGCATGCTTTTTTGCAGCAACTAGATCGGAAGAATCATAGCGAATTACTCTTGAGAGAAGTGAATCGATCTCTTCTGACTTTCCAATAACAGTCAGCAAATCTCTAAATGCAAGTTTTCTTCCACTACGTTGTACTCCTCTGAACAACGATGTGGACAAAAGAATGTCATTCTCCCACTCCCTAAGCTTTGTTTCTAATGCCTCATAGCTAAGAACCTCACCCATCCTGATTGCAGAAAGAATTCTTACTAGATTGCTTTGATGAAGAGATAATTTTTCAAGCTTCTTGGGTTCGTTAAGCTGAGAGATCAAGTGCTGAGAAGCCGAGAAATCATCGTTAATAACAACACCGTCACGAACTCTCTCAGGCGTCTTCGAAGGCAAGTACAGATTTCTCCACCCTATCTGCGATGTTCCGGACACTTTCGAACAGTCTCGATTCTTTATCTTGCACCTTCTCACCTCAACAACGATGATATCAGTTAGAGTCTCTTCCACTGAAGTGAAGATACACTCTAATCCAGTCTCTAAAAACAGTCTAGTCCGCAGTGCATTGTGATTATAGAGTTCGTTTGGTATAGAAATCGGCCAGTAGCAATCTTTTCAGAATAACTTTCATGCTGTGCAACAACTGGTAAAGGATCTTTAGAAGATCGAGGGGAGACAAAGAATATTTGATCAATCACTCTTTTCCGAAAAATAAAGTCTTTCATGCGATAGTTCATCTTTTGAAAGCGATGAGGTTTTTTAAGCAAGAACAAGAGTAACTGTCCAAACAGAAACAAAAAAGGGGAGATAACTCCCCCTGGTGGAGCCGAGGGGATTCGAACCCCCGGCCTCCGCCTTGCGAAGGCGGCGCGCTCCCAGCTGTGCTACGGCCCCACATAAAATTGATTATAGCCTGAATCAACAAGGAATTCAATCAGATATGCAGATTAGAGACTAGACGGAATACCTATTAGCTCCCCGAATTTGAAGATACTCAAATCAGTTGAATGACATGGCTTTAGTACAAAAGCAGTATCTATCCCGTGGTTTGTTCCGCCTGCCGAAATCACCCACTGATCGGTTCTTACAATTCCTGCATCGGCTGCCATTATGGCTATCTCAACGGCTACTTTCGTTCCCTGGCCAAAGAGGCGCAGGGCTGTCGCAAAAATCTGTAGAGGATACACACCGCCATTCGCTTTGGCAAAAGCTACTTCTATTCCTCTGAAGAGATGGGTCACTGTAAGTAGTGAATGTCGACTTCCAGAATAGAGCTTCCTAACTTGAGGGTCGAATTCATCTTCATCTGGTTCTCGAAAGCCAACACTATGGGTGACGATTATCAACCGGACTGAATCAGGGACAAGATCAAAAGCCATTCTTGCAACTACACCACTCGTAGAAGGCAAGATCACTTTATCGATATTCTTCTCCTCGGCCCTTTCAAATATTCTCGCAAGGAGTGTTTTTGTTGTTTCTTCGTCACTCTTTGAAAAGTACATCGTCATTGCTTCATTTCTCCTTTTCAGTTTCAGCTTCTTTAATCGCTTTGCTGATGATTCCTTCATCCACCAGATAAGGAAGCGTTATCTGCTCGCTCCCCCTCTTTTGCCTGTTGAATTCAGATGCAACTGACAGGGCGTTTTCGTTTCTCGCCCAGGCTCTTCTGGCCACACCACTCATGACGTCCCAAGATATCGATGTTCTGATAATTTTATCCACTCTCTCGCTTCCATCCAATACAAGACCAAAGCCACCGTTTATTGCCTTGCCTATTCCAACGCCTCCACCGTTGTGGAGCGAGACCATGCTCATGCCTCTTGCAGCATTGCCAGCAAAGCACTGGGTTGCCATGTCTGCCATAATATTGCTTCCATCCTTTATGTTCGATGTCTCCCTGAAAGGCGAATCGGTACCGCCGGTGTCGTGGTGATCTCTCCCAATCATTATCGGACCTATCTCTCCGCATCTCACCATCTCGTTGAATTTCAGAGCGATATCGCGTCTTCCGGCAGCATCCTGATAAAGTATTCTCGCCTGCGTGCCAACTACAAGCCGGTTCTTATCGGCGTCCCTAATCCAGATGTAATTGTCCCTGTCCTGGCCTCGTCGATCTGGATCAATAAGACTCATTGCTGCGGCATCGGTTTTCAACAAGTCCTCCTTTTTGCCGCTGAGGCATACCCATCTGAACGGTCCGTACCCGAAATCGAAAAGCATTGGACCCATTATATCTTCTACATAAGAGGGAAAAATGAATCCTTCCGAAGTATCCGTTCCATTCTTCGCAATTTCTTTTGCACCGGCATCGAAGACCGCTTTCATGAAGGAATTGCCGTAGTCGAAGAAATAGGTTCCCTTGTGAACAAGCATTCTTATCAGACTGAAATGCCTCACGAGTGATTTATCTACCAGTTCTATAAATCTTTTCCTGTCACTTCTCAGTAGCTCGGTTCTCTCATCGAAAGTCAAACCCTGAGGACAGTAACCTCCATCATAGGGAGCATGACAGGACGTCTGATCCGAAAGCAATTCAATGTGAACATCATTATTTACAGCGTATTCGAGAAGATCCACTATGTTCCCGTGAAAGGCAATAGCTTGGCTTTCTCTGCTCTTCATCTTTTCTATTGCGAGAGCGAATGCTTCAGAAGGATCTTCGATCACCTCGTCAACCCATCCCTGTTCGAGTCGCGTCTCGATCCTTGATCGGTCAACTTCGGCAATTATGCCGACACCGCCCGCTATCTTTACGGCCTTTCCCTGAGCTCCGCTCATTCCTCCCAGTCCCGATGAGACAAAGAGATGACCACCAAGATCGCCTTCGTCACCAATGCCGAGTTTCAGTCTTCCTGCATTGAGAATCGTGTTGAAGGTTCCATGGACAATTCCTTGAGGCCCTATGTACATCCAGCCACCCGCGGTCATCTGGCCATAATTAGCAACTCCAAGCGCCTGTGCCCTTATCCACTGTTCCTGATTATCAAACATTCCTACCATAAGGGCGTTTGTTATGATTACTCTTGGACTAGATTTGTTTGAACTGAATAATCCAAGCGGGTGTCCAGACATTACAACCAGAGTCTGATCTTCAGTCAATTCCTCAAGGTACCTTTTGATAAGCCTGTACTGCATCCAGTTCTGACAGACCTGTCCCGTCTCACCGTAAGTGACGAGTTCATAAGGGTAGAGAGCAACATCGAAGTCAAGATTGTTATCTATCATTACCTGAAATGCTTTACCTTCAATGCACTTCCCCTTATACATTTCGATAGGCCTGCCCTTTATTTCACCCCGAGGCCTATATCTATATCCGTAGATCCTGCCCATCGTTAAAAGTTCATTTAGGAATTCTGGGGCAAGTTTCTCATGAAGCCTTACAGGTATGTAACGCAGCGCATTCACTAGAGCAAGCTCTATCTCCTTTTTAGAGAGAGTTAGTTCTCTCTTCGGTGCTCTCCGGATTCCCGGCTTGAATTCTGGATCCGGTGGCAAAGTATCTTCCAGTTTGATTTCCATAGATTTGAAAATCTCTTCTGAAGAAAGCAAGACATTACCTCCTTTTATTCTGATGAGTCATTGTTTCTGTATTCAAAAACCGGTAACTATTATCTTCGCTAGATCCCGAAAGCTCCCGTTATTGAATCTCTAAAGAACTCCCAATGCGGCGGCAAAAAGGTGAATACTACGAAGGAAGCACCTAGCAAGACCAACATTACAAGTGAAATGATTCCTGCAGTTGAATCTGCAGCGATCCTGGGTGAGATCTTGAACGACACTAGCTGCCCCAGTGCAATCGCGATTACCATGAGAAGTACATCAAGAATGAGACCGTAATGAATGACAAGAGAATAGGAATACAAACCTCCAAGAATCGTTACGCACATCACGTAGATTCCAACTGCCTTTCCAGAGAGAAAAGAAGCGGTCGGTATCTCACTGCAAAACAGCAATTCTAGAAAAAGAAGTATTAGTCCAGGCGTGAAAACCATTTTAAGGAGCTCCCGGATACTTTCATTTACCGGCGCAAAAATACCTACGATAGCATCGTCCCCGCTCCAGTCATAGGCCATGTGAAGCAAGGTACCAACAATAAATACGAAAGAGAAGCCTACTACTTCACAACTAGGAAAACTGGTCTTTCTCACCGACATCTCCACACACTACCAAATATATCCTTCCGTGAACTTCGATTTGACGATTCTCAATTTCCTAGGAATATCGATTTCGTATGGGCACCGTTCATTACATACACCGCAATCATCGCAACTATCTAAGCCGGGAGATATGGTACTGTACTCTGAAAGACCCTGCTCTTCACTTCCAAACCAGTGAGCCAGTCTGTCCCTCAAGGCATAATCTGCAGCATCCCTCACTTTTCCGTCGAGCATCTGCCTGTCATAGCGACCTTCTGCGAGAAAGAAACCGGGAATATTTATCCCTTGTGGACATGGGAGACACTTCATGCACTGCCTGCAAACATAGTTACCGAGCTCAGGAGCGGTTAGAAGCAATTCGTCAAGTTCTTCAGAAGAAAATGGTTCCTTCTCAATGAGGCGAAGATCTTCTTCAAGCTGCTCAATAGAATTTATCCCGCTTACGATACACGAGACGGGAATAGTCAAAGTATACCTGAAAGCGTTTTCGGTGCTCCTCCATAAATAGCCGTCGGCAAGTGGTTTCATCGCAACTATCCCTATGTTGTTAGAGACTGCAAAGGGTATCACCTTTGTTTCTATCTCAGGGAAATTGAATCTGTCATAGTAGTTCATCTGTGTCATGAAGAGATCGAAAGGATATTCCTTGAGCGCTCTCAATAGTGTTCCGCCATAACCATGACTGGTTATTCCCACGTAACTTATGAGTCCTTCCCTCTTGGCCCATTCTATAGTCCTCAGTGCACCATCTGAGGAGGATATCTCTTCCCAGTCGCTATTCTTTGTAACGGCGTGGAGAAAGAGTATGTCTATGTGCTCTCTCCCAAGAGCCTTGAGGGTGGCCAAAAGATCCCTTTCGGAAGACTTCCTGTCTCTTCCTTCGGTCTTCGAAGCAACTATTATCCCGTCTTTGGGTAGAACTAGAGAGAGTTTTCTCTCGGACACTCCATCACCGTAAGACCTTGCGGTCTCAAAATAATTCCCGCCCGCTTCGAGGTATCTTTCGACGATCTCCTTCACAGTCTCAAGCTCTATCTCGAGAAGATGAAAACCTCCCAACCCCAGAAGAGATACCTCAAGATCTGTCTTCCCAAGTCTGCGATATTCCATTTTTTCACCCCCTGATGAGAATCTTGCTAGGTTGTATGTGGGATGTAAACTCTCTCTTTTAACTTCGAAAGAAACTCATTTACAGTCAATAACTCCAAAATTCCTGTAAAGCGTTTTCCACATTTGAATTTAAAAGACGAACAAAGTTCAGTAGCCTTAAGTCATATAAATCGTGAAAAGCTTCTTCTGCTACCACCCTGCCCGGAGGTCTTCCGGGCTTATTAATTTCTCGACATTCCTGAATAAAGTGCAAGTTCCAAATGACACTCAGAAATCTATTGAAAGTATTATCCCTGTTCTTTGATTTGCGCGGCTACTCTTTACCCATTCATCGATTTTCCCTACAGGAGCGTAACCCGGGGAAAGCTCAGAGAAGCGTTTTGTAAGCCTCTCTTCATTTGTAAGCCTGTACATGCTTTGTAGAAAGTCAAAGACTTTTCCATACCTTATCTCTATTCTTTCAAGCGCATCCAAAACTCTTTTTCCTCCAGTCACTCCGATCTCTTTAGAAATCCCTCTGCAGAATCCTTATTTTGTCATCGTGAACTTCAGCTGCCGTTATCACTTCATTTCACTGATTACTCCTATGCCTTGAGGACCGAGATGAGTACCGATAATTGCTTCGATAACTCTCGATTCTACTTCGGCTTCGGGAGCTTTCTCGCGCAACATCCTTTCTAAAGTTTTGCCGTCTTCCTTCCTCCATATAGTCAGAACCCTAGCTCTACGCAATCTCTCAGGTGGAATCTCACTGAACACATGGCTCACAAGAACATCCAGAAGCTTCTTGTTTCCTCTAACATTTTCCACGGGTTTGAGCTCACCTTCGTCAACAACAATCACAGGTTTCATCTTGAGAAGGTTTCCCATTAGTGCCTTCGCCTTTCCAATTCTTCCGCCCTTCACAAGGTAGCTCAAGTCATCTGTCGAACAAAACGTTCTGGTCTTTTCGTGAAAATTCGTTCCGTATTCCACTAGTTCATCAAGGTTGGCACCAGAGTTTATCATGTCGCCAAGGTTCTTCACCAGCATTCCCGTCCCATCGGCGATAAGCTGTGAGTCTATGACATGAATGGGCTTCTCAAAGGCCTTGGCGGCGATGTTTGCAGAAACACTGGTTCCGCTCAACTTTCCAGACAGCACCGGCACGATCAGCGCATCGTATATCTCCAAGGCTTCCTTGAAGACAGCAATGAAATCTTGAGGTGAAGGCTGAGACGTCCTGGGCAATTCCGCAGCTGCGGCGAGTTCTTCGTAGTATTCATCGAGATTAAGCTCTGTAGCTTTAGTATAGTTACCGTTTCGGTTTATGTACAGAGAAACGATGCGCACATCGTATTCCTTTATCTCTTCGGCAGTCAGATTACATGTATTGTCAGTTACCAAACCTATTTTCATTCTACCCACCCCCTTCATTAAACTATTCTACAATTATTGCCATTAGATACAAAATCCAGTGGAAATCGAGATGTCGCAAAGAATATTCTTGCGTTACAATGATGATGCTATCTTCGATGATCGGGAATAATGATAGTGTAGAGGAAATTGTCAAAGCAGTTTGAACGAGAGGAGCAAAAACATTTATGGCTTTTCAGATCAGGGGAGTAGTTGAAGGCTTTTATGGCAAACCGTGGACAATGGATATCAGAAGAGAAGTTATTCAGTATCTTGGAGATCACGGTTTCAACACGTATATCTATGCTCCAAAGGACGATGAGCTACACAGAAAGCGCTGGCGTGAGCAATATGACGAAAACTTCTTCAAAGAGTTCTCTATCCTGGTTCAGGAAGCGGAATCCCGTGGAATATCGATAGTATTTGCGGTGAGCCCCGGGTTGAATATAGCATATTCCAGCAATTCGGATGTAAATACCATGGTAGAAAAGCTAATGAGGCTGGCAGATGCGGGTGTCCGTTCCTTTGGACTTTTTTATGATGATATTCCGGAAACCTTGATTTATGAAAAAGATCGGAACACTTTCTCTTCCCTCTCATCGGCACAGGCATATTTCACAAACTCAGTTTTCAAAAGCATTAACGAGAAGCTCAAGACTCTTTCCCGGTTTATGATCTGTCCCACTCAGTACTGCGGTCGCGAAGCAACCGAGTATATGAAGACACTTGGAAGAGAACTCGACAGGAGTATCTCAATCCTCTGGACCGGGCCCGACGTTTGCTCTAATGTTCTCAGTGCAGATAACGCAGAGTTGGCCGAGAATGCCTTCCAAAGGAAGATCCTGTTGTGGGATAATTATCCTGTCAACGATGCTTCTATGGTACCAGAGCTTCATGTAGGTCCTTATGAAGGCAGAGACCCGAACATTGTCAATCACGCGGAGGGTATAGTTCTAAACCCTATGATTCAACCTTTAGCTTCGAAAATCGCAATTTTCTCGGCATCGGAATTCCTTCTAGACCCTTATCACTATGATTCTGACTCATCCTGGAGGAGAGCAATCTCCGAGATTGCACCGGGTTGTGAAGAAGAGATGATCCATTTCTGTGAATACAATCTTCGAAGTCCCATACACACTACCCACTCCGAGAGACTTACAGGACTCACAAGTAACTTGAGCAAACTCTTATCGAAAAACAGATGGCCTGAGGTCTATGAAATTCTTTTGGGCGAAGCAACAAAGATCTCAGAATCGGAAAAAGCGCTAAACGAAAGGCTACCCGCTGATCTGATCCGTGAGATCGAACCCTGGATATTTGAGTTCTCTCTTTGGGGAGACGCTCTGACGAAAACAACTGGGATTTTGGCGATGAGAAATCTAATGTTTTCAAGCTCCGTGAGCTATGAGGAACTTTCGGAAACTACTAAACTATGCAGAGAAATCGAAATATCCCTTTGCAAACTGGTAAAGACCGAAACGCTTACAGGAGGTATTCTCTTCAGAGAAATCGTTCAAGAGATTCTCGTCAGAACAAAGGGCTATCTCAAACTCATAATCAGTTAGTGCTACAGACCAGGTAACTGTTTGGGAATTACAGTTGCCATGCGATAGTTAGATCGAATTGAAAGGAGCTGAAGGAAATGAATCTGCTAAGCTGACGACCTGACGCCGAAGTGCCCACATTGCGAGGCAGAACTTGCAGAACTTTACTACAAAACAAAGGGTCCAGGCTTTTTGTTCAGCAAAAATGTGGTACTTTTCTTCCCCGTTTGTAAGAAAGTTCTCGGCATCGGAAGAAGCAATATCGGCTAGGGAGCTTCCGAAGCTCTTGCTAATGTCAAAGAAAGCTTGAACCTTCAGCGCCACTATAGTATCAATCTCTTTTTTGTTACAAAGGCTGCTGTTTTGGTGGAGTTCCTAAGAGCATTACTTACGATTACGCAATGAATCCCGTTCGGAATGCTACTCCTCTCTTCCATCGTTCAGTGAAGCGATGCCTAATAGTTTAGTATGCGAATTGTATAGAAGTAATTACCGACCCGATTATTTGTACCAGTTGGAATTGTTTTGTAACATGTTGTATAATATTCCCATCATATTTGGAGGGAGACTTTGGAGTTGAAGTCTAATCTGGAAGACGCTTATTCAGTCGTAACCGTGAGGGATTTTGGAAAGGCCTGGAGAAGGCGCACCGCAAGAATTCAACTGAAGAAATCAGTTGTAAGCGAAGCCGAGCTCCAGAAAATTACCCGCAAACTGTGGGAGACCTCCGGTCAGGACGTTGACGAAATGATAACGGTTTTTTATCTTCCTGGAATGGACACCAGCTCAGTGGCCTACGGTTTTGGTTCATGCATGAAGGATGGTATTGCCAGGGTAAGCTATCGATAAACTCACTTTATGCCTTTCTTATAAACAATCTTCCCCGCCTTGTATTCTTCATACCTCGCAAAGATGAAGAGAAGATCAGAGAGCCTGTTAATGTACTTAAGCAGCGTGGTATCGATCGTTTCTACTCTAGAAAGCGCAACGATGCGTCTTTCAGCTCTTCTGGCGACTGTTCTGCAAATGTCTATCTTTGAAGAACCTATAGTGCTTCCAGGAATAACAAATCCGTCAAGTTTGACCACCGACTCGAACTCGTGCACAAGTTCAGTGATCGCAACAATATCGTTTTCGACTATCGGTTCGACGTATTGCATGTCTCTCGACGCAAGTTGACCGGCTAGTTTAAAGAGAAATCGCTGGATAGACACGATGTGGCGGCCGATTTCCTCCGACACGAAATGCTTGGCTTCACCAAGAAAAGAGCTCAATTCATCCACTGTCCCGTATGCTTCAACACGTAAGCTGTCTTTGTTCACTCTCTCCCCGCTCCAAAGACTCGTTTCACCTTTATCTCCTGTGCCAGTAGTAATGCTCAAATCACACCCTCCCATCTGTCTAATGAGCCATAAATCCGGTTGATAAAGCTTACGGATTCTAAAGATTCAGCGCTCATGTTTCCATGAATAAGGATAATCATTATTTCCAGTAATTTGCTTCAAAAGTCTCTGGTATTCTCTCTTCACTTTTTTTGGAGCATTGGCTTTCAGTCTCCAGCTTGTTCCCGCGACTTTCAAATAACTCTCATCGATCTCTATCCAGCTGTCAAACCATTTTGGCTTTTTTACTTCCAAAATGCACCTCCGAAAGCGAGACATTGAGAACGTAAACAAATCTCTAATTCGAATTACGAGAACTACGTTTCGAGAATTCAAGTCTTCTAGACAACTCCAGACAAAAGCCCTAACAGCATAACCAACAACCTGACATCATAGTAACATATCGTTTTCTTCTTCGAGTAGAAAATTGCATGCTCTATTTCATCTGTTTTCTACCCGAGATGTTCTTGCATTTATTGTCCTCCCGGCAACATATCCGGTTGAAAAGGCTGCTTGAAGGTTGTACCCTCCCGTCTCTCCATCAAAATCGAGAACTTCACCTGCAAAAAAGAGGTTGTTCACAATTCTAGATTCCATTGTCTTTGGATTGACCTCAGACAACGAAACTCCTCCTCTTGTTACCATAGCATTAGTGAAGTCTCCGACCCGTTCTATTTCGAAGTCAAGCTCGCATAATCCAGTAACCAACGCTTTCCTTTCATCCTTTCTGACTTCGGAGCATATTCTTTCACCAACTCCGGCAAGATCAATGATCTTCGACAGCAATCTTTCAGGTAGACCATACTCGTCCAAGACATTCTTCACGAGTTTCTTTCCTTCTTTTGAAAGGAGGGAGATGAGATTGGCCTCAAGTTTCTCGCGTAACTGACCGCTCAAGTTCAATCTGATTATGTCACCAGGCGAGGCTTCTCTTGAGAGATGTAAGATAACAGGTCCAGAAAACCCGTCATGAGTAAACAGCAGATCTTCAACCCGGGTCGTAACCTTCTTCAAATTTCTCCATAAAGATACTTCAACATTTCTGAGGGAGATTCCCGACAGATCACCGAAACCAAAATTCCTAATTGTGACTGAAGTCAACGCCGGCCGCTGCTCTGATAGACTGTGTCCAAGTTTCTTAGCAAGAGCAAATCCGTCACCAGTTGACCCAGTTTCCGGATAACTCTTTCCTCCCGTAGCAATAAGAAGATAATCTGCATTAATCGAATCTGATTCCGTCTTTACCAAGAACCCGCCAGAGGGGAATTGAATAACGTCCTTGGCTCTGCAGTTATAGACTATTTTTATTCCCTGCCTGTCACACTCCTTGAGCAGCACTTCAAGTACATCTCCCGCAGAATAGGTAACTGGGAAGACTTTCCCGTCTTCTCTTGTGTGAAGCCTGAGTCCACGACGCTCAAAGAAATCCATCAGCTTTTGAGAATCAAAAGCCATCAATGAAGGCTTAAGAAATCGTCCAGCACCAAAGTATCTTTTGAGCATAAGAGATGGCGATTCTGCATTTGTCAAGTTACACTGTCCGCCTCCAGAAATCAACAGTTTTTTTCCGGCGGAACTCGTCTTTTCAATGATCGTCACATTCCTTCCCGCTGTTGTGCAATTTATCGCTGCAAAGATGCCGGCTGGTCCGGCTCCAAGTATCACCACTTCTCTCATGATAATTCCTCCGCACACTTAGAAAACCTTGGAAAACATACAAACAAACACAACAGAGCATAGTTCTTTTTGGCTATGTTCTCTTGAAGAGAAAAGAGATTCTTGACATCATCGCTTTCATCTCACTCTTCGCACTAACCAAGAACAGGCATAAGAAAAGTCCGTTGCCTACAAGAAGCCAAATCCAAGTACTTACGTTGTTCCTCAGCAACAGAACAATCAAGTACATTGCAACTGACGACCCGAGAAGTCTCATTATCCGTTTCAAAGGCATGAATCTCAGGCCTTCCCTTGCAATCAGCAGAACATATATCAGCGTAGCATTCAAAACCACTAATGAAGTACTAGCCGCGATTCCAGCATGACCAAACGGTTCTAGCATAAGCCAGTCGAAGAGTGCGTTCAAGAAAATCGAGAAGACCGCCACTAATGTGATGGACTTCAGTTTCTTTCTTGCCGTGAAATAACTGGAGCATGTATGTGCTATAGGTGATAGAACTATTAGTGCGCCGTAACCGATAAGTGCCATGCTAACGAGATTAGTTGAACCGGCATCGAATTCCCCACGTTGATAAATCACTCTCACAAGAGGTTCGGCCATCATAATAATCCATGCTGCAAGCGGCAAGGAAATATTCAGAGAAGTTGTAACGGTCTTTCTCAGGCGCTCTTCAACTCTTTCTCTATCACCTGATACTATAAGTTCCGATAGCTCTGTATATGCCGTCATCTGAAAGGCAGAAATCATAAAGGTAATCAGTCCGAGAAGTGTATGCGCGTACTGCAAAGAGGCAACCCTACCGGGTGGAAGAAGAGATACGAAGGCTTTGTCAACCATGTTGTTTATCACTCCAAGGCTTCCCGAAAAGATCAAAGGAAGACTGAGATAAAGCGTCTCGACAATTGACGTCCCCTTGCCAACCCTTAGGGTAAAAAGATCTCTCGATTGTATGAGATATAGCAGAACGGTGATCGCATTACCCAGCATCCAGGCCAGTATATACGATGCTTCAGAAAGAAAGGGAGAAGTCAACAGAATTACGGGAATTGCAATGACGTTAAAGAAGAGCTGTGACATACCGTATTGCACAAACCTTCTATTTGACTTAAGAACTGCCCCCAATATGCTTTCAAGTCCGCCTATAAGAGGGTATATCGACAAGTATCTTAGCTTTCTTGAAGCATATGCTACTATCTCGCTCGAAAAACCAGGAGCAAAGAGCCGAATCACAAGATCGGGAATCAATAGAAAGACTATCCCCATTGATAAAAAAACCAGCGAACCGGAGATAAGGACCGCGCCTGCATATCTCTTTGATCTCTCAGTGTCTTCATTCCTTATAGAATGGTAGACGGGGACAAAGATTGCGGCAAGTGCACCCGCGATTATACCTGAAAGCGTTGTCGCCGGAGTCATGGCAACGAAAACGGCGTCCAGATTCGCTGAAGTACCGAATAGTCCTGCGACCAGCATCTCCCTGAAGAAACCCATCCCCTTCGATAAGATCGAAAAGGTAAGAATCGCTATAGTGCCCGCCGCAACAGATGTTGATCTTGGTAGTCTCTTCATCGCGCCTCCTGTCCTTCACAGTATAATTTACCACACCTTTGATCTCCCATTCGCTCTCTTAATGGTAAACTAAAGAATAAAGATGCTTACCCGCATTTCGTTTACCGTATTGATTATTTCAATCATCCTGAGTATTTCAGGATGTACTGGACTGATCCGGTTTGAAACCGAACACACACACCTCGAGCTTATCCCAGGTGAAAATTGTTTTGAGCTAACAAGAGGTGTCAAGATTTCTTTCAGCAACGTCCAGAAAGAGGTCTCAATTCCCTATGAAATAGAGCGCATATCGGAGAGAACCTTGCTAGTTCTCTTTCGTGAAGGTACCGCAAGCGCTCCAGGACCGATCTTTCATCTCTCTCACGAAGCTCTCGGAATTGAAGCAGATCAGGTCTTGATAGTACAGCCAATCCTGAATCAAACCTCTTATGTACCGACCGAAGAGAGATACGAAGCGCAATTCATTAAGGATTCTCTTTCGACTGTAGTAAGGTTCACCAAACTACCTTATTGCCTTCTTATATCTAGGGCAGATGCACTCTACACGGCCCAACATCTTCCCGGCAAGTTCCTACTTGAAGGAGATCTCCTATACCATATAGGGCCTAACTGGATCCCATCTCACTCTGCCGTATATCTTGGAGTTGATTATGAAACGGCTATGACCGACGAGAAACTTGGCTTCAACAATGAGGTGACGTTCGGAGAATCTTATCCCTTTCTTAGTCATGGGTACAATTTGGTGGAGGAGGGGGTTTTTATCTTTCCAAATGATATTGAAAATCACTCTTATGTCAACCTTTTCAACTACGATACTTATGAGTCTCGTTGGCTAAGATACTGGGCAACAAGTTTTTCTGGAGCCAGAAGGTTCCCGGGAGAAATTTCACCGCAAGACCGAAGGAAGATTTCGAGGTTCATGTACGAGACTGCAGAGAAAGGAGCTCTGTGGTCGGTTGGTTTTGCCTGGTCGGGATTTTGGGATCTTCCCTTCACCGACAGAGATCTTTATTCGTGCGTCGGTGTAGTTGAAAAGGCATATGAAAGCGCCGGAAGAAACATCGTTCCCTTCTGGGAAGATATGTTTTATCTAAACTCCTTTGAGCAATTCTCGAGAACCATTCCCGTACCAGAAATCACCTCCATGGTTGGTGACAAGGTAGAATTCAGGATCAACTCTTTACTTGCAGAGTGGACATATGTAGGCTTTGACAAGTGGTCTTTCGGTGACCATGCGTGGATCTGGAAGTCAGAAAGTAATGTTGAGCTCCTATCTCCACAGGGATCGCTCGAAGTAAAAAACGACCACTGCATCTTTACGTGGACACCGCTCGAGACTGGAGATTATCCGATCATCTTCAGGTTTTTCGGTGAGTTTGAAGGAAAGGAGGTAGAGAAGTATCACACCCTGACAGTTCACGTTACTGGGAAGGATTCCTAGATAACGCAGTGCAAGCACCAGGGGCCACCATAGACTTCTTACATTGTGCTATTAGGTGCAGACAGTTGGCGTAGATGAGACTCGCAAAGAATCACCAGTCTTTCGCAGATTCGGCTTCGGGGCCTTCCCAACCAAATACAGAAAGGTCGATCGTATCGCTTTCGTCGAAATGAACACCCTCTCTCTCAAGAATAGCCTTCTGCAGTGTGTACCCGTTAGGATCCCTAATGCTTATTCTCCCTCTTGAGTTGATAACTCTCTGCCACGGGATTGTCTCGTCTGAAATACCGGCCATGGCGTAGCCAACCATTCTTGCAGAGCACTTGCCCACGAGGGAAGCAATTTGCCCATAAGTCGCCACTTTTCCAACAGGAATCATCCTGACCATTTTGTATATTTTCTTATAGGTCGACAGATCCTCTTCAACCATATAACTCACCCGTATCATTCTACTACATTAACTCCTAATCCACATCTTAACGCCATCTCCCATTAAGCGGTTTTACTTCGTGATATAATTCGATTTAAATGCCTGAAACCCGTAAGGAGGTAGTTTAGATGAAGGAATTGAGCACCAGGTACAATCCTTCTGATCTTGAAGAAAAGTGGTATTCCTGCTGGAAAGAAGGCGGTTTTTTCGAACCGAAGGGATCGGGTGAGCCGTTCACAATAATGATTCCTCCGCCAAACATCACTGCCCCTCTTCATATGGGACACGCACTCAATCTGGTTATTCAAGACATAATAATTCGATTCAAGAGAATGAAGGGATACAGGGCGCTGTGGGTTCCCGGCGAAGATCATGCAGGCATTGCAACTCAAAATGCCGTCGAAAAGGATCTGGCAAAAAAAGGAACAAACCGCAAAGAACTCGGACGCGAGAGATTTCTTGAGACTACCTGGAATTGGGCAAAGGAATACAGACAAAGAATCCGCGAACAGATAGAAGCCATGGGCTGCTCGGTTGATTGGTCTAGAGAGAGGTTCACTATGGACGAAGGTCTGAGTGAAGCAGTAAGGAAGGCTTTTGTGATGCTATACAAGGAAGGGCTGATTTATCGGGGGAAGTACATTGTAAACTGGTGTCCAAGGTGTTCAACGGTTCTCTCCGATGAGGAAGTTGAACATGAAGACGAAAAAGGGGCCTTCTACTACATAAAATACCCAATAAAAGACAGCGATGAGTACGTAATTATAGCAACTACAAGACCTGAGACTATGCTCGCAGATACCGCTGTGGCCGTTTACCCTTCAGATGATAGGTACGAAGGCTTAGCCGGAAAAACAGTAATACTACCTCTAATGAACAGGGAGATTCCCATTATTCAGGATAGATATGTCGATCCGTCGTTTGGGACCGGTGCACTAAAAGTTACCCCAGCACACGATCCAAATGATTTTCAGATTGGATTGAGGCATGGACTTGAAGTAATCGAAGTCCTCGACAAAGATGCAAGAATCAATGAAAATGGCGGTAAGTACAAGGGCCTTGACAGATATGAAGCAAGAAAACAGATAGTTAAAGACCTTGAAGAGCAGGGATTCTTGATCAAGGTGGAACCCATGGTCCACGCCGTCGGCAGATGTTATAGATGCGAGACCGTAGTAGAGCCTTCTCTTTCCGACCAGTGGTACGTAAAAGTTGGTCCGCTTGCAGAGAAAGCCATAGAAGCAGTGGAAGAAGGTAGCGTAACCTTCTTTCCGGAAACCTGGAAAAAAGTGTACTTGAACTGGATGAACGAGATTCGTGATTGGTGCATTTCTCGTCAATTGTGGTGGGGCCACAGAGTTCCCGTCTGGTATTGTGATGACTGTAATGAAGTAATCGTTGAAGAGCAAGATCCGTCGGTCTGTCCAAAATGTGGTTCAAAGAATATCAGACAGGACGAAGACGTTCTCGATACCTGGTTCTCTTCCCAGCTCTGGCCATTCACTACCCTGGGTTGGCCGGAAAAAACTGAAGATTTGGAGAGCTTTTATCCCACAAGTGTTCTTGTAACCGCGTTTGACATAATATTTTTCTGGGTTGCCCGGATGATAATGGCCGGATATCACTTCATGGGAGAAAAACCCTTCAATCATGTCTACATAACACGCTTAATAAGAGACAAGAACGGCAGAAAAATGTCGAAGTCGCTGGGTAACGGTATAGATCCTCTTGACGTTATCAGAGAGCACGGGACAGACGCAATGCGATTTACACTTGCGATTCTGGCCGCTCAAAATCACGACATAAAACTTGACGTTAGGTTTTTCGACATTTACAAGAAATTCGCAAACAAGATTTGGAACGCTGCAAGGTTTGCATTGCTTAATATGGAAGGCTTTGAAAAAGTTAATCTCGATGAGGAAGAGCTCGCCATTGAGGACCGCTGGATTCTGTCAAGACTGGCAAAGTCTGTAAAAGCAGTTGAAGAATCGATTGATGGCTATGATTTTCCCAGTGCTTCAAAGATGATATACTCATTTTTCTGGAATGAATTCTGTGACTGGTATATAGAGAGTATTAAGCCAAGATTGAACAGAGAAGGTAGGGGTAGAATCGTTGCTCAGAATGTTCTGGTTAGAACTCTTGACGCTTCTTTAAGAATGCTCCACCCCTTCATGCCTTACATTACTGAAGAGCTCTGGCAGAACCTTCCCGGTTCCGATGGATTGTTAATAACTGCTCGGTGGCCAGAGTTTGATGAATCGAGCTTTGACAATCCTTCCGAAATGGAGTACTCGAGAATCATGGACATGGTTAGGGGAGTAAGAAACATCAAGGCAGAGATGAACATACCCCCCTCTTCGAAAACCGATGTCTACTACATCGGTGAAGTCCTGAATCAGGAAGTCGTTGAACTTGTTTCACACCTTTCCAATTCAAACGAAATAGATAGAAGGGCAGAAAAGACCTCCGGAAGCGTCTCGGCCTGGGGAGATGCAGAGAACACGTTGTATGTAGTCTTGGGAGAGATCGACACCGATGCTGAGATCGAGAGGTTAACGGGAAAGCTAGAAAAGGAAAGGGGCAATCTTACCCGAACTTTATCGAAGCTCGAAAACGGTGACTTCATTCGCAATGCACCCGAAGAGGTAATTGCTGAAAACAGAGAAAGGCTCGCGACATGCAAGGATAACATTCGCAGAATTGAGAAAATCATAGAAGATCTCAAATGAAAACATACTCGGAAGCAATTCAGTATCTTTACAACTCAAGACCCTATGGAAAGATCAAGTATGGCCTGTTCAGGATCAGAGAACTGCTTGAACGGCTTGGCAATCCCCAGAAGTCGTATCCGATCATTCATATTACAGGTACAAATGGCAAGGGAAGTGTTGCGGCAATCACGAGGTCAATAATGTCTTCTCATGGACTAAAGACGGGGCTGAACATTTCTCCGCACATTACAACTTTCAGGGAGAGGATTCAAGTCGATGGCGAGTACATATCGGAAGATGATGTCTGTAGAATCCTGAAGAACATAGAACCGGTTCTAGAAAAGATGGACAGAAAAGGTGAAGAATATGCGCCGAGCTTTTTCGAAGTGGTAACGGCAATTGCGTTTCAGTATTTCAAGGAAGAAAGTTGCGATGTAGTCGTTCTCGAAGTCGGCCTTGGTGGAAGATTTGATGCTAGCAACGTAATTGATTCTTCTCTCGTATCTGTTGTTACAAGCGTAGGTTTGGACCACACGGGAATTCTTGGGGATACTGAAGAAAAAATCGCTATCGAGAAATCAGGCATTATCAAGCTCGAATGTCCAGTCGTTTCAGGTATAACAAGACCTGCAATAAGAAGAGTTGTTTCTGAAAAGGCAAGAAGCATGAATTCACCATACTTCTTCTACAAAAGGGATTTCGACGCGACTGGAAGAGAGTATGCGCTAAATCGCAATATGTTTGACTACACTGGAAGTAATAACTTTGAAAACCTACAGATCAATCTAAATGGTGAACATCAGACTGTAAACGCAGCTTTGGCAATCAAGACGTCAGAGATTGCAATGGGAGAGATTCGAAGCGGTTTGGATGAAGAGAAACTGCGGATGGCGCTGAAATCTGTCTCATGGCCGGGAAGATTCGAGGTCTTTTCTCAGGATTCCAAGACAGTTATACTTGACGGCGCGCACAACCCCGATGCGGCCAGAGTTCTCAGGAGGACTGTCGAGAAGTACTTTCCAGGTGAAAGGCTTACGCTTCTCTTCGGAAGTCTAGACGACAAAGACTACGAAACCAATATCAAAGTGCTTTCGGAAATTACCGACAGTGTTGTTGTGTGCAGGGTTCCAAACCACCGAAGTATACATCCCGAGAAGGTCGCCGATGTCTGGCGCAAGTATTGTTCATCTGTTCAATTCGTGGAAGAACATGAGATTGCCTTGAACAAGGCGCTTGAAATCTCCGATTCGCTTCTTGTTTGTGGATCTCTATATCTAGTCAGCGAGATAAGAAATCTCTTAACTGGAGTGAGTGAGCATGCTGGAAGGTATTGAGGGTCGCGTAAGAGAAATAAGAGAGACCGAAATTGTCATACAGGTCGGAAGTCTGTTTTTAAAAGTTAACTGCACTCCGAACACAATCAGCAAGCTTCCGGTCGAAAAGGACGTTTATCTTCTTACGTTCATGGCCTACTCACAGGATAGGCCGCCTGAACTTTACGGCTTCTACGATCAAGAAGAGAAAGAGTTGTTCAATATACTGTTGAGGGCAAGCAAGATAGGACCTAAGTCCGCCATAAAGATTCTCTCTTCGGCCACTCCTTCAAGGATTAAGCATATTATTTCCACCAAGAATGCGGCAGAGCTGTCTTCTCTTCCCGGCATTGGAAAGAAAACTGCGGAAAGAATGATCGTTGAGCTCGCGTCGTTGGTAGAGGCTTCTGGAATTACAGACGAAGAAACCATTCCGAGTGTTGAGAGGTCGCACGGTGAAGAAGCTGTTGCGGCACTTACATCCCTTGGTTTCGACGAAAACAAGTCGAGAAAAGTAGTTATAGAGATTCTGAAGACTGAAAGGGAAATCGATACTCACGATCTTATAAAGAAAGCACTGAAGGAGATCCGTAAGTAGTAGAGCATTTACATGCTTCTTGAAAACACAAATTTGCCCCTTGCTAATCAAACTGAAAGAACTGTAACAGCAAAAGAGAAAAGAATGATCGAAGATATCCCTCCGGAGATTTACTCATATTTTTCTTTTTGTCCACACATCCAAAACCATTTCTACCGGATGATTCGCCAGCAGTTTTTTGAACGGGGTACCTTTTGTTGACAGGCAGGAAGTCATCACGTCATTGAAGCAATGGGTTTTGATGGTGTAAAATTGTTTGCCGGTAAGATTGAAAGGAGTTGATCTTTTGCTCTTCGAAATGGATTCCTCGTACAGTCCGCAAGGCGATCAGCCGCAAGCAATAGAAAAGCTTATTGACGGACTCAAGAGTGGGGATAGGTTTCAGACTCTTCTAGGTGTTACTGGTTCTGGGAAGACTTTTACAATGGCGAACGTTATAAGCACTCTCCAGAGACCTGCAATAGTCATTTCACCCAATAAGACCCTCGTGGCTCAGCTGTACAGAGAATTCAAGACCTTCTTCCCCAAGAACAAAGTCGAGCTTTTCATAAGTTATTACGATTATTACATGCCTGAGTCTTATATACCTTCGAAGGACCTATTCATAGAAAAAGAGGCAGAGATCAATGAGACACTGGAGAGAATGAGAATTTCGGCTTTGAAGTCCGTTTTGACAAGAAACGATACGGTTGTACTTGCGAGCGTCTCCGCGATATATGCCAGCGGTGATCCAAAGGATTTTGCAACGATGAATATTTTCCTCGAACGCGGGAAGAGTATCAATCGCAAGGAGCTTGCGCTCAAGCTGGCTAACATTCAGTATAATCGTTCCGAAGATGTATCGGCAGGTGGAGTTTTTCATGTGAAGGGAGAGATTTTAGAAATCTTTCCCCCATACGAAGACTTTGGGATTAGGCTGTACTTCTTTGATGACGAAATAGAACGGATTGTGACCTTCGATCCTATTAACAGAAAGACGATTGAAGAACTGGACATGGTAACTGTTTACCCGGCAAAGGAATTTGTCACAACTCAAGATAAGATTCTTGGTGCTATGCGGAACATTGAGAATGAGCTTGAAGAAAGGGTAAAGCAGCTAGAACGTGAAGGAAAGTACCTGGAGGCGCAAAGACTTAGACAGCGAACTACTTACGACATGGAAATGCTTTCTAGTGTCGGTTACTGCTCAGGAATAGAGAATTACTCTAGATTCTTCGATGGGCGAATGCCTGGAGAGAAACCATATACATTGCTTGATTACTTTGACAGAGAAAAGTTTATTACGTTTATCGATGAGTCTCACATTGGGGTTCCACAACTGGGAGCGATGTACAGAGGAGATTATTCCAGGAAGAAAAACCTTGTGGATTACGGATTCAGACTGCCTGCGGCATTTGACAATCGCCCGCTGAAATTCGAAGAATTTCTAAGCACGGTCGGCCAAATTGTCTTCGTCTCTGCAACCCCGGGAAATTTCGAAGCTGAGCATTCGACTAGAATTATAGATCAGGTTATTAGGCCTACCGGTCTTGTAGATCCCGAGGTTATTGTTCATCCAACCGAAAGCCAGGTAGACGACTTCATTGAAAGGATGCGAGAAGTAAAGAAGAGAAATGAAAGAGCTTTGGTAACTGTTCTTACAAAGAAGGCAGCAGAAATGCTTTCCGACTACTTGAACGAAGTGGGGATCAGATCTGAGTATCTACACTCTGAACTGGACGCAATCGAGAGAGTGGAAGTACTGAGAAAACTCAGGGATGGAACCGTGGAAGTTGTCGTCGGCGTAAACCTTCTCAGGGAAGGTCTTGACCTACCAGAAGTTTCACTTGTAGCGATAATGGATGCCGACAAGGAGGGGTTCCTTCGTTCTGAGACAACACTGATCCAGACAATCGGTAGAGCCGCGAGAAATGTCAACGGTCAGGTTATCCTTTATGCCGACACCATGACCGGCTCAATGAAAAGAGCAATTGATGAGACAAACAGGAGAAGGCTGAAACAACTGATATATAACAAAGAACACAACATAACACCCGAGAGCATTGTAAAACCTCTGTTTAGAAACATCTTCGAGGAGTTCGCTGGCGAGAATCTTGACAAGGAGAGGGAAGAGAAGGCGAGAGCCACTTATCTTGAAGGAGTGATGGCGTTGAAGGAGTCTCTAGACTATGAAGACTACATCGCCTTACTCAACGAAGAGATGATAAGGGCTGCCGGAGAGTTGAGGTTTGAAGACGCTGCAATCCTGCGAGATGAAATGTACAGCCTCAAGAAGAGCAAACAGAATATCTAATCTTTCTGCCTTTAGCTGTGCGTATCTCTCTTTCTTCGTTCTGCTCTTAACTCTGGTACAAGCATCCCGACTGCCACAGTTCAATGGTGACAACCCATAAGTCTCAGCTGAACAGGTAATCATTTAATAGTTGTCGCATCTCCTGCAAATATAGCGGTGGGTTCTCGATAATCTCATATCGCACAAAGGAAGTGGTGTAGACTCATCTTGACGATTCTGGGAATTTCGGGCGTCTCATTTGACTCATGTTTCTGAATCAGGAATCTCTTTAACACAAGCAATGCCTGGAAAATCAGCCAACACTTAGTTGTCACTCTACTTAGTCGCTTCCAATTTACTTCCTTCAAAACCGTATGGATTCAACTGGAAGCTTGCGGGCTGCTTTTATAAAGCGGTTATTCATCTGCAAAGCTCTTACATCTCACAAATCTGGAAGGATAAACTTCAACGTACTTCTCCCAGATCTAGAAATGAAATCAGTGTCATGATACCTTTGGAATTAAAGACTTTGGAAGGGTATCGCTTAAACCTAGATTAGAAAAACGTCTTAAAGAGTTTTGGGAGGCTTCAGATGAGAATCAATCTACTTCAGTTCCATTGTAAGCTGTCATGACCTTTCGAATATCACCGGAGATAAGCTCCTTTGCAGCGGAGACAGCTAAGTCGATTACCTTGCTGACTTTCTGGTATTCATCATTGCTGAACCTACCGAGAACATAATCTACCATATCTCCGTTCTCTGGAAGGGGTCCAACACCGATTCTGATTCGGGGGAAGCTCTGAGTTCCTATCTCCGAAATCACTGATTTCAGACCATTGTGCCCGCCATCTGAACCGCTTTCTCTTATCCTAATCCTACCAAGAGGTATCCATACATCGTCATACACTAGAACCAGCGTATCTTCCCTTTTGAAATTGAGGTCTTTCATGAGAAGTCTTACAGCCACTCCGCTCAAGTTCATGAAAGTAAGTGGCTTTGCAATATAGACTTTCTCTTCTCCCTCAAGAAGATGTGCTTCATACAGTCTCTTTTGCACTGTCTTCCTTAGGCCAAGTTTAGCCATCTGATCTATGAAGAGAAAGCCCACGTTATGTCTTGTTAGCGCATAACGTGGGCCAGGATTTCCCAGTCCAACGAAGAGAAACACTATTACTCCTCTTCTTCCTCTTCCTTCTTACCCTTGTTTATTACCTCGGGCTCAACACCCTCTTCAATCTCTTCGGCTTCTTCCTCTTCGACTTCCTTTACTGCTCTCGGAAGGGCTATGAGCATGATAGCGTCTTCATCGTCAAGCAAGGGTTTTATTCCCTCGGGAATCTCGAGATCTCCAACTCGCAGAACATGGCCAACATCAAAGGAACTTACATCAACAATGATCTCTTCCACAATATCCTTTGGGAGAACCGAAACGGGCAGTTCATTGATGATATGATCAACTATTCCACCTTTTTCAACGCCTATCGGGGTACCCTTCAATCTTATCGGAATTCGGAGTTCCATCTTGTGACCACTGGAAGGAACGTAGAAGTCTAGATGAATGACCGAGTCGGTTACTTTATCTCTCTGAACACCCTTGAGAAAGGTATGATATTCCTTTCCATCGATAGAAATGACCACCGAGGTAGTCTCGGCAATCCTGTTCATGATTCTCAAGATCTCTACCTTATCCAGACTAACAGGAACTGTCTCCAGCTCAGGACCATAAACTACCGCGGGAATCTTCCCTTGATTCAGCAGGCTCTTTGCTTTCATTTCACCGTTGCGAAGTTCAGCAACGAGATTTATTTCGTGCATTTGTTTCCCTCCTCTATCTGAACAAAATACTCACCGAAAGATTTTTTCTTACACGAGTCAATGCCTCCGCCAGAAGCGGCGCGATGGATAACATCATTATGTTATCGGGAAGGTCATCATGGTAAATCGTGTCTGTTATGAAGACCTTTTCAATCGTTGACTCGGCAATGATCTTTTTAGCATCACCGGAAAAAACTCCATGAGTCGCACACGCAAATATCTTGTCAGCGCCGTTGGATTTTAGCATCTTCGCCGCTTCCACTAGTGAACGACCGGTGTCAATTATATCATCAAAGATTATTGCTGTCTTTCCCTCAACATCGCCGATTATGTGAACCATTTCCGCAACGTTGTCTTCTGGTCTCCTCTTGTCCAAAATTGCCAGCGGTACACCCAGCTTTGCAGCAAATTTGCTTGCGCGTTTTACTCCACCAATGTCCGGTGAAATCACCGCCATCTCATTTCGATCAAAGGCACTCTGACTGAAGAACTTCAGAAATGCAGGAAAAGACCAGAGGTTGTCTACGGGAATATCGAAGAACCCCTGTATCTGTTCTGCATGCAAATCAATAGTTATTAAACGGCTTGCTCCTGAAGTCGTGAGAAGATTTGCCACAAGTTTTGCAGTTATGGGATCCCGACCTCTAGCCTTTCTATCTTGCCTCGCATATCCATAGTAGGGGATTACGGCCGAAATAGAATGAGCCGAAGCTCTCCTAAATGCATCTATCATTATTAGGAGCTCCATCAGATTCTCGTTCGCAGGACTGCATGTGGATTGAATTATATATACATCATGACCCCTTACAGTCTCATCGATTTTCAGATTGATTTCTCCGTCCGCAAATCTCTTTGTCCTGCAGTCTCCAAGTCTGATTCCCAAGTAATTTGAGATTTTCTCTGCCAGCGGTAGACTCGCAGAGCCAGCGAATACTTTCATCTCGTTAGTCTGATACGGCATCAGCTGTTCTCCTCCTGCCCTCTATTTTTTGAGTACTTCCCCTCTTTGACGACTTGCCTCGCTCTACCGAATGCGAGTGAGTCGGGCGGAACATCCTCGGTTATCGCTGAACCGGCAGCAGTCACAGAGTTTTTTCCAATTCTTACCGGGGCGACAAGCGAAGTATTGCTGCCAATGAATGCCCCATCTCCGATCTCTGTCCTGTGTTTCCTCTTCCCATCATAATTACACGTTATCGTTCCGGCACCGATATTTACACCCTCACCCACATCAGTATCACCAAGATATGTCAGATGCTGTGCTTTTGATCCCCTGCCAAGAATCGTCTTCTTCAGCTCCACAAAGTTGCCGACATGTGCTTCATTCATTACTACAGCCCCGGGTCTTAACCTGGAAAAAGGCCCGACTCTTGCGCCAGAATGAACCTCTGCATTCGATACTTCAGAACGCAATATCTCAACATCGTCTCCGATAACTGAGCTATCAATTCTTGTTAACGGCCCAATAGAACAGCAGTTTCCGATTCGCGTCTTTCCTGAAAGAAAAACCATGGGTTCAATAACAGTGTCAGCACCGATCTCAACTTCTGGACCGATGTAACAGGTGTCAGGATCGACTATCGTGACCCCGTTTCTCATATGTTCTACATTGATTCTTTTCTGAGCAATCTTATTTATCTCGGCCAGCTGAATTCTGTCATTAACACCAAGAACTTCCTGAGCATTTTCAACAACTATAGTATCCGCTTTATCGGCAAGCGAAATCGTATCCGTGAGATAGTACTCATTCTGATCGTTATTGTTGGACAAACTCTTGATTGCTGAACTCAGAAAACTCCCCTTAAAAGCATATATAGCGGAATTTACTTCATCAATCATTCTTGTTTCCGAATCGGCATCCCTGTGTTCCACTATTTTTATCTTTTTGCCGTCTTTAACGACTCTTCCATATCCCGTCGGATCGGCAGGCTTCATAGTAAGGAAGACAACATCAAAATCCCCTTCAATCCTCCTTGAAACAAGCTTTTTCAATGTCGATGGTAAGACAAGCGGCTCATCTCCAGCAATGACAACGATGTCTTCATCGTCGAGATAATCGAGCGCCGTCATTACTGCGTGCCCCGTGCCGAGTTGAGGGGTCTGCCTAACAGAAATGATATCCTTGTCAAGAACGGCTTCAACCATAGCAGCCTCGAAACCGGTGACCACAACGATTCTGTCTGAACCGGCCTGTCTGAGCGCTGAAATGACCCAGTTTACCATTGGCCGATCAAGAATCTTGTGAACCACTTTCGGGAATCTTGATTTCATTCTCTTTCCCTGGCCAGCGGCCAGCACAATTCCAGTCATTTAGTACAACCTCCCCGACAGGTTTTTTCATTTCGTTCACGGGATTATTATATAGCACTCGAGCTGAAAAAGGCAGAGTACAGACACAAACACAACACTGATCCTTTTGCAGTTATTCAAACAGTGAAGAGACTTCCTTAAGTTGTTCAATTATAGGAATGTTCTGAGGGCAAAGCTCTTCACACCGTCCACACTCGACACAAAGTGAAGCTCTGTTCTCTTTCTTGACAGATCTCAAGTAAGCTTTTTTATGATCCTCTATGCTGTCAAACATGTACGCATCATTGAAGAAATCAAAACAAGTTGGGATCGCTACTCCACTGGGACAAGGCATGCAGTAGCTGCAACCCGTACAGCTCACTTTTATCCTCTTTTTGTACTCCTCCCTGACTCTATCAACAATAGCCAGTTCAGAAGAGCTCATGAAATTAGGACTTGCTTCTCTTGCTGTCTTGATGTTTTCCCTTACCTGGTCCATAGTCGACATCCCGCTCAGAACAACACCTACATCCGGGTCGTTCCAGACCCATCTCAACGCCCAGGCGGCCGGCGTCCGATCGATTCCCGAGGACGTCCAAATCGAAAGAATGTCATCTCTTACATTCGTGGCAAGCTTTCCACCCCGAAGAGGTTCCATAACAGCTACTCCGATTCCCTTACCTGCAGCATATTTCAAACCTTCTAGACCGGCCTGGTGCTCCGTATCTACGAAATTGTACTGAATCTGGCAGAACTGCCAGCCGTAAGAATCGATGATTTCCTTAAAGACATCAAGAGTATCATGAAAGGAAAACCCTATGTGTCTGATCCTTCCACTGGCAAGAGCAGAATCCATGAACTCGAATATGTCGTGTTCCTTGAGA
>Ga0209200_1000501_pt1 | contig 44057 bp, 40 predicted proteins | sample AD_UKC033_MetaG_FD_184406 | JGI IMG/M metagenome (GOLD analysis project Ga0209200, IMG submission 184406) | Active sludge microbial communities of municipal wastewater-treating anaerobic digesters from USA - AD_UKC033_MetaG (SPAdes) (version 2) | ecosystem: Engineered > Bioreactor > Anaerobic >... | reverse complement strand
GACAGCATAATGCTATTCAGAACACGAAAAACCCCCAACCTCGTTTTCAACCCCCCTTAAAACCTGTCCAAAACCTTTGTTTTTACAGGATCACTTTACAGATTTCAAATTATCTTGGACAGCAGTGAATTGATGTATCCGGTGTAATCCTGACGAACTTCCCATTTTGGAATTTAAAAACATACAATGCCGTCATTTTGCGCTTTTCGCCGCTGCAAAGCAAAAGTTCGGGAAATGAGTCATTATCAAGGTCGGAAAACCAAAACCGCGCTACATTCTTCTCAGTTATATCATAATCACCCTCTCCGTCTTGAACTACATAAAAAGGCGCGCTTCCTTCCGAAGCCAAAAGCCTCCAGTAAATGGAAGGGCTAAAAGACCAAAAGAGAAGCACGTAGCACTTTGGGTCGTTGGGTAGTGTAAATTCCATATAGTTGGCGTAAGGAGCGGCTATCTGCCCGACAACCCTCGCATCATCCATTTCCCATCCCAACTGTCCTCTAACTCTCTCCGGCTCAAGCCAGTCGGCAAGGCTACTTTCCGTGAAATCGCTAAGAACCGGTCCCGGGAGGAACTGGGTCAATAGCGCGGCTGCCTTGTCTTTGTCAATCGTGCAGGGGAAAGCCTTTGCGGCAAACAGGACAAAGACGATAAGAGATAAAACAAGGTATCTTATTGCTTTCATTTTCTTCTCCTCTTAATTTTTAGGTTCATAGTTATTTGTGGCAAAGTAAAAGACCTTATCGGCATACCACTTACTAGGTTTTTTAGGTTTACCTGAGTTATAAGCGCCGATAGCGGTTCTTAAATCGGCTAAATAACTATCCAAAGTCGTATAATTTTTCGATTGCCCCCCTATAACTTTAGTCATCTGCAGGGCATCGTATCTGACTCCGAGATCAAGGCTGACATCCGCATCAAAAAGCAAATATGGATGACGCTCAGCCTCTCTTCCGACACCTTCTTTCCATTTCATTGTCCTGACCGCGGTTTCATAAAGAGTCTGCATCAAGCCGTAGCTGGATGCTATGACAGTTTGGGCAATATAGGTCTTCTTGTTGTTAAGCAACCAGGAAGATTCGGTTTCATTGCCCGCGCACTGCTGTGGATCGTCCTCGTCGACAATCACGCCGCAATAGAAGGTGTCTGTCGCCCGCATATAGGTTATCGTAGTCTCCAGCCCGGTATTGTAAGGACTTTCCGAATCAAACCAGCCGATCCTTGCGCAAGGGCCGAATCTGACCTCCTTGCTGGAATCCCACGAGCCGTCCGGCAAATGTGCCTGCGGGTTGTAAGCCTTCCACGGACAAGTGAGATGTGGCCAGCCGTCGTTTGCTTCAAAAATATCAAACAATTTTATAGGATCGCGGACGGGACTATCAACATCATTGAATGGGTACACAGAAGGAATGGCCGCGCAGGAATAGGGCCATTCCGGAGGCGTGAGGTCCTTATTGAAATTTGAAATATATTTGTATTTTCCCCTTGGGGAGACATCGTTAGGGTTAAGGTTGCTGTTTGTTGTCGCCTCTAACCTGTAATATTGGAGATTGAGAAGAGGGTCGGACCAATAATCAGAACCTTTTTTAGAAACGAGATTCTTATCCATTGTCCTAAGTTCGTATCTATATGAATCTGCTTTCAGCCCGCTTTCCTGTTGCGCCTGCCCTTTTATGTACTGCGGCGGTATCCCGTATTTGTCGGCATACTTAATAATATTGACATCGTATTGGTTTTGGCTTGAACCCAGCTTTGCAGGCTTAACAATCTTAACAAGGAACTCAACTGGATTGCTAAGCTCCTTCCCATTAACTTTAGTTAATTTGAGCTTAAACTTCCCAGTATGCACATTTTGGAACTGAAGGACTTCCGTAGTACCTCCTTTAGGATTGCCGGCAAATATGATTTCAGGATTATTTGGAAAAAGGCTATTTCCATCTAAATCTAATTCGGACTCCACCTCTTCAATATAATTGCCGCTAGCATCCTTAGCAATTTCCCAAGATACTGAAACTGAAACTCCACCACAATCTTTTGCCGAATAGAAATTCAGAATTGGAGCATCGCCAAACAAAACATCTACTGAAGGTGGTGGATTTGACATGTCGATACATATCTTTGTTTCCGCCTCTGTATTCCCCGTGGTATTCGTTATTAGCTCTATAGCAAACCCCTCCTCGCATTCATGGATATCCCCCACTCCGTTACCGCAAGTATCCGCCTCGCTTCTAAAGCTTTCGTTCGGACAGCAACTGAAGCAGTCGTAATATCCTTGCGGCATATCCTGCGGCGTGATGCGCCTTATTACATCATTGTTCGTGCCTGTATATTTGGCGCTGATAAAAAGGTTGCCGTAACCGTCATGAGTAATATAATCGAGTCCGTCAGTCGTCAGGCCGGATGGAAGTGCGGCAACCGGCACATTGCCCGGCAATGAGTATATCGTCGGGGTGTTGCACCACGGATCAGGATTGATGGCATATCCCCTTCCTGAACAGTCGGCGGTCATTTTCCACTGGTCCTCGCAATAGGCATAGTTGCCTGTCGGCCATTGATAAAGCTGATATCCTGTACCGTTGGATGGAATATAGATCATCTGTGTGGAAGTCAAACTATAGTACTGGACATATACTGAACCGTCACCGGCAACAGTCAGGTTTCCAAGGTCACCGTAAAAGCCCCCGGGGAACAACGAATTCACGCTATTCGGGTCAAGATTTACAGATTCGCCTCTGTTAAAGCGCCAGATGGAGGAGGTCGATACATAAGGGGGTTGGTTTGTCGTAAGCCTTCCCAAGACGTAAAGCCGTCCCTCGTTATCATAACCGACTTCAAAAGGCGCCCATTGCGGCGTCGGGTAGGTTTGCTTGCAAATACTGGAAAAGGCCGGCGCAACCAGACAGCTATATCGTGGATTTGTCGAGGGCGAGTAAAAACAATAGGTATATTCATAATCTATCGGATCCATCGCTATGAAGGATGATGAAGCAAACAATGGAATGTTGTAATAAGAAGGCGGGAATTGAACCGGGACCCAGCTTCCGTCACCATAAATCTGGACAACTTTCGAAGGATCGGTTTTATTGTAACTATTTACAAAAAAGGCAAAAACATCATCGTTTGCGCCGGGGAAAAGATAATTCCAGAATCTATATGGACGCGCAGGATCCGGCGATATGGCATTGGCAATAGCAGTAAGGCTTATTTCTTTCCAGAGGATCAATATCTTCAGAGGGTTGCTTTCAAGCTCATAAGTAGTTTCATCAACAGCGCAGACTGTTTTGACTTTGATGTCTCCGCTTTTGGCTCCCTCCGGGACAAGAACCGAGATCTTAGTATCGCTGGCCGGAGGAATAACCAGGATCGGTGGAAGGTCCTTAAAGACAACAAAAGTCTGCGGAAAATCGCCTGCAGGAATAAAGTTTCTACCGGTGATGGTCAGAAGATCATTGACCATCAACCTGTCCTGCGATACTCGGGAAATGACGGGAGGCTCGGGTGAAGGATTGGTCTGGGAAAAGGCAAACATTGACATTAGAGAAAACAACAAACCAATTATCGCGGTATTTTTACATTTGATGAACATCAACTTTCCCCCTTTTTAAAGACTATTTTTGCAGTTAGGACAGATAGTTGTCAAGCAATGTGTTGAGCATCCGACTATGATTGTGCATTTCTGCATGATACTTCAATAATTCGATCTAACCTCCATTTTGAGTGTATTCCTCCGTTTTCATGACCTTCGCGTAAACTGATCCGCGGGCGGCGAGAAAAGCGGAATGGACCTTCCACGACTTCACGGCGACCTCCCTGTGCTGGAGGTTCCTCGTGGCGCAGGCGTCCTCGATCAGGACGCATTTGAACCCGAGGTCGAAGGCGGCTCGAACGGTGGCGTCTATGCACATGTGGGTCATCGCCCCGCAGACGACAAGCTCCTCGATCCCTTGTTCTTTCAGTTTTTCGAGAAGCGCGGTCTCCCTGAAGGCGTTCGGATAATGTTTTTCAATGACAAGTTCGCCGCTCACGGGAGCCACTCCTTCGTTGATCCCGGTCCCTTCAGTTCCCGGCAGGAAAAAAGATGAGCCGGGCCTAAGGGAGAGATGTTTCACATGAAAGACGGGCAATTCCTTCTTCCTAAAATCTTCGAGGATCGCGGAGGCGTTCCCGCACGCTTCCTCCATGCCGACAAGCTCCATCTTCCCGCCGGGGAAGTAATCGTTCTGGATGTCGATAAGAAGCAGGGCAGTTTTCATCTTATCCTCCAAAGATCAATATAAACTTACCGGAACTTTTTTTAAAGCGCGTCTTCCTGTCTGTTTTTAGAACAAGCTCCAGTTTGACAACGGGAGCCCCGAGGGAGTAGAACTAGCATCTGGAGGGAAGGAGAGGGAAGAGTGGGAGAAAAAGAAACGGCGCTTGCCCCGGCAAAAATGAACGCGTCCGCGAAGATCACCGGCGCGATCCTCGACCTTATCGGGGAGATCCCTGATTCCAAATTGAAAATTAAAGGTTCCCCCGACGCGCAGGCGAGGGACATAGCGAGCGCGGCGTCGAGCCGGGCCGCCCTCGTGGCCAGCGCCCTCGCCCTTCCTCCCGGCCCCCTGGGATGGCTGACGATCCTTCCCGAGATGATCGCCGTCTGGAAGATCCAGAAGGAGATGGTGACGGACATCGCGACCGTGTACGGGAAACGGGCGGGGTTCAGCAGGGAGCAGATGCTTTACTGCCTCTTCCGCCACGCCGCATCGCAGGCAGTGAGGGACCTCGTGGTCAGGAGCGCCCAGCGGTTCATCGTGAGGGAATCGTCGACAAAGGTGATACAGGCCGTGGCGCGGAAAATAGGCATAAAAATATCGCAGAAAGCTTTCAGCAAGGGAGTATCGCGCTGGCTCCCGGTGGTCGGCGCGGTCGGCGTCGGGGCTTTCGCCTACTACGACACTGCGAGAGTGGCTTCGACGGCGATAAAGCTTTTCTCGAGCGAGATAGAACTGCTTCCCGTAAAGGGACCGGCCGCGGAAAAATAACGGAGGTATAAAATGGGAATACTGTCATGGATCCTCATGGGGCTCATCGTCGGCATCATCGCGAAGTTCCTTCTGCCGGGCAAGGACCCGAAGGGCTGCATCATAACGATACTGCTCGGCATCGGAGGCGCTTTTCTCGGCGGGTTCATCGGCTCGAGGCTGGGCTGGGGGACTTTCACGGGGTTCGATTTTAAAAGCATGCTGCTCGCGGTGGGAGGGGCCATGATCCTGCTTGTCGTTTTCCGCATCCTGAAAAAATGAAGCTGGGAAAAGCGCTCGTCTTCTGCGCGAGCTGCCTTTCCGCGGTCCTCGACGGTTGCGGAAGGAACAGCTCAAGCGCCCCACGGGATGAGAGCGTCGAATCGATCCTCACCCCTCTTCAGGTCCTGGAAGAGGCCTACTCCGACAGGCGGAGCGACATCCCTGTCGTTTTAAAGGGAGTGGTGGACAAGGTCCTGAGGGACGACAACGAGGGCGGAAGACACCAGAGGTTCATCCTCGAACTGGAAAACGGGCAGACGGTCCTGGTGACCCACAACATCGACATCGCTCCGCGGATCGACGGGCTCAAGCCGGGCGAACCGATCGTCGTCAGCGGTGAATACGTTTTCAACGAACTCGGCGGAGTGGTCCACTGGACCCACCACGATCCGAACGGCAGCCACCAGGGGGGCTGGATAATCCACCATAATAGAAAATACGAATAGTATCCCGAGGCTTATCTATATGTGGAGGCAAGATGACCGTCCTGCTCCCGGTCGAAATAATGAAGATCGCACTCGAAGAAGCCCGAACGGCCGCCGCGGAAAACGAGGTCCCGATAGGAGCGGTCCTCGATCTCGGCGACGGCTCCCTGATCAGAGGACACAACCGCGCCGAAGCGGAGGGGCCTCTCGCGCACGCCGAACTGATCGTCCTGGAGCGTGCGCTGAAAGAGAAGGGCCGGGAGGCGGTCGGCAGGGCTACGCTCTTCGTCACCGTAGAACCCTGCATCATGTGCCTCGGGGCGATGGTCCACGCGAGGATAGGCGGGCTCGTGTACGGCGCTCCCGAACCGAAGTTCGGCGGAATCGGGATCCTGGAACAGGCACGGAAGGAGGGGCGCTATCCTTACAGCTTCCCCGTCCACGCGGGCCTCATGGAAGAAGAAGCGGCTCTCCTAATGAAGGAATTCTTCGGAAGGTTGAGATGAGACCCCGCGCGGCTCATTGCCGGTGAAGCGAACTGCCTTTATCTCCTGAAATTTACAATTTTCAATTTTGAATCTACAATTTGAAATTCACTGGAACGCGAAGCGGTTCCAAGGGTTTTCAGGCACACGGGAGGCGCGATGTACCAGCAGAGAGTATCTTTCGGCGGCATGATGACCGGGACCGTATGGGTGATCATCGCCGTCAACGCGGCCATGTTCCTCCTGCAGCAGGTTTTCCCGGATCTCACCCCTATGCTGGCGCTTCACACCAACGAGGTCTTCCCGGCGCGGATACACACGCTCCTCACATACTCCGTCCTTCACGGAGGCTTCGGACACATCCTTTTCAACATGCTGAGCCTCTATTTCTTCGCCGGCTCCCTGCAGGCCTACCTCGGCCTTAGAAGGTTCCTCGTTATCTACATAGGCTCGGCGATGGCAGGCGGGCTTCTCTCGCTGGCTTTCACCAAGGGCTACTGGATCGTCGGAGCGAGCGCGTCCGTCCTGGGGGTGTTGACAGCCTACGCGGTATATTTCCCCCATTCGAAGGTGCTGGTATTCATGATACTTCCGATGCCCATCCGCCATTTCATTTATCTCCTCATGGCGGTAAGCGTGTATTTCTCGGTCTTCGGCGGAGGCGGCAATATAGCGCACCTGGCGCATCTGGGAGGCATGATCTTCGCCTTCATCTACTGCCGGAGGTGGTGGAACCTTAAAAGCGCCTTCGACGAACTCAGGTACAAGTGGAAGAAGAGGAAATTCCGGAGGATACAGTGACGCCCCCCACGCCGTCCCGGGTCGCCGGATGGGCGCGGGCGCTAGAAAAACTTCTCGCGGGCAGGAAGGTCAGGTCCGCTTTCAGGACCGAGGATTACTGCCTATCGGTCGTTCTCGACGACAAACGGGCCGTAGTGTTGGCAACGCACCCGGCGGCTCCGCTTATCGCCGTAAGGGAAGAAAATCCCCCCTGGCTGGAAGAACTTCACGCCCTGAGGGAGAACCTCGGGGGACTCGTCGTCCGATCGGTGACCGCCGTCGACAACGAGCCTTCACTGGTCTTCTATTTCGCCGGACCGCTCGAGAGGAAGATGGTCTGGGAGGGGATGAAGCGTTCCTCCAACGTCCTTCTTCTCGACGCGGACGACAAGGTCCTCTGGGCCTTGAGGAACTTCCGGGGGGAGTTCAGGCAGGGGTCTCCGGCGGAGACCTGGAGCCCCCCTCCTCCCAAGACCTTCGCGGCGGATGAAACGCCCTTCGACCCGGAAAAGGACCTTTTGACGACCAATCCCGCCCTCCTGTCGGAATACCTTCTCGACAGGGCGAAGGCGAGAAAAAAGAAGGGGATCCTCTCGAAGATCAGGAGCCTTGAAAGAAAGAGGGAAGCGCTCGCCGCCGAGGCGGCGGAGGCCGAAGGATGGCTGAAAGCCGAACCGAAGGCGAAAGCCCTCCTTTCCGCCGGGAACCTGAAGAAGAGGGGCGAAGCCTCCGCGAGGATAACCGATTATTCGGCAGATCATCCCCGGGAAGAGCTTCTGCAGATAGATCCGAAGCTTACGATCCTCGAGAACGCAGAAAAGCTGTTCAAGCTTGCCAAAAAGGGCAGGGAGAGGCTGAAACTTCACCCGTCGAGGGACCGAGGGATCGAAGCCGAGATATCCGCGCTCAGGGAGGCGGCTGAAAGGATAGACGGCGAAACCGAACTGTCCCGCCTCTACCCCTCTCCCGCCGAAAAAAAGAAGCGGGAAGAGAAAAAAACGGTCGATTCGAAGCTTCCGAAGAGTGTCGTTCCCCTCGAACTTCCGCGCGGATTCAAGGGATACGCGGGCAAGAGCGCCGCCGGGAACGACCATGTCTCGTTCAGGATCGCGAAAGGCGAGGATTTCTGGTTCCACGTCTCCGACTACAAGGGGGCGCATGTTGTCGTCCGTAACCCGTCCAGGCTGGATGAGCTTCCCCTCGAGACGGAGATGGCCGCCGCGAGGCACGCGGCTCTTCACTCGTCGGCTCCCGAGGGCTGCGAGGTGGAGGTGATCGTCACCAAGGCGAAATACCTGACGCGGGTGAGAAAGACGCCGGGGGCCGTCTACGTGTCGAGTTTCAGGAAGCGCCTCGTTGACCTCGCGGGGAATGGGTGATATTCTAAATCGTAACCGTGTATGGAGGTGAGTATGAAACTTTACCTCTTTCTGATGGCAGCCGCGGCCGTTCTCGTGACGGCGGTGGTCCCTTTCCCGGCACAGGCCGGAGGGGTCGTGATAGTCATCCGCAGGGACGCGCCCGTGTTCGATGAGGTCAAGAACACCTTCGTCCAGCAATCCTTCGTCGAGCAGATCCCCGGACTTTCCACCCAGCCCTACTACCTCGATGGAGGAGCCGGGGACGCCGCAGTGCTCAAGGAGATCACCGAAAAAAAGCCCGACGCGGTTTTCGCCGTGGGTTACTTCGCGGCGAAGAAGATGAGGGAGACCCTCCCGGACACGCCGATCGTCGCCGCGATGGTCTACTACCCTGAAATAGACGGGATCATATCCGACCCGAAAACCGTCGTCGTCAGTTCGCTCGGCTCGTCCAAGGAGCTGATATCCCAGCTCAAGATGTTCAGGAAGATAAAAAGCATAGGGCTTCTGTACTCGTCTTCGATATCGCCGGCCGCCTCTTCGATAATGGCCGACCTGAAGTCACAGGGAGTGGATGTCGCCGACCTCCCGGTCGCGAAACAGGAAGACATCGCTTCCGCCTTCGAGAGCGTGAAGGGTCGGATCCAGGCGATGGTGGTCCTTCCCGACAACCTTACGCAGAACCCGGACGCTGTCCGCTTCATCGTCACGCAGTCGGTCTCGGGCGACATCATGCCCGTTTCCTTCAATGAGAACATGGTCTCTTCGGGGATGTTCTTCTCCGCGTACTTCCCGACGGACGCCATAGGCAGGAAGAGCGCTCAGGTCGTGAAAGAGCTCCTGCAGTACCAGAGAGTTCCCGCCGTAAGGGTGCAGGTCCCGGACGCGAGCGCGAGCGCGCTCAACAGGGGATGCCTCCAGGCGCTCAAGCTCAAGATCCCTTCGAACATGAAGATCGGGGTAATTTATGAGTGAAAAGACAAGCGGGAAGATCCGCGAGTGGGTCTTCGGCAGCATCCGTAACCAGATCGTCACGATGATCGTCATACTTTCGTTCCTGATCTCCCTCCTCCTCGCGACGGTCTTCTACACGCGCGCCAAGGCGATCTCCATGGAACAGATGAAGGAATCGTACCTCAGCCTCGCGACGATGGTGGGAAGTTCCGCCTCCTACGACATCCAGTTCAACAAGAAGGCGATCCCGGAACTGGCCAGGAAAATGACCGAAGCGGACCCGAACCTGCTCTGGGTGGAGTTCGTCGATTCGGGTTCAAATCCGATAGCGGGAGAAGGCTCTCTAAAGAAAACCATAGCCGAACAGGGGCTCGGTGATATCAACACCTGCAGGGCGGCGTGCCACGAAATGGGAAAGGCAGGCAAGAACGGCGTCAAGCTCAGCGACGCCCGAGAGGTCTCTACCTCCTCGGGTAAGGCTCTCATGGTGATCGGAGTGATCCAGGGCAAGACGGAAGCCGCCGCCACGACCTCCGAATTCGGCTTCGAAGCCCAGGCGGCCGAGCCGGCGGCCAAGGGCAGCCATCTGGGCGAAGTGCGCATCCTTGTCGGTCTCAACGCTCTCAAGAACCTGCAGAAGAGCTACCTTTTCCTCGGGTTCATCCTACTTCTTCTTTCTACCTTCATCGGCGGCATCCTTGCCTACGCGTTCTCCAACTACCTGGTGCGTTCCTTCAGCGCCCCGATCCAGCTGGCACAGAGGATCTCCCAGGGGGACCTGACCGAGATGAGGGGAGGCTTCGTCGCGAAGGGGGAACTCGGCACGCTCATGACCGCCTTCAAGGCCATGTCCCAGCAGCTCGCCTCCACGATCAGGAGAATCAGGGACGCCTTCGAAAAGGTGGAGGTGGACACCAGGGCGGTCAAGCTCCATCTCGAAAAAACGCTTGCCAACACAAACGAGCAGGCCGCAGCCACGGAGACTGTGGCGGACTACACGACGACCATAGAAAATTCCATAAGGGATGTTTCCGGCCACATGGAAAGCCTCTCCCAGCTGGCGGAAGAGGTGAGCGCCTCGGTCCTGCAGATGATCGCCAGCATAGACCAGATAGCCTCAAGCGCCGACGGCCTGACAGAGGCGGTCAGCACATCCGCATCGACCCTCGCGGAGAACACGGCCGCCCTCAAGGAGATCGACGCCTCCGCCGAGAAGATCAACCGGTTCGTGGAAGAGACCTCTTCCGCGATGACCCAGATGGAATCCTCAATAAGGCAGATAGAGCAGAACTCCTCCTCGACGAGGCAGTCGGTCGAGATCGCATCGCAGGAAGCGGTCAGCGGAGTCGAAGTGGTGGAGCACACCGCCTCTACCATTTCCGAACTGCAGGGGTCGTTCATGACCGTTTCCGGGGCGATGAAGAACCTCGGAAAGCGGAGCGAGGAGATAGGCAACATCCTCGGCGTCATTGACGAGGTGATGGAACAGACGCACCTGCTCGCTCTCAACGCGGCTATAATCGCCGCCCAGGCGGGTGAACAGGGCAAGGCGTTCTCGGTCGTCGCGGGCGAGATCAGGAGCCTCGCGGAGAAGACCTCCCTTTCGACGAGGGAGATCGCCTCCCTGATCGACACTGTTCAGGGGGAGGTCAACAAGGCAGTGGACCTCGTGAACTCCCAGAACAGCCTGGTCGAAGAGACGGTCAAGGCTTCGGAGGCCACCGCCAATTCCTTCAGGCGCATCCAGAAGAGCGTCCACCCCGCTGTCATGATGACGCAGGAGATCAACAAGGCGATCCAGGAGCAGAGCAAGGGCGCGGCCTCCGTCGTCCGTTCCGTAGAGCAGCTTCGTGACCTCTCCCATCAGATGAGCAGGGCCACGAAGGAACAGAGCTCCGGCAGCGACCAGATACTTAAGGCGGTCAACAGGATCAGGAACCTCGCTGAGGAAGTGAAGCGGGCGACCAAGGAGCAGAGCGTCGGCTCTTCCCTCATCAAGAAGGCCATGGACAAGCTCACATCCTCGGTGTCCAGCGTCCTCTCCCTCACGCAGGGCCAGAAAAAAGCGGCGGACGGCGTCGATGCGTCGATGAAGGCGTTCCGCAAGATCGCCAAGGAGAACCAGGACTTCATAAGGGAATCGAGCGAGATGGTCGACGTTCTTTCTGAAAGGGCCGAAGAGGCGGGCAGGGAAGTGAGCCACTTCAAGGTCCAGGGGCAGTAATGGTAGAGTTCACTGCCAGTTCGAGCAAGCTCAAGACGGTTCAGAAGGAGGAAGAGGAGCTTCTTTTCCTCGGCTTCATGGCGGCCGACCAGGCCTACTCACTTCACATAAACTTCGTCAAGGAGATCCTCAGGGTTCCCAGGATATTCACTCTTCCCCAGACCCCCGCGTTCCTGAAGGGCGTTATCGAGCTCAGAGGCCACATCCTTCCCATACTCGACCTGAAGGAAAGGTTCAGCCTCGGCACGGTCCACCAGAAGAAGGGGAGGATAATCGTCATAACCGTCTCCAACCAGATGATAGGGCTTCTCGTCGACAAGGTGACCGAGGTCTTTCCAACATCCCCCAAGGAGATCCGTCCGACCCCGCATGTCATCCACAAATCCATCCTGCCTTTCATCGAAGGGATAGTCTCCGTGAAGGAACAGCTCTACTACATCCTCAACCCCAACAACCTGCTCAGCCCCAAGGAATACAGGATGCTGGAGACCCAGTTCTCGTCAAGCGAGGGCGATGCCGGCTCCTGAACCTTCTCTTCCCAAGAGATCACGCCTCAAAGACATCCTGCTCTGGTCGTTCAGCATCATCCTCGCCGTGGTCCTCGTCTATTATTTCGCCCACAACGCCGACTGGAAGGAAGTGTGGAAGGAGATCCGCAACGCCGATTACACGTGGGTGTTCCTTGCCGCCTGCGGCGAAGTGGCGTTCATCCTCTTCAGGGTCCTCAGGTGGAAGATCATCCTTCTCCCTTTGGAGACCGGCGGCAAGAAGATCTCTTACTGGTCGCTTTTAAGGGCGCAGGTCGTCTCCTTCGCGCTCTCGGGAGTCGCTCCCGCCAAGCTCGGCGAAGTCGCGCGCCCGATATTCCTTTCCCGCTGGGAAGGGATCCCGCTGACGACCTCGGTGGCTTCGATAGCCCTCGAGAGGGGCCTCGACCTTATCGCGATAATAGTCCTGTGGTTCGTCTTTCTCCTTACCGGGACGGGAGAGATCTCTGCCGATTCCAAGCCCTACATGGACGCCCTCAACGCCATCTCGCTGACAATATTCATCATGGGAGTCGTTTCGATTACCGCGCTCCTGTGGTTCGCGAAGAAACGGAAGGACATCAAGAAAATGGCGGACGGAAGCTCCTTCCTTGGGCGGTCCCCCCTCCTGAAAAAGCTGGTCCATCACTTCTTCGTTTTCGCAGAGGGGCTCCAGAGCTTCCAGAAGAAGAGGATGATCGCCCTTCTCATCCTCGTTTCGGTGGTAGCCTGGGGATGCATCGGATTCACCTGCTACGCGGCGCCAAAAGCAGTAAGGATAGACCTTCCCGCCAGCTCCTCCCTTCTCATCCTGACGCTGGTCTGCATCGGCGCTTCCCTGCCTACGCCCGGAGGAGTGGGCGGCGTCCACAAGGCGATACACATCGCGCTGGTGGTCTTTTACGGACTCAGCGAGGACAACGCCGTCTCCGCCGCAATCCTCGGCCACGCGGTAATGTTCCTTCCGTGCGTCCTGTGGGGCGGCCTATACCTGGTTACCGGCAGGATACACTTCCGCGAAGTGTCGTTCAAGAAGGAAGACGATACAGGCGCCAGCGCTGAAGGCTGAAGAGCTGAAGTTTCATAAGGAATTGATTCCACAATTTTTTACTTTTCAATCTTCAATTTTCAACTTTCAATGAAAGCAAAGCTTGTTCAATCTGAAAGCGGAATTATTATATGTAACAATCTAAATGGGGCGCAGGAAGGATGCTCTGTGGATGAAAACATCCCTCCGGGTGTACACTGTCCACAGACAGGGAGGAAATGAAAGTGGCGGGGAAAGAGATGAAGATAAATTATGCTAAATTGCAAGATATGACCCCATGGTTTCTGCGTACTATTATTTTTGCTCTATTTCTATTTGTATTAGCAAGTTGTGACAAAAATAAGTGCCCCTCTAAAAATGATGAGGATAATCTTCAGTTAATTGAAAAAATAAGATATCAATTGGAACCAGGATTAGAAACTGATTTGAAATGGTATAAAACAACGATGGAAAACATCGTTGAAAACAAAATTCTTGAATTGGCTGCTTGTGACTATCGCAAATTATGGAACAATACCTATGCTTACAGAGACAGAAAAGGAGCCATGATTATTGCAAACTACTTGAATAAAAACAATTATAGCAGGTTCTGGCGTGACTGCTTTTATACTTTAGCCGAAGGACAGGAGAAGCATCCAGCCAGCCTAGACAATCTTATGGAAAGTGACTTATGTGATATAGAAATTGGCACTCCCTTATGGAATTTATTCAGTTATAGTGAATTAGAGTCGATAAATTTTCAAAAAGTAAAAGCATTTCTGGCGGAGATGCAACATTTGTATAATCTTGAAGCTTTACACCCTGAACCACCAATAAAGAAGAATCCCTGGACAAATGTAGACTATTTTAGATGGGTTTCGAGTAAACCAGGTGATCCACTTCATATAAAAAACATCAACCCTCTCTCCCATAGCCCGCATGCTATTGCACATTATGCTTTTAAAAGCTGCTATTATGAATCAGCCAATAAAGCTGTTCTGGAGGTTGGTGGTGGTGGATTAGAATCGCTCTATTATGCGGGACACTCTATTCATCTTGAAAAAGACAGCATGGGCAGTGACAATATTTGCCTTGTTACTGATGATGGCCATAGGATCGAAACAGGAAAAAGTTATAAAGACATTGATGAGTCAATTAAGGTTCTATTAGAGTTATCCGAGGGACGTGATAGATTTGAATGGTTGAAACAAAATTAGGAAAGAAGAAGGGGGTCAGGGCTTTAGTCTTGAATATGGGAAATCTAGGGACACAATACCGATTTCCTGAAATGATGGCTACATTGTTGTTTTCAGATATTTCTTCAAGTATTGATATTGCTACTTGTCTTGAGTAGAATGCTAAGCGGAGGATTAATTAAAAGAGAATGTTCGCGATTGAACATATTCTTGAGATTTCAAATGCCTATAAAAAGTAGACGGACAAAAGAAAATGGGAATTGAGTATTGTGTCCCCAGAATTCATTGGGAGATTCCACAATTTTTCATTTTTCTGGGAACAGCCCTCCGGGTGTAAACTATCCGCAGACAGGGAGGAATTGAAAGTGGCGGGAAAGAGATGAAGGGAAATGATGGCGGGGTGAGCTGGATCGTCGGGAGGGGAAGATGAGATGCGAGAGCAAGACTATAAGATCAATCCTTGGCATTAATTTCATCCTGCTCGTTCTTCTATTATCTCTGACAACTAATATTCAGATTCATGGACAAATCTCATCTTCTGCTGTAGATGTGATAAAAGTATATTCTCAAAATGAGGAATACTATCTTGTTTCAACGCCTTTTAATTGTTATGAACCCACCATGAGGGGCGTGACCAGCGTTTTTAGTAAAGAAGAAAAGAACCCAAGGTATTCCTTTAATAGAGGATTTAGCGGCATTGGACCAAATCATCTGATCCTAAGTAATGATGGAGAAGTAATTCTTTATATAATTCCTAATTACGCGGAGGATGATGTTGAAGGTTTGAAAAGTGTAACGATTTACAAGAATGGGCAAATATATAAAAGCTACACAACAGCTGAAATAACTGGCTGTGATCCTAATGAAGAAAGGTGTGAACTAGAATATTTCGATCTTAATGCTTTATCCTTGATCGATGAAGAAAAGAGCAAGTATGGCACTAAGGAATTCCACTTGGTTTTCAAAGAACATGCGCCAGAGCTGGATAAATTCCTTTATCAATATAGTGTTTTCAGTGATAATGACATAGTTTACCTTGTGGACTCTAAGAAGCAGATTCACTATTTTGATTTGAAGAAGTGTGAACACGTTGGTTCTGATCCATTGGATAAAGTGTTTGACCAAATCATAGATAAAGGAAGACAAACTAAAACAGAAAAACTAACATTTAGCACAGATGTTTTTAAATTAAAAAAATTAGGAAGCGGAGAGAGTGCTGTCGTAGCACTTGAGAAAATTCTGGGATTGATAGAAACTGATTTTAGTGAAGATACAAAAGGGAAGATTCGAGTATACACCTTCATTGTTGAAGCCACAATTTTACGAAACGGTCACCTAAAGAATATCAAGCTGGATTTCAGGGACAAGATGCCTGAAGAAAAAATTAGAGCTTTTTTTGAAAAAAACTTGTTTGATACGAGCAATATTCCTGAACAGTTCAAAGAGTGGGATTATAAAGAAGTCTATAGATTCAAAAACGAGAACGAAAGAATAGGGAAAAAAGAGAGGAAGAAGGAAATTAAGGAGGAAAAAGAAGCATATATATTATTGTGCAAAAAAGAAAACATTGACGGAATATACATTCCCAAGAACTTGGAAGATTGTTTTTACCAGCTTGACAAGATCCTTAAGGATATCGACAAGAAAGAAATAAAGGAAGTGAAAAACAAATTAGAATTAATAGGAAGATATCACTTCGGTATAGGAATGTGGATGCGAAACAATTGGGGTCTATGGGGTGGTTCCAGGTTGCAAAAGTACTTCTTAGACAGAGGAGTTATGCACCCTGACGACATGTCCAGTATTATCCTTGATTATTATTTCGATTGGCTGAAGGGTGATAAAGAAACTTGGAAGGAATGGGAAAAACATACCCATCCATGAGACTCAAAGAATAAAGTAGAAGACCGACAGGTTCAGGACATGCTTTATGCACACCGGCAGGAAAGATCACGGCGCACTTCGGGGCTATACTACCAAATTGGAATGGACTCCGGATCAAGCTCGGAATGACAACAAATCTATTTCCTTATGAATCTTCAGATCTTCAGCCTTCAGCCTGGCGTCACCCTTCCTGCTTATTCTTCCCCAATTTGCAGAATGGATGAATTCAAGTCCGGCGGAGAAGCCGCCGACGTCCCGACGCCGATGGGCCAGATACTAGGAAACCGAGACGGCCGCACCGGAAGTGTACTGTGATGTACTCTGAGGATGCGGATGTCGAAGTTTGACAACGCAGATGGTCCGTCGCCGTCGGCGTGTGGTTGGTTAGGTGGGGGTGGATGTTTCTTTATTATCCGGCGCAGGGAAAGCCGAAGGCTGAAATAGAACGAAATGAAGTCTAGTGGGTGCTTGCACACAAAGAGACTTTATAGAAGTTCGTGAAAGAAGCGCAGCGTCTTGCCCTGCGCCTTGATTGTCGGATGGAAAATACCTCTTTGTCTCTCTTTGGGAAAGGGAGATACCTAGTCCCTCTTCAGGTATTCCCTGACGATCCTGGCGAAGATTAACGGGGCTTCGATCATCGGAAAATGTCCGGCGCCGGGGATCACCTCGAGCCTGCAGTTCTTCCTCCAGCCGCTCGCTTCCCTGATGTCCGGAAGGAGCCTGTCGTTCTCGCCCGAAATGAAAAGCAGGGGCATATTCAGCTTCTCGTGGATCTCCCTGTAGTCGCGCTTCTTGGGCGCCTCCTCCTGCATGAGGTCGAGCCCCTTGTAGCCGCTTCTCGCCTTACGAAGCTTCCTGACGCTCTCGATCCCGCCCGAGAGAGGGCCGAGCCTTACGATCTCCGGCATCCTGCCCACGGCATTCTCGACCCCTTCCTTCTGCGCCATCGTCTTCACGAGCTGGACCTCGGCGTCGAGCTTTTCGTTGACCGGCCAGAAACCGGCGCTGCCGACGAGGACGCTCTTTCCGACCGATTCCGGCATCAGCTCCGCGAGGAGGAGGAACACCTTCACCCCCCGGGAGTGGGCGACGACCGAGAATTTTCCCCGGCCAGTCATGATCTCCATAAGGTCGCGGGCATCGTTCTCTATCGAAAGCACCTTGCCGCCCGTCGGCGACTTGCCCGTCCCCCTGAGGTCGGGAAGGACGAGCTCGAAGTCGGTTTCGAGGCGCGGGGCTACATCGTTCCACACCTGGTGGCTGAGGGTCCATCCGGGAATAAAAAGGAGCGGACGGCCCGCTCCCTTTTGCTCGAAATAGACGGGGGCCAAGGGTTATCTCCTGATCAGCGCCTTCATTTCCGAGACCGCTTCCCTTAAGCCGACGAAGACGGCCCTCGCGATTATGGCGTGGCCTATGTTCAGCTCCTCGATGTCCGCGATCTTGACTATCCTGTCCACGTTCCTGTAGTTTAGGGCGTGGCCCGCGAGGACCGCGAGCCCCAGCTTCGATGCCATCTTGGCGGTCTCGTCCACCGCCTTGAGCGTCTCTTCGACGGCCTTTTTAGTTCCCGCCATGGCGTAGGCGTTGGTGTTGATCTCCACCGCGTGGGCGCCGATCTTGTGGCACGCCCGGATCTGGTCGAGGTGCGGGTCCACGAAGATGCTCACCTTGATGTTGTGCGAAGAGAGCCTCGCGATCACCTGCCTGAGGCCCGCCTCGTTGAGAAGGACATCCAGCCCGCCCTCGGTCGTCACCTCGTTCGGCTTCTCGGGGACGAGGGTCACCTGGTAAGGCTGGACGGATGCCGCTATCTCCACCATCTGGTTCGTCGCCGCCATCTCTATGTTCAGCTTCGTCTGGATGGCGTCCTTGAGGAGGGTCACGTCCCTCTCCTGGATGTGCCGCCTGTCGGCGCGCAGGTGGACGGTTATCGCGTCCGCCCCGCCCAGTTCGCCGAGCAGGGCAGCGAAGACCGGGTCCGGCTCGCTTCCCTTCCGTGCCTGCCTCAATGTCGCGATATGGTCAACGTTCAATCCAAGGCGCATCTTGACTCCTCCGTTCTCATGTCAGCAGGGACCTAAGGTCTTCCGCCAGCTTGTTCACCGCCTTTTCGACGACCGCCTCCGACCTCGCCTCGATCATCACTCTCAGCAGGGGCTCGGTCCCTGAATACCTGAGGACTATCCTACCCTGGCCGGATATCGTCTCTTCCGCTTCGGCCATGAAGGCGGCGATCTCGCCGTCGCCCTCGATGGGCCGCTTCTCCTTCACCCTTATGTTTATCATCTTCTGGCAATACCTGGTGATCCCTTCCGAGAGGTCCTTCGCCGTTTCTTCGGAAAGGAACAGCCGGGAATAGACGAGCGCGGTCAAGAGCCCGTCGCCCGTGTCCGCCATGTCGAGGAAGATGATGTGCCCCGAAGGCTCGCCGCCCAGCTCGCCGCCCCCGGCGCGCAGGGCTTCGAGGACATACCTGTCGCCGACGGCCGCCCTCGTGAAATCTATTTTTTCCGCCGCGAAAGCCTCCTCGAGGCCGTAGTTGCTCATCACCGTCCCGACCGCGAGGTTCCCGCTCAGCAGTCCGGCTTTCTTCCTCCTCTTCGCCTCCGCGAAAAGAAGGTTGTCCCCGTCGAGAACGCTTCCCGAAGGGTGAAGGGCGAGGCACCTGTCCGCGTCGCCGTCGAAAGAGAAGCCGAAATCCGCCCCGAAAGATGCCGTCCTCTTAGCAAGTTCTCCCGCGTGAAGGCTCCCGCAGCCGAGGTTTATGTTCCTGCCGTCGGGCGCGTCGGCGACCACCGCGAGCTCCGCCCCGAGCCCCAGGAAGAGCCTGGGCGCCAGGCGGTACGATGCGCCGTTCGCGCAGTCGAGAAGCACTTTTTTTCCTTTGAGGCTCAGGCCGCCGACCTTCGAGAGAAGGTACTTAAGGTAATCGTCGTCGAAAGAGACCGCGCGGCACTCGGCGCTGCTCCCGGAGATCGGGGACTTCCTCGACTCTTCGATAAGCGCCTCGATCTCCTCCTCCTTCGAGTCGTCGAACTTGGCGCCCGCGCCCGAGAAGAACTTGATCCCGTTGTCTTTATAAGGGTTGTGCGAAGCGGATATCACCACTCCGAAGTCGAACCCCTTTTCCTTTACCATCGCGGCGACCGCGGGCGTCGGAAAGACACCCGCGTCGAAGGGGACGACCCCCGCGAGGGAAAGCCCCCTTACAAGCTCGGCCCTGACGGCGCCCGAAGATTCCCTCGTGTCGCAGCCGATCAGCGCCTTCGACCCTTTCCCGCCTATGATGCTTCCCGCCGAGAAACCCACCAGCCTGATGGTCTCCCCGTCGAGAGGGTGCTCGCCGTAAACGCCCCTGATGCCGTCCGTCCCGAAAAGTCTCCGGGCCATTTTTATCTTTTCTCCTTGAGTAGCACCTCGACGAAGGGAGGGGAGGATGACGATATCCCGAAGCCGTTTGCCGCCCCATCGCGGAACTGGACGGCAGGCTTCATCTTGTAAGGGACATCGGCCGCGGGGAGTGCCCCCACGTCCACCTGCGCGAAGAGCTCCGCGCTGGTTATCTTTTCGACGGACTGCGCCGGCCCCTCGACAACAACTTCGATCTCCTTCGGCTCAGTCCTCGCCTCGATGTTCGCGGGAAGCTTGGCCACCACCACCGCCACCCCGCGCACCACCTTCTGCGCCATCTTTTCCGCGAGAGTCACCTTCAGGACGGGCTGGACGGCCACATCCACGAATACCTCGGGATCGTCGTTCATCGGCACGACGGGGATAGAGAAATCGTCCCGTTTTCCGCCGAGCTGTATCGGCTGGGTGGGAATGTACTTCGTAGCCGCGATGACAGACTGCGGCCCCTCCGCGTCGATCGTGGGCGGATCTATCTTCCATGCCGCGACCCGCTTGCCGCCCTCCGCCTTGCCTACGAACTGCGGCTTCAGGGGGATCTTCGCCCTGACCCTCTTGTCGAGTTGGAGCTGGAGTATCTTCGGAAAGACCCTCACGAACGAGACCGACGAAGGCAGGGCCACATCGCCCGGCGTGATCTCGTGGACGAAAGGCCCCGTGACGAACTTTCCCGCGTCTATCGTAACCGAGATGTCGTCTCCGCTTATCTTCTTGAGGATGTCGCCCAGCGCCGCCACCTCGACGTTGACCTTCGAGTGGACGTCGGGACCGACCACGGCGTATCCGGGAGGCACGTTCGAGAACTTCACCTGGACGGGATAGGTCTTCGCCTCTTTCTCCTCCGTCACGGTGACAGTCCAGAACGCAACCGCGCAGGCGAGGGCCGCGAAGAAATAGATCACCGAGACCCTGTCGGGGAAACACCTGTTGAGAAAGAGCCTGGCTCGGGCGAGGAAGCTCACTGTTTGGGCCCTCCCAGGAGTTCATGAAGGTACGCTTCCAGCTTCTCCTCGCTCTTTACCCGTTCCAACCTGCCACCGAAAGAGACCGAGACCTCGCCTCTCTCCTCCGAGACGACCACAGCCACCGCGTCCGTCTCCTCGGTAAGGCCCAGCGCCGCCCTGTGCCTCGTTCCGTAGAGAGTCGGTATGGGAAGAGAACTCAAGGGCAGGAAACAGCCGGCCGCCAGCACCGAGCCCTCCGAGATGATGACCGCCCCGTCGTGCAGGGGGGTCTTGGGATAGAAGATGGTCAGGAGAAGGTCCGCAGTAAGTTCCGCCGAGCCCAGAGGGACCCCGCTCGCCGCGTAGTTCTTCAGCCCCTGCCTTCTCTCGAAGACGATAAGCGCGCCGAAGCGCTGTGAAGCCAGGGTGAAGGCCGCGCGCGACACCTCGCCGCACGCCTTCCTCGCCGCCTCCATCGTCCCCCGCCTGCCGACCACCATTCCCCCGATCGCCGCCAGGATGTTCCTCATCGTCGGCTGGAAAAGGACGATGACGATGAAGGGGATGTAGAAGAAGGTCTTTTCCAAAAGGCGGTGGGTGGCCGTCATCATGAACCAGCCCGAGGCGACATAGCCCACATAGAGGAGGAGGATCCCCGCGAAGATCTGCACCGCCCTCGTCCCGCGTATGTGGCTGATGAGAAGGTAGATGAGCGCCGCCACGACGAGGATGTCCACCACGTCGAACCAGAAGAACCCCCTTTGAACGAGAATTTCCCAGGCTTTCACCATCGGCGCTCCAATGGTTTAGTATCTTATTTTATCGGCGAACAATCAAGCCGCAGGCGGGGAGAGGAAATGGCTGTCACCGGCCACCCTGGTTTTACAAGGATGGACAGGAAAGACAGGATCTGAAGGCTGATGGCTGATGGCTGATGGATTGTCTGTAGGGGTGAACGGCGGTTCGTCCTCTAAAAGCAGAACGTTGGGGCGGGTTCGAAACCCGCCCTTTGCAGGACGTGTTTTTAGAGTCAAATACTAGGTCTCACCACGAAGACACGAAGGACACGAAGAAAGACTATTTTCTGGTGTTCCAACGAAGAACCCGCGTCGAAGCAAAAGAAAAAGCAACAATATCTTCGATCTCAGAGGAAGCAGAGGGTACAGAGAAAAAATAGTGAAAAGGGTTTTACAAGGATGGACAGGATGAACAGGATATGATGAAAGACATAGGCGAAGGGATGTCACCAGTGCGGAAGGCTGACATCAGAGCTGAAGTCTGAAGTTCAACATGGAATGTTGGTTTCCCGTAGGGGCGATTCACGAATCACCCCCAAGAAAATTGTCTTTGCGAGCAAACCTTCGCGGGAGGCCAAACGCGGCAATCTACCTTATCCCCCAAATGGAATAATGCATGGCCGGGGCCGGCGCTTTACTCCTTGATTTAATAATGCTTAAGAGCCGATCCGTTTTTTTGCTTTAATTTTGCCAGGTAAATGCTAAGAATTAACCCTGCAATTGGCGGGCATAGCATGAAGAGCCCTCCTGCAGGAATCACGCCCACGCTCGTGACCTTCTCAACAAGAAGATTATAGGAAATATTGAGTATTAACGGAGACAGTACTGTTGTGAAGAGAAACGAAACAATGAACAAAATGATGCCGAGAACCTTATGCTTTCTGAAGACCAGAAGAATTATCAGCGTATTTATTGCCATAGACACAAGAAAGCTAATGGCTAGAGAAATCATGAACGAAGGATGAAACGGCGCCAGATCCACATATTTGGCAAGAAAAATCATATCGCCGTCAGAGACACTTAATAAAGAAGAAGGAGAAAGAAGGGCTAAGGGCATGGGGGCTCCTTTGGCTTATAATATCTTTCAGCAATTTTAATAAGCATAAGAACCGGCAAGAAAGGGAAGGCCGTTACTTTCAAGTGGCGAGTGGAAGCTATGCGTATCAAGCCTTCAATAAGAAAGAATATTCCCACGATCCCTAGAATGATTCCGTTCTCTGTATTAAGTTTCCCAAGGCCATGCATTAAAAGAATCAGTCTGAGCAGTCCAAGGCCGAACATAAACTCAAGAACCGAAGAAATAAGGGAGAATAATTTTGGATGCCACCAACTATATTTCCTTTCAATATTTTCTTGCATATTGGAAGGCAGTCCTCCAAAAAGGAGAAAGAACAATAACAGGGCGGATACGATGCGACTCATTTAAGCGTTTTCCCTTTTTCTCCAATGTATGTGCAAATCAACCCCGTCACCAAAACCAGCCAGCCGATCCATGGCTCACCCCAATTTCCTTTGTCATGCAGGGTCAGAATTATAAGGGCAACTATAACCATAAAATAGCCGGTAATCGAAAGGGGGCCTAGGTTCCTGTTGTCTACGCGCCAATACGATCCGTCATCCCTGTTGATCCAAGCCCGCGCTTTATGCCACCTGCTCATAAGCTTTCCATACTACTTAGTTAGCATCACCATACTGCTGCATTTGCTGATAGATTTTAATTGCTTGGCGTACTTGTGCACATGTCGAATCGTGAGATTCATAGTGGCTTGAAGCATATCCTGTATATTGAAAATCATAGTAAGGCGGGTCAATAATGATCCAATCTTTTGGCTCACCAAGAGGAAATTTCATCTTTGAAAGCCTTTTGAAGTACAAGGAAAGTTTTGGACATTGCACCTCTGTCAACGTTGTCCCTTTTACAGGTAGGCCGCGTATTATTAGATCAGCTTCAAGTTCGGGATGAGCACGATGGGCATCCTCCAACAGTTTATAGAGAGAACCGCCTCTACAGGTGCGGAGCGCAGCCTTATAGCTGTAATTAACGTTGTTCCGCCAGATACAGAACCAGTATTCTTCTTCTACTAAACTGCCACTTGAACGGAATCTGAAAACAACCGCGGACTCACCACGGCATTCTGGTGACATAGGGAACCAGAAATTCAGAGCATCTTCGTGATAGGTGGAGACCCACCTCCATATTTTATCGTCAGGGGTGTCGGGTACGGTTGCTTTTGGAAGCAATGTGGACATGGTCATTAAAAAGAGCAAAGCGGCGGTATTCTTTATGAAAGTCCTTTTCATTTTCCTCATCCTTAAATATTCTATACCTTCCCCCGAAAAAAATCCCCCGCCCTTGGGATTTCGCTCCGGGGCGAGGGGGTACTTCAGCCTTCAGCCTTATACCAGTCCGAAGGACACCAGCCATCAGCCTTCAGTCTGCCATTCGTGATATGGTAGAATAATCCTCTGTTCCGGGAGAATTTAATGGGTGTTTCGGCGAAAGACGATCCGATCCTTGTTCCCTTCCTGAGGAATTTCCACCCTTTGTGGAGATTCGGGAAGGAGGGCCTCTATTCTCCCAAGAACCTCACGTCGGCCGCAGACAGGATAAGGTGCGCGCTGGGGATGATCTCGGGCATGGCGTTCCTCGAGAGCTTTTCGGACGGGAAAGCGGCGCCGGATAATTTCTTCGTCGACGGGAAAGGGCTTCCGGCATTCATCCCCGAAGACCGCTCCGGGTCATCGGAAGCGGGCGGATCTTCGCTCAATGAAATCCTGAAAGATGTGCTTTTTCCCGGGAAAGACCCGCTGAAGGGAAAGATCCCCAGGGGGACGGAGAACATCGTCAGGTGGTTCAGGGTTTTCGCCCGTGACGGAAGATCCGCGATGAGGGATTCCCTGCCGGATTTTCTGGAAGCGATCGTGAAAGACGGATTCAGGCCCGACCTTCCCCCGCTCTGGAGCGCCGGGATCGTGTGGGAACCGCCGATACAGCCCCGTCCGGGCGAGACGGCCGCGTTTTCCCCGGGGAGCCTCTTTCATCGCATGGCTCTTGAGAACTGGGCCGCGGCGAACGGAATGGCCTTCATCGACCTGGAGAACAACCTGCCCTACCCGTACGCTTCTCTTGAGCCGGTTTTCTCGACCCTCGCCGCTCCTCAAGAAAAGACGGGGAGCAGGGATACTCTCAGAAATCTCGTCAATTCGGGCGACGACAAGCTTGCGGAGGAAGTCTCCCGCCTGCTGTCGGAATGCTCCGGCGCCGTTCTCTGGGGACGCGAGGTCGATCCCCGTTCGAGGGAGATACTTCAGAGAGCGTGCGTTTCCTGTGCCTCCGGCGTGACGCTCTGTGTCGATCGAAAAGAGAAAAAAGCCGGAGCCGTGAAAGAGGTGAAGCTTTTATGGCTTACGGGTGAAGGCGAGAAGTGGTACATGCAGAACGCCGAGAAACTCGGCTATGAAAGCCCGGAAGACCTGGCGGAACTCGTTTCGTCGAAACCTCCTCTCGACTTCTCCGCCTTCGCGCCGCTATTTCCCGAACCCGTGGGAGCCACAGGCAAAACTCGAAGCTCTTCTCCCGCCGGAACCTGGGCGTCGGCGTTCGCGCCCGGGAACGAGACCGTGCCTTATGAACTCAGGATCAGGGCGCTCATTGAAGCCGGCCAGTTCGCCCTCGCCCTTTCGATGCTAGAAGAACTGCCTCCCGAAAAGAAGGAGAGTAGCGAAGCCCGTTTCCTGAAGGCTCTCGCCTTGTCGCGGCAGGGAGACCACTCGGGCGCTTTGAAGGAGGAGGCGAAGATAAAGACGCCCCTTCCGCCCGGCGACCGATGGACGCTCGACCTTCTGAAGGCGCAGGCGTTGTGGCTTTCCGGTAAGCTCGACGGCGGCAGGGAGATCCTTCAGTCGATGCTGAAAAAGGAGGCCGTTCCCCGGGACCGGTTCCGCCTTCTCTGCCAGCTTTCGATGCACTACCTCAACTCCAACAACGCCTTCCTCGCGCGGGAGTTTCTGAACGAGGCGCGGGACCTTACCCTCCGCTTCGAGCCCGGGCCGTTCGAGAAGTTCCTCCTGAGCCACCACTCGGGGACTTTGGAGAGGGTCGCGGACCGCCTTGAGGACGCGCTTGCCCTTTTCCGCGAAGCCTCGGCCCACGCGGGGCAGGGAGGCTACTTCTTCCTTGAAGCATGGAGCGATGTCGAGGCCGGGAATATCCTGAGGCTGCTGGGAAGGTCGGGCGAGGCGCTCCCGCTTCTCCTGAAGGCGGCTTCGGGGGCGAGGGCGCTGAGATTCTCCAATCTCGAAGAGACGGCGCGTTTCGACGCGATAGTCGCCGAGATCGAGGCGGGCGGGCTTCTCAGGGCGGAGGAGGAGATCAGGGGCTTGAGGGAAGCAAGGACGGTCAAGGCTTCGCCTCTCGAAACCGCCGTCGAGAACTACTGGCTTTCGAGGATACTCCTTCTGCGAGGCAGGCTTGTCGAAGCTTCCGGGGAGGCAGACAGGGGGCTGATGATCCTCGGCTCCTCGGGTAACAGCGAGCTCAGAATCTCGCTCATGATCCTGAAGGGAGAAATCCTCTATTCGATGAACGATTACAAGGCACTCTCCATCATCCTCGGGAAGCTGGCCGGAGAGGAGGCGACACTGCTTCAAGAGCCGGACCTGGCGATGGAATACGCCGCGCTCCTGATGCTCTCGAAAATGCTGAAGATCGGCAGGATATCGGCAGCTTCGATCCCGGATGAAAAACAGCTCTACCGCGGAGCTTCGCCTGTCTCCGCCGCGGCATACCACCTCGCGAGGGCGAAGACTTCGGCTGGCAGAGAAGCGGAAGAGGCGGCACTGAAGGCTTACGAAACGGGTAAAAACATAAACAGCCTGCAGGTGATGGCGGGCGCGCTCGCGGTCCTTCAAAAGCTGGGAAAGGTTCCCCGCCTCGAACCGGAAGAGGCGCGCAGGATCGGAGCTTACATAAGGGAGAACAGGATCACGGGAGAGCAGGCGGAACTGCTGCCGCTGTTCGAGAGAAAGAAGGAAATGGACAAGAAAGAAAAGAGATCGGAGATCGAATTCCTCGCAGAGGCCGGAGAGCGCCCTTTAGCCGAGACGGCCGCGGAGATGCTCGCCATGGCCGGAGCCGAAGCTATCCTGGTAGTCATGCCGCCTTCCCCGCCGCTCTTCTTCGGGAGCTGCGGCGAACCCGAAAGGAGGGAAGCGGTGGCCCTCGCGGGAAAGGAAGGCGCCCACTCATTCCGGAAGGCGAAGATATTCTGCGCTTCGGGCGGCGGTGGCGCGTGGGGCGCGGTCATTTCGGGAGAGACCCTTCCTCCGGAAAAGGCATCTCTCTTCAAGCTTTGGCTCTCTATAAACAGGCCCGGGGATCATCATTCCGAGAGGGCCGAAGTCGAGGCGGCCTCCTTCGACCAGTTCGATTCGATCCTGATCGGCAGGTCGCCTGTGATGGCCGCCCTCAAGAAAAAGCTGGCGGAATCGGCTCCTTTCAATTTCCCCGTCCTGCTGACGGGCGAGCCGGGCACCGGCAAGGAGGTGTGCGCGAGGGCGATCCACTTCTCTTCCGGCAGGGGAAGAAAGCCGTGGACCGCGTTCAACTGCGCGAACCTCACCCCCACGCTGGCGACGAGCCAGCTCTTCGGCCACAAGAAGGGATCGTTCACCGGCGCCGATTCGGACAAGGAAGGCCTGGTGGAAGCTGCCAAGGATTCGACTCTCTTCCTCGACGAGATAGGCGAGCTGCCGCTCGAAACGCAGGCGCAGTTCCTGAGGTTCCTGCAGGACGGCTCCTACCAGCCGCTGGGCGCGAACGTGACGAGGAATTCCAACGCGAGGATCGTCGCCGCCACGAACAGGAACCTCGAGGAGGAGATAGGCAGGGGAAGGTTCCGCGAGGACCTTTACTACCGCCTGAAGGTGATCTCCATCGAGATACCGCCGCTCAGGGAAAGGAAGGAGGACCTGGCGCAGCTCTTCGACCACTTCCTCGAAAGCGAATCGGAAAAGGAGAAGATAAGAAGGCCCGAGGTGGAAAAAGGGGTCTACCTGAGGTTGATGTCGCACGACTGGCCGGGGAACGTGAGGGAGCTGCAGAACCACGTGAGACGGCTCCTTGTCGCGTCGCACAGGAACAGGAAGATAGACGAATCGATGATCGAGTTTCGTAAGGCTAGGGCTTCGCGCTCCACCCCCCTGTCTTTAAAGCAGAAGCTTGAATCGGCCGAAAAGGAGATGATCGCCGACCTTCTGAAAAGACACGACTTCAACTTCGCGGAAGCCTCGAAGGAAGCCGGCCTTTCAAGACAGGCGTTCTACCAGCGGGCAAAGAAATTGGGGATCACGAAAAAAACTTAAGCTCCCCCATAATTCCCGCTTTCATTGTCCCGGGCAATAATCTATAAAGATTAACGGTAGGGTAAAATTCTTAATTCAAGATCTGACCCCGGGGCGGTCTTGAAAATTGAAGGGTGAAAAGTGAAAAATTGTGGAAAATCCCCCTTATTCCCCCTTTGCAAAGGGGGAGAGCGAAGCGTGGGGGGGGGTGCTGGATACACTGCGGTGCGCCCCCTCCAGACAACCCTTCATTCCTCGCTTGCCAGCATCCCAACTTCCTGGCATTCCAACTGTTCCGCCTTCGGCCTGGCATCCGTCTGACCTTCACAACCAATTGATATAAAAGCGTTTTTCGGGTACACTACGCACTAATTTTATTTTTCTGGAGGGATACATGAGCGAAGAGATCAAAGAGATCAAGAATCCGCTGAAAGAGATCGTCCAGCCCTTCATCGACCTGGTCCACGCGCCGAGGGCTCTGTGGGGCATCAACCTTCCATACCTGCTCGAGGGTATGTGCTACTTCGGCATCCTGGGGTACCTCGCAATCTATTTCTCCGACATCGTCTTCAAGGGGATCGCCCACAACGATGTATGGTCGCACAGGATGGTGATGGTCCTGACGGCGGGCATCACCATATCGATGTTCTTCCTGGGGTTCGTCGCCGACAAGTTCGGAATAAGGCGGGCGCTTCTCTTCGCTTTCATCCTGCTTCTTGCTGGAAGGGTACTGATATCCTCGGGATCGTTCCTCGGGCTCGACCCGGGGCTATGGGGCGGATTACACCTGATCACCCTTGCGGGGATGCTGCTGGTCGTCATCGGCTACGGGATGTACCAGCCGGCCGCCTACGCGGGCGTCAGGGAAGTGACCAACGAAAAGACCGCGCCGATGGCTTTCGCCATGCTTTACGCGCTGATGAACCTGGGCGGCTACATTCCGACTTACGCTTTCCTGGTGAGAGACAAGGATTACCTCGGCTGGGGGATCCCCGGAGCGTTCTGGGTTTACACCTTCTTCACCCTCATCGCTTTGACCGCGTCGTTCCTCATCCTTTCCAACAAGACCTACAAGGAGGCGGTTGAGAACGCAAGGGCAGAAAAGGGAATGAAGCCCGCCTCGGAGGATAAGCCCAAGGAAAAGAAATCCGTGATGGACTGGTTGAAGAACCACCCGCTCACGGACCTTAAGTTCGCCTTCTTCATCTTCGCGCTGATCCCCGTGCAAACCCTTTTCACCTACAACTGGCTGATACTCCCGCAGTACATCAGCAGGTGCTACGAGGGGTGGATAGGCGAGAAGTTCGAGATCGCCTCCAACTTCAACCCGATCCTCATCTTCATCTTCGTCCCGATAATAACCGCGATAACCTACAAGCGGAAGGTCTACAACATGATGATCATCGGCACTCTGGTGATGGCTCTCCCCGCTTTCTTCCTCGCGTTCGGCACCAATTTCTGGACCCTCTTCTCCTACCTGATAATAATGACCATCGGCGAGGCGATGTGGCAGCCGAGGTTCCTCCAGTTCGCCGCGCAGATCGCCCCCGAGGGAAGGACCGGCGAGTACATGGGCGTCGCCCAGCTCCCGTGGTTCCTCACGAAGGTTCTCGTCCCCGCGATATATTCCGGTTTCATGATCGAGAAGTACTGCCCGGCCGAAGGCATGAAGGACCCGCAGACCATGTGGTTCTGGTTCGGCATCATCGCAATCGCCTCCCCGATCCTCCTGCTCATCGCGAAGCCCTGGGCCGGAAAGGATTTCAAGGCCCACGCGGACTGATCAGAGCTCTTGAACCGAGCAACGAAAGGGCGGCCCAAAGCCGCCCTTTTTTTTGGCGAAGGAAACGATAGGCTCATGGCTGAAGTCTGAAGTCTGAAGTCGGAAGGCGGAAGGCTTATGCCTGAAGGGTCAATAGGGAATGGGTTCAACACTTTTATAATAGGTGGCTGTCCCTATTTTAGGTGACTAAGTAGATCCACCATACCCCGTAAAGGACCCCCCCGTCGTTTAAAGATTGCCGATTCTTGGTTTACGACCTGAATCTAATGCTCAAGTCACTCAGTAATTATCGATTTGTTTTCCCGTATAGGTGAAAAAGATACCCCAATGAATTTCCACTTGGAATCATATGAAACAGAGATTTCATAAATCATTTTGCCATTTAATCCTACATAGGAGGTGGTGATCCTGTGTGCTTCATCCCAGTCAGAAGGAGAATAAGGAATATCTAGCCATGAGGATTTTGTTTTCTTTATCGTTGTTCCTTTCATTCCGATTGATTCTTCTATCAGCGCAGCCAGATCGCAGGACAATGCTTCGGCTTCTTCTTTGTTTTGTACTTGCGCATCTCCCATCATGTAATCAAGAGAAAGGGGCATTTGCCCGGTCATTGGATCTAATACTAAAGAGCACTTCTGTGGAATCTCGCTGTTTGTTACAATATAAACCTCAATAGTTGGCATTCCCCAAGTTCCCGTTAATAAAGTGGCTTTATAGAGTCTTACTTTCGGGAAATATTTCGAAATCGATGGATATTCCACTCGCTTAATTTTTTCCGGTTCATAGAATCCGAACCAATACTTAATTTCTATAGAGTGTGCCTTAAATGATAGCAAACGCCTTTGAACAGGATATTGGGACTTTAGAAAAGACGACACTTTCTTTATCTCGGCAAGTTCCGGAGATTTGTGGCAACTCATAAGCAATAGTGATAGCCAGACGCAAGAAAATATCTTGAGGATTATGGGTGAAATGTTCATTTTCTTATTTCCATTATTCGCGCCTTTTGGATGATTCCCATTCATCATTTCGTCTCCATTTTTCATTATAATCCTGATTTTGAGAAACAAGTAAATTAGCTTTCAATCTGCCACAGCGCCACCGGCGCTGACGCATAGACGCCGATGTGCCAGATACTAGGAAAACGAGACATCCGCACCGGAAGTGTACTGTGATGTACTCTGAGGATGCGGACGGTGAAGTTTGACAACGTAGATGGCCCGTCGCCGTCGGCGTATGGTTGGTTAGGGGGGGTGGATTTGTCATATCAGGCGAAGGGGAAGCCGTCAGGCTGACAAGGGCTAGCCGGAGGCTCGGAGGGAGCTTGCTCACAGAGAGATTCAGGCGAAGCCCGGCAAGATGCGCAAGCATCCCCCTGCGGAAAAACAATCGTTGCCTCCTGGTTTTTGTGCTTTTTCCCTTCCCATCATCTTACATACGTGACAAAGAACCCTTCCAGGTCGCCGTTCTCAGTGTACGGCGTCATGTCTATCACCGTAAAGCCTTCGACCCTCATCTCCTCGTGCAGCTCCGTCATCTTCTTCGCCGCGTGGTCCTTCCTCCCGAACCCGCTGATGTCGACGAACACCGTCTTCCCTTCCTTCCCCTTCGCCACGACCGGCGGCGGAACCGACCCCTTGCTCTTCGACCCCTGCGCCCAGAGCGCGGCGAGGCTTCCCATCAATATCGCTGCAAGAACGAACACCATTACCTTTTTCATCTTCTTATCCTCCAAAGATGATTCTACACCATCGGCCCGGGCGGTGATATAATCCCATCGGAGGGTGTTTCGGATGAAGAAGATGTTCAAGCTGCTCATCGGCTGTTTCGTGCTGTTAATGTTTCTGGTTTTAGTCCTCGCGTGCATCCTCTTTTTCTTCTGGAGACAGATCTGGGAGCGGGTCGCCCCGTTCTTCGGCATGGGGCCGTCCGTCAACTACTCGAACACCTGCTTAGGAGAACAGAAGATAAAACTCCCGGTTCTGCCCGAATTATAGATCCCGGGAATTCTATCCGCGAAAGGTTACGAAAGAAGTTCCTTGGTTATCCTCTTGCCCTCTTCCACGCCCGGCTGGCCGAACGGGTTTATCCCCTGGACTTCCGCCGCTATGAGGGTGGCGATAATGAAAACGGTCATCGCCTCGGAGATCTCCTTTTCGTCGGCTTTTCCGAGCGAGAACTCGGCGCAGGGAAGGGCCGCGTTCAGGAGCGACCGGCTCGTTCCTTCGAGAAGCGCCCTCTGGACATCGCCGAGGCTTTTCGCCCGCTCGCCGAACCCCGAGAACTTCCTTGCCGCCGAGGAGAGGTTGACTCCTCTGCATTCGTCGGTAAGGAAAAGTACCGAATGCCTTTTGGGCCCTTCGACCAGGAGTTGAAGGAGGGAGTGCTGGTCCTCGCTGCCCTTGAGGACGACGGGAGTGACGCCGAACCTGTCGTCGCCCCTCATCTTCCCGAGGCTTTCCGCCCAAAGCTGCTGGGCCCAGAACGCGAAGGAGTGCTCCGTCCTGCCGTATCCCCATAGCACGATGTTGCCGAGGTCGAGCTGGCCGGTCTTCAGGACCATCGCCGCCAGGCATGCGGATGAGTTTTCGACAAGGTCTTCGCTGAGGCCCCTCTTCATCCCCGCCTTCACCCCCCGGACGATCTTTTCCGGGTCCAGCCCGACGAAGAGCGCCGGAAGAAGGCCGACGGAGGTGAAGGCCGAGAACCTGCCGCCCACCTCGTTCGGGATCTCGAGGACGGGAACTTTCTCCGAAGCGGCCCACTTCTGGAGCCTCCCGTCGACAGGGCTCGCCGTCAGGACGACCCTCTTTCTCCAGTCCCTCCCCCTTTTCTTTCTGAGGCTGTCCAGGAGCAGCGAAGCGTTGGTCAGGGTCTCGAGCGAGTTGCCCGATTTGGAGACGATGTTCAGCGCGCTGTGGCCGAAATCGATGGAGTTCAGCTTGTCTTCGGCGTGCCTGGGATCGACCCCTTCGAAAAAGAGAAGGGAGTTCTTCGTGCCGACGGTGCCGAAAAGCTTCGCCGCGAGGGAGGACCCTCCTATTCCGCACACGACGAGTTTCTCCGAAAATGAGTCGAGGCGCGCCGCCGTCGCCGCGCAGTTCTTCACGACCCGGTCCGAAGGGGCCATGAAATTTAGGAGATGAGACTGATCCCCGGCTTTCTTCTTGAGGCTTGAGAGGGCTTTCGAAAGTTCAGTTTCGATGCCTTTCAGGATCAGCTTTCTTTCCGGCCCGGAGGCGGTCAGGTCAGCCATCGCTCTTTCCCTTGCTCCACTTGAGGCCCAGGAATTTCTTTTCTTTTATCGGCCTTCCCATCAGGAGGTTCTTGACCTCGGTGCCTGTCCACGCTTTCACGGCCTGCGCCGCGAGCTTGTGGCATTCCTTGAAGGAAAGGCTCCTCACCTTCGCCTTCACCTCGAGGAGAGCCTCCGGCGTCATCGAGAACTCCTCGATGCCGAGGCCGATGAACAGCGGTATCAGGTTCGGGTCCGAAGCCACTTCGCCGCAGATCGAGACGGGTATCTTCCGGCTCTTCGCGGCCTCGGCCACGCTCCCGAGAAGCCTAAGGAAGGCGGGGTGGTGGGGGTCGTAGTAATCGGCCATGCTCTCGTTGTTCCTGTCGATGGCCATCAGGTACTGGATCAGGTCGTTGCTGCCGATGCTGAAGAAATCGCAATAGGGCGCGAAAGCCTCGGCGTTGAGCGCGCAGACGGGGATCTCGACCATTATGCCCACCTGGATGTCGGGGTCGAACGGGACCGAATCCCTCCTGAGGCTGTCCATCGCCTCGGAAAGCGCGGCCCTCGCCATCTGGAGTTCCTCGAGCATCGACACCATCGGGAACATGACCGACACGTTCTTCTTGTAGGAGGCCCTCAGTATGCCGCGGAGCTGTGTCTGGAACATCTCCCAGTGGCGCAGCGAGAACCTTATCGCCCTGAGTCCGAGGACGGGATTGACCGCCTTCGGCTCTAGTATCTCCTGGAAGTATTTCTCGCCGCCGAGATCGAGAGTCCTGATGGTCGCCCTGTGAGGGTAGACGGCTTCGGCGATCCTCGTGTAATAGGCGGCGTGCTCCTCCTCGGAAGGGAGGTTCGGCGCGCACTGCAGGTAGAGGAACTCGCTCCTGTAAAGCCCGACGCCCTCCGCCCCGAACTCCGCGCAGTTCTTCAGCTCCTCCTCGAAATCTATGTTGACCTTGAGCCTGATGTGGTGGCCGTCCACGGTCCTCGAGACCTTCTTCGCCTCCTGGACCAGCTTTTCGTGGTACTCCCTGAAGGCCTTCATCTTCTCTATGTAGTGGGCCTTTTCCTCTTCGCTGGGCTTGACGATGACCTCTCCCTCGAGGCCGTCGACGATGATCTCGTCGCCGGGGGATATCGAGTGCATCAGCCCCGGGATGCCTACGACCGCGGGTATCCTGAGCGACCTTGCCAGGATGGCGGTGTGCGAGGTCCTCGCCCCGTGTTCGGTTACGAAGCCTTTCGCCAGGTCCTGGAACGGGCCCGTCTGCGAAGGGGAAAGCTGCGAAGCCACGAGGATCGGGTCCCTGAAAGGCGATGCGCTCGCGGCCTGTTCGAGCCCCATCATGTGGGACTGTACCTTCTGCGCCAGGTCCCTGATGTCCACGACCCTTTCCCTGAAATAGTGGTCGGGAGAGTTCTCCAGGATGTCGAGGACGGACTTTATGGAAGCCGAGAAGGCCGATTCGGCGTTCTTTCTTTCGGTGATTATCTTGGATATGGTGTTCCTCTTGATCCCCGGGTCCTTGAGCATCGCGATGTGGACGTCGAAGATGGCGGTCATTTCGTCGCTCTCCGCGTTCTCGGCCGCCGCGTCCTTGACCGCGCTCAGCTCGTCGATCGTCCTGTTGAGGGCAGTGTTGAACTTCGACACCTCGGCGTCCACCGCCGACTCTTCGATCTCGTAGCTCGGGACGAGGGCGTCCTCCACGTCCAGCGGATGGGCGTGGCCGATCGTGATTCCCTGGGAAACGGGCGTCCCTTTGAATCTCAACTATTCCTCTCCGAACTTTCCTTCGATCAGTTCGACGATCGAATCTATAGCTTCGCCGTGGTCCGGTCCGTCGGCCTCGATCCTCAGCAGGGTGTCCTTCCCGGCCGCGAGGGTCAGCACTCCGAGGATCGATTTCGCGTCGGCGCAGAGCTGGGGCGTCGAAATGGTGATGTGCGAGTGGTACTTGCCGGCAAGGTTGACCAGCTTCGCCGCGGCCCTGGCGTGAAGCCCGAGCTTGTTCTTCAGGGTGATCTCCGTGGAACTGGCCATGTCACCGTCCCTCCATCACTTCGGAGACCAGGACGATCGCTTCCTGAGCCTTGGACCTAAGCTCCTGCAGGGCGTCGTCCATTTCCACTCCGTTCTTCTGAATGAGAAGGGCTTTGATCAGCAGGGGAAGGTTTATTCCCGTCACGATCTCGACCTTGCCCTTCTCGTAGAAGGTCATGGCCAGGTTGGTCGGCGTGCCGCCGAAAAGGTCCGTGAGGACAAGGACGGAATGATTGCTCTCCTTCATCTTCTTCAAGGTTTTCTCGAGCGATTTCTTGACGGCCGAGAAATCGGCGTCCCAGGCGATCGGGAACGCGGAGGCCGCCGGACATTCCTCGCCCAGGATCTTCTTGGCGGTGTCCAGGAAAAGGTTCGCGAGGTCGCCGTGCGCCACGACAAGGATTCCAAACATTTCTACTCCTTCAATTCTCTGTGGATGACGTTCATCTGGTAAGCCCCCTTGGCCGAGAGATAGCGGAAGAGCCTCTCCGCCACCGCCACCGACCTGTGCCGGCCACCGGTGCAGCCGACCGCAAGGGTAAGATATGATTTTCCCTCTTTCCTGAACCTCGGAAGAAGGAAGTCCAGGAAATTCTCCGCCTGTCCAAGAAAGGCTTTTCCCTCATCATTGTCCAGAACATAGGATGATACTAAGCCGTTTCTGCCGTCATTGTCCTTGAGCTCCGGGACAAAATAAGGATTTGGAAGGAATCTCACATCCAAAACGAGACAAGATTCGGCAGGGATCCCTTTCGAAAAGCCGAAAGAGACGATGTTGACCACCATCCTGTTCTCGCTCGTGAGCCCTTCAAGCTTCCTGACCACCAGTTCCCTGAGCTGATGGACGTTTAGCGGGCCGGTGTCGATCGTCCAGTCGCTTTTTTCGCGGATGTAGGTCATCTTCGAGCGTTCGACGGCGATCCCTTCCTCGACGCTCCCCTTAGGCGACAGCGGGTGGGGCCTGCGGGTCTCGGAGAAGCGCCTGATGAGCACGGCGTCTTCGGCGTCAACGAAGATGATCTTTACAAGGTGGCTGGATTTCCTGAGAGAAGCCAGCACTTCAGGGAACCTCAGGTCGAGGTTCGCCTCCCTGAGGTCGAGCCCGAGGGCTATGTGCGAGCCCAGCTCGTCGTGCGGAGCCTCAAGCAGTTCGAGGAACTTGGAGAAGAGGATCAGGGGAAGGTTGTCTATGCAGTAGAATCCCTGGTCCTGGAGCGTGTTGATGACCTGGGTTTTTCCGGCGCCGGACATCCCCGTGACTATCAGAATGGTCTTGGGCGTCATTGCCTGTTGTTTTGAAACCTTTCTTTCTGCTTCTGGATGAACTCCTGCGCCGAATAGATCCCCTGCCTCTTGAGCAGGAGGTTGCTGGCCGCGACCTCGAGGATTATGGAGATGTTCCTTCCGGAGGCGACGGGCATTTCTATGGCCGGGACATCTACTCCCAGAAGGTTCTCGTTCCTTTCGGTGTCACCCAGGCGGTCAATGTCGTCGCCCGGCTTCCATGTCTTGAGGTCAACGATCAGGTCTATGATCTTCTCGTTCCTCACCGCGACGATGCCGAACAGGTCCTTGATGTTGATTATCCCGAGGCCCCTCAGCTCCATGTAGCCGGCGCCCGCCTCGGGCGCCCGCCCGATGAGGACGTCGCTCTTCTTCCTGATCTCCACGATGTCGTCTGCGACCAGGCGGTGCTTCCTGACTATGAGGTCGAGAGCCGTCTCCGACTTCCCGATGCTGCTTTCGCCCCTCAGGAGCGTCCCTATCCCGAAGACGTCCACGAGGACCCCGTGGCAGGAGATCGTCGGGGCGAGTATGTCCTGCAGCCCCTCGGCGATGTTCTGGATGACGAAAGTCGTCCTCAGGGGCGACCTCAGCAGTGGCGTCTTCGTGACCCTGGCGAGGGCGACGAGCTCCTCCGGAGGAACGAGCCCCTTGGTTATCACGAGGCAGGAGATCTTCCTTTCGAACACAGGCATGAGCGCCTTAGTGCGGTCCTTTTCGGGCAGGCTCATGAGGTATTCGATCTCGGTGTTGCCTACGAGGTGCACTCTCTCCTGGTGTATGAATTTCGGGAACCCCGCGAGGATCAGCCCCAGCTTCTGGACTCTGGGCCTGTTTATCTTGCGGTCAAGCCCTTCCTCCCCGGCGAGGAGTTCGAATTTCGCCTTGGGGATCAGCCCCAGGAACTCCCGGACCGTTATGACGGGGTAGAAAGCTTCCGAGGAAGTCCCGGCCATCAGCCTTTACCGGTCTCGACCAGCGCGTAATTCATCGGCCCTTCCTTGTAAACCACGCACACCTGGCCGGTCTTAGCCTCGCGGAACGCCACCAGCGGGAGCCTCTTTTCTTCGAGGTAGAGCAGTGCGTCCTCGATGGTCATCGGCCTCTCGGCGAAGTACTCCTTGCGCCTCTTGAAGCGGGCGACAACTTCGGGAAGCGGCTTTTCCTCCGGGACGATCTCCTCCATTGCGGCGGTCCGGGGAGAGCTGGCCTTTCCCTTGGACCTTACGGAAAGGATCTTGCCCTTTGTCTTCTTGGCCTGCTGTTCGATCGCTTCCGCGGCCCTGTTGATAGCGAGGTACATGTCCTCCGCGTCGCCCTTCGCCTTGTAGATCTTGTCATGGCTGCAGTGGATCACCAGTTCGACGAAGTTCTTGTGCTTCTCAACTTCCAGGGTGACGCGGGCGGATACCATTTTTCCTGTGAATTTTTCCAGTTTCTGGAGCTTCTTCTCGACTTTTTCCTTCAGAGCGTCCGTGATGGTGAGGTTCTTCCCAGAAAATTCAAGTTTCATGGCTTTCTCCTTCCGTTCAGTTCTTCGGCCTGACGGTCCTCTGCGAAGAGGAAGGTATCTTCATCTCCTCGCGGTACTTGGCTACTGTCCTGCGGGCGAGCAGTATGCCCTCCCTCCTGAGCGCCGCGGCGATCTGCTGGTCGCTCAGCGGCTTCTCGGGGCGTTCGTCATCTATCATCCTCTGTATCATCGACTTGACCTTCTGCTGCGATATGTCCCTGCCTTCTATGGTCTGGATCCCCGTCGTGAAGAAATCCTTCAGCGGGATCACCCCGTTCGGCGTCTCCACGTACTTGTTCGAAACGACCCTGCTGACGGTTGACTCATGGACGCCGATCCTTTCCGCGATCTCCCTGAGGACGAGAGGCTTGAGAGCCGGCGGCCCTTTTTCGAGGAAATCGCGCTGAATCTCGACAAGCTGACAAACAACATTATAGATTGTTTTGTGCCTCTCTTCCACCCCTTTGAGGAAGGAAACGGCGGACCGGAGCTTGTCCTTCAGGTAAATGACCACATCAGGGTTCTTGTCCCGTTCCATCAGGAGCTGGTAGTACCTGCTGAGTCTCAGCTTCGGAAGACCGTCCTCGTTGAGCGTGACCCTGTACTCTTCGCCTATCTTCTCTATGACGGCGTCCGGGACGACCACCGGGTTTGGTTCGCTGGAGAAGTTCAGCCCCGGTTTCGGGTCCAGGCCCTTGATCACCCTTACCGCCTCTTCTACCTCCTCGGGCGAGCTTTCGAGCCTGGCGGCGAGCTTCGCGAAGTCGGGCCTGGCCAGCTCTTCCAGGTGGAACTCGACGAGCTTTTCTGCGAGGCGGGGCGGGTCCGCGAAACTCCGGAGCTGAACCAGGAGGCATTCCCTCAGGTCCCGCGCCGCGACCCCGATAGGGTCCATCCGCTGGACCAGGGAGAGCACCTTTTCGCAGAAAGCGTAGTCTCGGCCGGCCTCCCGGGCTATCGTGTCCAGGCTCTCGTCCAGGTACCCGTCCGCCTTGAGGTTTCCGATGATCAGCTTCGCGACTTCCTCCTCGTCGTGAGACATCCCGCTCATCTGCGCCTGCCACTCGAGGTGTTCGGCGAGCGTTTCCAGGCGGGTCATCAGGTTCTCCTGGATGCCCCCGTCGTCGAGGGATTCATAGGAGGTGCCGCGGTATTTCATCCCCGTCTCGGCGTAATCGGAGAAGTAGGCCTCGACGTCGATCTTGTCGTTCATGGCGTCCACGGGGGATATCTCCGAAATCTCCCGTTCTTCCCTCTTGGATTCGGGAGTCTCCGCCGGCTGCTGGTCCGTGGGCATCGACTCGTCCTCCAGGAGCGGGTTCTTCTCGAGTTCCTGGGACAGCTCTCCCTCCAGCTCCAGCCTGGTAAGCTGCAGGAGCCTGATGGCCTGCTGGAGCGACGGCGTGAGAACCATCTTCTGCTGAAGTTTTAGGCTGATAGTCTGCTTCAAGCTCATCGTCAGTCCAGGGTGAACCCTTCTCCAAGATAGGTCTTTTTAACTTCCTCGTCCATCGCGAGCTCTCTCGGGGTGCCGTGCCTGAAGAGCGTTCCCTCGCTTATCATATACGCCTCGTCCGTGATTTTCAAAGTCTCGCGCACGTTATGGTCGGTTATCACCACTCCAATGCCCTGTTCTTTCAGAAGGATGATTATCTTCTGTATGTCGATCACGGCGAGCGGGTCGATCCCGGCGAAGGGCTCGTCCAGCAGGAAAAAGAGCGGCGAAAGGACGAGCGACCGGGCTATCTCCGTCCGCCTTCTTTCGCCCCCCGAAAGGGCGTAGCCGGGAGTGTTCCTGATATGCGTTATCCCCAAAGCTTCCAGCGCCTTCTCGGCCTTTTCCTTTCTCTCCTTCTCGCTGAGGGGGCAGAATTCCAGCACCGAAAGGAGGTTGTCCATCACGGACAGCTTCCTGAAGACCGAAGCCTCCTGCGGGAGGTACGCTATCCCGGCCCTCGCCCTCTCGTACATGGCCATCCTCGTCAGGCTCCCGCCGTTGAGGAATATTTCGCCCTCCGAGGGTGGGATAAGCCCGACGATCATGTAAAAGGTCGTCGTCTTCCCGGCGCCGTTCGGGCCCAGGAGTCCGATAACCTTCCCGGCTTCGAACTTCAGGTCGAGCCCCTTCACGACCTCTTTTTTCCCGTAGGATTTTTTCAGGCGCCTCGTCTCAAGGATGTCGTTCGGCATCGTCGTCCCTTTTCAGGTCCTCCCCCTCGATTTTACCACGATGCGCCTCTCCTTTATCCCCCGTTATGCCGAGCTCCTTGTTCCCGAACTCTATCTTTTTCCCGGTCACAAGCCTGTACGGGGTCTTTTCTGTGACGACGGCCTTGCCCTTCAGGGAGCTGACCACCCCTTTCTTTTCTTTCGGAAGATAGACGATCATGTCGCCCTTCGCGGTGTAGTTGTCGCTCTCGTAAAGCGCGGAGCCCTGAGCGGAGACCTTCTCCGCCTTCTTCTGCCCGTCGAAGGACAACACGATCTTTTCCGAAGCGGAGAGCCTGCTCTTTCCGTCCTCCGCAGAAGGGTTCCCGGAAGCTTCGATCTTTCCCGCCGCCTCGTCGTATGCCAGCTCCGAACCGTAAAGGAAAACGGGGTTCCCCCGGCCCTCCACGGCCACGCTCGCGCCCCTGCACGCCGTCATTGCGCCTGCCGAAAGGAAGGTCGCCTCCCCGCCCTTGAAATCGACGCGCGGAGAAAAGATCCTGACGTTCCCCGAAAGCTTCAAAGGGTATGAGCTTTTCCCCGTGGCGGCACTGTCCGCGGAGAAATCGAAGGTCTCTCCTCCCTGAGTAACGCTTTTTCCCGAGACGGCCCCTTCGGCCCTCTTCCCGCCGTCCTTCAGGAGGATCATCCTGTCCGCCCTGATCGCCCCCCTGTCCCTGACCACCTGCGCGTCTCCGACAAGCTCGAAGTTGCCATCCCCGATCTTCGCGGAACCCGAACTGAACTCGCCGGTACCGTCCCACCCTCTCACCGGGCCGTCCAGGACCCCGTTAAAATCGCCGCCGTTTATTGACCCCGACCCAGAGCGCGCCGTGACGTTTTCCTGCCCGCGCGTCATCAGGAGCTCGCCCGGGGCTTTCCAGCCCCACGCCTTTCCAGACGACCTGGCGAGGATAAGCAGGCTTGTTTCAAGCTTCGCCTGCCCCGGCGCCTTCTGCACTGCCACCACTTTTCCTCTCAGGACGATTTCCCTGAGGGTCCCGTCCCTTTCGAAAATGTAATCGCCGAGGTCGGAGGAGAACGACATGGACGGGGTTTCGCCCGTTGCGGGCGTCAGGAGCGTGACTGACCTGAGGCGGTTGTCCTTGTCGAGGGACATGGTCCCCCGCGGCGCCTCCAGCCGTGAATCTTCTTTTTCCGCGACGACCGGCCCGTCGATCTCGCCGGAGTGGTTCTTCAGGTCTATCCTGACCCTTGCCGCCCGGAATCCGGTTCCCGCGCCCCCGAGCTCCACATTCCCTTCCAGGTGCGCGACCCTTCTTTCCCTGTCGTACCTGAGTATGTCGGCCGCGCCCGTCAGTTCGTCCTTTCGTATTACCGCCCTGCCTTCGGACACTACCTCTCCCTGGGGGGTGAGGCGGAACGCGGGCGAGGAGATGGTCATGCTGTTGCCCAGTTCGACGCGGGCGTCCCCGGATATCCGGACCTCCTGCCGCGAGAGAGACAAGGTCCCTTTTTCGCCGAGGACCCTGTCTCCAGGACCGCTCTCCCTCGGGATCACCACGACCGGACGGGTAAGTTCCTTCTCGACCCGGCTGGTCTCGAGCACCTCCGCCGCGGTCACGATGTACTTGGTTTCGCCTCCGGCCCTTTCCTCGTACCTGAAATCCTTTCCGCCCAGCACGACGCCGCTTTCTGAGACCGAAGGGACCTCGAGCCTGCGCGGACCTTCGATCCTGGGCCTGAACCGGAAGAGAAGGACTACGAGTAGAACGAAGAGGAGGAACATCAGGCATTTGAAGATCTTTTCCCTGTTCAAAGTTGACTCCGGGCTCCCAAGACTTCTATACTCTACTTTTTAGAGGTCAAGGTCAAATTTTACTCTTCGGAGGCGGAAGGTAAGGAGGCCTAACATGGACATTTTCGGCGAATCTCTGAGCAAGTTTTTTCAGGACGGGACCACTTATTCCTTCAGGTTCCTGCTCGCTATCCTCATTTTCCTCGTCGGCTGGGTGGTCGCCAAGATACTCTCCAAGATACTGAAGCAGATCCTGATAACCTCCGACATAGACACGAAAATAGCCAACTTCTTCGGCGTCGACTCCGCCCTAGAAAAGGGGCATGAAGCCAAGAAGCAGATATCCACGGTCATAGAGAAGATCTTCTATGTCTTTCTCATCCTGATAACTCTCCTTCTTTCACTGCAGATGCTGGGCGACGAGGTCGTTTCCGGCATCCTCAAGTCTATACTCGACAGGATAGGCATCGCCGGCACGGACATCCTCAAGGCATTCCTCATTATGGCTTTCGCCTGGGCCATAGCCTCCGTCGTCAAGTTCCTCGTGATAGGGGGGATGAACAAGCTCCGCCTCTGGGAACGCCTCGGCCCGCTTTTTCCAGGCGACGAAGCGAAAAGCCTGGAGAACATAGGAGAGAAGACGGGATCGGTGCTTTTCTACGCGATACTCCTGCTTGCCCTTCTGCCCTTCTTCGAGGCTTTAAAGATGACCAGCCTGGTCTCTCCGCTGAAGGGGATGTTCGACAAGATCTTCGCCTATGTCCCCAACATACTCACAGGGGCGATAGTCGTATTTTTCGGGTTCCTGCTGGCAAGGCTGGTAGAGAAGCTGGTGACGGGATTCGCCGAATCCGCGGGCGTGAACCGCTACATCGAGAACCTTCCTTTCGAAACGGTCCTCAAATCTCTCGATTTCGCGAAGATGATAGGCACCCTCGCGTTCCTGGCGGTCATGGTCCCGATAGTCGCCGTCGCCTTCGAAGCGATGAAGATAACCGTCCTGACCAACGTGCTGGGCGTGTTCATGAACCGCTTCGCCGTGGCGCTTCCGAACGTCATAGCCGCCTTCTTCCTTTTCATCATCGGGCTGATCGTCGCAAGGTTCGTCGGCGACTTCTCGACGAAGATCCTCGGAGACCTGGGGATAGACAACCTGCTCTCCAACCTCGGCGGCGAAAAGATCGAGAAGAAGCTGGCGAGAAAGAGCGGAGGAAAATTCGCCCTTTCGCGGATCGGCGGCAACCTGATCGCGATAGTGGTCCTGCTGCTTTTCCTTATGGAGTCGCTTGAGCTAATCCACATGAGGCTCCTCGCCGAATCCATCGACAAGCTGATCCTCTACCTGCCCAACGTGCTGATCGCGTTCGTCCTGATCTCGCTGGGATTCTACCTCGCCAGGGTCCTTGAGGACCTCGTAAGGAAATCGTTCTCGGAAACGCGCGCCTTCGAGGCCGACCTCATCGGTTTCGGCCTCAGGTACGCGGTGATCGTCTTCTCATTCTTCATGGCGTTCGACCAGCTCAAGGTGGCGCACACGATCGTCACTTCGGCGTTCATCATACTTCTCGGGACGGTCGGCCTCTCCATAGCCCTCGCCTTCGGCCTGGGCGGACAGGGAATGGCCTCCCAGTACATGGAGCACCTGAAAGAGCAGGTCAAGAAGAAGAAGGAAGAAGCAAAGAAAGAGTAATTACGGAAAGGGGGGCGAAAGCCCCCTTTTTCATTCCTTCGGAAGCGGCTTGTCCGATATCAACACTGTCACATAAGCCGGGACCGGATCAAGCCCGTCAACTCCAATGGAGTATGTTTTTCCGCCCTCCAGCCGGATGGTTTTCTCGGCGCGGGGCTCCGACCTGCCAAGCTCCGCTAGCGGCTCGACGCCTTTGTCGCCCCAGAGCGCGAGGACGCATCTCTCCGCCATGCTCCTGCCATCGAGAGGGTTGCCGTTAACTATCGTCAAGTAGTATGTTCCCGTGGCGGGGACGCTGAAAGGCTCCGAAATGGGGACAAGTTTCCTCTCGTTCCTGAAAAAGCCGAGGGAAAAAACCTTTACTCCGTTGAGGTTGGACCTGGGTTCCGCCGATGCCGCGTCTAGGCTCGCCTTGAGGGTCTGCAGCTCCCTTGAGAAACAATCCTGCCTTCGCTGTTCGTCGAATATCGAGAGGCACTTGTAAAGGCCCTTGTAATAGCCGTCGAAACACTCGTACAAACCGAACGGGAACGAAGAGACAGCCGCGAGAACGAGCAGGAGGGTCGGGATCATCGCTTTTCTATGCATCGCGTCATCCTTTCAAGAAAACCGCCGCGTCCCGGCGGAATCCAGATTTTATATCAAACCCGTATCCTGTCAAGAAGGAAAAGCCTGGATTCGGGTTTCTATTGAACAATTTCGAGTTAAGCTTTATAATCCTTTTTCGCGCGCCCGTGGCTCAATTGGATAGAGCATCGGCCTACGGAGCCGAGGGTTACAGGTTCGAGTCCTGTCGGGCGCGCCAGTTGGCCTTCTCACGAAGGCCTTCCAAAGAAGGGGGCAGCCGCCCCCCTCTTAGACGCTCCATTCGCAAGCTCATTACGCTG
>Ga0209200_1000494_pt1 | contig 44210 bp, 62 predicted proteins | sample AD_UKC033_MetaG_FD_184406 | JGI IMG/M metagenome (GOLD analysis project Ga0209200, IMG submission 184406) | Active sludge microbial communities of municipal wastewater-treating anaerobic digesters from USA - AD_UKC033_MetaG (SPAdes) (version 2) | ecosystem: Engineered > Bioreactor > Anaerobic >... | reverse complement strand
AGGTAACGAGCTTTACTGGCTGTTTCCAACAAAACCAACTCACGTCCATTCCTAGCGGTCTATTCGATAGCTGCACGAAGGTAACGAGCTTTACTGGCTGTTTCCAACAAAACCAACTCACGTCCATCCCTAGCGGTCTATTCGATAGCTGCACGGAGGTAACGAGCTTTACTGGCTGTTTCCAACAAAACCAACTCACGTCCATTCCTAGCGGTCTATTCGATAGCTGCACGAAGGTAACGAGCTTTACTGGCTGTTTCCAACAAAACCAACTCACGTCCATCCCTAGCGGTCTATTCGATAGCTGCACGGAGGTAACGAGCTTTCAACAATGTTTCTACTCCAACAGCCTCACATCCATTCCTAGCGGTCTATTCGATAGCTGCACGGAGGTAACGAGCTTTACTGGCTGTTTCCAACAAAACCAACTCACATCCATTCCTAGCGGTCTATTCGATAGCTGCACGGAGGTAACGAGCTTTACCTACTGTTTCCAACAAAACCAACTCACGTCCATTCCTAGCGGTCTATTCGATAGCTGCACGGAGGTAACGAGCTTTCAACAATGTTTCTACTCCAACAGCCTCACATCCATTCCTAGCGGTCTATTCGATAGCTGCACGGAGGTAACGAGCTTTACTGGCTGTTTCCAACAAAACCAACTCACATCCATCCCTAGCGGTCTATTCGATAGCTGCACGAAGGTAACGAGCTTTGCCTACTGTTTCCAACAAAACCAACTCACATCCATCCCTAGCGGTCTATTCGATAGCTGCACGAAGGTAACGAACTTTACTGGCTGTTTCCAACAAAACCAACTCACATCCATCCCTAGCGGTCTATTCGATAGCTGCACGGAGGTAACGAGCTTTCAACAATGTTTCTACTCCAACAGCCTCACATCCATTCCTAGCGGTCTATTCGAGTACAATCGAAAGGCAATTAATTTTATCTATACGTTTTACCTAAACAATCAGTTAACGTTGAACCCTAATATATTCAGTACCACGAACGACCACAGCCGTTTTAAGGATATATCTGCGTTGTTAGGACAATGCTTCCAACGCTCAGGCGTTGCATTCACGGGCATTCAAGGCGAAGCCCCCGACCTGTGGAACTACGATTTTGGAACAGGAACACCGCAAATAGGGCTATGTTTTGACGGACACACAGCTGCGACACTATCTAACTATAACGACATACCTGCCGAATGGAAGTAGATTTAAGTAATTTTGAGATACGTAATAATAGAGTAAAATGTGCAGCAACACGGATTTGGCGATCAAGATAAAGGGCTTAGAAACTCAACTGGACGGGTTAATGGAGTTGAACACTCAGGCGGCTTCGTTTCAGAAAGAGAAGCTGGATGCGATACTGGCGCAAACGATTAAGACGAACTGGAGGGTTACGGAGTGTGAGAAGAAATTGCGGGGGTTAAGATTTTGGGGATGGTTAATCGAAAAACCGTATAGATTAATACTCTCACTGTTTGGTTTGCTGTTTTTTGTTAACTTTGTGGATATTGAAAAGATTGTTGATTTGCTGCTAAAGCTATTCAAATGAGAAAAATCAATAAAATAATCGTGCATTGCTCCGATTCAGATATTGAAGCGCATCAGGATATATCCGTTATTGATTATTGGCACAAAGAGAGGGGATTCGCAAAGGTTGGGTATCACTACTTCATCACATGGGATGGAATGATACAGAAAGGAAGGGATATAGACAGGGCTGGAGCGCATTGCGTTGGGCAAAATGCTGATTCAATCGGAATCTGTTTAGGGGGGAGGCATAAGTTCACAAAGGTTCAGTTCGCAACGCTAAAAGCACTGCTTTTCGATTTAATGACGAGGTTTAACTTGCGAACAACGGATATTTACCCGCATAATTATTTTGATAAGAATAAAACGTGTCCTAACTTTGACCTTGAAAAAATCTAATGCTATGAATACTTTTACTATTCTTTTGAATGTGCTTGGGATAGCGATTTTCTACATTTTCAGGTACAAAAACCGAACGGTTAAAAATGAGTTTTCTCTTAAATTTTGGATTAAAGAGAATGCACCCGAATTGTTGGCGACGCTGCTCATTAACTTTGCGCTATTGCTGCTATTGCTTCACCCGTCAACTGACCCGACCGAGTATTTGCTGAACCTTTTGCCGAAAGGACTAATCGTTGTGGGAAAGCCTGCAATGGCGTTGGCCGTCGGGGTTTACTTTGCCTGGATGCTTTTCGGAGTGATTAATGAAAAGTTGAAATGAAAATGGGAGAGGTATTGATAGGATTGCTGATGGTGGCAATGGGATTCGGGGGCGGTTACTTCACGGGTGCAAAGGTTGAGAAAAAGAAAGCGGATCAGCACTTAACCGAGATTGTGGAAAATACCGATAAAATGGTTAATGAACTCAACTTAAAGATTGATAGTTTGAAAAACCTACCAGCAAAGGTGGATACCGTTATTGTAAATACCGAGACCATTATTCAGAAAACCGATACACTAATCCTGATGAGCAACGATATCTACAAGAATACCGATACCATCAAGCATGAACTCCGCAGATTCATTGAGAAATCAAAATAACGGTACATAACGGACGAGTATATGGTGCGTTGCTTGCACCAAAAATGAATTGAAAAACGAAAGATAAATACTATGACAAAAGTTGATAAAAGTACGGACAGCAATGCACTATATACTGTGTTACCTGCTGTGCCGTTGTTCGATTACATCAAATGCCCTTTAAGTAGGTGGACGTTTAGTATCAAACCTATCAGAGAATGGACTGAAAAGACGTGTGAGGGCAAAACATTGAACCTATTTGCAGGTAGGACAAAGCTAAACATTGACGAAATACGCAATGATTTGGATGATGAAGCGTTGGCAGACTACCAAAAAGATGCGCTACAATTTGTAAAAGAATGGGATGGTGAAAGGTTTGATACGGTGTTATTAGACCCGCCTTACGCCTATCGAAAAAGTATGGAAATGTATAAAGGGATTAAGGCTTCTCCGTTTCGCCAACTCAAAGACGAACTACCAAGAATACTAAAACCAAATGGAATAGTAATAACCTTTGGCTACCATAGCAATACAATGGGAAAGAACAGAGGCTTTGAAGTTGAGCGAATAGCACTATTTTCTCATGGCGGGGCTATACACGATACTATCGCAAGTGTGGAGAGGTATTGCAGGTAACGGCAAAGCATTGGCGAAGTAGCCGAAATAGAATTACAAATGTTTAATATAGCACAAATGATGATAGAAGAACAAAAGCCCAATAACAGCACTGAAACGGCTATTTTGCCAATGCAGTGTTATATGCCGTTGATTTTAGACCCTTGCTGCGGTGGTCGTCAATTTTGGTTTGATAAAAGTAATCCCGATGTACTTTTTTGTGATGTCAGGGTTATGGAACCAAAAGTGGTTGGTAGTGGAAAAGATGCAAGGGTAAGAAAATGTTTGCCCGATAGAGTAATGGACTTTAGAAATATGGATTTGCCTGATGAAACATTTAGGCTGGTGGTATTTGACCCGCCACATCTTTTCTTAGGTGAAAACTCTTTTATGGCACAATCATACGGCAGATTAGACAAGCAAACTTGGAAGGATGATTTAAGACGTGGGTTTGCTGAATGCTTTAGAGTATTGAAAGATGAAGGCATACTGATATTCAAATGGAATGAATGCGATGTGCCATTAAAAGATGTTTTGGCGTTGACTGAACATAAGCCACTTTTCGGGCATCCGTCTGGTAAGGCTCAAAAAACACATTGGGTTACTTTTATGAAGCGGTCCGCCAATGGCATATAACGTTAAACGGCTTTGCGTTAGTGCCGTAATAGAATTACTAACGCTCAAATTTTAAACAAAAGTAAAATGGAAGAACAAAAGTTGAATGAAGAACAAGAGCAGGCATTACGCAAAACCGATGTTATGCGCAGTTTATCTAATGAACAAATAGAAATGATAGCTGATATGTTTGCAAACAGAGAACAAATGGTAATAGATGAAAGTTTAGGTGCTGAATGGATTTTAAGCCACGCCTTTCAATTAGGTGCAAAGTTTTACAGGGACTTTACAAATTGCGCATAACGTATGGTGCTATGTACCGTTTGGGATTACGAAGCACCGAACTATCAATTTATTACAAACTTAAAAACGAGAACAAATGTTGAATTTACCACAAAAAACCAAATGGGATATAGCACGCGTTAGCCACAGTACGTTGGTCAATGCTGATTGCTTTGATGTTTTTCCTTTTATTGAGGATAAATCAATTGATGCGATTATTTGCGATTTACCGTATGGCACTACACAAAACAAGTGGGATAGTGTTTTACCATTAGACAAACTTTGGGAACAATACAATAGAGTTTTAAAAGAAAATGGGGTTGTTGTTTTGTTTTCTTCACAACCTTTTACAAGTGCATTGGTGATGAGTAACCCAAAAAACTACAAACACGAATGGATTTGGCAAAAAGATAAAGGAAGTAACTTCGCAAACACAGTAAGAGAGCCGATGAAAGAACACGAAAATGTATTGGTATTTGCTAATAAAAAGTGGACTTACAATAAACAAATGGAAGAAAGAAAAGGTAGTGGAAGCAAGTGTGTTGGAGCGACAAATAAACACTATAAGAAAAGTGAGAACTATGGATTGTTTCAAGGTGCTGAATTTAAAGTTGCTCAATTGAGAGTACCATCTTCAATTCAATTTGTAAAAAGACAAACAGGTGAACACCCAACTCAAAAACCATTAGAATTGTTGGAATACCTTGTAAAAACATATACAAACGAAGGCGATATGGTTTTAGATAACACAATGGGTTCAGGAACTACAAACCTTGCAGCCTTAAAGTTAAACCGAAAATCAATTGGAATAGAAAAGGAAAAACAATATTACGATGTTGCAGTGCGGAGGCTTTCTTCGTATTGTGGCTAACGTGCCGCAGCTATACGAAGGGCGGGATTTGAAACACTAAACATTGAATTATGCAGAAAAAAATATTTGAAACCGAAAACTTTGATAAACCACTAAACCCCGACTTTTGTATAGCTGCTGTTAGCGGTTGTTCTTCTCCGAAGATTATACTTCATTTATGCGCTGATTTAGGCAGTGACAGTTTATTTTATCAATTATCAGATGAATATGAAGTAATTATGATAGGCGAAGAAATAGGAGTTGAAAATTACAACCCACCACCTAACGTTTACGGAATAATTGCAAACCCTGTTTGTACTGAATTTTCAACCGCTAATGGATTTCATAAAACAAGAGATTACGAAAAAGGGATGGAAATGGTTAATCATTGTTTGCGAATTATTGAAGCTGCAAAGCCTAAATGGTGGGTAATTGAAAACCCTGCAAATGGTAGGTTAAAAGATTTTTTAGGAAAACCTAAGTATGTTTACCAACCTTGGGAATATGGAAGCCCTTGGACTAAGAAAACAGCTTTGTGGGGCGAATTTAATATACCTGAAAAGAAATATACTGATTGGAATAAAGTGCCTAAAAACGACAAACTTTATATAAGACCTGGGAGACAAAAACCTGCACTTGCATTTTTACATAAATCAGCAGTTGATTTAATACCTGAAATGCGATGGGCAAAAGATAAAATAAAATGTGATGCCGATATTCGTTCTATGTGTTCTGCTGGATTTGCAGAAGCGTTCTTTCAGAATAACCGCTAACGGTGAGTATAAACCGTCGTTTTAATGGCGTTTATACTTTGTTGTACCCCGTTTTTTTTCTTTGCGTTCTTTTTTCTAAAATAATTAGTTGTTTTGTAATAAAAATATAATTATCTTTGTGTAATTAAATTCAATATAAAATGATAGATAAAGAATCCATAATTCCGAGAACTGACCCGATTTTAAGAATCGCTATGTACGAAGTGTATGAAGCTAAATGTTTTTATACAGGTATGATTTTAAATGTCGATGAGTACGATATAGACCACATTAACCCAAAAAACAAAGGAGGAAAAGATTGTATATCAAATTATGTTCTATGCTCATCAAGAATAAACAGAATGAAAAATGATAAGGTAGATGAATACTTTATTGAAAGGGTTACGCTAATAAATACATTATTGTTTGTTGACGATGTGGTTAATACTTATAACAACATCGCATTAAATAGAAAACTTGCAAAAGGTAAATATTCAATAGATACGTTTGCAAAAGAAAATAACCTAACATTGTCACAAAAACAAAAATTAGTAAGGGAATTAAGGAAGAAAGGGGAAGTATTATCAACTACCTTTATTACAACAACTGGCAAAAAATCTTCTTCATTAAAACTATATGCAGATTATGAAATAATGAAAAGTATGTCGGGGATAGCCTATGGAGACGCTGGCGTTAGTCAGGTCTGCGAAGTAGGAACTGTTTTAGGTCGCTCTTTGCGTTCTTAAAATGGGGTACAACATGAGATTTAAGCAACTTTTATGCTTGGCTAACGTATGTTGTGCAACATATTGAGACCGAAAAACGTTACAACATTTTCAAAGGAATTCTTATATTTGTCCTATGGAAAAGTTAGGTGACATAGAATTTAGAGTATTTGGAAAGTCTGGTAATCAGGAATTAAAGCCTGATAACTATGACATTAAACATATTGCATCACTTCTGCAAAATGTTGAGGATTTACTTTTCCCTAACAACAAAAAAGAAAGACCTTTAATTACATATGATATTCAGGAGGGTTCAGTTAAACATATCTTTAAAACAACTATACAAACAGTTATAGGATTTAGCGCAATTTTAAGTCAAGTAAATGAAAACCAGTCAATTGATTTTTTAGACTTAAAAACTGCACGAGCTATTGAAAATATTCAGAATTTATCCATACAGAAAAATTATGAGTTCCAAATAAAAACCTCTTTAAAAGAAGACTATGAATTGCAGATTTCACCAAATACCAAATATTATAGAACCGAAAATATTTGGGTTGATGCTGAATTTTATTTTTATGGGATACTAAAGGATGCTGGAGGGAAAAGTAAAGCAAATATTCATTTGGATACTGAAGATTACGGGTATTTAGCAATTGAAACTGGCGAAGATTTTTTAAAAGAACGAGAAGAAAATTTACTCTATAAAAATTTTGGTGTTAGAGCAGTTGGTAAACAAAACATTGAAACTGGTGAAATTGACACGAAAACACTAAGATTGCTAGAATTAATCAATTATAATCCTAAGTTTGACGCTTCATACCTTAACAGTCTCATTACAAAAGCAAAAAAGAACTGGAAAGGTGTTGACCCAGATGAATGGATTAATAATTTGAGAGGAGGTTATGAAGCATAGTGTTTTACTCGATACCAGTTTCTTCATTCGCCTTTTAAATGATGAGGATGTTTTACATGAAAACGCCCTTTCTTATTACAAGTATTTTTTAGAAAATGATATTGTATTAAAAGTTTCAACTATTTCAATTGCTGAATATTGTGTTCGTGGAAAACTTGAGGATTTACCGCTAAAAGACATTCAAATAGTTCCATTCAATTTAAACCACGCTGAAAAAACAGGAGAATTTGCTCAAATAATCTTTACTCATAATAATGTATCGAGTGAAAAACTACTACCTAGAGCAATAATACCAAATGATTCAAAATTATTCTCACAAGCTGACCTTGATAAAAGTATCACACATTTCGTAACATCTGATGAAAGGTCTTTGAAAACTTTAAAAGCTTTAAAAACAAGCATTAGTCCCAAATTTGAGATAATAAATATCAAAATTCCTTACAACCAGACTTTTGGAATATTAGACCTCTAGATTAAATACGTTGCACAACAGCGCCTTGGCCTTCAGGCTATGGCGACTTGCACGTTGAAAAAGTTTTTGTACATTTGGTGGTAGTTGGCTCGCAGGGTGTGTGCTGGGTATCCCGCCGCCCGAAAGCCAAGCCGCGGAACGATATAGGTATAGGGGAGATAATGGATAAAATCGTGGTATCATAGAGCGTTATTCGGGTGCTGCACCGTAATCGCAGCTTGTGTTTTTTCATGATGTGTTTTGGTTAGTGGGAGGGAGTTGGTGCATTGCACTGCTCCCTCTTTTGCTGCTCTTATTTAGAATGGATATAAATTAGCATAAATAATTAAAAAATAATGTAAAAAATTTGCAAAATATGAAACAATGTTTTAATTTTACCGTATAATTTGATAAACACACTAACACAAAAACACAAAGTTGAACTAAAAACACAGAAATCATGAAAACACAAGCACAAGGAAAAGACAGAATGAAAATATTGCAAAAAGCAATAGAAGTAGTGTTAATTGGGATGCACAAATCAATGCTTAAAAATGCCATGCAACACGTTGAGAATTACAAAAAGGCTGCAAAAGATTCAAATTCATCAAGTATTGATAGTATTGATAATGATGGATTGGCTTTTATTGCCAAACTAATCATCAAAGATGTTGTCGCAAATGAGTTGAAAAATTTTAATGTGTTTGAATAGTAGCATAACCACCTGAGCATGTGGCTAAACTGCTCACATTTTAATAACCAAAACATAAAGTACAATGAAAACACAAAGTTGAACTAAAAACAAAGCACAATGAAAACAAAAATGACAAACAGAACGAAAGCCTTACTTATGACAAAGAAGGGCGAAATTAATCAGCAAATCAAGAGGATGATTAGCAATTGCCATTTTGGTAATGACTGCAAAATTTACCCGAAGTATTATCATGGGAGTGGGAGGTTCACATCTGTTTATGATGCGAGCAATTACGTTAAAATGCTCATTGAATCGCAGGGTGGCAAAATCAAGGATACTGGGAATGATTCACCGAGAGGCGGTGCAAAGGGCTATTACATTCAGACAACTCCAGCAGTGTATTATTTTCTGCTTAGTTTGACACGATGAAAGCACTACTCGCCATACTGATAGTTGCCGTTCTGATACTGCCCTTTGTGGTTGGTATTGGGCGGCAACTTCGTGTTCCGAAATACAGGATTCACTTCTACGGGCAGCGATACAAAACTTTCAAACTTTCCGAACTGGATAAAGCGAAACGATTTGCCAAGCTGCATCCCTATTTGAAATTCGCCATCGAGTGTGATGGTGAGGTAATCACAATGGGAGCAGCAAAGCAGATACATCAAATTTCACTAACCAATAAAAATTAAATGTATGAAAGAGCTGGTAAAAATTCAGAGCGAATTGAAAGCCCCGAAAGGGCAGTTTAACAAGTTTGGCGGCTACAAGTACCGCAGTGCTGAGGACATTCTCGAAGCCGTTAAGCCGTTACTTGCAGCCAACGAATGCACATTAACACTCACTGATGAAGTTGTGCAAGTGGGCGAAAGGTACTACATCAAGGCTATTGCAACCGTTACCAATGCCGAGGGGCAATCGGTTACCGTTTCAGCCTTTGCACGGGAGGAAGAATCCAAGAAAGGCATGGATGGAGCGCAAATAACTGGAAGCGCAAGCAGCTATGCAAGGAAATATGCAATGAACGGGCTGTTTTGCATTGACGATACAAAAGACCCCGATGCTACGAATACTCATGGCAAGGATGCTAAACCGAGCGTTACCTATGAGGAAGTTATGGCATTAGCCGAAAGGGTTACGGACAAAGAAGAAGCACGTAAGATGTGCAGCAATCCCGAATACAAGGAGTTCAGGCAGGATTTAGTTAACTACTTCAACGAATATTTCAAAAATGCTTAACATCACAAACATCAAGCTGGTTAACGAGCCGTACCGCCATTACAGCGATGGCTCAAAGGAGTATAAAGGGATTACCAAATATCTAAACGATATACTATTCCCAAATTTGTACGCTAACGTTCCCGAACACGTTTTGAATAAGGCAGCAGAGCGAGGTAGCGATTTTCACCACTTCACACAGGTTTACGATTTATTCGGCACTTGTGAAAATAAAGAGGTTGAATGGTATGCTGAGGCTATGAAAGGTATTAAGGTTGTGGCTATGGAGTACATTGTTACCGATTTTGAGTTCTTTGCATCGCCAATTGATAGGGTTATAAAGGCTAACGGCAAAATTTACCTTGCCGATATTAAAACCACATCGAACCTTCAAACCGATTACCTACGCTGGCAGCTATCCATTTACCAGCACCTTTTCAAAATCGTTAATCCCGATATTGAGGTTGCTGGGCTGATGGCTATTTGGCTGAATCGAAAAAAGGAACGGGTTGAGCTGTTTGAGGTTGATCCGGTACCAGAGCGATATGTGATTGATTTTCTCAATGCAGCAAGGAACGGCACGGAGTTCAGCAATCCATTCACGATAGCAAAGAGCGATAATGATGAAATTGCGCTGAACTTAATCAAAGAACACGCCAATATCCTGAGCAAAATCGAGGAGTATAAAGAGCTGGAAAAGGAGTACAAGCAGCGCATTGAGGCTATGTTTACCGATTTGGGAGTGGATAAGTGGGATACGAATTACTTCACCATTACCAAAGCCGCTGATTACACCCGTGAAACGCTGGATTCAAAGGCACTCAAAGAGGTGCATCCTGAGATTTACAAGCAGTTTATCAAGGTATCGAACGTGAATGGTTCGGTAAAAATAAGCCTGAAATGAAATTTAACGTGGTAAATACGGCAACGGGATTGATCCCCGCAACCGATACGGATTTCGATGTAAAGAGGAAGTTAAAAATCGGGAGTGTGTACCAAGTTTCAATCCGTGAGGTGCGGAACTATGAATTTCACAAGAAGTATTTCGCTCTCATTCAGTGTGCATGGGAATATCAGAATGAAAAGGTGGTTGAGCATTTCAAAAGCAATATCGAGCTATTCAGGAAAACCGTTGAAATGGCGGCTGGGCATTGCGATTTGATTTACTCCATTGAACGCAAAGAATGGATCGAAACGCCAAAATCCATAGCCTTTGATGCTATGAGTGAGAGCGAATTTCAGGATTTGTACGATAATGTTTTAAGCGTGCTATTTAGAATCTTTCTAAAACACGTAACAGAAGAAGAATTTAAACGGAATTTGCAGTATTTTTAAACAATAATTTACTAACTTTAAACACTATGGAACAGCAAGGATTAAAAGAAGAAATGAGAGAAATCTTATTTGAGGCGCACAGAGAAAGTACGCTACGTAAAGATGAATTGTTCGATGATTTTTGCTATTGCGATGGATTTTTTACATCGTTAAGCGGAGCAATTGAGTATGCAAAACCATTGAAGTTTCAGAAACTTGAACTGAGAAAAACGATAGCCATGATGAAGTTGGCTTTAGATACAGCAATAGAATTGTTAAACGAAAAACAACAGAAAAATGAGCAACCAAAAGGACAATAGCGGTGCGTTATTCAAAAACGCAAAGAAGGAAACCGAAAAGCATCCCGATTACAGAGGTAAATGTTTTATCGGTGGAGCAAAGTATTACATTGCTTCGTGGATTAGAGAGAGCAAAAACGGCAATAAGTACATGAGCTTATCATTTACAAAAGCCGATGAAAAAAACAAAAAAGAACAGAGCCATGACTACTTCATTTGAAGAACAAACGCTGAAAGAGCGAATCATTTATGCCATTGAACAGGCAGATGATATTAGCAACGAGATTTCCGTTATTCACGAACAGCTAAGCGAAGGAGATTTTGAGTATGAAGTTCGAGCCAACATCTACCGAACCTTTGAAAAGCATTATGGCGGTTCAGATGAATACGGAAACCGAGAAGAATATTACACCTTAAAAACGAAGGAATGCGTTGTGGATACGCTAACCAAGTGGAACGAGAACGGAGAGCCGCTATACTTCACCGAGAGCCAAGAGCTGAGCGAATTGGCCGATTACATAGAGGATTATTTCACCGTAAAATAGTTAAGAAATGGCAAAGATTAAGAGAAAAACACAAATGCAGATGATTGCGGACGGGGAGTTAATCCCTGTTCGCATAGTGCTGCCAGTTGAGGCTTACAATAGGTTAGAACCGTTTGCAAGGAGGCAGCACCACATGAAGTTAAACCAGTTCGTTGAGAAAATGGTTATTGATTATTCTAAGGAGTTAAACAGAACTAAAACTGAATAACAAGCGATTTGATGAGCTGAGAAAGAACTCTCCTTCGTGGAGAAAATTCTTTTAAAAATATTTCATCAATTTAGTTGCAAATTAAAAAACATTGCTTATATTTGTAGTGCCGAATTAAAAAAGTACCGAGATGAAAAAAGAGTTTTTTACATACTTAAATACAACCCTCACGGGCAAATTACCATTGGCAGAGGTTTCGGTACACCTCACGGCAGCCAGTGGTTTTTTGCTTTGTGGGGGTTTTGTTATTGGAGGGTAAAAGAATGGCAAAAAGACAGCCAATTTCAAAGAAACTTCGCTTTGAGGTATTCAAGCGGGATTCGTTTACGTGTCAATACTGTGGGCTAAAGGCTCCTGACGTTATCCTTGAGGTTGACCACATTAAACCAGTCAAAGAGGGAGGTACAAATGATTTACTTAACCTTATAACCAGTTGCTATATATGCAACAGAGGTAAGGGGGCAAGAGAATTATCTGACAAAACTGTTGTTGAAAAACAGCGCAAACAGATTGAGGAATTAAACATAAGAAGGCAACAGTTAGAAATGATGCTTGAGTGGAGAAATGGCCTTTTGGATTTAAAATCAGACAGCATTAATGCTGTTCATAATTACATTACTAAAAAAACAGGATATGAGTTAAATGATACAGGATTAAATAATATAACTAATCTAATAGACAAATTTGGAGTTGCTAATGTGTTTGAGGCAATAGACATTGGTGTAGATAAATACTACAAGAATGACGCTGAAACTTTTAATATTATGATGAATAAATTGGGTGGAATATTAATTCTTAAAAATAAGCCTCCTCACATTCAGCAAATAGCATACATTAAAGGGATATGCAGAAATAAATTTGATTATTATGATGCAAGGAAAACCAGCATAATGCTTAATAATTTCTATAAGGATGGCGGAAATTTGGATGAATTACAAGAACTTCTTGTTAATGATGAATTTCGCAATTGGGCATCATTCAGATATTTTATGGAGGGTTAACCATGGACGAAAAATCATTGACAGGCTACGAATTATCAAAGGATTTTTTTAACTTCATGTATGAAAATCCCAACATAGCCAACCCCACATCCACGGCTCTATATTTTTTCATTATAGAACACTCTAATAGGATGGGGTGGAAGCAGGTATTTAGGCTGCCAACATCTATGGCTATGGATGCAATCGGAATTAAGAATTATAAAACGTACATAAAAGCATTAAATATACTAATAGATACGGGCTTTATAAGGATGGTTGAAAAGTCCAAAAATCAGTATTCAGCAAACATAATTGCTCTGGTAAAAAATACCAAAGCACTTACCAAAGCACTTACCAAAGCAAGTACAAAGCACATGGCAAAGCAAGTCCAAAGCACGGTTAGTATAGATAAACTATTAAACTTATTAAATAGTAAACCTATTAACGAGGTGATTGAAAAATTAGAATTATTATTTAATTCAGAAACTGAACAACTAGAAGAAATTAAAGAATACAGCCAAGATGTTTTTTTACTTGCTGAATTTTGTGAAAAATATTTAGAGAAAAAATACATCAATAGTTCTTTTGATACGCTGGATAAACTAATGCGAATTGATGGATATTCGGTTGAGCAAATAAAAAGAGCGATAACATTTGCGGTTAATGATAATTTTTGGCAGCAAAATTTTCTATCACCAAACAAGTTGCGTTCAAAAAATAAGGATGGAGTGAAGTATATTGATGTTTTTTTGAAACGTGCTGAAAATAATAAACCAACCGAACCTAAAATAACTCCCATGTACCGATGAAAATAATCTCACTACATACACGCACGGTTTATGAAATAGAACCGAATCGCAACGGGGAGAACTCAATGGTTTGTCCGGAGTGTTCCAAAAATCGCAAGCCGGCTAACCAAAAGAAAAAACCGTTCAACTGGAACAACGAGAAAATGGTTGGCTACTGCAACCACTGTGGGGCAACCTTCATGCTGCATCGAGAGCAAAAGGAGAAAGAGTTTACCGTTCCGCAATGGGAGAATAGAACGGGATTAACCGATAAGGCTGTAAAATGGTTTACCGGACGGATGATAAAGCAGGATGTACTCAATGCAATGGGCATCGTATCGGTGAAAGAGTGGATGCCGCAGTTTCAGAAAGAGGTTGAGTGCATTGCGTTTCCGTACAAAAAGGATGGAGCTGTTGTTAATGTGAAGTATCGGGGAGCGCAAAAATCGTTCAAGGTTGTTTCGGGAGCCGAGCTAATCCTGTGGAATATTGATGTAGTAAAATCAAATAATGAGATTGTAATTGTTGAAGGAGAAATGGATTTGCTCTCTTACTTATGTGTCGGGGTTAAAAACGTGGTGAGCGTACCGGCTGGTGCGAGTTCGAATAGCGATTATTTGAACGGCTACATGGATTGGTTCAACCACATAACAAAGATTTATCTGGCGGTTGATAACGACCCGAAGGGCTATGAACTAAGAAATGAGCTGGAGAGGCGATTCGGAACGGAGCGTTGCGCTGTGGTAAACTTCAAGGATTGCAAGGATGCCAACGAATATTTATTGAAGTACGGAGGGATTGCTTTGGCTGATACGATTAGGGATGCCATTGATATTCCCGTAACCGATATAGTAAACCTGAAAGCCGAACGGGATGATATTTACAACTTCTACCTCAACGGTGAGGATAGCGGTTTGGTGTGGGATGTAACGTTTGATGATTGTTGCAAGTGGGAAACAAGGCGATTAGCTGTGGTAACGGGGATTCCTGGGCATGGCAAGAGCGAATTTGTTGATTACATTGCTGCTAAACTAAACATTGAGCATGGATTCAAGGTTGGCTATTTCTCACCTGAGAATATACCTATCCGCAATCACTATGCAAAGATAGCATCAAAGTTAACGGGTAAGCGATTCAAAGCACCGAACATTGATAACGCTGAGTATGATGAGGTATTCGATTACATTGAGGATAATTTTCACTTCATACTCCCAGAAGAGGATTTAAGTATTGAGAATATTTTGGAGAAAGGTAAATACTTAGTAAAGAAATACGGCATCAAGGTATTCGTTCTCGACCCATACAACAAGATTGAGCATTTGAGGGGAAAGAATGAAACCGAAACGGAGTATATCAGCCGAGTGCTGGATAGGCTTACCATGTTTGCCAAGCGGTACGATGTGCTGGTATTCCTTGTGGCGCACCCTCGAAAGATGGGTAAAGAGAACGGCAAACTTGAGATTCCAAACCTGTACGATATTAGCGGCTCAGCACACTTCTACAACAAGTGCGATTACGGGATAACTGTATTCAGGCTTTACGGCGACAAGGAGAATCCCATCAACGAGGTTTACATACGCTTTCAGAAAATAAAGTTTTCCTACTTGGGCGAAGGCGGTGAGGTGAAGTGTAAAAGGAACTATAACAACGGGCGGTATGAAGCCTTTGATAAGGATGTACTGCAATGGGATAATTCCAACTGGCTACACAAGCGGGAAGTTCCTGCTGAGCTATGGGATTTCGGAGAGATAGATAACAATATACCATTTTAACAAAAACTTAAAATTATGGCACTTCTATTAGGCGACATTTTGAAAACTGTGAAATTTACCGTAACTTGTGCTTGTGGAAACAGCATCGAGTGGGATTTCTCGCAGCCGAGATTGGTATGCAAAAATTGCGGATTAAATTACAATCCGAATGGCGAAGAAAAACCTTCTCAGGAAAATGCGAATAAAGCCATCCTACGTGGCGATATTTTAAACGAAAAGTAATTTTGGTACTACGTACTGCAAAATAATGTTAATGGCTAAAAACGCATATAAGATGGCAAAGAATGGAAAATGGGATTTGGAGATTAAAGTTCTTGAGGATTTTTTCTCAAGGCAAAGGGAATTTCCGTCTGTAAGAATCGGGGCTGTCCAGATTGCCGATGGCAGGAAGTTCGTCGAGGTTGGCATGATGAGAGTAAAGAAGCACAACGGCAATATTCACTTTCGGGCTACGCTGGATGAGCTGCTGGCGTACAAGGATATTTTAGAGCAAAATAGTGAACCGTTTGTTAACTTTTAAAACTTAGAAATTATGAATATAAATCAGATTGCATACGAATTGTATGGAAAGTATTTTGCAGATTTAACACCTGCGCAGCAAGATGAAGTGTGGGCGATTTTCGAGAAAAGAAAGAAAATACATTAACTTTTAAAAACCAAAAGCAATGAAAACACAAACATTTAAAGAAATTTATGCTGAGCTGATAATTCGGTTCGGCGAGGATTGGGAAACGGCAGAGATAGAAGAAAAGAGTTATCCGTTTGATGCTTCAGATTTGCTAAAAGGGAATGTAAAGATTGATGAATTATTTGATGGTGCTTATAGGATTTGGAATAAAAATGGATTAATTTACGATAACGGCACATGGGCAACCCGCAAGCTAACCGAAGCCCCTGAAAAGTGGGTGGTGGAAAAGGATGATGGGCATCCGATGTGGGAAAAATTCAAAAAATGGCAATGTGAGAATGTTGGGAACGTCGGATTTGATTATAAGTTTTACAACAAAGAACATGAATTTGATGATAATTTATTATGTTTCAAAGGTCATCAACTCATTACCCTCGACCAGTGGGCAGAGTTCTTTTTGAAGGAAGAGCCAAAGGCTGGCGAGTGGTGCTACTTTTGGGATGATATTAAGCATCCGGTTATACGGAGATATAATCGGTTGAATAACACCATTGCGTTGTACAAGTACATTGATGAAAGCGAAGGTGGGTGGGCATTTTGCCGTCGCCTCTCCGATGAAGCGCAAGTCATTCTGAACAGAGAGATAGAGAATATCAAAGCGAGATGAAGTACCGTTGCCGATACTGCAAGCAGAAATATGAGCTGATCGAAATGCTAAGGCTGAATCCCCAAGTTTGCCAAAGCGCAGATTGCCGATTACAGTATTACAACGAGTTCAAGGATAAAGTTCATCGGCAAGGCAGAAAGAAATTGGAGCAGCAGCAGCGCAACGAGTTTCGGGCAATGAAAAAAAAAGTAAAGCAGGATAAAAAGTATTGGCGCAAACAAGCAGATGATTGGTTCAGCCGTTACATCAGGATTATCCACCGAGATAGCATCGTGGGTGGTGAGATTTACTGCCGTTGTTTCGTTCGACCGCACCTACTGAAACGTGCTGCCGATATGGATAACGGCCATTGCTTTAGCCGTTCTAACTTACTATTGAGGTTTGATCCTGATAACTGCCGTCCGCAGAATCGGAGCGGTAATCGGTACGAGGGCAACAGAGAAACGGCAATCTTCATGGAGAAGCTGGAAAAGGAACTCGGAGTCGAACGTTGGCAACGATTGTTGGATTTGAAAAATCAGAAAGGCGAAGATACTTTATGTTTTTACAAGGAGAAAGCCTTGTATTTTAAGGAGAAAGTTACTAACTTGCACAAAGAATTAGGATTTAGAAAATGGTGGTAAATATGACAAAACCGAAATATAACATAGGCGATATTGTGTATCACGTATTGCCTGAAAGTCCGAAAGGATTGGTAGTGAATGGCACGTATTCACTTTTGAACAATGTTTGGCAGTACCTCGTGGCATTTTCTCCAACGGAAGAGCCGAGTTGGTTCTACGAATACGAACTATCAACCAGCAAAACATTTTAGCCATAACCAAGCGAGAGAAACTAAAACCGCAAAGCCAATGGATTGGCTATCAACAAGCGCAATGAAAACCGAAAGGATTGAAAGGAAATAGATAGAGTATAAACCTAAAAACCAAAAATTATGAAAAAGCAACAGCAAGAAATGAAAGAGTACAGAAAAATAGCAACCGTTAAGGCAAAGGTTTTTGAAAAAGGAGATGAAGATGGTATGGTACACAGGGATGGAGTCATTGGTGCTATGGAAGATGCTAAGTACTGCTTGAAGCCCGATTTAGTCCCATATATTTCAACTTTAGAAAATCAATTTCATAAAGGAGAATGGGGCAAGCATTATTTATGTGTTGGTGTAAAAGGTGAAAGGTGGTTAGTTGAAAAGGAAATATTTGAACGAACTTATGAAGAGGTTAAAAAAGAGTAAGGATGTTTGGGGTGCGCTCCCGCTTTTTGTGGGCGAATACAATGAAAAAAGATAAAATGGCATGGTTCGCCAAAATGCCGATACAGGATTTGTAAGCGCAACGGAAGAGCAGCTAAGGCTTCGGGACAAAATACATGATAACATTGCGCTTTTGGCTCAGGTAATGAACAACCTGAAAGAGGCCATACGGATAGGCATTCACCAAGCAAAAAATAATTACCAAACCAAAAACTAAACATCATGGAGGCAAAAGATTTAATCAAGTTGGGCTTTGAGAAATCGGAATTAACCGATAAGGATATTGTCGATGGCTCGGAGTACAAAGTAGTGGATTGGCGGGTAAAGATAACCGATGGGCTATTCATTATCCTTACCGAGTACCATAGAAAGCGGAACGGCAAGTTTGAACACGTTGAGCAAGCACTGGAACTCATAAACAAATACTGCCATATCGGGCTAAGAGGTCTATCTTTTAAAGAGCTGAAAGAGCTGATAGATGTTTTGAAAAAATATGTTTTACCGTAAAATTTACAAGCCATGTACGAAATGCTACTCTTACTAACAACCATAGCCATATCCGTTGTGGCCATCGGGCTATTCATCTACACTGAGATAGACCAGCGTAGGTTTGAAAGGGAGTTTAACGACAAAAAGGACAATCATGGTTGAGCAGGTAATCCAAGTGTGCGCCGATGTGTTCCACGTTAGCGTTGAGAACATCAAAGGCCGAAACCGCAACCGCCTATTCAGCGATGCACGGCGAACGGCCTTTGCGTTAGCCTTAGAGGTTTACAGCAATCGAAACAGGGTAATTACCTTTGTGGATTTAGCCGAGAGAGTAGGTAAGCGTGATCACTCCACCGTATCCTACTCAGTGAAAACGTTCCACCACCTTTGCAAAACGGATACGGAGTACAATAGAAAGGTACTCCAGTGCCGAACCCGCTTAGGGCTCATCAAAACGGGAGTATTCTGTAAGGATTGCGGCAATCCCGTTCAGCACGAAATATTGGAACTTTGCAACGATTGTTATGCTTTAAAGGATGCAAACGAGCTGGAAAAGATAAAACACGTATTCGCAACGATGTATAAACTAAACATACCAGAATAATGAAAACAAAAATATTCAACCTATCACGGTTAGAAACAAGCTTAATACTCATTCATGCTACGAGGTTCAGCGTGGAGATAGTTAACCTGAAAATGCACTCCGAGAGAACCATTGCGGTAAAGTTGAAAGGCACTGAAAAGGATATAAACGAACTAATCAACTTCATTGATGAGTGCAATAGCGAGTGATGTTTTAGAAAGTTAATGAATATTTTTGCTCAAAATTTGGATTTGCGTTAAAATTAGCTATCTTTACGGAGCAAAAATGAAATTTATGGTCTGGGGTTTGGTTGGTTTTATTGCGCATCGCTCACGGTTTTCGGGTTTGGCCATAACCTTTCATTTTCCGTGGGCGATTGCGTTTTTAAAGTAATAGCATGAGCCAATTATTGAAGTTAGAAAGTTTTAGGTATGAGTTGGCTGTAGCCGAAACGCTGGAGCAAATAAAATTATTAGATACAAAAGCTGCGGCTATAGCCGAAATAGCCCGCAAAGAGAAACTGGGCAAGGAGAAACAAGACGAAATAGGGTTGTTCAGGCTGGAGATTGAGCAAAAGCACTATAATCACTATAAGCAAGTGCAAGAGATGACTGGTCTTGATGTATTCCTGTTCTTTAACCATAAAGAAAAACAGCCCATAGGTTTATATTTTTGCAAACTAGACGAATATACTAGAGTGTGGGATGGGAGCGCAAAAGGAAAGCAAGTACATCCGCCAATGGTGTTCTACAATATAGAAGTGTTAAAAAAAGTATTGTAACCCGAAATACAGCATTTAAAGCACAAATCAGAGCGAGGCTATGAGTATTTAACCTAAAAATTTGCTTTTTTAAAAATAGCGCAATAACTTGCACCGCAAATGCTACGGATTAGAACTCGACCCGAAGTATTGCGATGTAATAGTAAGGCGAATGCTGAAACTTGATAACACACTAACCGTAAAAAGAAACGGCATAGATGTAACAAAAGAGTTTATCGAATGAAACCACGTATCAGCAAAATAAAAGCAAAAGAGATAATCCTATCCAGCATGGAAGAGGGGTTAACCTTTACTGATACGCTTAGAGCAATACGGAGTAATTCGGAGTTAGCCGAAAGTTCATTTGCAATATATTGGAAAGAATGCCAAAAAGAGTATTTAGAACGGCAAAAAAAGCGTGAAAAGAAAAAAGAAGAAGCACGGGAAGAAGCCGATAAAGAAGCCGTTAAATACGATATATTGAGCCGTTTTGAAAGGATGGAGATTGCCACTAAGATAGCAAGGAACAACCCAAAGCGGATACCAACCAAGTTGGATGCAAACGGCAATCCAATTGAGTACTCACTGGTTTACAATTCAGCAGCCGAGGTGGTCAGGGCATTGGATTACCTGAGCAAGATAGATGGCGATTACGCTCCAGAGAAGCAGGAATTAGAGCACAAATACTCAAAAGATACTATTCAACACATCAGGGATGCACTCGGTATCGGAGATAGAAAACGGGTTTAGCCGAAGCGAAAAGCAGTTAGAGGCGTGGGCGTGTTTCCTTTCGGAAAATGCTAAGTTCATAGGCTATGGTGGGGCAGGTGGTGGTGGAAAATCCTATTTAGGCTGTGATATATTCTCCACGATGTGTGTAACACATCCTGAAACAAAATGGTTTTTCGGGCGAAATACCCTGATGGAAGTGCGGGATTCAATGGTACACACGTGGCGAAAGGTATGCAAGGCCAAGGGTATTGATGGCTGGCGGGTAAACGATAGGGGAATATTCTTTGATAATGGCTCCATCATTGATTTTTTGGAGTTGCAATACTATCCACGCAAAGACCCTATGTTTGAGGCATTGGGTTCAAAAGAATATACAGGTGGCTGGATTGAAGAAGCCGGCAACGTTCACCCGTTGGCATTCGAGGTGCTAAAATCAAAAGTAGGTAGATGGCACAACGAGGAGATAGGGCTGGCGGGTAAAATACTGGTAACGTTCAACCCAAAGAAGAATTGGCTATACCACACGTTTTACAAGCCATACAGGGATAATAACCAAGCCGAAGATACAAGATTTATTCCCGCTCTATATTCAGATAACCCGTGGCTGCCGAAAGAGTATATCGAAAATCTAAAAAACATCAAGGATAAAAGCACAAAGGAAAGGTTACTAAACGGCAATTTCGATTATGACGACGACCCAACCGCACTAATCCCGTATGAAAAAATAGCAGCAATATGGAGCAATACACACATAAATCGAGATTATGCCAATAGGTACATAACGGCTGATATAGCGAGGTACGGTTCTGATAAGGCTATTATCATGGTTTGGTATGGCTTCGTAATAGTGGATGTGAAAGTTTACGATATTAGCAGCACGGTACAGATTCAGAATACCATCAACACCATGCGCAGCAAGCACGGGATACCGGCACGAAACTGCATTGCCGATGAGGATGGTATCGGTGGAGGGGTAGTGGATAACTGTGGAATCAATGGATTTCTAAATAACGGGAGGCCATTCGATAGTGCTTACTACAACCTGAAATGTGAGTGTGCATACCATTTGGCCGATACCATCGGGAGTATCTATTTTGAGTACCAAGTGGCTGAGGATGAACGGCAGTACATCGAGGAGGAGCTGGGGCAAATCAAAACCTATCAAGCGGATAACGACACGAAATTAAGGATACTCCCGAAGGATAAGGTGAAAGAGAATATAGGGCATTCACCAGATTGGGCGGATAACTTCATTATGAGGATGTGGTTTGAGTTGGGCTATTCCGAATATGACCCCGATTTCGTAAGGCGGGTGGAAATGTTAATATAATGTTGAAAAGTTTATTTAAATTAAATAAAAATAGTTTATCTTTGTAGCAACCAAAAAAAATACTACTATGGCACGTTTCAATGTAGGTGAAAAGGTAAGGGTGAAAGCCACGGGCGAGGAGCTGATTGTGGCTGTATCCATATCCACGTTTGAGGGTGGAACGAATAAAATTATTTATGAACTTTCCGATGGCAAGCGTGATGTTTGGGGGACATACATATCCAATGGAGTTCATTACAACGAAGCGGATATAGTGGCTGTGGATGCAAGGCGGGATGTGAAGCTAAAACTTGTTGATGAGCTTTCGAGGCTCACTCACGAACGGGTGGCTCCGTACCTTGCAGAGAGTGAAACCCTGCTCAAGAAGGAGATTAACCGAGAACTGGTAAGGCAGGGGATGTTGCCGAAATATCCTGAACAGGAGGTTGAGCAGCAGATTAAGGCAACCGAAACACCAAAGGAAGTAAGGAAACCCGCAGGGAGAAAACCCGTAAAAAGGGCAAAGAAATAACCATCCCGAAAATGGGAGTGGCGGAAAAACTGCCATCGTTAAAATAAAGTAACATGACGATAGAGCAGCTACAGGAAATAATCAACAAACCGAACACGAATGAGGCCGTTTACCTATTAACGCAGAGCGATCTCAACCTTCCATCATGGGCTAACGATTTAGAGCCTCAGTATAACGAGATGAAGCACGCCATCATGGTTGATGCACTTCGTTATCCTGTAAAGATGCAGAATGGCGTTGACCAAATAAGAAGGATACCGTTAGCCAAGCAAAAGGAGGCCGTTAATAAAATGGCACAATCGCTATTCTATACTGACGTAGTGCGAAAGTACGATATTGAGAACGATGATGAACAGGCGGAAGAAGCAAAAGAGGCATTAGAGATAAATTACAAGGTGCTTAATGCTGTGGATAGCCTGAACATGGAGAGAGGAAAGGAACTCTTCAAATCGTGCCAAGTGGCCACCGTTTGGCGTTTGGAAAAGAAACGAACAACGATAAAAGGCAAAACATCGGAGTTTGCATTAACTCACAACCTCTATTCCCCGGCGTTAGGGTACAAATTGTACCCTTATTTCAGCGATGAGAAACGGTTGTTAGGATTGAGCATTGGCTGGACGGATGCAAGGGATGCCACCATGAAGTTAATCACCTACGTTGTGGGTGCCGTGATTACCTATGAGAATACGGGTGGCGGGTGGAAGCAGTTAGATATTGAGCAGAACGATTTAGATGTATTGCCTGTTATCTACACATGGATTGATGAGCCTGTTTGGGGCGGCAAAGGCGGAACGGCACTGGTGGAGATAATGGAGGATATTCTCTCCAAGCAGATGATGTACATTGATAAAAACACCGTACCTACATATGTTATCTATAAAGGCGAAGGTGGCCGAGTGAGCAAGGTGGAGGAGAAACCCGATGATTCGAGGCGGGTGATCGTTGTCGAAAAAGGCGGTTTTATGAATGCAGTGCAATGGGAAGGGGCAAAGGATGCCGTTGAGTGGCAGTACCGAACCATTGAGGAGCAGTTCTATCAGCAAACGCAGGTGTTCAACAACTCACCGAGCGCAATGCAGAAAACTCCCTTGAGTGCAGATAACAAGGAAATACTGCTATTCGATAGCAAGGCGCGGGCAAAGGACTATGGCGGAGAGTACGTTTATATGCTCACCGAAGAATTTGATCTGGTGAAAAAGTTAATGGCCGTTCAGTTTCCCGTATGGGCTAATCAACTTGAGATGCTGAATTGTAGAAGCATTATCACGCCGTACAGTGTACGTTCGCTCAAGGATAGGGCAGAGAGCATTAAGATAGCACGGGATGCAGGGGTAATAAGTATCGAGCAGGGCGTTGAAGAGCTGGATGTGGTGGATAACGTGAGCAATGAGGTTGAGCTGATAATGAACGAGAGAAACCAAGAAATTAACAATTTGCTGTAAAAAATGGATAGGTTTGATAAAAAACAACGGGCTTTGGTAAATCGGTTGAGTGCCGAGTTACGGGCTATCTATCTATCCGTCATTCAGCAAGTTGCCAACATGAGTGTTAACTACTCAAACTTGGAGTATGCCTTTGCGAACCATCCCGACCTGAACAGAAAGGTAAATGAGTTAATGCGAATGATGCACTCCGATATTAATACTTTGGTACTAACTGGCGTTCAGGATTGCTGGGAGATTGCCAATAACAAGCATGATTTGCTGTTTCAAACGGTATTTGGCAAAAAGGCGAAGTTGTTACCATCGAGGGCATTGAATCGGTATTTAGCACCCAATATCCATGCGAGGGATGCGTTTCTCAACCGTTTGGAGGGAGGGTTAAACCTTTCTCAAAGGATATGGAGAAATACGGCACAATTCAAACAGGAGTTAGAACTCGCACTGGAGTTCGCAGTAAGCAAGGGGCAATCGGCCAAGACAACAGCAATACAGATGAGTAGATACCTTAACAATCCCATTGTTTTGAGAGAGAACGTTAATAGCCGTTTTGGGGAACAGAGGTTGCTGAATGCTGTGGATGTGGCAAGGCCTGGTCGGGGGATGTACCGCTCAAGTTACAAAAATGCCATGAGGCTAACGAGAAACGAAACCAATTTTGCCTATGAATCGGCTCAGATGCTACGGAGGCAGCAGCAGGATTTCATTGTTGGCATTAATATAAGTGTTGCTCCGAACTACGATATTTCGCTGGATAAGGGCGGTATTGTTTGCGCAGATTTACAAGGCACGTATCCAAAGGATTTTGATTTCAGCCAAAAGTGGCACGTAAACTGCCGATGTGTAGCAACAAATATTCTGAAAACACGTGATGAGATTGATGAAGATACCGAGCGAATAATCAAAGGGCAAGAGGTAACTGGAGAGAGTGTAAATCGAGTAACCGAAGTAAGCAATTTGGATTACATAAAAGAAGTTGAAGAACTAACAAAAAACTGGAAACGAAGACCCGTGTGGTTAGAAACACTAAAAATGAAAACAGCATGAGCAAACCGATTACGATAAATTTAGCAACGTACCCGAAAACTCGCAGATACTGTGAGCAAGTTCTCAATTCACTCCGTGGCATTAAGTGCGATGCCGTTCGTGTTTATTTGAATGAATACACCGAGGTTCCTGATGAGTTCCCGAAGGATGAGAAATTTCATTACCATATCGGGGAAGAAAATATCATGGATTCCGGAAAGTTCTACTTCATGCGAACGGGTGAATACTACTTTACCATAGATGATGATTTTATCTATACGCAATCCTATTTCACCAAGAGCTTGCGATTTATGCAGGAAACTGGATGCGTGGCGGTAACCACATACGGTAAGGCATTGAAGCCTAAACCGCAGCACTTCATGGATGCACACACGGTAATCCCGTGGAATGAGGATGAGGAAACGCCATACATCTGCAACGTGGCCAGCACGGGGTTATCTCTATACGATACGGATAAGGTATTTATTCACTCCAACTATTTCAAGTATCACGGCATGACCGATTTGGAGGTAGCAAGGATGTTGCAGGATAAAAAGTTCCCGATTATTTGTAGGCCGCACACAACGGATGAGATTGAGTACATTGCCGGGGATTACCACGAAACGCTATGGGATAGGAGAGAGGAGTTATATGGAAAACACGCTGAAATACTGAACTCCATACCCGAGTGGAAACTTTATGAACATAAAAAAGTATTGTGGCTAACAAACTACATACATAGTTCACTAATCAATGAGGAGAAAATAACCCGAAGCGGGCAGTACCTTTGGATTCGTGCATTGGGTTCAGATGTGAAACGCTGGGCTGAAATAATCAACAAGGAAAGCATAAAGAGCTACGATATTATTCACATGAATTTGGCACCGAACGATTTGGATTTAGCACTTGAGGTAAGGGCTATTTTGGGCAAGGATTCAGAAACGAAACTCATCTGCCAAGCCGATCACTCGGTTGATATAATGAATGGAGCGTTTAACTTTCAACTGCTAAAACAGGCTTTAAATGCAGCCGATTACGTAATGGGTGTTGAGGAGTATCAAATAAAACTATTGAAGCACTTAACCGATAAGCCAGTTCTATTCGTTCACAATCCTATTGATATTGATTTCGTTCGTGGCGTGGCCAAGGCACAGCAAGAAAATAGGATAGGAGTAATTTCTCACAACTATTTGGGCAACGAGGCGTATGTTGCACAAGCGTTCTATGATAAACGGTATCCTGTAGATTTGCTGTTCTATCAGGGCGATGATGCCATTCGATTAATGAAAACCTACACGAATGTTTACGGCAGCACAGATTACCTGAAATACTTACAGTTACTAACTCAGTACAAGGTATTGGTGGATACTCACCTATCCTATTCCATTGGCCGTTCCTGCATGGATGCAGCTGCATTGGGTATTCCTATGATTTGTAGTGAAAGGAGTGAATCGGCAAAGTACCTCTATCCCGATACGCTGGTTAACCCGTATGATGTAGGTAGGATTTCAGAGCTAACGGATAGGCTGATGAGCGATATAGTTTTCTACAAGGAGGTTGCCGAAACGGCACACGAGAGGGCAAAGGAGTTTGATTTATACAGGCTAAAAGATAAACTTTTGGAAGGAATATTTAACTTAAAAAACTAAAGCGATGAAGGAAAAAATCTTTGAAACTTTGAAGGGCGCACGTGAGCAAAACTCACAGGTAAGCGACCGCACGTTGGAGGGATTGGCAGAACAATACTCCAAGCTGATAACCACCGATGAGCAGTTGGGTAATTTTGATGCAAAGGGTGTGATTGAGAATTTGCAGGGCAATATCAACTTCGTTTTGAAAACGGAAGCCGATAAGTTGCAAGCAAAGCACAATGAGGAGTTAAAAAAACTCGAAGAGGAGAGAAAAAAACTCTTAGAACGGAAACCGCCCGAAAAGCAGGATGATGAACCCAATTTGGAGGTAAAAAGCCTCAAGGAGCAACTTGAGAAATTAACAACGCAGATGCAGGATTTACAGGCGGGTGCTGTTAAAGAGGGGCGATTGGCCAAGCTACGGCAAGCCTATGCAGGGATGCCGAAGGGTCAACTCGAAGCTGAGGAAGCTCTTTACGATTCGGTGTATGGGAACATGAATACCGATACATTCAATGCGGTTATTGCACAAAGAGAGGCTGCTAACAAAGTCTTTATTGAGCAGGCCAAAGCGAATGGATTGGATTTCAGCGTTCCATCCAGAGCACGGGAGGAACATCAGGATGGGCAAACACCCGTGTTGAAGCAAGCCCGAGAATTAGTTAACAAACAAAAACAAAAATCTGAGAAATGAAACAAATCCAAACGTATGAAGATGTTTTGAGCCGAAAAAACATCATCAACAAGGACAGGGCGTGGGATATTCCGGGAGGTGTCAGCATCAAGCCTGACAACCTCATCAAAGGGAGATTCCTACCAGAAGGAACGCCCGTGGCTCCACCCAATGCTTCTGGATACCGCAGGGTATGCAAGCAGGCATTGGTGCTGGAGGGTTCATCGGCACAGTTACTTATTGTGGATAAGAAGTTTAACCACTTCAAAGAGGGCGATATTGTGATGAAGTCGAAAGGCACGTCCAATAAAGCCTATAAGATTGCAAGTGTTTTGGCAACGGCTGGCGATAAAGAGGTTTTGAAAGTTTCAACCGTTATTGCAACGGTTACAAAATCAACAAAGCCGTTCTTAATCTGTGAAGCCGCTACCGTTAGGGTTGGTACTACTACAACAGAGATTAAAACGAAGAGTACGCCCGATTGTATTACGAAGTTTGGCATGGAGGTACCAAATGCTGACCTTGTCATGCTACCGGTTGGGGTATATACAAGGGCTGATGTGTTGGAGAATACCATTGCTGATCCGTATCTTGACCAGTTGAAGCATATTAACGTTATTAAGTATTAGGAGGGATTGAGTCATGGCAAAATTACAACCGATAAATCCTACTGGCCAACTATTGACCATTGAGGATATCAGAGCGTACTACACCGAGAATCAACTCCCGACCGCAGCGATAGATGTGCATTTCCCGCTATCGCAAACGTTAGATGGTTCATGGCGTACTATCATGGGGCAAACCAATAAGCTTAACATCGCTGCTGACCCCATTGAGAGCAAATCGAGCATTCCCGTTTCGGGGCGCAGGGGCTATAAATCCGTTCAGGGTGAGTTGGCCACCTTTGGTAAGGCCTTTGAAATGGATGCCGATGATTTTGAGCGTTGGCACAAATTGCAAGAGAATTTTGCACGTATGCAGAACGCTGATACTGCTGCACAGCTGCTGGCCTTTTGGGATGATGATTTAGCCAATGTAAGGAGAGCATTGGATAACGAGCGTAGGTATCTATGCTACTCTTTAATCAGCAACGCCTGCTCGATTAGTTTCGCTGCTGCCAACAGCCCGTATTTGCGTGGCTTGGCCGCTATGGAATATCCTATTGAGAGTTGGCAGAAAGATTATCATTCTGGTAACAACTGGAACGATGCGTCGAAGGATATCATTGGCGATATTCAAACCTACTTTATCGAACCGGCAAAGACGAGGGGTTTCAAAATCCGTAGCATAAAGGTTAGTTCAACGCTGTTTAACTACATTCGCAAGAATACAGCCATCCAGAAGTATTGCGCTACGCTGGTTATGAACATATACAACACACAAGCACCTCCTACGCTTGAGGCTATTAACGCTATGCTTGTTGAATACTTTGGCGTGGATGCAATTCAGTTCGAGGTAATTGACGACCTGATTACAAGGGAGAATGCTGATGGTAGCTATACCACTGCCAATCCTTTCAATTCCGTTGTTGCAGTTGGCTCTCCCGAATCAACTGTTGGAAGGTTCCAATGGAAGCAAATCTACACTGAATCTCCACAGCGTGAAACGCAGGAATCATTCTTTATGGTGGGTTCTTACAAGGAGGAGAAGGATGTGCCTTACGGAAAGGTTTACGGCAAGGCTCATGCTTTCCCTGCTGTGGATGCATACAATCAGATGATATTCTTTAAAACCAATGCGACAGGCTGGTAGCAATGAAGGTGGGAGAAGCCATACAAGCGTTAACGAACTATCCGATACCCGGCGGAACGATTGACCTCGTTTGTGCAAAGCGTGGTTTAGTTTCCACAGCCGAGGTATCGTTTAACCGTTCGTTTAATTTGGCCAAAGCAGATATTTACCTGTGGCTTTCAAAGGCTCCTAATATCCGTGAGCAGGAGGTAACTATTTCTTTTACCGAAGCAGAGCGCAATGCTTTGAAAAGGGATGCGAATAGTATCTACGATGAATACGGAGAGGGAGGCGGAGGCAAAGTTGGCTATGTAGGTGAAAATTTCAATTCGATATAATCATGGTTGAACTGGGTGAAATATCATTCTATACGGGTACAAGCACAACGGGAACGGATAGGTGGGGACATCCCCTACCTTCCCGACCCAGTTGGAGCGTGTATTATCCCTGCAATATCAAAGCTCAAAAACGTGAGCTAACAGTTTACGAAGGTGGGCAGTATCGTAGGGCTAACTATGTAATCCTTGTAGATGAGAAACACTTGGGGACAGCCGATTATTCGGATTGCAAAAAGGTAAGGTTGAAGGATAGCGATTGCAAGTGCATAGGCACTCATCAGGTTATCGCTAACAGCTATCAGAGATTAACGAAACAAAGGCAGATCATAGTATGATTAAGTTTGGCATGAAAAGAGGGGCAATAGATGCAGCGAGGCGTGAGATTCGTGCTTACAGCAAGCGGGTTGAGAATGCTATACTGATGCGTCTGGAGTTCGTTTTAGAAGAGCTGAAAAATCATGCTAAAACCCATGCCGGGTATAATTTTCACACGGGCAACCTAAATAGCAGTATCGGAGGAGGCGTTTATAAAAACGGCCATCTTATACACACCAGAGGGTTCGATGTGGTACAGGGAGGCGATGACGGGGCTAAGGTAGGATTGGCTTATCTGAATGAGTTGGCACTGAAAGGTCGCAGCACGTATTCAGTAGTAGTGGTAGCGGGCATGGATTATGCTAGTTATGTTGAGAATTTACATGGGAAGAACGTGCTGGCAAAGACCGAGATGGTGGCGGGCGAAATGATTGAGTGGGCATTTAGGGTATTGAAATGAAGACGGCTAACACGATAAAGGCGGATGTTAGGACGTTACTTGAGGGTAGCGTTTTAAAGTCATTCATAACCCGCGAGGGCGGGGCTATTTACGTGGACACCCGCCCCACTGATTCAAAAAAACCCGATTGCGTTGTTTCGCTTATTTCAGGTGAAACGGGGCAAGCATCCACCAAGGGGCTGCTCATTGTCAAAGCGTTTTACTCGGATGAGCTGCTAAACGATACTTGGTACGAGAATATGAGCATGGGCCATACACTTCAAGAGTTGCTATTCAGGTTCAGCGAATCGCTGGTTACCGACCCGACCTATAACTTTCAACGGGTTGGGAGGCAGATTTACAGCGAGCAGCCAAATGAGCTAGTAGCTTCACATCAACGATATGCAGTTTTGAAAATTAATTTTAACATTAATAACACATTGATAACATGAAACCATTATTTTCAGTAAATATTAAAAAGATATGGTACTCGGTAACGGATGGTCAAGGACGACCCGTTGACTGGGTTCCTATCATTGAGAATGTGAAGGAGGGAACCTTTACGGTTACACAGGGCACTCCATCAGTAACGCCCCTAAAGAACGAGCTGGGGCAAACTAAGGCGAGTAAGATTGAGGCGAGTCAAAAGGAGATTACGCTTGAGATTATCGGCATTGACCCCGCGCTGATTCAGAAGTTTGCGGGTGGTACGGTAACCACAAGCGGAGGCATTGATGAGTATGCCGCTTCGCTGGCTCCCAATTCGCTACAAAGGTTGGGCATTTTAGCACTATCGGATAACGGCATTCTTTACGAGATACCTTACGTAGAATTTAGTGCAGCCCCCCAGATTGACAACACGGCTGACGGGCAGAGGTTCGTGGCGAGTGGTGCGTCTCTGTACCCACGGGATGGGGAGAGTGCTGACTTCTACATTTACAGGCTCAGTTCCGAAAATCAGGCGAAAGCCGAGATTGAGGATATTTCTTTTCCTGAGGTGAAGGGGTCGCCCACCATCAACGTAGCGTCGGCAAAGGTTACTGCTGTCGCAAGTGGTGCTACCCTTACGGCTATTACCCCACACATCAAGGTGAGCAAAGGGGCATACGTTTCAAGCCCGTTGAGCGGTGAAACTCAGGATTTCACTGCAACCGTCAACTATGTGGTTGAGGCAGCGAACGGGAGCAAGAGGACTTGGGCGGTTAAGATCACTCAGTAATGGGGGCGACACTCAGAGAATTGGCTAACTTGGCTTCGGGACGACCCGAGGGACGGATGTATGTACGGTTTATGGGGGTGAAAATCCCCATAGACCTGACATATCTGAAAGTTAAGGTAGTAATTCAATTAGCCGGATTCAGCGAAAAAATGAGTTTCCCCGAGGAGGAGGGAAAGCTATATATCAACTTCGCAAAGAATTTTCCCGTTTTAATTGATTACGTGGCCACAGGATTAGCCAACGGGCGGAGGCTGGCAAAATATCCTATTCGCAGGGCATTACGGCAAATGAATAACAAGCAACTTCACTATCTATTCGATATGGTTGAGCGATTAAAGGATGAAGAACGCTTTTTTTTTGCCTATCAACTCATAAAAAGAGGGAAGTATCTGATTATAAGCAAATCCGAGGAGAAACCATTTTCGGGAGAATAGCTAAGTATCAGAGTATCGTAAAAGGAGAGAGCGATAGCGAAGTGAGCGAAATGCCTTACGTAAAGATGTTGCTAAAGTTGGCCGATTTTCCCGATACGGAAAAAATAAAAGATAAGGATAAGAAAGAAAAATTTGAAAGCGCACAGGCCGAGTTTGAGGCAGCGCAAAAACTCTTTGGATAATGGGCGGACTGCATTTTGAAACCGATATAGATAAGAAGAAATTCGATGTCAAGGCTGCTGAATTAGAAAAGCAGATGCAGCAGTTCGGTAAGGTTGCCGAGCAGCAGGGTGGCGTTATCGAAAAGGGTATGCAATCAGCCGTAAGGGGTGTGGCAGGGTTGGCAGCAGCCTACATTTCACTGAACGCAGCCGTAAGAGCCGGGAAAGAGGTTGTGGGGCACTCCATGAAGCTGGAAACGGCCATGCGAAGCGCAAGCACCATCTCCAAAGAGGTAACCGAAAACTTGGATGAATACACAAAGGCCATTGAGGATTTAAGCCGTACCAGTTCACAATCGAGCGTATCACTGGCCACAGCATTCAAAACCATTATTTCGGCATCATACGAGGCCGATGATGCACTACACTTACTTTCGATTGCCGATAAAGCCGCAGCAGCAGGGTTCGTTGATATTGAGGTAGCAGCCGATGGGGTTACTACTGTATTAAATGCGTGGGGCAAAACCGTTGAGGAGAGCGAACGGGTAAGCGATATTTTCTTTAAAACCATTGAACGAGGTAAAACCACGTTTCCCGAACTGGCAGCGAATATAGCCACGGTAGCACCGTTAGCCGCCTCATCAGGTGTTAGCTTTGAGGAGGTATCAGCAGCCATTCAAACGCTAACAAGGCAAGGAACGCCAACGGCCATAGCCATGACCCAGATAAGGGCTGCACTGGTGGCCATGAATGAAAATCTTGGCGATGGGTGGAGCAAAACCATGACCTTTCAACAGGGTGTAGAGATGATGGCTCAAAAGGCTGGTGGCTCCATGAATGCCTTGAAGGCGATGGTAGGCAGGGTTGAGGGTGTGAATGCTATACTGGCCATGACGGGGAAGAACACCAAAAGCGCAAGCGAAGATTTGCAATCGCTGGCCGATGTAGCGGGATTAACAGGCGAAGCATTTGATAAGGTAGCACAGAGTACAGAATTTCAGATAAAATCACTCAAAAACACACTACTGGCGGAACTGGCTCCCATCGCTGAATCGGCCAAAAAATCCATCGGTTACTTGGCTAACATGGTGGATAAAGGGTTGAAAAGTGGCAACTTACAAGCAGTAGTATCAGGATTGACACGTATGGCCGTTGCACTTGGAGCAATCAAAGGGGCTTCGATGGCCGTTTCGGCAGTAAGGAAAATAGGCATGAGGCTGCATGAGGAGGAGCTGGATATGCAGCGCAAGGCATTGGCACAGGCACTAACAACACAGAATGCAATCGCACTGGGATTACAGCAGGAAAAGGCATTGCGGGATGAGGCTACACAGGCCATCAGAGATAAGCTGGCAGCGCAGTTGATGGAATTAAGAGCAGCCAAAGCCGCAGCCATTGCCGATGCAGCCACGATTAAGCAGAAAATAATCAACACCAACTTGGAGATTGCCCAGCATAGAAAGAGCTTATCGATGGCCGTGGCCGAGAAGAATTTAACACAGGCGAAGTTGGCACGGGAAAGGATGCTCACAGCGCAGAAACAACGGGATATTCTGATTGATAGCAAAAAGATAGCCACACAGAAAATTGCCAATCTACAAACGAGGTTGGATAATACGCTAACCACCGTAACCATTGCAAAGAAGAAAGCCGCAGCCGTGGCCAATAACTTTTTGATTTCCTCGTTCAATAAGTTAAAGGCAGCATTGGCAACTAATCCGTTTGGATTGGTAATAATGGGTATTTCGTTGCTAATTCCGTTAATTAAAAAATTATCAAGTGCAACAAAAGAGGCTTCAGCAGCTCAAAAACAGTTAAAGAAAGATTTTGAGGATTTTCAGGATTTAGAAGATGAATACAAAAAGATTGAAAAACGGCAAGCGATAATCGAGAAATTAACACTTGAGCAGTTAGAAGAACAGAAACGGGCTATTGAAGAAAAAATAAAAAAGGAGCAAGAGTATGGCGTTGCTATACTTGAAAACCAAGAAGCAATAAAAGAGGGGAAACACGTAATTGAATATGAAGCAAGCGCAAAGGCTCAAGCAGCCGTTTTAGCACCAAAGGCCATGCCGTTGCTTGGCGGGATGTTTGTTAAATCAGCCATTAAACAGATTGGCAAAGAGATAACCGAGCAAGAAAAAGAATATTTAAAAGAGCTTGAAAAAGAGGAGGAAAAACGGCAGGAACGGCTATCTGAACTATTGGAGTTTGAAAAGAGTATCGAGGCCGAAATACTGAATCGGGGCGATGTATCAGTTGAGGCTTCTAAGCGTACTATTGAGGCAATTGATAAGGATATTGATGCACTCAAAGAGCAACAGCGCACCGTTGCCGAAACCAACGCTCAATACTTGGAGTTTCAGAAAGAGATAAACAAGCTGGAGGCCGAGAGAGAGCGAATAACGGGAGTAGAGCCAAAGGCAACGAAAACCTTTGAGGAGCAGCTAAGGGATATTAAACAGGCTTATGAAGATTACGAAAACCAAAGATACATATTACAGGCCGAGGGCGATGATAAGGGATTAGAGCACCTTGAATTTACCTTTGAGCAGCAAAAGGCCATTGCTGCTGATTACATTTCCTATTTACAAAGGCTATGGGAAGATTCCAATATCTCGGAAGAGCAACGAAAGGCCATAGCAGCCGAATTAAGGCCATATTACGAAGAAAAGGCCAAAAAGGTACTGGACAGCCAAAAGGCCGAAATGGAGGCTTTGCAACGCATTGTAGAGGAGAATCAAAAGGCATTCGACCAACGGGCGAAGCAGCATCAGAAATACCAAGATGATAGGTTAAAACTTATCAAAGAGAAAAAGAAACTTGAGGCCAAGCTACTAACCGCCAATGATGATGAAGCCGAGAAACTAAAAATACAAATACTCAACATAGCATCTGCCATTGAAGTGCTGGATACAAAGATAAAGTTTGGCACGGAGGAGGGTATTGCGCTCTATAACAAAATGTATCGGGATGTTAGCAATGCCAACAGGCGAATGATTAAAGAGCAGATCGAGGCCATAGAAGCGTATCTACAAACCATTGATAAAACTCATGACGATTGGGATGCACTCAACCAGCTGTTGGTAGCAGCCAAAAAGCGGTTAAAGGAACTACCCTATGATGAGTTGAAGACGCTTGCGGGTGCGTTCAAAGAACTGGGCGATGCCTTGAGTAGCGTAAATCCTAAGCTTGGGGTAATGGTTTCACTTTTGGGCGATTCGTTGGATATGGCAGCCGATATTTACAAGGCCATAAAGAACGATGAAAACGCATTTGAAACGGCCGTTAATGGTATGGTTCAGTTGGGCACAATGGTAATACGGCAGATAGAAAGGAATAAGAAAGCTCAGGAAGATTGGAACGCTGCTATACTACAAACAGTTCACAATATGCGAATGCTTCAGCTTGAGGCATTGGATTACGCTCAATCAAACATTTTCGGGGTTGAGAATCCGTATGCACGGGCAATGGCTGGTGCAACTCAATACGCTGAAACGATTGGTATGCTTCGTGATTCGCTCAAAGATTTGGAGCAGGGGCAAATCCAAACGGGTATGAGAAAGGTATTCTCGGGTGAAAATGTTGCCTCGGGAGCCGTGTATGGAGCAGGGGCAGGTGCTGCCATTGGAACAATGATTGCGCCGGGGATAGGTACTCTTATCGGCGGAGCCATAGGATTATTCGTAGGGGCTGGGATAGGCGCACTGGCAAGGGAAACGGTTCCGGTAATGGAGAATCTTGTGGATAAGTTTGGTTTTATTTTCGATTTTGAAAACTTTGCAATTAATCCCGAGATACTGGCTTCGTACGATTTACTGGATGAGGCCACAAAGAAACTGGTGGATAACTTCGAAGAGTTGATTGCTAAGGCAAAAGATGCACGGGATGAGATTACTCAAAATTTCAAAGATTTAGCGGGCGATGTAGGGGCGCAGCTAAGCAAGGCACTCCAAGAAGCGTTTATCAATGATGATGTTCAGGGGGCAATGGATGATTTCGAGCGGTACTTCAATAACATGATGGAGAATATCCTTGCTCAAAAGGTATTCGCTTCGGTATTTGGTGATTTATTCGATATGCTTGAGCAGGATATGCTGGCCTCGTTTGGCATCGGCCCGAACGGAGAAATTTTGGATGGAGCAGATTACGATATCACAGATGATTTAATGAGGCTATTTGAAATGATACCCGAGAGGCTGGACGCTTACATGGCAGGCATGGATGCGATAAAGCAAATGTTCGGTGGGTTGTTCGAAAGAGATAAGGAGGATGAAGCTGGTGCCTTTGAAGCGGATAGGGGTATAACGAGCCAAATAACGGCGGATCAGGCAAGCGTTCTGGTGGGTAACACGGCAAGGATAATGATTTCCAACGAGCAGATTTCGGCCAAACTTGCGGAAACCAATCAGCAAACGGGCAGGATACTGAACTTGGCCATCGAGAGAAATACCATCTTAGGAGCGATAAAACTGGATACAGCACGGTTGGCCAACATTGAGCGATATACGAAACGAACGGCCGATATTTTGGATGGCGGAACTAATAAATTTTAGGCATGGATATTCTGATTGATAATATCAACCTTTTGAGCAAGTGGGGTATAAATGTGATGAATTACACCACACTATTCGATATCGCTGAGGAGAAAACAGAATTTTTTGAATGGCAGGATAAATCGGGAGTTCAAAAAGGCGACACAAATAGTAGGTATGCACCGATTGAGATAAAGTTGGAATGCTACATCGTTAAATCTACTGAATTACTTGCTTACAAAGAGTTAGTTTCATTTACCGATTATCTTTTCTATAAAAACGTTGGCTATGGTAATGGAGTGAGCGTTCTTTCCATTGTGTACAGTACGGATAGGCTTTGCTTTCTGGTGGATAGGATGAAGCACGTTAGTACCAGCACCAATATTCAAGCGGGACGGGCAATCCTTATCTTTGAGCTGGAGCTGAGAATTGTTAATCCACGGGCAAAAACGTTCACAGTGAGCAATAGTGATGAGGCTACTATCAACTACGGGAACAGGGAGCGTTCGATGATATATTGGGGCGATGGAGCGAGTGAACTATTGGAGAGGGCCGGTACTTATTCGCACACTTACAAGGCTAAAGGAGATTATTGCGTTATCATTGATATTGATAAGCAGGATTATTTGGGTACTCTGCCCGATGCACCGATTTCTATTAGCCCAGATACTGTGAATAAGAATCGTAAAGGCGGTGAGGAGGAGTTGCTGGTAACGTGTGCCGATGATTGGCAGATAGATGATATTCCCACTTGGGCGCACTTTGAGAACTTGGCAGGGCTAACCATAACGGGTGGCATTGGTAACGAAATAATTAAGGTTTTCGTAAAAGAGAATAACTCCCATGATGATAGGAGCGCAGAGGTAAAGTTCAGAACGGTAAGCAGGGAGGCAGTATTAACGATTAATCAGAGTGGATACATAAAGCGAACAACGGGTGTTGAGGATAGAACAACGGGTGTAGAAGTAAGGATTGTAAACTAAAACATTTTGAGATATGGCAAAGAGAATAACAGATTTAACGGAATTGGGCGATGGCAACGACTTGGCCAACTATTTTGCAGAGATAGACCGTTCCGATTTGGGCGAAACAATGAAAATAGCTCTTAAAACGTTGCTAAGGGGGTTAATTGATAATGCTGGCAATGTAGTGGCCAAGGGTAACAATGGAACCGTTTTGGTTGATGAAATTAAGCGGTTAACTCCATCTGTAACGGATAAAGTTGCATTGCCAACGATTGAGGGTTGTGAAAAAATATACTTTGATGCAGCCGATTTAGGACTTAATCCTGCAACTTGCACGGTTAAGAATATTGCGCAAAAATTAGCACCTAAGCAGGCATTTATGAAAGCCGTAAGCACAAGCCAAATGGAAGGATTGGATTTACCAACACAAAAAGGTATGTTAATTATTGCATGGAGAGTGTGTGATTATGGTACTTTTTGGGATATTAGATTTATAGAACAGCAACGAGATACAACATCAAACTCTTTAAAAGGTTTTGCTTGTGAGTATTATGGCCATATAGAGGGTGATAATGTTTACTGGCAAAGGGATGGCATTGTTATTTCCGGTGAGTTCAAAAGAGTTTCAGGGGAGTGGCAATGCAAATATCAAGGCAGGCCGTATTCGGTTGAAAAGGTTGTTAATGTTTTGAAAATAACACACAATCTGGGCACATCGGCATACCTTTGTAGTATTTTCCTTAAAGATGGTGCTGCTGTTTTGCCTTGCACGTATGGAGTGTTCGATGATTATTTTACCATCATAATAGAAGATGGGTTTAATGATATCGAGAATATTTTTGTGAGGTTCAAAATTGAATTAATTGGCTCACTAATAACACCGTAAACCATGTATTTGCCAATTTACAGAAACGCACAACGGATTATCTTTGTTCAGCCTGACGGCTCTTCGGAGCTGGTTCAGGAGTACATGAATAAGGATTACGTTTCTTTAAACTTCAAGTTAACGAAATACGTTGCGTTGGAGATTGGCGATTACATACTACTGGAAGATTTTTTACCGCACAAAAAGGGCAAGTACACTTTGAAAATTGTTCCCGATATACCGATTAACCGAGCCAAAGAGTACCACTATGAGTGTATTTTCAATAGTGAGATGTACTATATGGGTGATGTTCAGTTCAGGCCGTTAAACAGCCAAAATTTCGAGTTTGAGCTCACGGGTAGGCCAGAGGATTTCATTCAGGATGTTTGCAACTCACTCAATAGAGAGTTGGGAGCAGATAAATGGCTGGTTGGTAACATAGAGCCTTTGATTGATGGCTACTACAAAACCATCATGTTCGATAACGTGATGTGTAACGAGGCACTACGGATTATTTCGGAAGAGTACAATGTGGACTTCTACTTTCAGTACGTTAGAACATCAGATGAAGAAAATAATCTTATTCATTTAGAAGCACCAGTTGAGAAATTGCCATCGGGGGTACGATTTGAAACAGGCCGTTATGGTGGATTGAGAAACTTGGCACAGATGAAAGCCGATCCGGAACTATCGCTAAAAACAGAGATTTGGGGGTATGGGAGTAAAGATAACCTTGCACCCGATTATGAAAGCCCCGTGGTTCCGAAAAGGTTAGCATTCGTGGGCGATAACGGGGAGAGCAAATTAACCGAAAACAAGCATCTATACGGAGTTCGGCAGCTAACCATTGTGAAGGATGATATAAAGCCCAACAGGGTGGGTGAAATAACCGATGTTTTAGCAATTAACAAGGTGGCTGATGCTTCGCTAACATTTGATATTAAGGATTACTACATTCCGAATATTCAGCCGTTAATCAACGTTTTATCAGGGAAGCTAACGGGAAGGCAGTTTGAATACCAGTTTGATTATGCCGAAAAATCCTTTTTGATTAAGCCGATAACCGACCACATCACGGGATTTATTTACCCAAGCGAGGAATACGGAGGCTTTGAGGTTGGCGATAAGTACAACCTAATCAATATTAGCTTACCGCAATCTTACGTGGATGAGGCAGCCGAGCTATTAAAAAATGCCGTTCAGTTAGAGTTGGATAAGCGCAAAAATCCCGAAATGAACTATGAACTCGAAATTGATGAATTTGAAATACAGCGCAAAAATATTAGTTTGCACGCAGGATTGTTAATTGATGTACGCAATCCCGAGCTTGGTATTTATAGAGAGATACGAATAAGGCACTTGAGGCAAAACGTGATTAATCCTTCCGTTTACGATTTAACGGTGAGCGACCACGGGGTTATCGGTGGTTACCTATCCACGAGGTACATAGTGAAATTTATGGTGGTGGATGCCAACTCAAATCCATTGGAAAATGTTGTAATCCGTATTAACTTTGTGGATGTTATCACCGATGGGCTTGGGCGAGGTGAAATTGAGTTGACGAGTGGTGTTTATGATTACTTTGCTCGTTTAGAGGATTATCAAGATGTAAGCGGTGAGGTGATAATTTCAGGCGATGGTGTTGAGGTGCTGATTGTTATGGACAACTACGCTTATGCTGTGGATTACTACGGAGAAAATGCAACGGATTTACTAAAGAAATACGCTTATGGCACAGAATATTAAAGAACTGAACGAAGTTGAAGATTTGGGGCTTGTGATTTGGGAAGCCTTTGAGATGGATGCCGAAAACACGGATAAAACGAGGGTAAAAAAGGTATCACCGCTAAAGGATTCGGCAGATGTATCGGATAGGTCGCAAATCTTAATCTTTGCTCACGAAAAGGTAGCGGGTAAATGGGTAATGCGGAAATTGGACAGCACGGCACTAAGCAATGTTTATTCTGCCAACGCAGTATCTTATCTGCTCGTGAATAACGATGGTAGTGTAATCGTTTCCGATGGGGATAGCGTGAGGGAGTTAATTGCAAAACTTTCCGAAGATGAAAATCCAAAACTTGGGGGTAATTTAGATACAAATAAAAATCGGGTACTTTTGAGCAAGGGGAGTAATATAGCATCGGCAAATATTATTACCCTTGAAGGAGACGATAACGGCAATCTTTACCCCGTTACGGGGACAACAAAATTGCGATTTATTAATGGTTCAACCTGGAGTGATGGTAGTGTAGTATCATTGGTATTCACGGACGGATTAGAGGTTGAGCATAATGCCTCACCAGCAGCCGATCCGAATCATCCAGTAATATTAGCCTGTGGGAAAAATTACATGTTTCAGGCTGGCGATGTATTAACATTAACGCTAATAGGCAAAAAGTGGATAGAAGGCACTACAACTGGAGGTGTTAATGTATTTACGGGATTATACGATACTCCCTCAACCTATACGGCCAATAAGGTTGTTTCAGTAAAGAGCGATGCTGAGGGTTTGGAGTTCAAATATGGAGTGAAAAAAGGCACAGAAAACAACGATGATTTAACAACGCAAGGGTTTGTTGAGGATTTGATTGCCGATGAAATGGATAAGTTGGATTGCCCCTATGATTTGGCCTTCGCACTCGGGGACGAGGATTCTGATTTGGACGTGGGCGATAAGGTGGAGATATACGTAACCCGTGGGTTTGAAGCTGAAAAGATTACTGTTGTGTTGAACGATGCGCCCGTGGGAACGGCGTTAAAGGTGAAGATTTCTGTTAAGCGGAGCGGCGCGTGGAGCGATGTGGGCGTGGTAACGGTGGCTGACGGGGCTACGCAAGGGGTGCTGACTTCGTTTGATACTGATATTTTCAGCGATAACGATTTGATAAGGGGAGAGGTAACACAGGTAGGCAGCACGAATACGGGGGCAGGCGCAAAGGTTTACGTCCGTGGGGTGCTGGGCGGGGCGGGCGTGGATTCGTTCATTGCGGAAGAGATTTCAGGAACAAAAACGCTAACGGCAAGGGATAGCGGCAAGTACTTCTACACCACCGCAGCCGCAGATTTTGAGATTACGCTGGAGGAGGGTATCACCGAGCCGATTACTATTTACCAAAAGGGCAACGGCCGGGCAGAGATTGTGGGGGATAGCGGGGTAACCCTAGTGGGGGCTAACTGGACGGCAGAGCAAGGTATGGCTATCTCTATTGTACCAGAAGATAGTGATATTTATCATGTAATAGGAGGCAGCGATGAATAGGCATCAAAATATGATATTACACGGTATATTGAGCCAACATAAAGTGGATAAAACGTTCGTAACCACGTGGAGCATCCCCAGTGATGATTTCACGCTCGCTTGGCCTACGGCATCATTAGCGGAGTATTCCTTTGATTACGATATTGACTGGGGCGATGGTTCCCCCGTTGAGAACATCAAGGCACCCACGGGCGTATCGCACACATTTTCTAACGCAGGAATTTATAAAGTGAAGGTAAAGGGGGTCATGCCGAGGTGGACGATTAACAATGGGGCGATGAAAGACTATCTTATAGGCGTGGATAATTGGGGAGATGTGGGGTTTGCCTATTTTGCGAATATGTTTCAAGGTTGCTCTAATCTGGAGTATATCAAAGGGAAAGTGGTATTGAGCGGTAATGCGGGCGGTATGCTCAGGAATTGCACTGTATTCAACCATCCCATAGGGCATTGGGATGTTGGTGCTGTAACGAATATGAATAGGATGTTTTATGATTCACCATTCAATCAGAATATCGGCAATTGGAATGTTGGTAATGTAGAGGATATGAGTTACATGTTTCGTAATTCACCATTCAACCAGGATATCGGCAATTGGAATGTTGGTGCTGTAACGAATATGAATTGGATGTTTTGTGCTTCACCATTCAACCAGGATATCGGCAATTGGAATGTTGGTAATGTAGAGGATATGAGTAATATGTTTCGTGCTTCACCATTCAACCAGGATATCGGCAATTGGAATGTTGGTAATGTAACGGATATGAGTTATATGTTTTTTAATGCCAGCGCATTTAACCAAGACCTATCAGGCTGGTGTGTTTCAAAAATACCCACCAGACCGACCAATTTCGACTCGGGCGCAACCGCTTGGGTATTACCTAATTCTCGTCCAATCTGGGGAACTTGTCCTTAAAATATAATAGATATGAGAACAATACTTTTCAATACAAGAGAGAACAAGCCTATTTCAAAAATCTTTGAGAATGGCTATAATATGCCCATCCCCGAGGATTACGTGATTGAAATAGAGGTTGTGGATACTCCACGCCCTGAGATTTCGGAAACGCAAATGGCAGTGCCACATTATGAATTTCAAGACAATAAATGGGTAAGGGCGTGGGATGTGGTGGATAATCCCACATGGCTACACGACTACTCTATGAGAATTGAAGTACCTTTGAGCATGTACTTCGAGCCGCAGTACTCGATATTTTTAGGGTACTTGGTGAACATTCAGAAATTGCCCGTGGAGCGGGTGAGTGAGGATGTGCATATCTACTGTAACATGATTGAAGAGCAGTTTCAGGGGTTGATTGATGGCGATGATAGGATTAACGTAACGCATAGGGATGATTAAGATAGCCACCATATTAGCGGCCTTGCTTTTGGCTGCGTACCTCGTTCTGATAGGTGTTCAGAAAAGCATCAGCGATTCGTGGTACAAGTTTCCTACTTTGCGCTGGTTGTTTTTTCTCACATTAACTGGCTGTGGCTTTCTGATTGCTGCCGGGGTTAATCCGGTTACTCACACCGTATTGCTACATTTGGCTTGCTTGGGTGCGCTTATCGTTGCTGTTGCTCCGAATTTCAAGGCCGGAAAGATTCATAAGATAGTTCACTATTTGGGTGCAGGAATGATAGTTATTTTTGGCTATTTGGGTTTGTGGATTGAATTCGGGGCTTGGGAGTATAGTTCGCTCTTTTTGTTGATTTCGTGCTTGGCTTACGTGCTGATAGAGCAGAATAAGATATTTTGGTTCGAGGTGTTTGCGTTCGGTGGATTGTTGTTTTACCTAAATCTTTTTTGAAAATGTATATCATTAACTCAAAGCGATTCGATAAGTGGCGCAATGCGTTCATCACCACTTGGGATATACCAGATGATGATTTTGAGTTCCAATTCCCAATCGTTGGGGTTGGTAATAATTACTGGATTGACTGGGGGGACGGGACCGAGCCTATTCATTACACTACGGAATTGCCGAAGCACACCTACGCTTTGGCGGGGGAGTATGACATTTCTATTAAGGGTGTAGTGAAAAACATTTCATCGTATAGCACTGCAAATTTCCCCGTTACGCAGATAGGTTTAGGGAAAAGGGTTGTGAACTGGGGGGGTTTGGGCTTAACTAACGTTAATCATATCTGCTATAATTGGGGCATAGAGAGTATTCCCGATATGCCATTTCCAAAAACAACAGTCAGCAATCCCACTTTTGGAAGTACATTCTATGGAAATAATTTAACGACCATCCCTGCATCCTTTTTTGACAATTATACTGATATAAAGACACTTAGTTACACATTTCAAAACAACAAGATAGCGAGTATTCCTGCTAATTTATTTTCTAAGCTAACAAGTTTAGTGCAACTTGCTGGTGTTTTCTACTCCAACAGCCTCACATCCATCCCTAGCGGTCTATTCGATAGCTGCACGGAGGTAACGAGCTTTCAACAATGTTTCTACTCCAACAGCCTCACATCCATTCCTAGCGGTCTATTCGATAGCTGCACGAAGGTAACGAGCTTTACTGGCTGTTTCCAACAAAACCAACTCACGTCCATTCCTAGCGGTCTATTCGATAGCTGCACGAAGGTAACGAGCTTTACTGGCTGTTTCCAACAAAACCAACTCACGTCCAT
>Ga0209200_1000493_pt1 | contig 44397 bp, 30 predicted proteins | sample AD_UKC033_MetaG_FD_184406 | JGI IMG/M metagenome (GOLD analysis project Ga0209200, IMG submission 184406) | Active sludge microbial communities of municipal wastewater-treating anaerobic digesters from USA - AD_UKC033_MetaG (SPAdes) (version 2) | ecosystem: Engineered > Bioreactor > Anaerobic >... | reverse complement strand
TTGGGACCTGCCGGGACCTGGTCCCCGCCGATGTTGCCAATCTTCTCGATCCTGAGGCTCTCCCTGACACTGTCGATGATCTCGGTGCTGTCGATCGATCCCTCCTCAAAAGAGTCGATCAGAAGTTCCTTTGCCCGTTCAACGATCTTCCTCCGCTTGCTGACCCGGATATCCTCTACGGTGACCACATTGACGCGGGCGACACAGGGGCCGACCCGGTCGATGGTCTCAAGGGATGCCGCCAGGATTGCCGTTTCAGCCCTGTCAAGGGATGACGCGATATATATCTCGCCTTTTGTTTCGCCTTTTTTACTGGAGATCTGGACATCGATCCTTCCGACACGGCCGGTCCTCTGGAGATCGCGAAGGTCGAGGTCCTCACCGAGCAACCCTTCAGTCTGGCCAAATATGGCACCGACTACATCGGGTTTCTCGACCACCCCCTCTGCTTCGAGGTGAAGGTGAATAAGGTACTTGGTAGTATCTGATGAATACACGTAAGCGCACCCCCATGCATCATGCAATCGGTGTAATGCCTGATCATAGGTAAACCATAGTTGCTCCCAAGAAGGGATAAACTATATGTTTCTTATTAATATTTGATGATTTATTTATTTATTAGTATACAATATGTCAGGAGAGCGCCAGCACCGATCTGAGCTGATCCGGGGTCATCCCTTCAATGAGTATCTTTTTTACCGGCGCGGTGCTTCCAGAAATGATGCGTACCCGGGAATGCTCGATACCGATCGCCCCGGCGATTACGGTGATTACTTCTCGGTTTGCCCGCCCTTCCACTGCGGGTGCCCTGACCCTGCATCCCACCGCGTTTCTCCATTCATTGAACCCGGAGGGAAAACAGGAGGTCTTCGAACCGGCGGCAACCTCGATCGTGATGATGGTGCCTCTGTCAGAACAGGAGAGAGCAGGGGTGATATCGGTCATGAGCCACCAGGAGAATGATTGTCGCCCGGCATTAACAACACCGGATCACCAGTGGCATGCTGCCGTTCTTCACCATGTTTTTCCCATTGCCGGGCGGTGCCTGTCGCGCAACCGGGTTGTCCCGAAGCTCATCTCCAGGTCGTCGCCAGTTGATCACCCGGGGACCTAAGGAAGCGCTTTGTCGGCACGATCATTAGGTAGGGCCTCCCCCAATATAACCCCTTCCCGGGTACCACCGCGGGGAGGAGGGGTAAAAATCACCGTGATCATAGGCAATGTTCCCGGACTGGATCACAATATCAGGGAATACCGCGGGTAACCCTTCAAAGGGGGTCCACCCCGCACGGCTGTGCAGGGTCTCTGCGGTGACCCGGGTGCTCTCCGAACCATAGAGGGCAAAATCTGCCCGGTCGCCCGGGCTATATCCGGCTTTCGGGATACCGAGAATTTCTGAAGGACGCCAGGAGGTCTTTGCAATGAGGGTGGGCAGGTCGATATCCCCTTTCACCAACGAGGCAACAAGGAGGGGGAGCATGGTCTCGACCCCTGGTATTCCTGAAGGAGCATCGGGAAAAGGAACCAACTTCTCCTGCATGGTGTGAGGGGCATGGTCTGATGCAATCACATCGATCCGCTCCCACACGGACCAGAGCCTTCGCCTTTCAGTCTCGGTCCGGAGGGGCGGGTTCACCTTGCAGGAGGTATCGGTCTCCCCAGCCTGTTCATAGGAGAGGTACAGGTGATGGGGGGTGACCTCCACCGATGCACTGCCTGCGGCAGCTACTGCCGATGCAGTACTCAAGTGGCAGAAGTGGATGCGGCAGTGGTGCTGCCACCCTGCAATCAGGCTGACAGCCCGGGTCTCACCTGCCGGACCACGAAGACGGTTGTGGGTGGCAAGGTCTGAGGGACTCCCGGGCATGGTCTCCTCTGCATGGATGGTCGCGAGCCCGCCGAGCCTGCCGATGGTCTCAAGCGATGTTCTGAGCGCCTGGGCATCGAGCGATTCACCATAACTTGAAGGAGCAGCAAAGATCTCCCCGAATGCCATTGCCCCTGCCCGCCAGAGTGCCGCGAGATCGGTCCCGGGCAGGACCCCGCAGTTGATCGCATAACTGCAGACGGAGTCCCGCGCTGCTTCCGAGATACGCTCCCGGAACGTCTCCTCTGTTATGAGAGGTGGAATGGTGTTTGGCTGATCGACCACTATGGTGACACCGCCGGCGATTGCACTCATACTCCCGCTCTTCCAGTCCTCCTTTCCGCTCTGCACCCTCCCTCTCATGTGGACATGCATATCGATGGCGCCGGGAAGGACGGTCAGGCCTCTGCACGATATCAGCTGGTCCGATGGGCAGGGTGAGCCCGTGTGGACAACGATGCCATCGCTGATCGAGAGGTCCGCCACCCTCCCTCCGGGCAGGGTTACCTCTTTGAGTACCAGGTCACACCGGGGAGGGATCATAGAGAGGTGTGTGTGCGGGGAGAGGAAAATAGTTGTTTATGGACCAGCAGCCGGGGAACGCTCTGTGGTTTTTTCGAACCGGCTCATCAGAACGATGATGGCAGGCATGACGATGATGGCTCCGATGAGTGAGAATCCGACGGTAATGACCGTGACGAGGCCGAAATTGCTGATCATGTTGAAGGATGAGGCGATCAGTGCCGCAAAGCCAAAGACAGTAGTCATCCCGGATACAGTGATGGCAGTCCCGATCTGCCCTGTTGCCTGCTGCACCGAATCGATGACCGGCAGGCCGTTTGCCCTCTCCTCGTAGTACCGCTCCATGATCAGGATGGTGTATTCCGAAGCAACGCCGATGGTCAGGGACCCGAGCGTGGCGGTCATCGGCGTGTAATCGATGCCGAGCACGTACATCACAAGCCCGTTCCACCCGACAATCATCATGATGGGGATGACCGGTGTGAGGGCCTTGACAGCATTCCGGTAAATAAGGAACAGGAGACCGAAGATCATCACGAAGGCAAGGAAGGTCATCCGGGTCTTCCCGACATTGATCTCCTTGATCAGGTTCGTGAACATCTCTCCCATCCCGGTGATCCTGACCGACACTCCCGGAGGCGGCTCGTTCCATTCAATCTCCTGGGCAAAATTATCGATCATCGCCATCGCGACCTCGTTCTCCATGTCCACTGTCGAGAAGAGGATCACGGCATCGGTCGTCCCGCTGATATACTGTTCTTTCTGAGTCCCGGGGATCCTTGACAGGATCTCGTCGACCTCCGAGTTTGAGGTTGGAAGGATCCCGTTATTGTAGGCCACAATAAGGCTTGCAATGCTCTCTGATCCGGTAATCTTGCTGTTATGATGTTCCTCATACTGCTGGAACTCGTACATCCACCGTATCGTTCCGATATCGAGCACGTTGTCTCCCCTAACGTAGAGGGGAAGCGAGGCGGTCGACCCCATCGTCCTGCTGACTTTCTTGAGGTTGATCAATGCCGGCATGTCCTGCGGAACAAACGTCTCCTCGTTGGTGTTGATTGCGATCTCGGCATCCATCAGGAATCCGACAACGCCTATGAGGGCACAGACAAGAAGGATTGGCACCGCCTGCCGTGCGATCTTCCGGGCCAGGGCGCCGACCGCCGCATTATACCGCTCCATCAGGTGGCTGTTTCCTTCGCTTCCATGTGCATTGTTGATGCCGTGTTTGGGGCGGTACTTCAGGACAAGCCCGAAAGAGGGGATGGCAAGCAGCGCGACGAGGTAACAGCAGGCGACTCCGATGACACAGATGACTCCGAAACCCGCGATCATGGGGACCGGGGAGATCCAGAGTGCGAGGAATCCCATTGAGGTCGAGAGCATTGCGAAGAGGATCGAGGGTCCTGATCGGGTGATCGTGGTCCGTGCTGCCTCCTCCAGGGAGGACTTTCTCGCCTCTTCATCAAATCTCGTCTGAATATTGATCGCATAGTCGATCCCGACCCCGATCAGGACAGGAAACGCGGCAATCGCGACCATGGTGATCGAATACGGGGAGTATCCGATCACCCCAAACGTGAGGATGAGCCCGGATGCAACGATCCCTACCGGAAGAAACCGGTACCTGATATGGGAGAAGAACAATCCCACGGCGACGACCATCAGGACCATGGCGATAAGGATCAGGGTCCCCATCGAGGTGCCCATCTCCTCTCCCATCTGCTGCTGGAATGCCGGATCTCCCGTCACAACGATATGAACCCCGGGTGGTGGATTGGAGAGCGTGACGATAGCATCCAGGTTGTCAAGAACTGAATTTTTCGTCTCCTGCGAAAGACCGGGCTCAAGGGTCATCACCCCGATAGTGAGCAGGTGCGAGGGGATGTATCGTGATGAGATATCAGAAGGGATGCGGGAAATGACGCCATCCAGCTCGGCAGAGGATCGGGGGATGACCCCCCCGTTCATCTGCTTTACAATGGAGGCAATACTGGATGTCCCGGTGATATACCGCTGCTGTGAGATCTCCTCTTCGAGCCTCTCGAGATACCGGAGTGTCTCGAGGTTGAGCACGTCATCGCTCTCCACGAGCAGCATGATGCTCTCTGACTGGAAGGTGTCCGAATACTCGGAAAGGAGCATCGAGCGGGGGGTATCGGGATCAAGGTAGGTCTCCGATCCGGTCTCCATCACGATGAAACTGGTCCCGACAAGGGACACGGCAAGAAGGAGTGCGATGAAAAGCAGGACCATCTTCGGCTTTTTCACGACCCTGTCTGCGATGATTTCAAAAGGAGATCGCATCGGTTAAAACACCGTCAGTACTAAAAGGTCGGCAGTATTGGTATTAAAGGAATTGTTGTGAAGAAGACAACAAAATGTCAAAAAAAAAAAAGAATCCCAAAAAAACGCTTATGAAAAAGATACTGCGAGATGGAACCTGGCATTTGTTACATTCCCGGTAGAATCCTTTCCCCGCTGCAGGTGTATGACCCTCTGAACAATTGTCCCGGCAGGAATCCGGTGGTGACATGTCCCGGAAAACCGGAAGAATTGCATCCACCATCCCTGCTTGGACGAAACGATCCCGGGATCTGGTGAAGACATGATGATCAGCCATACTCCAGGAAAAGGAAAGATGCAGGATTTCGTCGCAGTGAAGGGAAGACTCCCGATTTATCACACTGAAACGGGGAGACCTCAGGATGTTCGGTGCAGAAGAACCTCGCTGATCGCCCTCTCGAGGATATGCTCTGCAGCTATACAATCTGCCTCTGAGAGGATCAAAGGGGCATGCTCCACCACTGCCTGGGCTTTTCCCAGGAACAGTCGCTCAACTCCCGCCATATCAGGAGATCCCTCCTTGGTATGATGCAAGATTGATGAATATCATGGTCTCTCTCCCTCTTCTGCTGCACGTAAATCCCGTTACCAGCCAGGGATACGCCCTCGGGTATAGCAGTTCGGCATCCTCTCCGCCGATAAACAACGCATTCTCGGCGGATGTTGTCTGGTGGACCAAGAGAATCTTTGGATCTTCTCTCTTTTTTGAAACCAGTCTCTCAGCACCCATTGTAAACGAGGTAAATCCCAGGTCCCGGATGATCTGTGGAGTGATGCTGTGGAATCCGTCATTGCATTCTGCAAAATCTATCGACAGGAGGAAGAGGAGCCGTTTGGAATAATCAGCCCTCACTCCCCGGTATACCAGAGTGCCGGCAGAGATGGGTGATCTGCAGATGGTATTGTCAAGATGATGAACAAGTGCCTCAAAATTCGGCGACTCCTCAAGTCCGCTCAATTCCCTGGGATGCCGGAGATAATACTGCACCTCGCTGCTATATTCGAGGTAGAATGCAACCGCTTCCTTTTCCTGAGGGGTGAGGTCATCCCGGTCCTCCCATGGGATCCTCTGAAGTTCGTTTTCTGTCACAGGAGAAGATAGTACGAAAGGAGATGAGAAAAGCGTTTCATTTCAATCCGGGAATGAGGTGATGGAGGGGAGCTGGTGCAACAGCATCCGGTACAAAAGAAATCTGGTACAACAGGTATCTGGTGAAACAAGGTACACCAGACCAGTCATCATCATTCCTGTTCTCAGGAGAAAATAATGACAAGCAATGAGAAGCCTGAAGGGGTGGGCGAGCAAATCGCAAAAACGAGATCGTTCCACTCCTTTTCTTTCAAATAGGGGTATCTGAAGCGAAAAGAGAGGTTTGCTTCAGAATCCGGGTATCAGCTGCGCAACTTCGGTGAATTAAACCAGAGTCCGTATACCTGATGGGTATCATCTCCTTTCCGGAATATCACTCTGATGTCCACCCCCTCTTCCTGTTCGAAATCAGCCTTGTAATTCACGACCAGGAATTCTCCGCTTCCTGTCACAAAGGGATCACCCCTTGATATATAGGAGCCGATCTTAGAGACGACCAATGCCCGATTCTGTTCGAACACCTTCTCATCCAGACCCTGTTTCATCTCACTGCTGAAATCCCGTGAATACTGCTGATAGTTGTCCTGGTTAAATCCGTCCAACAGGTTATCGGTGATTGGATTGGCGAATGCAATGACCTGTGCCTGTTCTTCCTGGGATAATGGCATCTCCCTGCTGATACAGCCACAGGAACCGATCATGATGACTGCAGCAAGGAACAGAAACAGCGGATGTTTCAACCGGTCCATCAGGGTATGTGTGTTAAGACCTGATCCGATAAGAATACAAACCATCGATACGCAACCGGATAACGAGGGGGAAGGGAGAGAGAACGGAGCGTGGAATGCGTCCCGATGAAGAGCCGCTATAATTCCATTCCTTTCATTCACCTTTGTTTGATAAGGATTAGGTGTCATTTCAACCGTATGTCCGGATATCATCCTTGTGCCTGTTTCTGTATAGTCTGCATTTGCTTGAGAACAAAGGTTTTTTGCTCTTATAAGGTTCCAGGCGGGATTCCTGTGATTAAGGAAGAGAATGATATTCTATCCCAAAAATCTTCAACTGTGGAGGGCATCTGACCCGGAATATCTGCAATACCTTTATAGGCTTTTCTATCGTGTTATCGCATCAGTGATTGATCTCCATGCATTACCGGTTTCTGAACTTCTTGCCCACTTCAATACTTCAGAAGGAGGGCTTGATGAAGATGAAGCCGTACGCAGGCTTCGTGCATACGGACCAAACGAGATTGAGAGCCAGATAAAGAAAAATTACGTGAAAGAATACCTTGCGAAATATGCTCAATTTTTTGCTATCCTCCTGGAAGCAGCGGCAGTTCTTTCCTTCATTGCCGATTGGTTTTCGCCGGGTGAAGGGTACGATATCCTTGGATATGCAATCTTTGCGGCTGTTATCATTAATGCGACATTTTCATTCTGGCAGGAGTACAAGGCAGACAAGACCATGGCAGAATTATTGAAACTGGTTCCTGCCATCGTCACGGTCAAAAGAGGCGGCAAGATCAAGGAAATTAAGGCAAAAACCCTCGTTCCTGGTGATATCCTGATAATTGAAGAAGGTGACAGAGTGGGAGCTGACACCCTGCTCATTACCTCAAATTCTCTCAAGGTGAACAACGCCTCTTTAACCGGAGAGTCACGACCAGTTGAAAGGTCGGAGAAAGGAGTCACCTCCGAGGAAATTCTTGACGCAGAGAACATAGTTCTCGCTGGCACCACGGTGGTTTCAGGAAATTGTTCCGGGGTTGTATTTGCAACAGGCAAAAAGACCCAGTTCGGAAGGATCGCTGAATTGGCAGTACATGTGAAGAAGCGGTCCACTCCCATGCAGATTGAAATAACACGCATTACCAGGATACTGACCCTTGCTGCAGTTTTCGCCGGGGGAGTCTTTTTCCTTCTGGGATATCTTTCAGGGCAGGGGGTGCTCATTGCTTCCATCTTTGCACTCTCGCTCATCGTTGCCAATGTTCCGGAGGGAATGCTCCCTACTATCACTCTCTCTCTCTCTGTTGCCAGCAGGCACATGGCAGCCCGAAACGCCCTCATTAAAAACCTTGATTCAGCCCAGACACTCGGGAGTGCTACTGTAATCTGTACAGACAAGACCGGAACCATCACCAGGAATGAAATGACGGTCAAAAAGATCTACCTCGCCAGTGGCGAGGAGGTTTCTGTGACGGGTGAGGGTTATTTTCAAAATGGAACCTTTCATTTCTCGGAAACAAACAAGGGATCCGAAGAACGGCTCAGATTTTTACTTACCTCAGGGATGTTGAATTGCAGAGCAAGAATTGAGGGGGAGATATTCCACGGGGATCCCACTGAGCTGGCGATAATCGCGGCTGCCAACAAGTTGAATCCGGATCCGTCTGGATATGAGGAGATACAAGAGATTCCATTTACCAGCGAGCGGAAGATGATGTCCACAATCTGCCGGCTGAAGGAATCATATTATACCTTCACAAAAGGAGCGGTCGAAATCCTCCTCCCGCGTGCCACACTGTTCCTCGGTGCGAATGGGGAAGTGCTACCATTTTCTGATGAAACTAAATCTGCATTCCTCCAGAAAGCAGAAGAGTACGAACGGGATGCATTTCGTGTCCTTGGATTTGCTTTCCGTGAAGGGAAGGGGGAGGATAACCTTGTGATGCTTGGCCTTATTGGAATTATGGATCTCCCCCGGCCGGAGGTTCATGGGGCGGTGGCGAAATGCAGAAAGGCCGGTATAAAGGTGTTCATGCTCACAGGGGATAATGCTCTCACTGCAGCTGCTGTTGCTGAAAGGATTGGGCTTGACGTTGACAAGGTATTCTCTGGGGATGAGATCCGACGGATTCCCGACAAAGAATTGAAACATTTACTCCTCCATAAGAATGTGCTCTTCGCGAGAATGCGGTCGGAGCAGAAACTCCGGATTGCCACGCTCCTTCAGGAGAACGGAGAGGTAGTTGCCATGACGGGGGATGGGGTGAATGATGCTCCTGCCCTCAGAAAAGCAGATATCGGCATTTCGATGGGGATCAAGGGTACGGATGTGGCAAAAGAGGCAGCAGATATCATCCTCCTTGATGACAATTTTGCATCCATCGTAGCGGCGATTGAAGAGGGGAGAACCGTCTATTACAATATCAAAAAATTTGTGACCTATATCCTGTCCTCTAATGTCCCCGAGATCGTTCCCTACATCCTCTGGTTCTTCCTTCCAATTCCCCTTCCGCTTTCCGTGATCCAGATTCTCTCCATCGATCTTGGTACCGACATGGTCCCGGGTCTCGCCTTGGGAAGTGAAACTCCTGAAGAAGACATTATGGATCATCCACCTGTCGGGAAGAATGAAAGACTCCTGGATTTTGAGGTATTCAAACGGGGTTATTTTTTCCTTGGAGTTATCGAGGCAATGGCTGCCATGTTTGCGTTTCTCGGTTTTCTCTATCTGAATGGATGGGCGTATGGAGATCTGTCCATCACCGGCACATTGTTGCATAAGCAGGCGATGACCATGACGTTGCTTGGGGCTGTGAGCTGTCAGCTTCTTAATGTCTGGACGCTCCGTTCATGGGAGAATTCCGCTATTGAAAAGGGGGTTTTTTCAAATCATCTCCTTATTATCGCTATGATCCTTGAGGTTGCCTGGATAGGGGCAATATTGAATGTGGAGATGGTGCAGTACATATTCAACACCGCGGCAGTGCCGGTCCAGTATCTTATCCTGCTCGTGCCATTTCCAGTACTCCTCTTCATCTCCCATGAGCTGTACAAGTGGCGGATTCGTCGAACGCATGCAATGGGGGATGGACAAAATACGGGGATATGATACCACTCAAGGTATTGAATGATTTGAGAGAACTTTGATTGCAGTTCGGGTATGAAGAAAGGATCATCGGAGTATTCTTACTCCTGTTTTATCCTGCCGGACCAGGGGGTTGCTTCTGGGATGTGCTATCCTGATCGCCCTTTCTGAATGGATCCCTGAAGGGATTGCTGGAATTACATTTTGCAGCTACTCTCCTCCGCTATTGACTCTAACCGGGTTTTCAATACCCCTTTTTTCCGTGTGAAAGCGATTGTCCTCACTCTTCAAACCGTCGGCGGATTGCTCGTTTGGGTAGCAATAGCATGGGCTTTGACCCCGGGTCTCATTTCACTCGTCATTTTCCTTCCTTTGATCGGGTCACTTTGGATTTTCTCTTTTTTCTTCGGTTTTCCGGAAGAGTTCCCCCCTCCTCAAGGACATCAGAGAGCACTCTTTTTACCACATCTTTGATATTATCCCGGTAATTCGGAGTGTTGATAACCGAGTCAAGGAAGGTGTCACGGATGAGATCTTTCATTGCTCCCTTGTAATCGGCATCATCCAGGTAGGTGCGCCAGTTCATTGCCTCTTCCCCAATCTCCTTCCTCATTTTTAGCCAGTCCTCGACAATAGCCACCATGAAGGGGGAGAGTTCCATGTGCCTCTCCTCAGCCATTCGTGCCAGTGTGGCTTTGGTCTCTCGAGGAAGTCGAACAGAGATTGGAGAAGCCAGTTCCCGCTTATACGTCATGCCTGCAAACCTCGGTCCTGATACAAATTTTGATGATTGAGAACTACAAGAGCATCTCTTGTAATAAGATTTATTCCTTCTGGCGCCTGTCCACTACTCGTCTCCCTTATCCTTTCATTACTTATCGGCCATTCATGATCCGACACTCCCTGAAGATACAACGAGGTGCCCGTTCCCAGAGCTGGCCATTCGGATCGTGCCTGTGGAGGGCAGAGCCCGCATCCAACAATTGGGTTTCCTTCAGCACCTTCCCCTTCACCGAACCCGGAGATCCACCTGTCTGAACGGAATCTCAATTCCATCATTTTTAAACCGGTAATCAATCCGTGAATTGATGAAATCCTGGACATCCCACACATTATCATAGTTCCCTGTCCAGAGAATAAGTTGCCCATTCAGGCTGGACTCGCCGAACTCGAGAAAATACACCGATGGTGCAGGATCAGTTAGTACCCAACTGGTCCTCTCGGCCGCTTCACCGGCAATTTCCATGAGTATCTCCTTTACCCTCGACATATCAGATCCGTATGCAACGGAAAAAGGTATCCTCACCTTCATTTTAAAATCCGGTTGTGCATAATTGATCACGATATTTGAGGTCAACCTGGAATTGGGGATGGTGACGATCTGGTTATCGAGAGTTTTCAATCGTGTGCTCCGAGGCCCTATACTTATGATATCCCCAAAATGATTTTCGAACATGATCCGGTCCCCTATCCTGAACGGCTTGTCCATCGTGATGATGGCACCCCCAAAGAAATTCGAAAGGATGTCCTGGGCAGCAAGGGCGATTGCTATACCGGCAATACCGGCACCTGCCAGGAGCGGGGTGATATCAATATTGAAATTGTCGAGTAACAGGAGCAGGGCGGCAAACCAAATCAGGTACTTTGCGATGATCTCAAGCATTGCAAACAGCCTGTCATCGATATCTGTACCTGTTTTTTCAGCGATAGCAGCACCGTACGTTCGTAACAGGTCATATGAGAATGATGAGACGATCCAGGCCCCGATAAGGATAAAAAATGCATGTACAAACTGGTCAACACTAAACCCGGCGATCGTTTCCGGAAGGATCCCAAAATGTGTTAATGCAATGTATACAGACCATGCAAGGATCGTAATAATCAGGGGTTTTTCTATCGCGGTGAGCAGGATGTCATCGAACTCTGAAGCGGTCGTTGAAGCTTTTCTTTTCAGCCACGGGAGGAGGAAATACGCAGCTCCTGCTGCAATACCCCCAAAAATGAGGGTGAGTACCGCAAAGAAAATCTCTGAATCCATTATATACTTCCAATGGTCCTGGTTCCACCAACGGCGATTGAAAGAAGATTCATTTTCTCATTACCCTGGCAGCCTTTTATACCAGACGTTCATGTCCTCAATTGTTCCACTGATATTGGTATTGTTGGGAAGCAGTCCCCCGTATTCATACCCCCCTCGCGCAAAGGTGATGTTGATCGAGTATGATTTCGCCCGTGCAATAGTGTATGCCAGACGGAACTCCTCTTTTTTCATTTCAGCTTCCATCGCGTAAAGAAGGGTGCCGGCAAGTCCCTTTCCCCTGAATCCCGGATCGGTAGCAAAATCAGTCATTTCGACGTTTTTGGCATCTGTGTTGACTTCGCAGGAGGCGGCCGCCACGATCTGTCCTGATTGCCGGATACAGAAATACCGGACTCCTTCTTTCATCGAAGCGGTAATAAAGTCCGGATCGTACGTAGGAAAGGGATAGGTCTCAAATACCGAACGGAAAAGGGCTGCCATCTCCCCCGCATCGGAAGGATGAGCAGGCATCAACGAAAATCCGGGAAGTACCAGCGGGGTGTAATCGTTCCTGCGATATCCAGACGCGATGGATACTACATCGGCAATGGTCTGCGGATCGGTAACTATTCTCCGTTGCGGGTCTGGATATTTCGCCATGAAAAAGGCAGTTTCCCGCCCATAATAGAAACAGGGCACCACAGCTTCCACCTGATATCCGGCTTTGATGAATATATCTCCCGCTGATTCCGGAACTTTAACACAGATTTTCGAATACCCTTCCTCTTCCGCAAGTGCATCGAGTGTATGAATGATACCGGGTATGTCCTCCGGCGACAACCTGACCACATATACGCGGTGATTCAAAGGCCCATGCTGGACGATACTTTTCCCTATCTGCAGGATGGCATCAGCCGCCATTTTCCTGTCTCCGTTCAAGGCGATTGTTGTTTTCTGGAATAAGGGTGGTTGTGTCATCGTAATCAGCAAGCAGCTTTGCTATTCCCACCACTTTTGATTCATCCGCCCGATCGATATTGAGCTGGAGCTTACAGTCACTGCAGTCCCCGTTGCAGAAGATGCGATCGTAATTGGCGGGTTCCTGGTAAGTACAGATCACCCCTTCATAATTACGCAGGACCACTTTGTGCACCGACCAGGTCAAGAGGTAGTTGGGGAATACCGGGATTTTCCCTCCTCCCCCGGGAGCGTCAATCACATACCGGGGGACGGCAAATCCGCTGGTGTGCCCGATAAGGTTCTCCATGATCTCGATCCCTTTCGATACCGGTGTGCGAAAATGGCTGATTCCTTCAGACAGATCGCACTGATACAGGTAATAGGGCCGGATACGGTTTTTCACCAGCTGATGCACGAGTTCTTTCATAATCCTCGGGCAGTCATTGATCCCTGCAAGAAGGACTGACTGGTTCCCAAGCGGAATGCCGGCATTGGCAAGTTTTGCGACGGCATTTTCTGCTGATCCTGTCATCTCCTTTGGGTGATTGAACTGCATGTTCACCCACAGGGGATGGTGCTTCTTCAGGACGGCAACAAGGCCGTCAGTAACCCTGAACGGGAGGGTTACCGGTGCCCGTGTACCGATGCGGATCACTTCGACATGGGGAATGGATCGGAGCTCAGTGAGGATCCAGTCCAGGTGTTCATCACTGAGCATGAAGGGATCGCCACCTGAAAGGAGGACATCACGGATCTGGGGGGTGTTTCTGATATATTCGATACCGTGCTCAATTTCATCCTTGCCGGGAATTGAATCAATATCGCCGACTTTTCGTTTTCTTGTGCAATGCCGGCAATACATTGCGCAGGTATTGCTGACGAGGAAGAGCACCCGATCGGGATACCGGTGGGTGATGCAGGAGCAGGGGCTGTCCTTCTCCTCAGCCAGAGGATCGGCACGTTCGTAGTGCTCTACGGTCAGTTCCTTGGGAGAAGGAAATGCCTGCCTGAATATCGGATCGTGTGCGTAATCATCCACATCAATCAGAGAGAGGTAATAGGGGGTGATGTTGAGAGGGAAGGTGTCGATGGTTTTCTGGAGCTGTTCGCGCTCTTCCCTTTGAAAACGTATTCCCAGCACCTGTTCAACGGTGGAAATATCCCGGATTGCGTGCCTGAGCTGCCATCGCCAGTCTCTCCAGAACTGGGGTGGATTCTCTGAAGCACCCCCCTTTTTGATGAATGACAGATCATCCGGTTGCTTCCCCGCACCAGGTCCCTTGAGATACGAGACTATCTCACTGACAGTACTTTTTATCCGCCCCTTGATCTCCCTGGTAGTGCCTGTGGCATCTTCCGCTTGCGGTGACAGGGTGAACTGGTGGCTTTTCGTTGCCATACTGTCCTTCACCATCAGAACAACCACTGCATCGCCGGCATCTTCATGCTCAGAAATCCCCGGATGGGCGTGGGCTGATGCAGGTAATCGTCGAACCACCGGGCAGTGGGATTGCTCCGGTAGACCATTGTCTTCCCGATAGCGGCTGGTTCCGCTGCCTGATGATACCTCATGAAGACATGGGTTTGCGTCTTTCCAACGACCTCGATCTTACCGGTTGCATGGGACATGACAAAACGTGCTCGTTTTGCCAGGCCGGAACACCTCTGCCATGCCTGCTGGATGATGTCATACGACCGCTCCACCGGGATCTGGAAGAACCGATTGCCAAGCGATGGCCGGCACTGGAATACGTAATAGGGTGAAATACCGGCAAAGGATAGTTTCCGGAAAAGGTCAGTAAAGGTACCAGGATCGCTGTTTACCTCATTCAGGAGGGGAGTCTGGTTGACGACCACTACCCCGGACTGCTGGAGCTGGGCAACTGCCTCCATCGATGGCTGTGTCATCTCCCTGGGGTGGTTGTAGTGGGCCATGACATAGATCCGTTGTTCCGGGGTGCTGTAACGGGAGAGGATGTCCATAAGGGCAGGATCATTCAGGAACCGGTAGGGATTATAAGCAGGCATCTTGCTCCCAATCCGGATAATATTGACATGTTTGATCTCGCGGAGTTCTTTCAGGATAGGTTCCAGGCGGGAAGTCTCGAGGCTGAAGGGATCGCCGCCTGTTAAAAGTACATTCGTGATCTCCCGATGAGTGCGGATATATTCCAGTCCGGGGCATACCTCCTTTACGGTCTCCCGTTCCTTGGTTACAAACAATCTCTTTCTGAAACAGAACCGGCAGATCCCTCCGCACACATCAGAGAGGAGCAATAGCCCGGTTTGCGAGTATTTGTGCTGCACGCCAGGCAATTTGGTATAATCTTTCTCGGATGATGGATCAAGCGAACCACCCCCCTTCAGTTCCCTTGGATCGGGGATCACAATTTTTTTAAGAGGGTCCCGGTCATTCTTCCAGTCGACAAGTGACAGGTAGTAGTCATTAACGCGGAAAGGGAATGTTTCGCACACCTTTTCCATATCGTTCCGTTCTTTTTTTGTGAGTCCGACGATAGTATCGAGTTCATCAACCGTCTGAATATACTTTGGCTGCATGTTTTCCACCATGATTATTTGATCTGTCAGGATGAACTGACAGACGGTAAGTGTTTTGAAGAGTGTGCAATGCATTGCGGGTGGCATGAAAATTCAGTGATGGCCCGCAGACCTACTTTTATGGCTTATGTTATAAACACTTTTTGGATTTAACACTACAAGAGCATCTCTTGTAATAACATTTATTATTTAAAATATTTTAACAATATTTGAAAATCAAGTTGTTTCGGGGTTGGCCTTTCGGTCTGTACGAAAGGTGGGTTTTAGGGGATATCATTGTGACGGACCAGAACAAAGCATGGAGCGATCGACGAGTTAGTGAATTATACCAAATCATAAGGGTGACACGGGACCGGGTAATTCGCCAGGAGGCTTTATCATTGCTCGGGGCATTGGCAAGAACAGGAAGTCAGGATGCAAAATGGGCACTTGATGATATTAAAAAGAGAGAGGCATGACAAACCAGGAACATTAGTGTCCATTCAGTGCACTACTCTGTTTATTTCCCTCACTTTCAACATCTCATCTAAAATTACCCTGTATTAGAAGGTAGTATACGATGAAGGGATAGCGAGGCTATTATTTCGTACCATCCTTGACTATGATGGTTCGAGGTAAGGGGGATACTCTCATTTCCATTCATCCACAATTCTTCCATCCTCTCTATCCCCTTCTTCGTGGTATAACCACTCGTATCGCTCTTTTTTAATAAAAGAATTATACCCATTCTGTGTTCACGTATCGGTCAATGATGGTATTTGCATACCCTTTCTTAACACTGGAAAAATGATCTTGTGGCGGAGAAAGGGGATACGTGTTTATCTGCTGATGCGATGCACGGGCGGGGAGTGGTGATTCAGCAGGGAGAAAGATATCATAGAAACATCTGCCAGTTCTCATCAATATCAATAAACTGACGTTCCCGGAGAAAGTATTTAAAATTTCAATATAATTATAAATCAAAATTAATGGGGAATCAGTATGGTGAAAACACGATCCAAGGTAAAAAGGAAATGTTCCCCGAAAGGTTGTTGTCATTCCCATCGGGAGGGTGATGGGTATGGACGATACACATTCCTTCTTTTCATAATTCTTCTGATTGTTGGAATGGCTCATGCTACGGAGCCTTCCTCTGAACCGACCAAGAGAGACCTCGACTGCATGATTTACGTCACTCCGGACTTCCAGGTCCTCCCCGCCTCTTCATTCTCCCTGCAGGAGGGAATTGCTGTATACACATGGATGTGTGACGGCCATCTGGCAGGAGTAATCCCCAGGGGTGATGGATACCAGGTCACCATCCGCCACGACACCGGAATCCTTGAGACGCGCTACTTCTCCGAATTTTCCAACGGTCAGCCGTTCTGCCCCCCGGCCCCTGGGTGCAGGAGATGGGCATATGCTTTGAACGAGGAAGAGGTTGCACAGGCCAGGCAATATTATGGGCAGGAGATGTCGTGGCTTGACCTGATCAAGGCAGTAGCTCCCGAAGAGTACGGGAATATGGACTACACTACACGTGCGGAGACGGCGTACCGGAATGTTCGATGGCCTGACAATCCGGATGGCTTTGTCATTCCCTGGACCCTGGCATACCACCATTGCTCTATTGCCAGCCATTACAGTCCGGCTGAGGTCGGCTCCCTGTTCCCTGACCTGAGCAGCGAATCTGTGGGGAGAAGGTCCCTGGAAGGTCCCGGCTGGAAGGTTGAGATCGTGATCCAGGAGCCAAAAGACCTGAACCAGAACAGTTATCGTTCCATGCTGGACTTCTACCGCGTGCAGTATCCCGATGTCTACACATCGCTGTCTCCAACAGAACAGCAGAATCTTGAGGCACAACCTCCCCGGGTAGGATATGTGAATATTCTGACCACCCCGGACCGGGAACAGCAGGAAATATTGCGGACGATCTGGGGGACCGAGATCACCAACGAGGAGTACTATACACTCCTCTGGCCTGAACTCTGGGGTACCCTTCCAGCGTGGTTTAAGGAATACGCGTGGACGGACAACCTCTACCGGTGGCAGGAACCTGACCCTGAACATGGCACGGTTCCAAGCGATTACATTCTTCCCGAGGACCGTCTCCCTCCCTTCTCATATCTTCCCACCAGTCAGACAATCCAGCCTGTCAGAGGGATTAAGGAAGAGCCTCATGACATGAAATTCAACGTAATATCCCCGATCACCCCTCATGCCCAGATCTCTTTTGATCCCCAACCCAACCGTTCCACATTACCCGCCATATCCAGAATTAAGAATCAAACAAATGCATCTGGTTTATCTGTGGAGGGGATAAGGGAAGTGAATGCTGTGAAAGAGTCGCTTTCACAGGTTTCGGGGCAGTTTCCCCTGAATACTCCCCCGAAAATGACCCCCTTCATTACCTCCAGTTCCCGGATAAATATATCTTTTGACGAGATAAAACAGCGGACGATTCCCGAAAGGATTGCTTATCTTGGCGCAACGGAGTGGTAATCTCCATTTCCAATGAAAATCACTTCGTGATTTTTATAATTTATGCCCTGCATCCCGAAATCGGGGCCCATTTAGCGGTTTTAATGAAAACGATTCCTGCATCGAGCCTTGCCCCGATTTCGGTTCACGGGCAGGGGAGTGAGGAAGACCCACCGAAGCGCTGAAAAATCTTCCCTGATTCAATACGGTTGAAAATCTCGTGAATTCCGGTTCGGGGGATTAGAACTTCGTGTCCGAATGCGAGGGATGGGATTTGAACCCAAGAACTCCTGCGAGACTGGACCCTGAATCCAGCGCCGTTGACCTGGCTTGGCTACCCTCGCGCCTTTAACTGGTTTGGCTTACGGGGAAATAAAGGTGACTAAAACCGGTGGTGCTCTCTTCCCGAAAAAAAAGAGTGCCACGAGAAGGAGAGGAGGCGAGCCCATCGCCTTCTCACTCATTCAATATTGTGCATGGATTGCAAGTTCCCGCTCGCGGAGCACATTCCTCCGGATCTTGCCCGAGATGGTCTTTGGCAGGTCATCGACGAACTCGATCGAACGGGGATACTTGTAGGGAGCCGTGATCTTTTTCACAAACCGCTGGATATCCTTTGCCATCTGCTCACTCGGAGCAGATCCCTCTTTTAAGACAACGAATGCTTTCACGATCATGCCACGGATGACATCAGGGGACCCGACCACCGCAGCCTCTTTGACGGCAGGATGTTCGAGGAGGGCACTCTCCACCTCGAACGGCCCGATCCGGTACCCGGAACTCTTGATCACGTCATCGTCCCTCCCGACAAACCAGTAATACCCGTCCTCATCGACGTATGCCTTGTCCCCGGTATAGTAGAAGTCGCCCCTGAAGACTTCGCTCGTTGCCTCGGGATCGTACAGATACCCGTCGAAGAGCCCGACCGGCCGGGGATTGACCCGGATCGCAATCCTCCCGGTATCCCCCGGTGCAACCTGCCGGCCGTCATCGTCGTGCAGTTCGATCTGCCATCCGGGAGACGGTTTTCCCATCGATCCGGAACGGGCTTCCATACAGGGGAAGGTCCCGATCACCAGCACGAGCTCGGTCTGGCCGTATCCCTCGTAAATCGTCAGACCGGTCCCTTCCTTCCAGACCCGGATCACCTCGGGATTGAGGGGTTCGCCCGCACTCACGCAGTGACGGAGCGAGGTGAGATCGAACTTCTCAAGATCCGCGAGGATCAGCATCCGGTATACCGTGGGAGGGGCACAAAAGACCGTGATCTCGTATTTCTCAAGGACCGGGAGGAGCTCGGTCGGCTTGAACCTCCCCCTGACGTCATATACGAGGATGCAGGCACCCTGTATCCAGGGCCCGAAGAACTTCCCCCAGGACGACTTGGCCCAGCCGGTATCGGCATAGGTGAAGTGGAGATCGTTTGGTTTCAGGTCTAGCCAGAATCCTCCCGTGGTGACATGGCCGAGGGGGAGGGCATGGTTGTGAAGGACCAGTTTCGGCTCGCCGGTTGTTCCCGAGGTGAAATAAATGACGAGCGGGTCAGTGCTCTTCGTCCGCTCCATCCCGGCTATCTTCACCAGGTGGCGGGAGACCGGTGCCGGATAATCGATCTCCTCGATGTAGCTGATCCACCCAGGGAGTTTTGCGTCGGTCACAAGGCGGGTGGCAAGGGTGGGACAGTCATTGCTTATCTCCTCCACCTTGCCGGAATTCTCCTCGTCGGTGATCACCATGGAGATCTTGGCCGCATCGATCCGGTACTTCAGGTCCTTTTGGGTGAGCATCGTAGGGCACGGGCAGAAGACCGCTCCCAGCTTAATACAGGCGATGGCAAAGATCCACCATTCCGGGACGCGGGGGAGCATGATAATGACACGGTCCCCTTTCTTCACCCCGTATTTGAGGAGCATGTTTGCCGCCGAGTTCGAGAGGTTCATCATCTGCCGGAAGGTGAATGTCTTTTCGTTCCCCTCCTGGTTCACCCAGATCATGGCAAGCCGGTTCCGATCTTCGAGGGCAAGGCGATCGATCACATCGAACCCGAAATTGTAATAGTCAGGGACCTCCAGTGAGAATGTCCGGTAGGTCTCCTCGTAATCACCCATAGCGTGTCCTTCACAGGGCATATGAACAGAATAATATCATCTGGGAAATCTTTAACCTGTCTTTTTCCGCACCGGAAGAAGAGAACGAAAACCAGGGATTGTTTGCAGGAGGAGAAACTGCATTTAAACCACTCCCGGTGTCACAGGTATACCGTGTCTGGAAAGGTAACACCGATTCTTGGCAGGGGACGCCGCGATTTGGAGCATTCTGTGATGGCAGCGTACCTGTCCGGGCCGGAACGGGGATGAGGGGGATTATTCCCTGCTCCGGTATTTTTCCAGTTCGCGCTGCCGGAGCTCGTTTCGCCGTATCTTCCCGGAGAGGGTTTTGGGGAGTTCGGGAACGAACTCGACCGCCCGCGGATACTTGTAAGGAGCAGTAGAGTTTCGCACATGCGACTGGATATCACGGATCAGTGTTTCCGACGGCTGATACCCTGGTTTGAGAACGATGAACGCCTTGACGATGACTCCCCGGATAAGGTCGGGAGACCCGACCACCGCCGATTCCTGGACAGCAGGGTGCTCGAGAAGGGCACTCTCCACCTCGAAAGGACCGATCCGGTAACCCGAGCTCTTGATGATATCATCATTCCTCCCGACGAACCAGAAGTAGCCGTCGGCATCCATGGTAGCCTTATCCCCCGTATAATAGAACCCGTGTACGAACGATGCAGCGTTCGCTTCAGGGCTGTTTATGTATTCCACGAAGAGGCCGACAGGACGGGGATCGATACTGATAGCGATTCGTCCTTCCTCGCCCTGCTCCACCGGCCGCCCCTCGTCATCATGGAGCTCGATGTGCCATCCCGGCGCCGGTCTCCCCATTGACCCGGGTCGTGTCTCCATACCCCGGAATGTGCCGATACAGCAGACCGTCTCGGTCTGGCCATACCCTTCGGAGATGGTCCGGCCGGTCCCCTCCATCCATACCCTGACCACTTCCGGATTGAGCGGCTCGCCGGCACTGGTACAGCGGCGGAGTTCGCGCAGGTCAAACTTCTCGAGGTCGGCCAGGATCAGCATCCGGTATATGGTGGGGGGGACACAGAACGTGGTGATCTCATACTTCTCGAGCAGCGGAAGGAGTTCGGTCGCCTTGAACTTGCCCCTCACATCATAGACAAAGATGCAAGTCCCGGCGATCCACTGGCCGAAGATCTTGCCCCAGGCGCATTTGGCCCACCCGGTATCCGATGAGGTGAAATGCACATCGTTCTCACCGACATCCTGCCATAATGTCGCCGTGACGAGATGCCCGAGCGGGTAGCTGTGGTTGTGGAGGACCATCTTCGGTTCGCCCGTGGTACCCGAGGTGAAGTAGATCATCATCGGGTCGTTCGCAAGCGTCTTTTTTCCGGTCGGCATACTGACCGAACGGAATGACACCGGGGCAGGATAGACCAGCTCTTTGGGGAAGCTGACCCATCCCGGCCGTTCACCATCGACAAGGAACCGGCATGTCAGCGTCGAACATTCGGTCACCACCTCTTCTACCTTGGCCGAGTTCTCGAGATTGGTGATGATCATCCGGAACGTCCCCGCATTCAGCCGGTACTTGATGTCCTTTGGCGTCAGCATGGTGGGACAGGGACAGAGCACCGCACCAAGTTTGATGAGGGCGATCACAAAGATCCACCACTCCGGGACACGGGGGAGCATGATCAGCACGCGATCGCCTTTCTGGACACCATACTTGATCAGGATATTGGCCGCCTGGTTGGAGAGATTTTTCAAATCCCTGAAGGAATACTTCTTTTCTGTTCCTTCCTGGTTCACCCAGATCATGGCAAGCTTGTTCCGATCCTTGTCAGCCCATGCATCGATCACATCAAATCCAAAATTATAATATTTCGGCACATCGATCCGGAACGTCCTGCAGAGTTCCTCATACGCCGCTGCACCAGTGCTTCTTTCAGCCATAAAACGTCAAAAATGTTGGAGATGAAAGGAGATGAATCTGCCTTTTCTTATTCGCTCCCGAAAAGACCAAAAATCCTTTTTCGGAGGTAATACAGTAGTATTATAGTGGTCTACACTGCATGTATTGATCAATGGACGATAAGAGATACGATTCCTTGAAAATAGAGAATATCGTCGCATCAGGAGCCATTGCCGATTCCATCGATCTCGCAGAAGTTGCACAAAAGGTGGCGAACTGCGAGCTCAACACCAAGAGATTCCCCGGCGCTGTCTTCCGCATGGAGGATCCGAAAAGCGCATCGCTCATCTTCTCATCGGGCAAAGTGGTGCTGACCGGAATCAGGGACAAGAAATCTCTTGAAAAAGGCCTGGCCATCATCATCCAATCACTCAAGGAGGCAGGTGTCAAGACCTATGACAGCCCCCGTGTTGCTGTCACGAATATCGTCTGTTCGTACGATATCGGGAAATACATCAACCTGAACCGGGTAGTCATCACTCTGAACCTTGAGAGCATCGAGTATGAGCCGGAACAGTTCCCGGGGCTTGTGTACCGGATCCACGATCCGAAGATCGTTGCCCTGCTCTTCTCATCAGGAAAGATCATCCTGACAGGCGGCAAGAATCTCGAGGATGTCAAACGCGGCCTTGATATCCTCGAACAGAAACTCGGAAGTATCCTCTGATCTACCAGTATCTCCGGGTTCTTATATAGTTCCGTTCGGCCTTCAGGATCTCCTTGTAGAAGGCATCCCCTTCGGTGAGGGTGGCGAGGATCCGGGAGGCGTTTTCGGGACCTATCCCTTTTCCGGCCAGGGCAAGTACCGCCTTTTTTCTCCCGGAAAGGACAATGTTTGCATTTCGCATCAGCCTTGCTTCGACCGCTTTCTCCTCGCTCGTCTTCTCTTTTTTTGATACAAGGGCAAGCAGCGGTTCCTCGTATGGTTTCAGGACGGCGATCAACCGGGCCCCGCATCTCGGACAGACCGGCTGTTCCTGGACCCTTCCTGCGACCGTGCGGCTCTTCCACTTCCGGCAGTTCATACAGGCGAGCACGATCTCCTGCTGATCGATCCTGCGCCGGAGGGTGCTGATCACCGCCTGGTCAGGAGTGGGGGGGGCGATCTGATCCCTCGAAGAGAAAAGCCCCTGGGCGCCAAGGATGCTCAGCCGTGCGAGTTCGATGGCACAATCCCCCTTCCTTACGAGCGACAGAAGGTGAGCTGCACAATCCACGTCCATGTATGCGGAGAAGAGTTCACGGTAAGCCTCTTTCTGGACAACGGTATTTTCGAACAGTTCGGTGAGTTTGTAGGTGCTGAGCCGTTCATAATCCGCATCGGGATCGATGGCTCCGAATTTTTTTGCGATCTGGACAAGTTTCCACTTAAAAAGAGTGGTTCTCTTCATGGCGAGCTGGAGGATCGCTCCGATGTGCTCCGGTTCGAGTCCGGCGAGGACCTCCCTGACGTCGGATGCTCTGACTGAAGGGGGCAGGGAGAGCAGAACCCGGTATGCATCGATCTCGATCCCAACCGTAGTCCCGAACCGGGCTGAAAGGAGTACCGAGATCACCCGCCCGATCGCTTCATTTGCCTTATGGCCTGCGCAGATATTGCAGATCACCGCTTCTTCGGAATCCTCGAGAACGATCGTCCGGTCGGTTGCAACACGGCTCCGGTTCTTATCCATTTCAGAGAGGAACCCGGCAGCAAAACGGAACACCTCCTGATCAGTATGATATCCGGTAAAATGCCGGCTTCGTCTGAGTGCCCCCACCTCACGTGCAATCCCGAACGGGACAGGGATCTGCTCACCTTCCCACGAGGGCAGCTCTCCCTTGACCCGTCGTGCCGGCTCGACCGTGATCCGCCCTTCATCCATGTCAAGGACCCTCCAGAGCTGCCCTTTCGTGATGAAGACCGCCCCAGTGTAGATCGATCCCACCACAAACGATTCGTCAAGAGTAGCGACGGTCCTCCTGGAGACCATATCGAAGACATGGACCTTCTTCTCATCATGGATCATCGACAGGTTTCCGGCAAGGTAGCGCCGTGCTCTCATGGTCGTGCAGATGGTGTCTCCCTCAAGGCGTATCAGCCGGTGTTCTGCCATCTGGGCACACACCTCATCGAGGAGTTCCCGGCAGCTGGAGAAGGGATACGTCCTTTCAAGGAGGGCTGTGACCGCTTCTTTCGGGATATGCCCGTATTCAACGGCCAGGGCTGCAACCTGGTTTGCCAGGACATCGGCCGGGTTCCGGGGAGGGATGACGTCTTCAACCTCGCCTGCCTTTGCCCGCCTTGCGATGACCAGGGACTCGAGCAGATCATCGAATCCCAGGGCAAGGATGCTACCCCTGGATACGGCATGCAGCTGGTGCCCGGCCCGGCCGATTCTCTGGACCAGGCGGGAGACCTCCCTTGGTGAACCAAACTGGATGACATGCTCGATATGCCCGATATCGATCCCGAGTTCCATGGATGACGTGCAGATCAGCCCTTTTATTGCTCCTGACCTGAATCGTTCCTCGGCATCGATCCTGACCTCCCGTGAGAGCGACCCATGGTGCACCTCAACATCCCCCCGGGAGAAGAGCTGATGGCCAAGGGCCTCGGCAGTCACCCTGGTATTGACAAAGATCAGGGTCGAACCGAACCGGTCGATAGTATCAGAGACCCACTCTGCCTGGCGCTCAAAGCTGTCACCCGCAAATTCAACCGTGATCTGGAGACGCTTGGTGACAGGGACTTCCACAACCGAAAAATCCCTCTTCCCGCAGAGGAACCGTCCCATCTCATCAGGATTCCCGACGGTAGCCGAGAGCCCGATCCTCTGGAATTCGCCCGCGTGGGCGACAAGACGTTCCAGGGCAACGGAGAGCTGTGATCCCCTTTTGCTCCCTGCCAGTTCATGGATCTCGTCAATCACTACGTACCTGACGTTCTTCAGGTGCTTCCGGAGCACCTTTCCCATGAATAGTGCCTGCAGCGTTTCCGGGGTGGTGATGAGGAGTTCAGGGGGGGACAAGGCCTGTTTTCTCCGTTCGGCATTCTTTGTATCGCCATGCCTGACCCCGACAGATATCCCGAGTTCGCCGCACCACCAGGAGAGCCGCTGGAGCATATCGCGGTTCAGGGAACGGAGCGGGGTGATGTAGAGGGTTGCAAATCCTCCGTTCCTCTCCTTAAGCATCCGGTCAAAGACCGGGATCATGGCGCTCTCAGTCTTTCCCGTCCCGGTAGGCGCAATCAGGATGAGGTTCCTTCCGGACGCCACAAGAGGTATTGCACGATTCTGGATCTCGGAGAGTTCTTCAAAGCCCCGCGCCCGGATACAGGCCAAAATCCTCTCGTCAAGGTTCCCGATCGGGCTCATATCCCTCCAGTGCCCCAAGAGGTCCGAGAAAGGTGCCATCGGGGAGGAGAACCTCGGATGATTCCCGGCTGATACACCGGGAGAGCGGGCTGAACGGTTCTTTCATTGTCCTCGTAACATCGTACCCGGTAAGTTCATTGAACGAGGGCATGAAAAGGACCCGGCTCTCTGCTCCCCCCTCCCGGACGGGAAATCCAATGCAGGTATCATGAAGGAGTGAAAAGAGGTAGGCGGGAGAGCGGAGAGAGCATCCCACTTCATCCCTGAGAGAGACCATCGGGTGGTGATGCCCGGCTATGATCAGCATTCCTGCAAGGGATACATCAGGATACATATGGCCATGCACGTATCCCGTGCCATCGAGGATCACCCCCTCCTTTGCCAGGAGCTCGCCCGGCTCAAAGAACTGCTCAATGGCGACATCATGATTCCCGGGGACAATCCCGAGCGGAACAAGGGAACGGAGATGTTCTATAAATTCAGGGATCTCGCGTTGTTCCTGCCGTGAGGGGAAAGGGATGCCATGTTTCAGGTCACCGAGCAGGAGGAGGAGATCGGGCAGGGTCTCCCTTATGCAGGTCTCAAGGCGTTCGCACCGCTCCTTTGTCCTGCTCCTGAAATGGATGCCATGCCGGTCGAGATCTGATTCTATGCCAAGGTGGAGATCGGCAACGGCAAGAACATTCCTTCTCCCTTTGACGAGGAGTGCTGGTCCCTGGCTCAGAAATTCGAGTATCATAACGGCTTGAAAACGTCCCGGGCAGGCTGGTAACATTCGTCTTCTTCGAGCAGGAGACGGACAACCTCTCTCACCATCGTCTCCGGGATCCCGGCTTTGCCGGCAAGGATGACCAGCTCATCAAACGGTACTCCCCTCTTCCCCGCAGAATCCCTGATAATCGAGAGGACCTTTTCCCTCGTTTCAGCATCTCTTTCCCCAGGCAGCGATCGTTCGGCAACCTGTTCCAGTCCCCTGGATACCATGTCCGCGAGCATCCTTACCGATGAAATACTCCCATTGAACTGATATATCGCATAGAGGACTTCGGGGCTTCCTTTCCCTGATTCGAGTGCTTCCTTCATCCGGGAGAGCCGCTCGATGGTTAGTTCTGACGTCCTCATAATCCAGCTGTCCCTGGTAGTGCGATCGACCTCCCTCAGATCGATCAGTTCGAGGTAAGGAACAGACTCATCATCATTGGTTGTGATCCGGGCATACCCAAGCACGGTCACAAAGGAAGGTATCTCGATTGATGAGAGAGCTGCTTTCAGACCGGCATCAGGCCGGATTTTCCGGATCTCAAAAACACCGGTCGGATCAGCCACCCGTGCATAGACCGTCTCACCGCCGGGTATCGCTTTCTCCGTCAGGGTTCCTGCCACAAAGAGCAGGCGGCATACCATGCCGCCGGGGGTGATGAGAGCGGGAGATTCCCCCGCCAAATCGGCGCGGGCATATCGTGCCCCTGAATATTCTCCTGCAAAGATCCGCCCGGCCCCTTCCATTTTTTTCCTATGTCCTTCTCAGAATAGTGAGATCGCGTTCGCCGTGATATCTCCGTAAATCAATGCGGCTGTGATGTTATACTGAGCCCTGGGACAACATATCCATTATGATTAAGGAAATACTATAGTGCAGAAAAGAATGTCAGGTTAAATCGCTGCTGGGGAAAAAAGCAGTCGAAATAGCGCTTTTTATAGGAAAGTTTTATATTATATGAATTCTTCATCTGAATTTAAGGGTTTTTATGAGACAAAAAGAGATCCCGCTGTTATTCGTACTTTTGGTGCTCCTAGCAGGAGTCATCCCTGCCTTTGCCGCAGGGGATGCTACTGTATCCAACGCTGCACCAACGTTGTCTGATGTTGACCATGAGGACCTGATCGCCTCACAACCACTGTTTTTCATCGAGAATAAAGGTCAGATAAGCGGAGATGTCCTCTTTGAGGTCATCTCGAACGGGGGGCTTGTCTACTTTACCGGTGATGGAGCGACCATACGGGTAATCCGGACGATTGACGATGAGTTTGCCTCCTCAACAATAGGATTTACCTACGAGGGTGCTCCGGAGAATACCGGTGTTTATGGAATTGACCCCCTTCCCTGCAGGGTGAATTTCATGAAAGGCGATCCCTCCCAATGGATTACCGGTGTCCGGACGTACGAGGCAGTTGCCTATCCGGACCTGTATCCGGGTATCGATCTCACCTATGAAGGGAAAACCGGTGCCATAAAGAGTAGTTTCCTGGTAAAGCCGGGATCTGACCCTGCCTCAATTAAAACGGTGTATACCGGTCATTCAGGGCTGACGGTGGCACCGAATGGTGATCTGCACATCCAGACCGAGGTTGGAATACTCACCCAGAGTGTCCCCTACTGCTACCAGGAGATTGATGGACATATCGTGGTAATCCCTGCCTCCTACCTTATCCTGTCCGATGATACCGTGGGATTCGGAATCGGAGATTATGACGAGGGAAAAGACCTGATCATCGATCCCGAGATCAAGTATAGTCTTTACCTGAGAGGGGTTGGATTCGCGAGTGCAAACGGGGTTGCAGCGGATATCCAGGGGAATGCGTATGTAACCGGAGTGACCTTCCCTGAAGTCCTCGACCCGTACGGATCCATCAGTGGAGGCACCGATGCAATCGTTGTAAAAATCAATCCTCTGGGAACCGTACCCGAATACCTCAATTATATCGGGGGTAAAGGGTATGATGCCGGAAACGCCATAGCGGTTGACAAGAATGGGAATGCATATATCACCGGGTCGACCGATTCAGTGGATTTCCCGGTTGTCAATGCCATCCAGTCAGCGAACGCCGGCAAGAATGACGCCTTTGTTGTGAAGCTGAACCCTGACGGAAGCTCGTTTGTGTATTCCACGTATGTCGGGGGAACCGGGAACGATTACGGATACGGTATTACTCTTGATTCGCAGAACAATGCCTTTATAACGGGCAGTACGGAATCAAAGACGTTCCCGGTCAATCACGGATCCCAGAATACTGCACTGGCAGGGAACGCTGACGCGTTTATTGTGAAGGTAAACAGCCCCGGAACACAATTTTCATATTCAGGGTATTATGGGGGTACCCTGAATGATATCGGCTATGGAATCGATGTTGACGGAACCGGAGCTGCGTACATTACCGGTGAAACGTTTTCGAATAATTTCCCGCTCAAGGGTGCATTCCAGTCAAAACTGGGCGGCTGGAGTGATGCATTCATCACGAAAGTGGATACAGCAGAAGACGCCATTGTCTATTCCACTTACCTGGGAGGAACCGCCAAAGATGCCGGCCGTGCCATTGCCGTTGACAAGGACACCTATGCCCATGTGACAGGTTTGACAGAGTCCACTAATTTCCCGGTAAAGGATGCATTCTATCAGTCTCCCAACTCCCGAATGCGCAGTTCGTTCTACACCCGTCTCGTCCCTGACGGCAATGCACTCTCTTTATCCACCTACCTGACCGGTCCCGTTGCTGATGAGGGCAGAGGAATCGCTATCGATTCTTTCGGCAATGTCTACATAGCGGGATTCACCAAGGATACCAATCTCAAGACAATAAATGCATTCCAGCCAAAATTCGGGGGACAATCTGACGCTTTTGTTGCCAAATTTGTCCCGGGACAGAAGACACCGGAACTCCTCAGCTATCTTGGCGGGAACGGCAAGGACGAGGGATATGCAATTGCGGTCGATAATAACTGTGGAGTATACATCGTAGGACTCACGAGGTCGACCGATTTCCCGGCAAGCAATCCATACCCGACAGCGTTCCTGCCCAAGGAAGAGGGAGGATTTATCACAGCGCTGAAAGATGGAGACTGCTGTCCTTATCCAAAGGCCGGTTTCACGTTCTCCACCAATGCCTGTGACTTCAATGTAACGTTCACCGATACCTCAACCGATGCCACCAGCTGGGCATGGCAGTTCGGTGATGGATCCACTTCCAGTGCACAGAATCCGGATCATACGTACCTGAATGCAGGCACCTACACCGTCAATCTGACAGTACAGAATGTCTGTTTTGATGGGACCCCAAGGAACTCTACCGTTTCAAAGCAGGTCACCCTGAATCCTATACCTGTGACTGTCGCAGAATTCAATGCGACCCCCACAAATGGAGAAGCACCCCTCAATGTCACCTTCACTGATGCCTCAAAGAACGCGACAAGCTGGGCATGGCAGTTCGGCGACGGTGCCACCTCAGACCTCCAGAATACAAACCATACCTACACCGCCCCAGGCACTTACCAGGTGAACCTGACCGTTGTTGGCCTTTGCAACAATGATACTGCCAATAAATCGATAACGGTCTGGCTCTGTCCGCCGCCGGTAGCCAACTTCACCTTCGCTACCAATGTCTGTGACCTCAATGTCACCTTCACGGACACCTCGGCAAACAATCCCACCAGCTGGGCCTGGGAATTCGGTGACGGGGCCACCTCAACCCTGCAGAATCCAAGCCACACCTATGCCAGTGCGGGCACGTATGCCGTCAACCTGACGGTCGCAAAGACCTGCGATGACGGCTCTGAGAAGAACTCCACCATCTCAAAGGACGTGGTTGTTTCAGCAGTGCCGGTAACGACCGCTGACTTCAGTCTGGATCCCTCATCCGGTGAAGCACCCCTTAATGTCACCTTCACGGATGCCTCAAAGAACGGAACAGCATGGGCATGGCAGTTCGGCGACGGTGCCACGTCATCAGACCAGAACACCAGCCATACCTACACCGCCCCAGGCACCTACCAGGTGAATCTGACCGTGCAGGGGGTCTGCAACAATGATACCGAGTCAAAATCCGTAACCGTATGGCTCTGTCCGCCGCCGGTGGCTAACTTCACCTTCGCTACCAATGTCTGTGACCTCAATGTCACCTTCACGGACACCTCGGCAAACAATCCCACCAGCTGGGCCTGGGAGTTCGGCGATGGAACCACATCGGCCGTCCAGAACCCGGTCCACATCTACTCCACCGGTGGTACCTATGCCGTCAACCTGACGGTCGCAAAGACCTGCGATGATGGTTCGATAAAGAACTCAACCATCTCAAAGCAGGTCAGTGTGAGCGCTGTGCCTCCGCCGGTTGCAGACTTCACCATGAATACTACTGCAGGCGATCCACCCTTCACCATCCAGTTCACTGACAACTCGACCAATGCCCTGAACTGGTCCTGGCAGTTCGGTGACGGGAGCACCTCGACCCTGCAGAATCCAAGCCACACCTATACTAGTGCCGGCACATTCGTGGTGAACCTGACCGTGGAGGGGCTCTGCGGAACGGATTCAACCTCAAAACAGATCTACGGATGTCCGGTTCCGGGAGCGAACTTCACGTTCGTGACCAATATCTGCGACCTGGTCGTCACCTTTACTGACACCTCCACCAACGATCCCACCAGCTGGGCATGGCAGTTCGGCGATGGAACCACTTCGGCCGTCCAGAACCCGATCCACACCTACTCCACCGCTGGCACCTATGCCGTCAACCTGACGGTCGCAAAGATATGCGATGATGGTTCGGTAAAGAACTCAACCATCTCAAAGCAGGTCAGTGTGAGCGCTGTGCCTCCGCCGGTTGCAGACTTCACCATGAATACTACTGCAGGCGATCCACCCTTCACCATCCAGTTCACTGACAACTCGACCAATGCCCTGAACTGGTCCTGGCAGTTCGGTGACGGGAGCACCTCAACCCTGCAGAATCCAAGCCATACCTATACCAGTGCCGGCACATTCGTGGTGAACCTGACCGTGGAGGGGCTCTGCGGAACGGATTCAACCTTAAAACAGATCTACGGATGTCCGGTTCCGGGAGCGAACTTCACGTTCGTGACCAATATCTGCGACCTGGTCGTCACCTTTACGGATACCTCCACCAACGATCCCACCAGCTGGGCATGGCAATTCGGTGATGGGGCTGTCTCATCTGACCAGAACCCGGTCCACACCTATCCGGCTGCAGGCACCTATACCGTCAACCTGACGGTAACGCGGCCCTGCAGTGATGGCACGAGCAGGAACTCCACCATCGCAAGAGAGGTTTCCGTAAACCCGGTGCCACAGCCGGTTGCAGACTTTGCCATGAATGCCACAGGGGGAGTCCCGCCATTCACCATCCAGTTCACTGACAACTCCACGAATGCCCTGAACTGGTCCTGGAACTTTGGGGATGGGGATACTTCGACCCTGCAGAATCCAAGCCATGTCTTCAATGCGCTTGGAACGTACACGGTCCAGCTCACGGTCTGCAACATATGCGGTTGTGACACCACCACACAACAGGTGACCGCGTCTGGCTGTATCCCGCCAGGTCCCTGCCCGACAACCCCTATCCCATGCCCCATCAGCCCCTGCCCTACTACCATCCCTACGACCGTCCCTACGACCGTCCCTTTCACTGAACCAACTACAGTATCGCCAACCGAACAACCTACCAGTGAGCCGACAACGGAGCCGACAACCGTAGTTCCCACGACAGAACCGACTACCATTCCGACAACGGTCCCCACTACCGTCCCGACGGTGGCCCCTCAGCTCCCCCACTCATTTTTTGGGGAGATCCTGATCAATGGTGAGCCGGCAGCGGCAGGAACTACCATCAGCGCACTCGCAACGGGCGGTGGAGGAACCATCACGACAACGGTCAACGGCACCTATGGATCGCCGGACTCGTTCGGGACCAAACTGCTCGTCCAGGGATCTATCCCTGAGGGAGCAGCGATCTATTTCTATGCTGATGGCGCCCGTGCGGAATGCCTTGACGTGGGAGCAGGAGAGGCCTGGATGTGGACCTATCCCTTCACCTCAGGTGGTATCACTAAACTGGACCTGAGGGTCATTGACAACACCTCAGATCAACCCCCCGTGGCTGATTTTGTGGCAAACGTCACCGCAGGTACTCCACCTCTGACCGTGTTATACACCGACACCTCGCGCAATGCTCCTACCTCCTGGCTCTGGGACTTTGGTGATGGCAGCACATCCACCCTGCAACACCCCGAACATACCTATGCAAACGCCGGAACCTTCAGTGTGAGCCTGAACGCAACAAATAGTCATGGAACCGGCACGCTCACCAGGGACGGGTATATTACCGCACAAAGCGTAATTGCACCGGTCGCGAATTTCAGTGCCAACATGACGGAGGGTTCTGCTCCGCTGACCATCGCATTTACCGACCTTTCCTCTGGTGCCCCGGCTTCGTGGCAATGGAATTTCGGTGACGGAACCACGTCCTCTGAACAGTCCCCGGTCCATACCTATACTGTCGAAGGGAACTACACCGTGAACCTGACCGTTGCAAACAGCGGGGGATCAGACAGCGAGAGCAGACCGGACTATGTCAGCGTTCATCCAGGAGAGACCGGGGATACCGGATACTTCAGGATCAACTGCAATATCGATGGTGCACAGGTTCTCTTTGATGATGACCTGAAAGGATCCACCTCAAGTGGTACCCTGCTTGTTCCGGTGAACCTCACCCCACCGCTCTATACCAACTATACCGTAACGAAGGACGGATACTATCCGGTCACCATGAACCTTCCTGCCTACCCGGTGAAGGACCAGACGGTTGATATCACGGTCACTCTTGACCAGATTCCATCGGGTAACACGTATTATGTCACCGCAACTGCCTATAGCGGCGGCAGGATCATTCCGAACGGTACGATATCCGTGAATGAAGGTGAATCGATCACCTTTACCATAACACCGTTTACCTACTACAAAATCTCCTACGTCACCATTGACAACCAGACATCAGGCTCTGCCAGCGAGTATACCCTCACCAACGTGAGTGCGAACCATGTCATCACTGCCTACTTCACCTCTTCAGGCAGCGGCGGCGGCGGCGGTGGAGGCGGTGGAGGCGGCGGCGGCGGCTCTTCCGTCACCACCACGACGCCAACAACGGTCCCGACAACCCTGTCGTCAAACCTGACGTCTGGCAGCGACAGTGGAAATGCCACTGCAACAAAGACGAATCTCACTTCAAAGGCCAATATCACCAATACCACTCCCACCCTCACCACCCAGGTCACCACGATGACGACAACCACGCCCCCCACCACCGTGCCACCAGCACAGCCGTTCTGGTCAACCTTCCCCATGGCATGGCTCATCCCGGTGATCGTTGTCATTATCCTCCTTGCAGCCCTTGCCTACTACAATTACCGGAAGGGACAGGAAGGAGAGCTGTTCGAAGAGAAATAATCCTTTTTTATATGAAAATGCCTCCGGCATTTTCATCTCGTATGCATGTGTCCCTCGAAGGAATCATATAATTTTTTTAATAGGGCAGGGTGGCTTTTCATCCACCGTTTTTTATGCCATCAACGGATTTCACCTCTTTCACAACGCTCCCGGGGTTGCCCTTCAGGCTTCCTCCCGCCGCGGTGGCATCCCCCGGGATGCGATTGGAGGGTATCAACCACATAACCCTCTTTTCCGAGTTCCCACATGGGATTGTTCGCTTTCGTCCTGTATGCCTCTATTTCAAAAGGAGAGCCAGGAGATTTTTTCATTGAGGTATGAATTAGTTCTGTTCAGACCCTGCTGCCTGATGAAAAAACCAGAGGTCTTGGCGGACAGATTGGGCAGCAAAAAACCAAGAGATTAAGACTAATATTCAGAATGAATATAGAAGATAAACACGATTCAATTGGTTGTGTTATAATGAGAACGATAGTAGAAATTGGGAGCCCCACCGCTACCAACGACCGGGACTCCTTGCACGTCACAACAACGGCAATATCTCTTTCTATTGCTAAACCCATCAAGGTATCTCAGGAACAACCAGCGGTCCCTTGTTACATTCCGTGGACGTATGAACGGAGGGAGTTTAAACGTATACGGGCTGTTGTTTTTTTTAATAGCAGTCTGGTTTTAATTGAAACGGTGTCGATATAAATGGAAGAATATACTTGGCTTTATATCCGACACGCTGAAAAGACCATCAGGAAAAAGTTTAACAGTACTGACGGATTAACTACCGATGATTGGGAATATATCCATGAAATATGCACAGTGGTTGACTTGAATAAGAAACGATTTCTATACATGAAACTGAAATTATATCATTTTTCGCCTGGCAGTTTGTATTACCTGTTTGATGGGTGGAGACCGGATCTAAAATACACCAAGACATAATCCTAGCGATTATTGCTGAGGGTCCCTGATCAGTTAAGATGTCACACAGACTTCCTCTCTATCTCTTTTACAAGACAAGATATCCGCAAGAATTCTTGGACAGTGGCTGGGAGAAACTTTAGGTTATCGAGACAAATATACAGAAAAGATACGATACTGGAGCAGTTATGGACGAGAGCCACACGATCTGGATCGAAAAATACCGGCCGGCAACCCTCGCCGAGATAGTGGGGCAGGACGAGATCGTGGAACGCCTCCAGTCATACGTGAGGGCGGGGAGCCTTCCCCACCTCCTCTTCACAGGGAGTGCAGGGGTGGGCAAGACAACCGCGGCAGTTGCTTTGGCAAAGGAATTCTTCGGGGAGGCATGGAACCTGAACTTCAGGGAGATGAACGCATCCGATGAGCGCGGTATCGATGTGGTGAGAAACCAGATCAAACAGTTCGCACGGACATCCCCGCTGGGAGGGGCGGAGTTCAAGATCCTCTTCCTTGACGAAGCGGATGCACTCACGCCCGATGCCCAGGCAGCGCTCCGCCGGACGATGGAGAGCTACGCACAGACCTGCAGGTTCATCCTCTCCTGTAATTACTCTTCCAAGATCATCGATCCTATCCAGAGCAGGTGTGCCATCTACCGTTTCAGGCCTATTGACAAGGCGGCGATTACTGCCGAGATTCACCGTATTGCCGGCAAAGAACACCTTGTCGTGAGTGAGGATGCCATCGAGGCGATAACCTACATTTCGCAGGGTGACATGCGAAAGGCAATCAATGCCCTGCAGGGGGCAGCCATCCTTTCACCGGAGATCACGAAGGACAGGATCTATGCCATAACCTCCACTGCCAGACCGGATGAGATCGAGGAATTGCTCTCGAGTTCTCTTTCAGGCGACTTTGAAGGAGCTGAAGCACTCCTTTCGAAGCTCCTCCATGAGCGGGGCATCGCCCCCAATGAGCTGATCAACCAATGTTACCGGGCGCTTATCAGGAAAGAGATGGATGACAGCCTTCGGGTTGCACTCATCGATCAGCTCGGGATCACCGATTTCAGGCTCTCCGAAGGGGCGAGCAGTGATCTGCAGATGGATGCGATGATCGCGCAGTTCGTGATGCATGCGAAACGTTCACTCCCCGGGTGACAGGATGGAGCAGGAGCCGGCTGCCGAGATCATCGATCGCGATGCTGACTGGAACAGGTTTCTGAAGAGCCGCTACAAAAAGCAGCTGTCAGAGATCTCCCGTGAATATCCCTACAAAAAATCCCTTTGTATCGATTACCGCGAGCTCGAGAGTTTCGGGAAGACGGGGATCAGGATGGCGGATGAACTCCTCGACAACCCGGGGAAGGTGATCGAGGATGTGAGATCATCGGTCCTCGCCCACCAGCTGATCAAGGGGAAAGATGGGAAAGGGACACGGGATATCAATGTCAGGTTCTCCAACCTTCCAAAAAAGGTTGCCATCCGGCAGATCCGCTCCGACCATATCAACAAATTCATCAGCGTAGAGGGGATCCTCCGGAAGACGACGGAAGTTCGCCCCAGGATCGTTGAAGCCTTTTTTCGGTGCCCGGGCGGCCATATCACGATCCGGGAGCAGGGATATGGCAAGTTCAGGGAGCCTGACGGCTGTGCAACTGACGGCTGCACCTTCAAGAAACTGGACCTTGTGCCAAAGCGCTCAAAATTCGTGAACTCGCAGAAACTCCGGATCCAGGAGTCCCCGGAAGGTCTCCGGGGAGGGGAACAGCCGCAGACGCTTGATGTCGATGCAACGGACGATCTGACAGGCCTCGTAGCGCCGGGTGACAGGGTCGTCATGAACGGAATCCTTCGATCGATACAGCGGGTCAGCCATGGGGAGAAGAGCACCATATTTGACATCTACCTCGAATGCAACTCGATCGAAATTGCAGAAAAAGAGTTCGAGGAGGTCGAGATCGATGAGAAAGCTGAGGAAGAGATCCTCGCCCTGTCGCACGATCCCTCTATCTACCGGAAGATCACCCATTCGATCGCCCCGACCATCTACGGAAACGAGGAGGTGAAGGAGGCGATATCCCTCCAGATCTTTGGCGGGATCACCAAGGAGATGCCTGACGGGAGCCACCTCCGGGGTGATATCCATGTCCTCCTGATCGGTGACCCGGGTATCGCAAAAAGCCAGCTGCTCAGGTACGTGGTCAAGCTCTCTCCCCGGGCCATCTACACCAGCGGCCAGTCATCCACCTCGGCAGGCCTGACCGCAACCGCAGTCAAGGACGAGTTCGGGGACGGGCGCTGGACCCTTGAGGCAGGGGCCCTGGTATTAGCCGATATGGGGATTGCCGCGATCGACGAGATGGATAAGATGCAGAAGGAAGACCGGAGTGCCCTCCATGAAGCGATGGAACAACAGTCGATCAGCGTCGCAAAAGCCGGTATCACTGCCACGTTGAAATCACGGTGTGCCCTGCTCGGTGCTGCCAATCCCAAGTACGGGCGGTTTGATGATTTTGCCCCCATCGGTGAGCAGATCAATATGCCTGCCTCTCTCCTCTCCCGGTTCGACCTGATCTTCATCATGGGTGACAAGCCCGATGAGAAAAAGGACGGGGCGATTGCGGAGCATATCCTGAAAGCCCACAGTATCGGTGAGACGATCGTGCAGCACCGCAAGGCACCCATCCCGGGGGTGAATGATGAGTATATCGCCGAGCAGCTCAAACCGGTGACCCCCGAGATCGAGCCAGGCCTCTTCCGGAAATACGTGGCCTATGCGAAAAGAACGTGTTTCCCACGGCTCTCGGATACCGCACGGGAGGCCCTGATCGCCTACTACATGCGGCTCCGGGGGCTGGCATCTGAATCCAACAAGCCGGTCCCGGTGACCGCACGGCAACTTGAAGCACTGGTCCGGCTTGCCGAGGCCAGTGCGCGGATCCGCCTCTCCCGGGATATCGAGGCATCCGATGCCGAACGGGTTATCACCATCGTGGACAAGTGTCTCCGGCAGGTTGCCTACGATCCCAAGACCGGTTCGTTTGATATCGACAAGGTTGTCACCGGCTATTCCAAGGGCAAGCGGGATCTGATCCGGAGGATAAAGGAAGTGATCAGGATGATTGCTGATGAGAGCGGCAGGGTAAAGATCGATGAGGTCATCGAGCAGATCGCGCAGGAAGGATTCGGAAAGGACGAGATCAGGAAGCAGATCGACATGTTCCTTCGCCAGGGAGAGGCGATGGAACCGAAACCTGGCATCATCAAGCTCATCTGAGCCTCTCCTTTTTTCCCGGGAAAAGCCTATACCAGATCATGGCAAGTGAGCATGATCAGGCAATATTCGAGGCAGCGATCAAACTCGGGGCGCTGTACCACCAGTGGGTAGGGACACCTGTCTCCCCTTCCACGGCATCTCTCCTTGAATCCGCAATTCAGGAGAGCGTCAGCCTCCAGCCTTATGTTGCGGATATCCATGTCTCCCTTGACCGGTCGCAGATGGCGGAGAATATCTTCGGCTACTCCGAGCTCCGTGGCACCATGCTCACCGTGAACATCATCACCAAGGTAGGCAGTACCTGCTGCCATGCCCGGCTGCAGCGAAAAGGAGACTACCCGCTTATGGAGCTCATCTCGTGCCATGAAGAGCCATAAGTATCCGATCACCGACGACCATATCCACATCGATCCTGTCAACGGGAGGGGACTCGAAGCCGCGAAGGATTTTCTCCGCGCAGGGGGAACCCACCTCTTCCTTGTCACGAAACCCTCCTCGTCCTTCGGTGTTCTTCCCCATACCGGTGATGAATTTTCTCTTGTTTACGAAAAGACCATTGCGATTGCAGACCAGATCCGGGCTCTCGGTATCACAGTCTTTGTTATTCTGGGAGTTCATCCCGCTGAGATGACACGCCTTTCAGCCACTATACCGCTCTCCGAAACCGTGGCAATCATGAAAAGAGGGCTGGATATCGCGGCCTCTTATATCGGGGAGGGAAAAGCGGTTGCACTCAAGAGCGGGCGGCCCCATTACCCGGTCCCCGACGAGGTGCTCTCCGCTTCCAACGAGGTGCTCTCCCATGCACTGACCCTCGCCGCTGACCTGGACTGTGCAGTGCAGATCCATGCGGAGACGGGTCCCTGCAGCGACGTTGTCGGGATGGCAGAACAGGCCGGGATGCCTCCCCAAAAGGTGGTGAAACATTATGCGACTCCGGACACCCCGCTGACACCCTCCCTCCTGGCCTCCCATCCTGATATCCCGCACCTCGCCCGTCTCCGCCGTCCGTTCACCATGGAGACCGATTATATGGATGAGAACACCCGGCCGGGTGCGGTGATCGGTCCGAAATCGGTTCCCCGGATCACCCAAAAGCTGATCAATGAAGGCCTTATCTCAAAGGACGATGCCTGCAGAATCCATAAGGAAACTCCTGAAATGGTCTATGGCGTCGAGATCATCCTCTGAACCAACGGTCACGTCTCATCATTTTAAGAACTCACCTCTCCCATAATACTGATCGATGTACCTGAAGGTTCACCGGACCCCGGCCGGTGATGAAGTCGTCGCTGTCTGCGACAGGGAACTCCTTGACACATGCATCCAGCAGGGTGACCTCGAGATCCATATCTCCGGGGATTTTTACGGAAGGAGCCCTGCATCACCAGAGGAGGTGAGAGCAGCCCTCAGGAGTGCCGGGAACTGCAACCTCTTTGGAGAGCGGACTGTTGCCCTCGCCATCGAGATGGGACTTATCGATGCGACAGGATTTATCCGGATTGGATCAGTACCCCATGCCCAGATCATCAGGCTCTGAAAAGAAGATCAGGGAGAATATCTGCCCCCGCTGCGGGGCTGCATCAGCCACCGGTGAGCTCTGCGGCAGCTGCAGGATCCATGAGAACCCCTGGTTCACGTGCGGAAAACGGGTTGTCTGTATCTTTTGCCCGACATGCGGATCGCGGAAGGAGGGGGGTGTCTGGACCGATACTGTTGCAGAACGGGAGGAGATTGCCCGCGATCTGGTACGACGCTCGGTGCAGATCGTACCCGACGTTGCCCGGCCGGTCCTGAAGATCTCCGTCAAGGAGATGACCATCAACCGCTCCCTTGCCGAAGTGGTGCTCGAAGGAGCCCTGTTCGGGGAACCGGTGCATGCCATGTGTCAGGTTGAGATCCTCTGGCAGAAAGAGCAGTGTGACCGGTGCAGCCGGATCTCCGGGAGCTACTACGAGGGAATAGTCCAGGTGCGGGCTTCGGGGAGGAGACCGTACCGCCACGAGATCCGGACCGTGGAGCGGATAGCCAGGGAGATCGAGGAGCGGTGCTATGCTTCCGGGGAACGTCTCTCGTTCATTTCAGACACAGAGGAGACAAAGGACGGCCTTGACATCACCGTTGGTTCTCAGCATATCGGCCAGGCCATTGCCGCTGCCATCGTCCAGCGGCTGGGAGGGCGCTTTTCCACCCATCCAAAACTGGTGGGCGAGCGGGCAGGAAAGCGGCTGTACCGGATCACCTATTCGGTCCGTCTCCCCCGGTATGGGAAAGGTGATGTCATTGTGGTGAATGGCAGACCCGGTGAAGTGATCTATGCCTCGGGGAGAGAGATCAGATATAGGGAGATCCCGAACGGCACCGAACGCTCGGCACGGGAGGACCGGGTCGAACGGTATATCGGATCGACCAGGGATGCACGGGAGTACCTGATCACGTTCAGGCAGGGGAACACCATCGGGGTCCTTGATCCGGAGACAGGGACCCCGCGGGAGTGTTTCGTCGGCCGGGACGCAGGATATGTACCAGGGCAGACGATCAGGATCCTGAATGACGGGGATGACCTCCTGGTGGTGGGTGAACGATGAGGGTGAGAGAGGTTCCAGCCCGCGATCTTCCCGGGATTGCAGAAGCAGAATGGCGGATGAGGGAGAGAAAGCCCTTTGTCAGCAATGGGATTGCGTATGTTCCGGTCATGGACGGGTATCCCGCGGACAGGGAACTCGCCCCGAAAGCGCGGTACAATGGCCGGGGCTTTTATATGATCGGGACGATCGCCGTCCTTCACGGGAGAGAACCCACCAGTGCCGAGATACGGGAGATTGAAGTGTGGAAGAAACCGACCGGCATACTCTGGATCAGGTCATACCAGGGCAGGGAACGGATCCCCGATGTCCGTCTCATTTCCGGAACATCTAAAGAGATCTGCCACCATGAACTGGGGATGGCATTCTGGCTTGATCCTGCACAGGTGATGTTCTCATCGGGCAACCGGGAAGAGAAGCAGAGGATGATGAGGCTGATCCGACCGGGTGAACGGGTAGCTGATATGTTCGCCGGGATCGGGTATTTCAGCATTCCCGCCGGCTTGGCCGGTGCCACCGTCCATGCGATGGAGATACATCCGGTCGCTTACCGCTACCTTCTCAGAAATATCGATGAAAATCACCTGGAGAACCACATTTCCACCGGGCTTGGGGACTGCAGGGAACTCCTCTCCGGCACCTATGACCGGATCATCATGGGTCATTTCGACTCCCCTCTGATGCTCGATGCTGCGTTTGATCATATCAGGAACGGCGGCACGATCCATATGCACACCGCAGGCAGGGATCCTCCTTTCATCCCGGAAGAGTACCGCGATGCCTGCCGGGATGCGGGAAGGGTCAGGAGAATAAAAAAGGTTGCCCCGCACACATGGCATTATGTTCTTGACATGAGGGCTGGATGATGGAAGCAGGAAGCCTTTCCAAAAAAAGGATCGTCCTGGGGGTGACCGGGAGTATTGCAGCGGTGGAGACCATCCGTCTCGCCCATGCGCTGCGGCGCGAAGGTGCCAGCGTGACCGCTGTCATGACCGAGGCAGCTACCCGGATCATCCACCCGGATGCACTGACCTATGCCACTGGGAATGATGCGATCACCACGCTTTCCGGGCATGTGGAGCACGTCACGTTCTGCGGGGATGGGGGCTGTGCAGACCTGCTGCTCATCGCCCCCTGCACGGCAAACACGCTCTGCAAGATTGCCCGGGGCATCGATGACACTCCCGTCACCACATTCGCAAGCACGGCGCTCGGTGCAGGGATGCCGGTCGTGGTCGCCCCTGCCATGCACGAGAGCATGTACCGGCATCCTGGCGTGAGCGAGTGTATCAGGGGTCTCTCCTCATGGAATGTCACGGTCATCCCCCCGAGGAGAGAGGAGGGAAAGGCCAAGATCGCGGAGATCGATGAGATCGTCCTCTGGTGCTGCCGGGCGCTGCCGGGATCTCCCCTTTCAGGAAAACACGTCCTGATCACGAGCGGTCCATGCAGGGAACCGGTGGATGATATCCGCGTCCTGACCACGCGTTCAACCGGGAGGATGGGAAGGGAACTCGCCCTCCAGGCGTTCCGCCTCGGCGCCGACGTCACGGTGGTCCATGCAGGGACGATCCCGTGTGTCAGGAATATTCCCATCGAAACTGCAGGGGAGATGCACGATGCCGTGCACAGGATATGCGCTGAGCGGATCCCGGATATCTATATCAGTGCCGCAGCAATCTCGGATTATGCCCCCGAACCGTACAGAGGAAAACTCCGGAGCGGGCAGACGCTCTCGATCCCCCTCCACCCGCTCCCGAAACTGATCGATGAGGTCTGCAGGAGATACCATACCTCGGTCATCGCCTTCAAGGTGGGAGAGGAGGGGGAAGAGGGAGCTGCCCCGCTGATGGCAAAGGGTGCACATCTCGTCGTAGTAAACGGCCCGGAGAGTATGGGATCCGATACCACCGATGCAGTCATCTCTGGCGCTGGCGGCAGGGAGCAGGTACGAGGAACAAAGAGGGAGCTTGCTGCCCGGATCTGGGAGAGGATACTGACACTGCCCCTTCCCCAGGGCTGACGGGGAAAGATGAGCAAATGGGAGGAGAACGATGAGGAGATCAGGCATGAGACCCCAAGAGCCTTTTGCTGCATCGGTCACTGCTTCCTGCCCGGGCCACATTTCCGGGTATTTCAGGCCGGTGACCGGGTCGGGATACCAGACGACCGGGAGTATCGGGGCCGGGATCGTAATCACGGAAGGGGTGACCGTGCGGGTTACTCCCGCCGATACTACCTCAATTACAGTCCGGCGTCTTTCCTCAGAGGGAACTGTCCGGGAGCTGATCCATGATGCTCCCCCTCTCGCCTATGTCGCCGGCCGCCTCGGTGTTTCTGCCCATATCGAGACCGAATGCACTCTGCCGATAGGGGCAGGATTCGGGCTCTCCGCAGCAGCACTGATGGCCTCGGTCTCTGCTCTCAATGAACTCTTCAATCTCGGGATGACAAAGAAAGCCTGCTCCCAGCTTGCCCATGAATCGGAGATCGTTCACCGGACCGGGCTTGGTGACGTCGCCGCATGCCAGGGTGGCGGTCGCGACTTTCGCAGGGGACCGGGGGCAGGCGCTGAGATCAGGAGGTTTTATGACCTGCACGAGCCGCTGTATGCCGTCAATTTCGGACCGCTCCCGTCTCCCCTGGTCCTTGGCTCGCCGGATGCACTTTCTCGTATCAGTGCCGCTTATCCTGAAGAGTATCCCGGATCCCCTGAACTGTTCTTCCGGCTCTCGTACAGATTTGCCAGGGGGAGCGGACTGCTCACGCAGGAACTCAGCGATCTGCTCGTTGAATGCGGGAGAGAGAATATCCCGGCCAGCATGACCATGCTCGGGAACGGGATTTTCGCGATGGGGGAGCGTGCCGCTGACCTCCTCGGGTCCTATGGCGAGATACTGGAGCTCCATGTTGCTCCCCGCGGCGTTGAGATCCTGGAGGAGTCCCGATGATCCCGGAGGATCATCCCCGGTATCGTTCGCTTAAAGTGAGGGAGCACCTGGTCCGGTGCGCAGCGGAGGGTATCCTTTCGCTTGAGGGGCTTACCGCTCATGGCCGTGGTGAAGCGTTTGATTACCTGATCGGCGAAAGGACCATGGAGAGTGCCCTCCGGGCGGAGAGGGGTGCTGCAGCGCTCCTCCTCTGTGCGAAACGGCCGGTCATCTCGGTGAACGGGAACACGGCGGCACTTGCCGCCGGCAGTATTGCTCTCCTTCAGCGTGCCTCGAACGCTGCGGTGGAGGTGAACCTCTTCCACAGGACCGAGGAGCGGATCAGGAAGATCACAACACTCCTGGAACAGCATGGAGTCACGGTACTGAAGGGCACCCCGGAACGACTCCTCCCGCTCTCCCATGACCGGGCGCTCTGCCTGCCGGGAGGAACCGGTTCCGCCGATGTTGTCCTGGTTTCCCTTGAAGACGGTGACCGTTGCCAGGCACTGGTGGACGTGGGAAAGACCGTCATCGCGATCGACCTCAACCCGCTTTCGAGAACGGCGATGACGGCAACCCTGACCATTGTCGATGAGGTAACCAGGGCAATCCCGCAGGTGACCCGGTTCTGCAGAGCCCTTACAAAGGAAGAAGTGCAATTGTTTTCAACAGGATACGAGAACCGGGAACTCCTCCGGTCTGCCATCCGCGAGATTCAAACGAGGCTCGACCATGCTCTGGATTGAAAAATACCGCCCGAAGAGTTTTGAAGAGATACGGGGGCAGGATCACGTGATCTCTCACCTGAAGAGAGCAGCACGCTCTGGTGATATCCCGCACCTGCTCCTCACCGGGCCACCGGGCACCGGAAAGAGCGTCGCGGTCGAATGCCTCGCATACCAGTTATACGGTGACAGGATGGCGGAGAACATGACGGTCATCCAGACGGCTGACCTCTTCGAGCAGGGGAAGAAGTACCTTGAAGGCGACGAGAGGTACGGACACCTCTACCAGAGAGAACAGAGCCTCCTCTCGAATTTCAAGAATATTGTCAGGTGGTATGCATCGATCCGGCCTCTCGATTCTCCCTTCCGTATCATTGTCTTCGAAGGGGCATCTGCAATGACCCGGGAAGCCCAGCAGGGGATCCGGAGAATCATGGAACGGTATTCGAGGACCTGCCGCTTCATCTTCATCACGAGCAGGCCATCGGCGCTCATACCGGCGATCAGTTCACGGTGTCTCCCGTTCTTTTTTGTCCCGGTGGAAAACAGGGTGGTCGGAGACCTCCTCCATGCCATTCTGGCGTCTGAATTCGGCGATACCAGCCCCCTTTCAGATGACGATACCGACCTGATCGTGCAGGCTGCAGCCGGGGATATGAGAAAGGCGGTGG
>Ga0209200_1000492_pt1 | contig 44441 bp, 38 predicted proteins | sample AD_UKC033_MetaG_FD_184406 | JGI IMG/M metagenome (GOLD analysis project Ga0209200, IMG submission 184406) | Active sludge microbial communities of municipal wastewater-treating anaerobic digesters from USA - AD_UKC033_MetaG (SPAdes) (version 2) | ecosystem: Engineered > Bioreactor > Anaerobic >... | reverse complement strand
GCCGGAGCATCCGGACGATCTGCTCCTCACTGAATCGCTGCTTCTTCATGATTTCTCCTGTAATTCCAGATACCCTTACAGGGAAATCCTAACATCGTCAATGGCACTACTTTCGGGGGATAAGCCACAAGGGGCTGTCGAGATACACGGTCAACACGTCCATCTGGTCACCTCGATCAGCAGCCCGACTGAATCCTGCTCCAACAACTGTCAATTATACCAGCCATGGGCGTATCTGCAAATGCCGATCACGGTTTCCCAAATTCCCCTTCGATTGGTCCGCTTTCGCGGGAATGACGGGGTCGAATCCGTGTCCGTCCGCGCGAATGCGTGTCGGAATAGAATAGGGGCTCACATGAAGCCACAGAGCCACAGAGGACGACGGGCGATCCGATGGGACTGCCTTCGTGCCTTTGTGGCTCTGTGTGAGAACCTGCGTTCTTCTTTGCGTCTGAGCGTCTGGATGCGAGACGAGCTTGTCAGATCTCCTTCCACTGGCCCGGCATGGGGACTGGGAACCGGCCTTCCGCGTCGGCCTTCACAGGGACCGGACTATCGTCGTTCAGGTCGTCGAGGTAGTCGCAGAACAGGAAGCGGGACTTCATCATGTCGTCCCAGGTGACCTTCTGGCCGATGTGGCAGGCGGCCCGGCCCATGAGGGCGGTGAGGTCGGAGTAGACCGCGCGCTTCAGCTCGTTGTACGGCCGGTCGTTGCGGATCGCGTCGACGAAGTCGTTCCACTCGTACTGCCACGGACTGACCGCGTCCTTCGTGGGCGTCCAGGAGATGTTGTCCTTCTCGATCCGCTGGTCCTTGAACAGGTGCACGGTCGCGGCGTGGGTCATGCCCGAGAACTGGGCGGCGCACTTGGCGCCGTGGATGAAGGTGGCGAACTCGCCGTAGGTGTGGTTCATCCGCCGGAACTCGCAGAAGGCCTTCGTCCCGTCCGCGTAGGTGTACTCGATGGCGTAGACGTCGATGTTCTGGCCGCAATCCGTGCTGCGAGGCCAGCAGCCGCCCAGGCCGTGAGCCGAGACCGGCCAGGAATCCTTGATCCAGCAGCATTCGTCGATCTGGTGGATCAGGTTGTCCACCATGTGACCCGAGCCGACGTAGAGCAGGTGTACCCGGCCGAATTCGAGCTGGCTCCTGAGCTTGTTGGCGTTGGCACCCATGTTGCCGAGCCCGCCGCCGCCTTCGTAGCGGTTGGCGCGGATCAGCGGGATGTCGCCCATCGCGCCGTCGCGGATCTTCTCGATCAGCGCCTGTCGTGCGGGCGAGTGGCGGCACTGGAGCCCTGCGGCGACCTTGACGCCTTTCCTCTGGGCCACTTCGCCCGCCGCGAGCAGACGGTGCAGGCCGCCCGGATCGGAGGCGAAGGGCTTCTCCATGAACACATTGATGCCCTTCTGGATCGCGTACTCGACGTGGATCGGGCGGATGTAGGCCCGCGTGGTGCACAGAGCGATGTCACCGGGTCGGAGGGCGTCGATCGCCTGGCGATAGCCCTTGAAGCCGACGAACTGGCGGTCGCGGGGGACGTCGATCTTGTCCTTGAACTGCTCCTGGAGGGCCTTGCGCTGGTTCTCCATGCGGGTGGCGTCGAGGTCGGACATCGCATAGAGCTTCATCGGCCCGCTGTTGGGCACGGACAAGGCGTCGCCGACCGCGCCGGTGCCGCGTCCGCCGCACCCGATCAGGGCCATGCGGATGGTGTCATCCCCAGCCGCGCGGAGCATCGGCGCGAGACTCCCGAGGATGGCGGCCCCTGCGGCGACGGAACCACTGTGTTGGAGGAACTCCCGGCGGTTGACCTTCGATGTGTCTTTCGACTGCGTCATGTCTTTCTCCTTGCCTTAGAGGTTATGACGCCATTGTAAGGCCGACCAGCGGAAAGGCAAACACGGATTGTCACATCACCCAAAAAGAAAGCCGCCCGAGGGGGCGGCTCGATGATTCAGAAACAGCAGCGTCCAGACTACGACTGTCCATTGGCTCCGCCGGGACCCTGGGGCGCGTAGCGGTCGTGCGCCATGTCCTCGCGAGGATGGGCGTTGTCGTAGACTTCCTTCAGCTTCTTCGTGGTCAGGTGGGTGTACACCTGCGTGGTCGAGAGCGACTGATGCCCGAGCAGTTCCTGGACGCTGCGCAGGTCCGCGCCGTTGTTGAGCATGTGGGTCGCAAAACTGTGGCGCAGCGTGTGCGGGCTGATCGCGGGATCGAGGCCGGCCGCCTTGAGGTACTTGTCCATCTTCCGGCGGACGCTTCGCGTGCTCAGACGCTGCCCGTGCTTGTTCACGAACAGGACCTTCGAGTCGAAGTGACTGTTGTTCTGGGCCCGCTTGTTGCGGTACTCCATGTAGTGCTGGATCGCCTGGAGGGCCGACGAGCTGATGGGCGTGATTCGCTCCTTCTTGCCCTTGCCGCGGATGTGGATCACTTCGCCCAGGAAGTCGATATCGTCCATGTTCAGCCCGACCAGCTCGCTGACGCGGATGCCTGTGCTGTAGAGGGTCTCCAGAATGGCCCGATCCCGGGAGCCCAGCCAGGAATCGGTCGGCGGCGTTTCGAGGAGACGTTTGACCTCTTCGAACTCGAGGAATCTCGGGAGCTTCTTCTCCTGCTTCGGCGTGCGAATCGCGGTGAGCGGATTCGAGTCCCGCCGATTCGTCTTCACCAGAAACTTGTAAAAGCTGCGAAGCGTCGCCAGCTTGCGCGCGATCGTGGCCTTCGAATAGCCTTTGTCGTTCAGAAAGGCGAGATAGGCCCGCGCCTCGTTGGCATCGAGGGCCAGGAGCTTCTGGTCGATTTCCACTTCGGTCTGCGTGGCGACCGCGGTGGCCACCCCGCCGTCGTGATGGTTCAGATCCGCGGAGGAGCCGGGGTCGCCGAACCCATCGTGGTGCGCCGCGCCCGCCAGGTCCGCCGAGTTCAGCAGGAACTCCGAGAACTGCGACAGGTCGGCGCCATAGCACTTGGCCGTGTGCTCCGAGAACCTCTTCTCGAACTTCAGGTAGTGCAAGAACTGCTCAATGACCGCGCTTCCTTCTTCCATATAGCACCTGTTTATCTGCTCCATCGGCATCATCGACCACCTTTTCGACTTATGACCCACGCTTGACAACCTGGAATCGGGGCGCCTCTCCGGGCCCCCGGCTCATCTCCTGCCGCCGTTCCTACGGCATCGTCCTGACATCCGAGTCTTCCTGAAGCAACTGTTCCGCCCGCCCGATGAGCGTCTGCGTCAGCTTGAAGCTGATCACCGCCGCATCGAACCAGTCGAAATCGGTCCGTCTGTCCTTCACCTGGTCAATCAGGGCGTCCAGCAGCTCGTCCTCCCGCCCTTGTTCATAGCGGAAGATGTACTTTTCCGCGCCCTTGTTGAGCACGAGTTGTCTCTGCGGTCTTTTCATGAGTACGCCTTACCGGGTGACCTTTCCCGCCGGACACCTCCGCCCGCGGCGGCCTTCCTGCGGTTCCTGCATGTCCGCCGACGGCCGGCCTTGGCCTCAGCGAAACACTACAACGCTTTTATCGGCCAATGGAACGTCCGGCTTTACAAAAAGTGGACTTATGTGCCGTTCATTTATGCGGTCCTTCCGCAGAATCTGTCACGGTGTGCGACCGCTGATGGTGGTCGGAGGGTGGCTTCAGTCCCTCGCTACGGCGCGTCCGGGCGAATGTGAAAATAGATAACACTCCCCCGCGGCTCGGAATGGACCTTCCCCGCGATCTGCAAATGGCCGATGTGCTTGGCTGCCTCATGACGGGTCATTCCCAGCCCGGCACAGATGTCCTCGATGGTGCAGGGCCTCCGTTTCAGCACTGAAATGACATCCGCCTTCGCCCTTGCCTCGTGGCGGTCACCCGGCCCGTCCGGCGCTTCGCCGATCACCTCACAGACCCCGCCGATGCGACGGGCGATCTCGTCGAGCGCCTCGCGAGACATCGCGAGTACGTCGGGCTCCGCCGGCGGGCGGACCGCGGTGTTCAGATGGATCCTGTCCGGCCGAATCCGTCGAATCTGAGATTTGATCTTCTCGATCTGCGCGTCATCCGTATTCACGCCGGCGACCAGAAAAACCTCCAGCCAGATCCGCCCGCGGAACTCGTCGCGGAACTGCTCCATCCCCGAAACCAGCTTCTCCAGGGTGATATCGGGGTTCGGACGGTTCACCGCCTGGAAGACCGCGTCATCTCCCGCGTCCAGCGACGGCGCCACCACGTCCGCTTTCGCACACTCGGCCCGCACGTCGGCCCGGTACAGCAGCGTCCCATTGGTCAGGATCGCTACCGGGATGTCCGTAAGCCGACGGATGCCGTCGATCAGATCGCCCAGACGGGAATTGAGCGTCGGCTCGCCGGAACCGCCCAGGGTGATGTAGTCGGTCGTGAGGCCGGCCTGGAGTTTCGACTCGATTTCGGCCAGGACCGCATTGATATCGACGAAATCGGCCCGCGTTGTGCTGCTGGTGATCGTGCGTCCGAGCTGGCAGTACACACAGTCCAGCGTGCAGATCTTCGGCGGGACGATGTCCACACCCAGGCTCAAACCGAGCCGGCGGGACGGCACCGGGCCGTAGGTATACGAGGTCGGTTCCTTCTTCTCAGCCATGGACAACCTCGAAAATGCCTTTGCAGGTCCGCACCAGGTCCTCCAGCCAATCCAGGGGCAGCATGGATGCGGCGTCGGAGAGCGCCTTTTCCGGCGTGGGATGGACCTCCAGGAACAGGCCGTTGACGCCGGAAGCGACCGCCGCCTTCGCCAGCAAAGGCGCCATCTCCCGCCGGCCGCCGCTGGCGGCGCCCAGGCCGCCGGGCTGTTGCGTGCTGTGCGTCGCATCGAAAACCACCGGGCACCCGAACTGCTGCATGACCGGGATGCCCGTCATGTCGTTGACCAGACGATTGTACCCGAAGAAGGTGCCCCGTTCGGTGAGGATCACCTTGTCGTTCCGGCAGGCTCGGATCTTATCGACCACGTTCCCCATCTCCGCGGGCGAGAGGAATTGCCCCTTCTTGACACTGATAGGCCGGCCCGTCTCGGCGCAGGCACAGAGCAGGTCGGTCTGTCGGCACAAGAACGCAGGCACCTGGAGGCAGTCCACGGTCTCGGCTGCTTCGGTCGCCTGGGCGGGCTCATGGATGTCCGTCATCACGGGCAGACCCGTTTGAGCTCGCACCTTCGCGAGGATTCTCATTCCCTCGGCCAGGCCGGGACCGCGAAAGCTCGAAAAGCTGCTGCGGTTGGCCTTGTCGAAGCTGGCCTTGAAGATCATCCGAACACCGGTCCGCCCGGAGATCTGCACCAGACGCTCCGCGATCTCCAGACACCCGGCCTCGCTCTCGATCACACACGGCCCGGCCATCAGAAACAGCGGCGCGTTCAGGCCCACCTCCACGCCGCCAATCTTGAAACTCATACCCGTCGTCACTACTGTCTGCTCACTTTCCACCTTGTTCGCACTGACCCAGATATACCTGGCGTTCGTCCCGTCCGAGCCGGGAAAGCTCCCGGTCGATCAGGCAGGCGTAACTGTCCATGATGTGGGGCGCCGCCTCCAGGTGCAACATCGCCTGAACCCTGGCGATGGTCTCGGAGTCGGGTCCTTCGATCTCGACGAACGCCCCCAGCAGCGGCAGCTCATCGAGCGCCACCTCGCACCCGCCCAACCGCCACAGGCGGCGGCGCTTGTCGAAGGCGAGCGCCTTGGCGTACCCCAGCGCCGCCAGGAGCAGCTCGGTCGTCTCGGCGTCGCTCACCTGCGTCTCCAGCTCGACGCGTTTCTTGTAGTCGTCCTTCTCTTTCGGACCCTTGTACGCCAGGATCTGCCGCTCGCGGCCATCCTTCGTATCGGTCCGCAGTCGCAGGGCCTTGTCGGTCCGCGTCAGGTCTCGCCCAGCGGTGTCGTAGTAGCGATCCGTCTGGATCGTCTGGCGGAGAAACGATCCGCCGCACTCGACGAGCCGACGCTCGACCGCTTGCAACGAATCCACCTTCAGCTTGGCCTCGATTTCCGAACGCATACGAGCATCACGCCACGATGTTCACCAGGCGGGACTTGATCACGATCACCTTCTTGGGCGTCTTGCCGCCCAGGGCGGCGACCACCTTTTCACTGCCCAGCGCGACCGCCGTGACGGACTCGTCGTCCGCATCGGCGGCGACCACGATACGGTCCTTGACCTTGCCGTTGACCTGGACCGCCAGCTCGACCTGCTTGTCTCGCGCCAGCTCCTCGTCATACTGCGGCCAAGGCTCGTAGGCCAGACTGCTCGCGTGGCCCAGACGGGCCCACAGCTCTTCCGCAACGTGCGGCGAGAACGGCGCCAGGATCAGGACGAAGGGCTCGACCACCGACCTGGGTCGAACCTCCAGGCGGGCGACGTGATTCACGAGGATCATCATGGCGCTGATGGCGGTATTGAAGCCGAACGTCTCGACGTCGCGGCCCACCTTGCGAATCGTCTGGTGCAGCAGTCGCAGCGTCTCCTCGTCCGCCTGGGCCTCTCGGACCGCGGGATCGAGTGCGTTCGTCTCCTCGTTGACGATCATCCGCCAGGCCTTCTGAAGGAAGCGGTAGACGCCCTGAACACCCTGCATGCTCCAGGGCTTCATCGCCTCCAGCGGACCCATGAACATCTCGTACAGACGCATGGAATCGGCACCGTACTCGTGGATGACGTGGTCCGGGTTCACGACGTTACCGCGCGACTTGCTCATCTTCTGGCCGTCCTCGCCGAGGATCATGCCCTGGTTGATGAGCTTCATGAACGGCTCCTTCGTGTGGACGCGCCCGATGTCATACAGGAACTTGTGCCAGAACCGCGAGTAGAGCAGGTGCAGGACCGCGTGCTCGGCGCCGCCGATGTAGAGGTCCACCGGCATCCAGTAGTGCTCCTTGGCCCGGTCCCAGCCCTGCTGCGGGTTCTTCGGGTCCGTGTACCGCAGGTAGTACCAGCAACTGCCGGCCCACTGGGGCATCGTGTTGGTCTCGCGTTCGGCCGGGCCGCCGCAGCGAGGACAGGTCGCTTTGAGCCACTCGGTCGCCTTCGCCAGGGGCGGCTCCCCCGTCCCGGGAGGCGTGTAGTCGGTCACCTCGGGCAGCGTCAACGGCAATGCAGTCTCCGGCAGGGGCACCACGCCGCACTTCGCACAGTGGACCACCGGGATCGGCTCCCCCCAATACCGCTGACGGCTGAACAGCCAGTCCCGCAGCTTGTAGTTGACCGCCCTGCTGCCCAGGTCCTGTTCCGCGAGCCAGGCGGTGATCTTGGTCTTGGCCTGGGCAGTGGGCAGACCCGTGATGGAGATGTCCGGGCCGGTGGAGTTCACCGAGGTGCCGTCTTCGACGAATCCCTGCCAATCCGTCTTCGGATCGGGCGGCTGGACGACCTGAATGACGGGCAAATCGAACTTCTTGGCGAACTCGAAGTCGCGGGTGTCGTGCGCGGGCACCGCCATGATGGCGCCCGTGCCATAGCTGGCCAGCACGTAATCCGCGATCCAGATCGGAATCCGGTCGCGATTGACCGGGTTGATTGCATAGTTGCCGGTGAAGACGCCGGTCTTGTCCTTGTCCTGCGAGGTGCGTTCCAGCTCGCTCTTGCGGGCGGCCTCCGCGCGATAGGCCTGGACGACCTGTCGCTGCCCTGCGGTCGTGATCTGCTCGACCAGCGAGTGCTCCGGCGAGAGCACCATGTAGGTGGCGCCGAAGAGCGTGTCGGGCCGCGTAGTGAAGACGCGGAGCTTGCGTCCAGCCGCCGGGCCGTCGGCGATCTCGAAGTCCACCTCCGCGCCCTCGCTGCGCCCGATCCAGTTGCGCTGCATCTCCTTGATCGACTCCGACCACGTGACGAGCTTCAGATCGTCGAGCAAGCGGTCCGCGTAGGCGGTGATCCGCAGCAGCCACTGCCGCATCGGGCGACGCACCACGTTCTGGTGGCCCTTGCGGTCACACTTGCCGTCCTTCACCTCTTCGTTGGCGAGCACCGCCTTGCAGCCCTCGCACCACCAGACCGGGACCCAATCCTCGTAGGCCAGGCGGAAATGCGACACGATCTTCTGCACGAGAACCTGCCGCTGCTCGCAATCGGCGGGCAGATGCGGCGCCACCGCCGCCAAGGGGGACGTTTGCCTGTCCCAGGGCCAGTTCCGCGTCGCGTTGTGCCACGACGCCAGAAAGGCGCTGCTCTGCCACTCGGATTGGCGCTTGGGCGTCTCCGCCAGCGCGTCCTCCAGCAGTCCAATGTCGGCCGCCTTGGCCCAGGAAGGATCGTAGTAGCTGTTGAACAGGTTGAGGAAAACCCACTGGGTCCATTGGAAGTAGGCGGGATCCGTCGTGTCCAGCTCGCGATCCCAGTCGTAGGAGAAGCCGAGCATCTTGATCTGGCGACGGAACGTGTCGATGTTCTTCCTCGTCGTGACCGCGGGGTGCGTGCCCGTGTCGATGGCATACTGCTCCGCGGGCAGGCCGAAGGCATCCCAGCCCATCGGGTGCAGGACGTTGAAGCCCTTCATCCGCTTGTACCGCGATACAATGTCGCTGGCGGTGTAGCCCTCCGGATGGCCGACGTGCAGGCCCTGACCGCTCGGATAGGGGAACATGTCCAGCACATAGTACTTCGGACGCGAGGCGTCGCAGTCCCTGGCCTGGAACGTCTTGTTCCGCTCCCAATACTCTTGCCACTTCCGCTCGATCGGACCGAAGTCGTATGCACCAGCCTTTTCACTCATGCTCTCAGACACCTCTTTCAGGTCCCCTTGCGCCGTGCGGGCGCAGAGGACCACAGAATTGCAGCAGTCCGTTCGCCGGACCACACCGGGCCGGACCGTCGCCCGACAGCGTGCGCGCTGCGACGCCGACGGGCGCCGCTGCATCGGGCCAGATACTATACACGATTTGCCGTCGGGGTTGTAGGGAAAGTTCTCCGCCCGTCGGCGGACAAAACAAAGGTGGCAGCGACAAAGCACCAGGCTTGCCGCTGCCACCGGAATGTTTCTGCAGACTGCGCGTCGTTCGACGGCAGGGTCAGCCCCGCCGGGTCGAGGTCATGCGAGCGAGGCCCGAGAAGCTCATCACAGGCCGGACACGATCTCGAATGGCAGGTCGCTCACATCGAAGACGCCGGGACGAGTCGTGCTCGACACCCGCACGAGGACCTCGTCTGAAACTACGAAGGGCACCAGCCAGGTGTATGTGCCGGCGTTGCCGACGTTCGGCGGATACACCTCGGTCCACGAGTAGCCGTTGTCGATGGAGAACTCGATGAGGGCCGTCTCGCTGACGTTCTCGCTCGTCCAGGTGATGTCCACGAGGTCACCCGCGGCCAGGATGTCGGCGCCGTTCGGGGTCACGACCGTGACCGTCGCAGCGCCGGCGGTCAACGTGGGACGCAGCTTGCTGAAACTCTGCGCGCCCCAGCGGTTCGGCGACCCGAACGTGCTGAAATCATCGCCGTCATCGTAGTCGGTCGAGCCGGCGGTAACCGTCGCGCTTGGATTGTCCTCCAGGCGGAAGATCTCGGTCCCGCTGATCCCGGAGGCAGGACTGACGCCCTCGCCGGCGGGTCCGAACACGACCTGCCCGGCCAGGTTGCGGATCCGCAACTGCCAGTTCGAGGAACTCACGGGGAACGAGGACTTCTCGATGTACAGGCCGTCGCCGTTGTTGTTGGCCTGGACATTGATCCACCAATCGCCGGCGTTCGGATCGTAGCTGACGTCGCTGGGCACGTCCTCGGAGACCGTGATGATCGTGCCGGCCCGCAGGTCCTGCCAGATCGGGTGCACGGTGAGGTTGAGGGTTTCGTCGAGGATGCCGTCTTCGTAGAGGTCCAGGCTCCAGCCGCGGATGTCCAGGTGATCTTTGATGACCACCAGCTCGAACCAGTCTCCGCCGTTGCCGGGGACGCGGCCGAAGTAGCTATCGGAGGCCCGCCCGCCGTTCTCATCGACCGACGAGTTGCCGCCGCCCAGGAACTCGTTGTTGTCGACGGCATTGTACTCGTTGAGAATGATGTCGGCCGCCCAAGCCTGTGCCGTCAAGAGGGCCAGCGTGATAAAGACGCCCGTGACTCGAATACTCATGATTCCACCCTTTCCGTAGTCGTATCGAAGACCAGTGTATGCCCGTGGCCGCCGCACCACAGGGCGCTTTCGGCCCATTATACCATTTCGTCAGCGAACCGACGCCGCTTTTTCTCCTGAGACCCCCGTCCGCGCCACCGGCATCGCCCCCGGGCCGACTTCCCACATTCCGTCCGGGCGGACCTGAAGAACCTCCGTGTCCCGATAGAAATTCAGCGTCGCGATGGCGTAGTCCGTCAGGGCGTCCGCCATGTCGTTCCTCGCGTCGCGCCAGTGCTCCAGCGCCGTCAGCACGCGTCGGCTGCTCACCCGTCCGTACCGGAGCAATTCGAATGTGTTGTCCACGCGGTCTTGCGCCAGACGCACTCCCTCGGACAAGACCCGGTACCGCTCAGCGCTCTCCAGCAGTTTGCGATGGGCATCGCGAACCTCATGTCGGACCGTGTCGGCGGTCAGGCCGTACTCGCGTTCCCGCTGGTTCAACATGACCAAGGCCTTGGCGTAGACGTTCTGCTCCGCCACCCGGTCCAACGGCAGGTCCACCGTAACGCCCGCGGTCGTGGACTTGTCGCCGTCGGTGCGAAGATTCGTGTTGGCAAACACATTGACCGCGGTGCGAAGTCCGTCGGCCGCGACGTACACCGCCCGCTGGGCGTCGATCACCATGTCGGCGTTGTTCGTCAGGTCCAGACGTCGAATCAACGCGGCTTCAATCGCCTCGTCGAGCGAGAAATCGGGGTAGGGAATCCCGTTGGCCTTCAAGGATTCGAAGACTTCGTAATCCAGGTCGAATTCCAGAGCGGGAGAGACTCCCAGCGTGATCTTGAGGAAATCGAGGAATCGATCATACTCTTTCGCGGCCAGGATATGGGAATCCCGGGCGCGCAGGGTCTCCTGGCGGACCTGGTCCAGTTCCTCCTGGGGGAGGCGCCCGCCCTCGACCATCTTCCCGACGCGCCCCTCCAAAGTCACAAGGTAAGCGATGCGGGCCTCCTCGGTCTTCGCGACATCCAGCAATTCCAAGGTCTCGTAGTACTGCGTCAGGGCCGCTACGACCCAGAGCTTCCGGGACCGGCAGACCGTCCGGATCTGGTAGAGTGCGTTGCGCTCCGCCTGCGTCAGGGGCTCGCGAACCACCCGCGGATTGCTGCCTCGCAGGAGGGGCTGCACGACGCTGGCGCCGAGGACGCCGGACCATCCGTGCCGGCCGCTACCTATCATGATGTCCGCCCATCGGGCGCCGATCGTCGTTCCGACCGCTGCGCCGGTCGCCAACAACCGGTTGAAACCGAGATTCGGCTCCACCACCACCCGCTCATTCAGGCCATCGTTGGAGTACAGAGCGGTGCCGCCGCCGAAGAACTGCATCTCATACGCGTGCCGAATCAAGCGCATGTCGAGAGTCGTCGTGTACAGAAGCTCTTTGGCGAGCTGGTAGTCGCGATTGCAGGCCAGCGCGATCATCGCCGCCTGCGGAACGGTGAGGATCCCCGTATCCGCGACGACCTTCTCCACGCGGGCCACCTGTTCGACGCCGATATCGTCCGGCCCGGCGGGGGCTCCGTGAATCCGATAGTTCGCCTGCGGGCCGAACTCGGGCTCCCAGTGCTTGTCCACGAACTTGTAGACCTGCTCGTCTGCGTCGCGCTTGTAGCTCTTGGGACCGCATCCCGCCAGCAGAACGACGCCGGCAAGGAGCAACAGGCTCTTCCCGGTCGATTCGCATTTGCAGGACACGTTCTTCATCGATCTCTCCTCGCCTCGGTCGCCCGGCGACGTGACGAAACCCACCAGTCGCCTACAACCCGCGGACTCCCACCAGCTCGCCCGGGACCAGATCGAGCCCCGGCGGCACCGCGATCACGACCGGCCGCCCCCATTGCGGAATCGTCGGACTGCGCCACAGACGCTGCGGCAGCAACTCGATCGTCGGCCCGATCGACCGGACGTTCGACTGCGCGATCTGGGCCGGATACCTCATCTTGACCAGTTCGACGGTCATGTCGTCTTTGAGATACCCAACCTGTTGCTCGTTGGCATAGGCAACGATCTCGGTGGGCTGCGTCTGGGCGACAGCCAGGATCGGGTCGCCTGCGGAGACGACCTCTCCGGCCCGTCGGATCGTCTCCTCGCCCTGCCGCTTGAGGAGCACCTCGTTGGCCCGCCCGGAGATCGGGATGACCACGCCATCAATCGGGGACTTCACCTCAACGGCGCTGCGGGCCTTGAACGCGGCGATCTGGGCCCGCAACCCCTTCATCAGCTCCTCCTGAACCCTGGCTTCCTTGCGAATGGCCTCCAGGGCGTCGTCGATGGACTGCTGAGGCAGTTGCTGCTGGGCGAACTCGTCACGCCGACGTTCCGCTTGCGCCTGATCCGCCTGGGCCTGCTCCAGCTCGACCTGGTATTCCTTGATCTTCCTGGCCGTGCTGTCGTACTGGATCTTGAGCTTCTCCAGTTCGAAGGGCACCACGACTTCCTGCTGGACGAGCTTCTCGGTGGCCTGGACATCCACGGCCAGACCGTTCAACAGGATCTCCTCCGAAGCGATCTCCGTCTGAATCTGAAGCACGTGCAGACGGGCGGCCTCGGCATCCACGATGAACCGCCTTTGGTTGTCCGCGTGGCTGATCTGCAAATCGGCTTTCTCGACGAGCAGTTGATCCTGCGTGGGGATCAGCGAGGCCATCAGTCGCTCGATCTCGGCCGCCGCGGTCGCCACCTGGGCCTGAAGCTCCGCTTCCGTAGTCAGCTCACTGGCGGGCACCGTGTTCAGGACCGCCAGAACCTGGCCGGCCGTCACGGGCTCGAACAGGTCGACGCGGATATCCACGATCCGGGCGGTGCAGTCCGAAGCCACCTGGCGGACCTCGCTCTGTGCAATGCCGACCATCTGAAAACTCTCGGACCGCTGGTAGAACAACCAGCCTACAACCATCACGGCGCCCAGCCAAACGACCATCGGCGTCAGATGGCGCACGTAGGAGCGTTTGACCGCGACACGACTTGGAGGGCGTTTCTCTTCCATATGCGTTCGCTCAGACTTCGAGCAGTTTCTCCTGCATCGTCAGGCTGATGTTCTCCATCCCATCCACTTTCTCCAACTCCGAGACGAACTCCTCGTTCCTGGAGACATTACGTATCATGATCTGGTAGGCGTACTCCGCGGGGCCGCCGAAACCGCTGTCCTGCGCGGAGATCATGATGAAGTTCCCGCAGAAGCGTCGCATAATGCCGGGCACCGGGTGATCCGGCCCAATCGGGCCGCGCAGGCTGAACCGGAGGAACCCGTTGTGCGGCTCATGCGACCCGAAGTCGGTGAAAAACAGGTAGACGGCGATCAGGCTCAGGACCGCAGTCCCCAGAATGGCAGTCAGGTAGCGATGCGACCCGCAGGCCATGCCCACCACGAGCGCAGAGAAGATGAACACGATGTCCCGCGTGTCCTTGACCACGTTGCGGAACCGGACGATGGCCAGCGCCCCCATCAGTCCGACGGCCGTGATGATGTTGTTGCCGATCACCGCCATCACCATCGCGACCACGACCGTAATCAGGATCAGCGATTGGACATAGGAGCGGGAGTAGGACAAGCCGCTATGCGTGATGTAGTACACCCAGGCGATGACCTGGCCGAGCACGAAGGCCAGCAGCAACGACAGCAGGATCGTCTGCGGACCGAAGGAGGTGCCGGTCATCGCGGTGTCCTCGATCAATTGCCACCATCTATCCATTCCACAGACTCCTCATGGCCGGTCCACAGAATCCCAGCCGGTGCGACTGTTCCATCGACGTGGCGAACTTAGAGATGGAGCGGGCATCCAGGTTGAAATGCCGCACCATCCGACTGAGCCACTCCGGGTAGCAGCCGGTGAACTTGATCTCCAGAATCGCATAGCCCGTCGTCAAATCGTTATGCTGCCAGCCGGTACCGCCCAGGCGCACCAGAGGTTCGCTGGTGACCTTGTAGTACAGTTCCCGGTCGAAAGTCACTCTCACGCGGTTCTCGGAGGTGCTCTCGAACGCCTGCCTCAAGTATCGGATCAGGATCATCGGTCCGGCGTGGATCATGGCGACGTAGAGCTGAAACTGACTCAGCGCCGTCTCATCCGTCGTGTACCCCTGGGGGGGTAGACGTTTGCCGCGCAGCAGGACCACGACATCCTGATCCATGACCCGGGCCCGGCTCTTCAGGATCACGCGATTGATTCGCCGCTTGATCTCGAAGAAACGCGGATACTCGGGCTCGTCCGTGTAGCTGCGAATGCGAAGCTTGAACCGGTTCTTCACCCCGAACAGACTCTCGCGGCACAACTGCAAGTCCGCCGAGTCCAGATACAGACTGACGATGGGATACATCCCATCCCGTTGCAGCTTCGAGTACTTGTCGTATTCCAGGAACGGACGCACATATCGGGTGATTTCGGCGGCTTCGATCTCGGTCACGAGGTACTTCATCTCGTAACGGCACGAGAGCATGCCGTCCACCATGACCTTCTTCACCGGACGCGGCTTCTGCCCGCCTTTGGGCTCGGCGCCGCTGCCGGTGGGATGCCTTGACTGACCTGAGACCGCGACGGCCTGCTGCCCGGAACCACCCAGCGCAACAACGTCCGACCTTCCCAGGCTCGTGTCAGTCCTGCTGTTACCCACGTTACTCTGTGTCCTTCCGCAAATCCATCGGAGAGGCAGGCAACATACCCCAACTCGGGTGTCTCCGCCAACACCCTCTCCGACACTGGATTGGATCGATTACCACCCCAATCCCTTGTCTATTTTAACACAAACCACACATTTCAGTCAAGCACCTGCCGGCGAAATGGCATCCGCCTTCCCAGATACCCAGACCTGGAGGCGCGCTCCCGCGAAGGGAAGATCCGCACATAGTACCGATCAACCGTCGCCGTTGACAACCCGGGGCTCCGCATTCTCCCGCGAGGGGGTGGGAGAGGACAGGACCTGCATCAGGCCGATCCCGTCCGGGTAGCGCCCGCACGACTGATCCCCGTACAGCTTCTCGATCGTGACCGAATCCAGCAGTGCATGCCCGTTTTCGAGCGTGTCGAACAGCCAGACCGTCTCCCCTTCGGACGAAAGCTTGAAATTGGCGTGCAGGCCCGGCTCATCCCCGTCGTCCTCGTCCGCCCAGACGAGCAGGTACTCTCCCGGCCCAAGCTCGGTCCCGTCCGGGAACCGCCACATAAGCGGATGGTTCGCGTCATCGCTCAGATACATCCCGCCCAGACGAATCGTCTCATCGCTGATGTTCTTCAACTCGATCCAGTCGTCGTATTCGCCCTGGGGGTCCGCCAGGACGGCCACGTTCTTGGCCATGAGTTCGTTGAAGACGATGCCGGAATACGGCGCCTGGGGGCATGTCACAACGTGGGAGTGGAAGCCATGCTCCGCGGTTTCGGGGTGGAAAGCCAGCGTACCGGCACTGTCGGCGGCGGTCGCCTGCACATAATATCGGACCACCGTGCCCGCTGGATAGCCGGAGAGCGTCGCGATGAACACCCGCTCGGTTGCCCTGTCCGCTCTCTGCTGAACGCCAAGATCCGCCATGGGCACAGGCGAGAAAAGGGCAAACGGGCCCTCCGCAACGAACAACTGCACGCTCGCGACAGCCGCCGTATCGCTCAGGCGGGCCGTGATGACGATGCTCTCTCCCGACTCCGTCTCGATCACCTCCCGCTCGACCGAGGTGATCTGTGGCGATTGGACGTTCACCTCCGTATTCGCCAGCAACACGGCCCGACGGTTCGTGACGAAACTCTTGAGGGTCGTAATCCCGCTCGTGAAGGCCGAATAGGTGTAGAGCTTCTTCGTGTCGGCCTGGACCTCCGCGTCGATCACGCCACGATAGGCCTCGATCTTCGCGAAAAGCGCGTCCTCCGTGAAAAGCGTATTCAGGATCGTGCGGACATGGGCGAGATACCGCTGGCGGTATCTGGGGATCGACATGAGCCGGTGCATGAGTGGGACCGACGAATCGTCGGCGCGATAGAAGATCGACCACTGGCTGTTCCCCATGGATTCGTTGCCGTCGTACTGCATCAGGTGGATGCGGCCGGTTTCGGGTTCGTAGTAGAGGCCGTAGTCGCTGCCCCGCTTGTTGACGTATCCGTCGTCGTCCACGAAGATGATCTCCATCGCACAGATCCACAGCGCGCCGTCCACGTTGAGGACGGGTTCCAGCTTGCCAGGCAGTTCCGCCAGCGTCGTGTTGTTCAGAACGTCGCAGACGTGGATCAGACTGGCCCAGGGGTCCACGAGACTTGTGCGCTTCAGCTCATACGCCGACTGGTACGGCGAGCTGGCCGTGCCCAGCCAGGTCAACGCTGCGCTGCCGGCGGTGACGCCGCCTTCGGCCATGTGGATATCGGCGATCGCGTCGTCTCCGGCAACGCCAATCTGGCCGGTCGATCTGCGGACCGTGCCGCCGGTCGTGCCTCCCCCGCCACCGGTGGTGCCGCCTCCGCCAGTCGTGCCCCTCATACCGTCTCCACGCCACTGGGTGCCGTCGTTGCTGGCGAACCAGTCGTTGAGGAACTGAGCGTTAAGTTGCTGGATGTTGGCGTAGACGCCCCAGTTCTCGCCGTTGATCTCGAGTACGACGAAGTTCGCTTTGGCGCTGGGGGCCACCTGCCGGCAGGTGTTCGAGTAGAGCACCTCGCGCATGAAGGTCGCGTCCTGATTGCAGTTGATCAGATTCAGCGTCTTGTAGCCCATCAGACGCTGCTCGGGGAGGGTATAGTCAATCGAGATGTTGAACGATTTCTTCTGCGAGTTCACCATGTAGGACGTGTTGCCGCGGAACCGTACCCCTACCCCCTCGTACACGACGCCATCGACCGTCAAGGTGGCAGCCAGGTCGGTCTTGCTCGAGTAGTTGTTCGTCAGGAGAGTGTACCAGTTCGACTGACTGAACCGCAATTGCAGGACAGATAACGTGCTCTCGTCGTAGAGGTCCGCGCCGCGCACCGTGCACGCCCCCCACAGCGCCGCCGCGATGGACAGCACAACCAGCGCCCTTGTCGTCATGTTTTCCTCCTCATGGCATCGGTGCCATTTCACATCATCATAAGTGTCTATCCTACCAGAACGGTTACAGGGAGAATCGCAGTTTCCCATGGGTAACCGGCCCCTATGAAAGGAAGTCCCCAAGTCCGACGGCGCACTGCCTGAAGTCATCCGCCGGGAGCGCCACCGTCCGCCACTTGCGGCTGCGACCCTTCATGTGCCGCACGTAGTCATCCAGGCGAACACAGAAGAAGACAAACCGATCCGAATCGAAGACGAGCACCTCATGTCCGTCGAAGTCCACGTCCGCCTGCGTCACTCGGTAGGCGAAGACGAAAATGGCCTCGTGGTCGGGTCCCAGCGCCCGTCTCCACACGCGAAGGCTCTCGATGTCATCCCGCGTGACCCAGCACTCCAGGCCGGCCCGTCCCGCCAGGGTCGTTCCCGCGAACGTCCGTCCCTTGACCTCGACGATCAGGGCGCGCCCCGATGGCAGGCGGAGCAGGAAATCGAAGTTCTTGACGGAGCCCTCGGAGGGCCCGAGCCGGTGGCTCTCATCGCTGCGAACGTGCGCAATATGGTGATCGAGCAACCAATTCTCGAATGCCCGCTCGTAGCGGTTCGGAGAGAGATCGTGCATGAGACCGCACCTCATCTCGCCAGCGGAGCCCCGATCCTTCGCGGCACACAGAGACTCTGCACACGCTGTCTGTGACCCGCGGCGCCTGCGATCAGCCGCCGGCAAGTCGCGACAGGAACTGGTCCATGTCCACGGTTTCCTGGACGCCTGTGGCCATGTCCTTGACTGCCAACTGGCGGCTGTCCCGGTACTCCTGGCCGAGAATCACGCACTTGGCCGCATTCTGGGCGACCGCTTCCTTCAGTTGCTTCGACAGACCACCCTGCTTGTAGCTGAAGCTCGCGGAGCGGCCCTTCGAACGAATCTGGGCGACGACCCAGTACATCGCCTCGGCCACCTGCGGGTCCGCGACGGCCACGAAGTAGTCGATGGTCCGTTTCGGGACCTGGGCGTCGAGCAGGCCTCGCTGCTCGAGCAGGATCTCCAGGACGCAGTCGCCCATGCCCATGCCTGTCGCCCCGAGGGGCGGGCCGCCGAAGTCCCGCAACAGGTTGTCGTAGCGCCCGCCGCCGCAGATCGCTCTCAGCTCGCCCGCGATGTCGTGTACCTCGAAAACGACGCCCGTATAGTACGCCAGGCCGCGGACGATGCCTGGATCGAATCCGCAGTACTCGCCCATCCCCATGGAGTTCAGAACCGCGAGGACGCCCCGGAGTTCGTCGATCGCCTTGCCCAGGGTCTCGTTGGGTTGGACGATCTGCGCAGCTCCCTCCACCGAGTCGAGAGCCATGAAGTCGAGGATCTTCCCGGCCTGGGTCTTGTCGGGCACCTGTTCGGCCAGCAATGCCTCGAAAGTCTCCGCCGGCAGCTTGGGCTTCTTGTCCAGGACCGCGTAGATCGGGTCCAGACGCTCCGCCGGGAGCCCAATGCTGGTGAGGACCGCCGCGAGGAGTCGGCGACTCGATATCTTGGCCCGGATGTCCTTGGCGGTCAGACCGACCGTGCGGAGGTAGTCCAAGGTCGTGAAGATGATCTCCGCATCCGCGTCGGCCCGATCCTCGCCGATGATATCGACGTTCCATTGAAAAAACTCGCGAAGCCGCCCTTTCTGGGGCCGCTCCGCCCGGCACAATCGCGGGACGCTGAACCACTTGATCGGGCGGGGCAACGCGTTGATCTGCTGGTTGACCATGCGTGCCAGCGTGGGCGTAATCTCCGGGCGGATCGCCAGGTCCCGCCCGCCACGATCCTGAAGGGAGAAGAGCTGCTCGACGATCTCGTCGCCGCTCTTGACCTGGTACATCTGCAGGTGCTCGAAGATCGGGCCGTCGTATTCCTCGAAGCCGTTGCGTTGGGAGACCTTCTTCCACCCGTCGATGATCCAGTTGCGCCGGGCCATCTGCGGCGGATAGAAATCCCTCGTTCCTTTCACTGGAGCTATCTTCATGCTCTGCGTCCCCCGGGCTTTCTGACCTTGTGCTTTTCGCTGATGTTGTTGTCGAATTTCACCCGGATGTACTCTTCCATCTCCCGGTCGTTGGTGAAATGCAATTCGTAGTCGTACTCGCCGGGGGTGAAGTCACAGTCCGCGTGTTTGTACTTGCGGCAGATCTGCGGTCGTCGATCATAAATCCGGCACAGATGCCCCTTCTCGGACAGATGGCGGCACTTGTTCTTCACGTTGAGGTACCAGTCGCCCTTCTCGACGAAGACCGTGATATCCTCATGGCAGAGGTACCAGCGTATGTCATCGTAGTCCTTCCGGGTCTCCGGCGTATCGATGGGCAGCGCGAAATACCGGCAACACAGCCCCGTACACCGCCCACATTGACTCTTCTCGGCCATTTCGACGATTCCTGCAAGGTCATCGGCCCTCGCCGATGGTGGAAAAAAGAGAACTATATTCCACCGTGTCCATGGCGTCAAGGCAGGTTGTCCAGGGCAACGGGGCAGTCGCTCACAGGCGTGATGGAGTCGCCTGTTGTGGAGGCGATCCGCCTGCGAGAGGTATCCTGGGCGAAATCAAGAGAGGTTTTTCCTAGACCCACGGGGTCCACCCTGTCTCGTCGCAATCGGGCGGATCGCAACATGTCCCTGATTGAATCATAAAGTCAGTTCTCATCAGGACTAAGGCGGCATTCAGGCCTTACCCTGTCCGCAGATGCAGTTTTTTTGAGAAAAATCCGGGAAAGCTGTTGACTTCGGTATCGGCATCGGATACGATAGCTTTTAGAGAACAGAAAACTAATTCGTCCACAGGCCCCCGCATAGTCTCGCTTCCTCTCCCTCATCAAAAAGCGGGGGCTTCTTTTTTATACTCGCTGGGCCCGTGCGGCATGTGAGATGAGAACACGACTCGCCGGCAGAATCGTCTTCTTGAGCACGCTCATCCTCGCGGGAGCGGGTACCGTGTCTTGCCGTCCACGAGCCATCGGGCAGTGCCGCGAGGCCGGCAAAACACCCACGATCAGTCCTGACTACGCCGGGGTTACTGTACCCGCCAATATCGCACCCCTGAACTTTCGGATTCTGGACGCCGGACGGGCGTACCTCGTCGTGATCCGCTCCGACCAGGGGCAGCCCATCCGAGTCTTCAGCAAGTCAGGCCAGGTTCGCATTCCCCTGCGCGATTGGCACGCACTGCTCGACGCCAATCGAGGAAAAGACATCTTCTTCGACGTGCACGTTCAGGACGCGGATCGCCAGTGGACGCGGTTCCTGCCCATCGCCAACACTGTTGCCCAGGAGGACATCGACGGGACCCTGGTATTCCGATTCATGAAGCCCCTCTACAACTGGTGGCGTCAGATCGGCGTCTACCAGCGCACGCTGGCGGATTACGACACATCCGTCCTCCTGCACGGGCGGTCTTTCGGCGGCGGATGCCTGAACTGCCACAGTTTCGTGGGCAACAAGCCGGACACGCTGTCGATCGCCTTGCGAAGCGCCACCCACGGCAGCGATACCCTCCTGGCCCATGACGGCGTTGTGGACCGGATCGGCGCGAAGTGGGGGTACACCGCCTGGCATCCCAGCGGCGCCCTCGCGGTGTATTCGATCAACAAGGTAACCCAATTTTTCCACGCTGGCGGGATGGAGGTCCGGGACGTGGCCGATCTGGATTCCGCGCTGCTCTGCTACCGGGTGGAGGACCGGAAGGCAACCAGCCCGAAGGACTTGGCCGACAAGGACCGCCTCGAAACCTATCCGGCGTGGTCCCCAGACGGCAGATACCTCTACTATTGCAGTGCCCCGATCTTGTGGAAGGACCGCAACACCGTTCCGCCTGAGAACTACGACAAGGTCCGCTACGATCTGCGTCGGATCGCCTACGACGCCGCGAGGGACCAGTGGGGTCGGGCCGAGATGGTCCTTTCCGCCGAGCAGACGGGCCGGAGCATCCTGTTGCCCAGGATCTCGCCGGATGGGCGATTCCTCCTCTTCTGCATGTGCGACTACGGCTGCTTCCCTGTCTACCAGCCCAGCAGTGACCTGTACATCATGGATCTCGCCTCCGCGGACAGGCAATTTCACAAGCTGTCGGTTAATAGTGAGTTCTCGGAATCCTGGCACAGTTGGTCGAGCAACAGCCGCTGGATCGCCTTCAGCAGCAAGCGACAGGGAGGACTGTTCACGCGGACGTATCTGAGCTATGTGGACAGCGAGGGGATCGCTCACAAGCCCTTCGTCCTGCCCCAGCGGGACCCGACCTACTACGATTCGCTGCTGGAGACGTACAGCGTTCCGGAACTCGTCAGCGGGCCCATCAGGGTGAGTCCGTCACGTCTGGCCCATGCGTCCCGGTCCAGACCTTCCGTGACGCCTGCGATTCCCATCACGGGCGCCAGCCCGAAGGCGGCGCCGTCCGATCCGTGGAAGGAACGCGAGTAGAATGGCCCTCAGAAACGAAGACAAAGGAGTAGTACCGGAGTCAAGGAACAGAGTCCCAACCTCCGACCTTCTGACCTTCTCACCTTCCTACCTTCTGTTCTTCGCACTGGCCTTCGTCTACCTCTGGCTGGCAGTCGAGCCGCACCTGATCTACTACTCATTCGGCACGATCCTCCCCGATGCCCCCCAGTTCGCCGGCGGATGGGCGTTTCTGCGAGACTGCGCCGGCACGCCCGGCGGGCTCGTCGCCTACACATCGGGGTGGCTCTCGCAGGGATTCTACCGGTCTTGGCTCGGGGCAGTAGAGATCGTCCTGGCTGGTCTCTGTATCGCGGAACTCTCTCGACGGCATCTCGCTCGGGCCGGCCTTCGTCGAGCCTCCATCCCGGCCTGCCTCCCGGCCATCGCGATGTTTCTGATCTACAGCCAGTACAAGCACCCTCTGATCCCCTGCCTGGCGGTGTCGCTCGGGCTGCTGCTTTCCCTTGTCTTCGAGAGGTGGGCCCTGCGACAGCCACTCGTCCGCATCGCGGCCTGCTGTCTCCTGGCGGCAGTGGGCTTCTGCATCGGAGGCGGTGGAACACTCCTGCTCTTCGTCGTACTGACCGCTATCTGGCGGCTCCTCGCCCACAGGGATTGGCTTACCACCTGCGTCGCCCTGCCGGCAGGCGTCGCGATCGCCTGGCTGCTCGCGGAATACGCGTTCCTCATTCCGGGCGGCCAGGCATTGGCCAGCCTCGCGCCTTTCTCGCCGGTCCTGATGGTGGGCATGGACACCCCCCTGAAGGTCCTGATGTGCCTGCTCTACGCTGCAACCCCTCTGGCCGTCCTGCTCGCACTTATCGGCAGGAACCTGCTCGTCCGATGGAAGCACAAGGCCAAACCGGTCGCGAAGAAGACGAAGGCGAAGGACAGGCACATTCCGGCAAAGCGAAAAACAGCGCCCTTGTGGGCATTCGCGAAGGCAAGTCTGTCCGCCTTGCCCATCGCGTTGATGGCTGTGGGTCTGTACCTGGGGCGCGATGAACTCCGCAAACCCTATGTCCTGTCGAACTGCTACAGCCGCCAGGGGCGGTGGGACCGGATCTTGGACCTGAATCGCCGCCTGCCCAAGGACAGGAACAATCCCTTCGTCAACCACGACCTGATCCGCGCCCTCTATCACACAGGCCGGCTCCCCTACGACCTGTTCCGATACCCGCTGAATCCCCATGCGCTGCTGCTGACGCACGAACAGAGGGAATCCGATCTGACCCAACAGAAGCTGTGCAACATCTTCCTGGAGCTGGGACACGTCAATATGGCGGAGAAACTGGCCTCGGAGTTGTTGGCGACGAAGAGCCACTTCGGTCCCGCGCTCGAGAAACTGGGGTGGATCAGCATCATCAAAGGGCACCCGGAGACCGCAAGGGTCTACCTGAACGCCCTCAGGAGGGACCTGGTCCACCGCGGGACCGCGGAATCCCTCCTTCGCGGCCTGGACCGCGGCTTCACGCCGGAACAGGCCGCCTATTTCGACAGGATTCACTCCTGCATGTGGGAACAGACCACCGCCATCACGGGCACCGAACCCGTCGATGAGACTTTGACCGCCCTGCTCGAGAGGAACCCGCACAACAAGATGGCCTTCGAGTACCTCATGGCCTGCCACCTGCTCACCGGACAGGTGGACCAGATCGCCAAGAACATCCACCGACTGGCCGACTTCGATTACCAGGGGATGCCGACCCTCTACGAGGAGGCGATGCTCGTCTACTACGGGTCCAGGCAGATGACGGTGGACCTGGCCGGAACCGGCATCCGCCCGGAGACATTCCAGAGATACCTCACCTTCGTCCGGGTCCAGAGCACGCTGCAGCCACACAACCAGCAGGACGTGCTCGCCCGCCTGATTCGCGACTTCGGGTCCACCTACTTCTTCTACTACTCCTTCGGCCGCGTCGGGCTGCAGTGAGAGGACTCCCCCGCTGCCCGGGGCGGACGGATTGGCGTCCCGATCGGCGTTTCGTATGCTTTCAGTAGACGGCGACGGCACCCTGCCGGATCTGTCCCTGTCACTGGCACGCAGCTCGGGGGAAATGATGAAAGCACGAGGCGGTTTCTCGTTGCTGCAGGTTATCATTGCAGCAGTGATCCTGGTCCTGGTGGGCACGTCCATGGCCCCGCGATTCTCGGACGCGGCCTCGGATGCGAGGACGGCAAACCTGTGCGAGAACCTCCAGACCGTTCGACGACACATCGAGGTCTATCGGCGTCTGCACGAGGGCCGGCTTCCCGCGTCACCGGGCGAAACGGGCGAGGATTTCATCCGGCGGATCACCGACGCCGGACAAAGCACGCAGGACGACAGTTCGGACATGCGTCTGGAGAGCGTGCCCGCCAATCCCTACAACCGGCTCAACACCGTCCGAGTCGGCGGCCCCCAGGCCGGGGCAGGCACCCACGGCTGGCGATTCGACCCGGTGACCGCTGATTTCCAGGCCGACGACCCGCGAGACACAGACGGCAACGGGATCCCCGATCACGCGAGCCTGTAGTCATCCGCCCGACATAGCCCGCTCTCCATGTCAGGCAGACGCTGAGGTTACAGCCGCCACGGGCGGCGCATCGCGCGCGAGAGCATGCGGTCCGCCTCAGGGTCATCGACGAAGCGTTCCCTCGCGGGGTCCCACTGCAGCTTGCGCCCCAAGCGCAGGCAGAGGTTCGTGATGTGACAGGTCGTCGTCGAGCGGTGCGCCACTTCCGGCGGCGCAATCGTCCTGGCCCGCGTCCGCACGCACTCCAGGAAGTCGCGATGATGGCCCTCCATGAACTCGTAGCCCCGCTGGGCGGCGTTGAGCTTTCGCAGGACGGCGTCGCTGGAGGCGGTGACTTTGCCCGTATCGTCGACGCTGACCCAACCCTCCGTGCCAACGTACTTGTTGCCTCGCGGCCCCCTGCCCGGCTCGGTCTCGTCGTGGATGACGAGCTTCACGCCGTCGGGATACGTCGCAGTGATCTCGAATCGAACCGGGGTGTCGTACAGGCCGTCCTTGGGGAACTCGGCCCAGCCCTCGTACTGGGTCGGGCTGGTATTCTCATCACCATGGGCCCACTGGGCCAGGTCCACGAAGTGCGCTCCGAGGTCGGTGAGCTGGCCGCCGGAGTAGTCGTAGATCCAGCGGAAGGTGCCGTGACATCGCCTCGGCGTATAGGGTTCCAGCGGCGCGGGCCCGAGCCACAGGTCGTAATCGAATCCCGCCGGGACCGGCTCGACCGGCTGCGGCGGACACGCCGGACCGTTGTGGTAATAACAGTGCAGAGTCTGGAGTTTGCCGAGCGCGCCACTGCGGGCGATGTCCACGCCGAACCGAAAGCACGCGATGCTCCGACGCTGCGTGCCGCTCTGATAGACCGTGTTGTAGCGATTCATCGCCTCGACCACCGCACGGCCCTCCGCAACCGTCAGCGAGATCGGCTTTTCGCAGTAGATGTCCTTGCCCGCCTTGGCCGCCTCGATGGCCAGGACTGCATGCCAGTGGTCCGGCGTCGCGATGAGCACCGTGTCGAGGTCGCGTCGCGCGAGCACCTCGCGGAAATCCCTGTACGCGGCGCAGTCTCCATTGCCGTAGGCGGCGTCCACCGTCTCCTTCGCCCGCTGGAGGTGGCCTGCATCGACGTCGCAGACCGCCAGCACGCGGACATCGTCGAACGTCAGAAAGCTCTTGAGATTGTGCAACCCCTGCCCGCCGAGGCCGATGGCGCCCATCGTGATCCGCCGGCTCGGCGTATTCGCGCCCCAAGCCACGGAAGAAACCACGCCGGGCATGGCGAACGCCGCCACGGCGCCGAGCACCTGTCGTCTCGATACGTGATGATCCATGATCCACCTCACAAAAGGAACCAATGGCGGACTTTGAGGAACAGAAGCTCCTCCTGGGGCATCGCGGCCCTTTTCTCCAGGAGAGTCTTCGCCTCACGCGGCACGTCCGTGATGATGTTGTCCACCCCGAGATCGATGAACCTGGCCATCTGCGCGGGTTTGTTGACGGTCCAGACGTGCACCTCTTTTGCGGCGGCGTGCGCCGCATCGATCAACCCCGGGGTCGCCAGACGCGATGCGACGCTGAGGAAATCGACGTCCAGCGCCGTCACCTTGCCAAGCGACTGGGACAGGATCAGACCCGTACGGACATTCGGATCCAGAGCGCGGATGTGTTCCACGACTTCGATGCTGGCCGAACTGACGATACACTCGTGGAGGGCGTCCTGCTCGCGAAGGATACGGACAACCCCTTCGGCCATTTCGCGAGGGGCACTCCCGGCTTTGATCTCTATGTTCAGCCGAATCCGGCCCTTGCAGAGCGCGACCACATCGACCAGCAGCGGAATGCGCTCCTCTCGAAACCTGGGCGAGAACCAGCTCCCCACGTCGAGCGATGCGATTCGCTCGTAGGGGAGGTCCGCCACGTTCCGGGCGACCCCGGCCACTCGGAACAAGTCCTTGTCGTGTACGAGGACCGCATGGCCGTCGGCGGTGAAACGCACATCCACCTCCGCGTAGTCTGCGCCTTCATGAATCGCTGCGGTGATGGCAGCGAGCGTGTTCTCCGGGGCATTCGCCGAACTCCCGCGATGGGCAGTGACCTGGACGTTGTCATGGACATCGAAACCGCTCAGGATCGTCGCCGCGACGGACAACGACACAACCCCCGCCAGGATCAGAAACACGACGGTCTGTCTGGGGTGCGCAGGACGAGATGGACTCAGCGATGGCAGTCCGGACGTCTCCGCCGGGGGCAACCCCCGCAGGCTGCCGTAGAGACGAGTGATCGTCAGACTGCTGAACGCTACCGTCACGAACTCCGCCAGGAATGAGATCGCCAGGTAGCCTGCCATGAGCGACAGAACCGTCGGCAGGTTCAACCAGTGCCGCTCCGGGAGACGTGCAAAGACTTCACCGCCAAACCAGTGGAATCCCCGCGCCAGGCCGAAGGGCAGGAGGATGATCGCGGCCCAGCAGGAGAAGACCGCGATTCCGATCCGCCATCTCTTGCCCCCGAGCAGACCGCGAGTGTACGTCAGCGCGGACGCCGCCGACAGGTTGTCGGCGACCACGGCCGGCAAGGAGAAGACACAGTGAAGATAGACTGCGCCGTGGGCCGCGAGCGCAACCGCGGCCAGCAACACACCGACCGCAAGACCCATCCACCGGGCCGCGGCATTCGCCAGGAAGAAGAAGTACACAGGCATCGACGAGAACACGAAACGGTAGGCAGCCGTCCCGAGGATCGCCAACGGAACAAGAAGAACTGCGTGTCCGACGATGTGGCGAGCGCCGAGCATTGTCAGCCCGGGCAATCGTTGGACGACGCACCAGAACGCCCGCGGGGCGCTCATCCTCCGACCCGCCATACCCTCCCAGGCAATCAGCATCATGCCGGCCTGCTTGACGTAGAGCATGACGACCTTCAACACTCCCACGAGCAGCACGAAGACGATGCCCCGCACCGAAAGAAGAAAAGACAGGACCTCCCCGTTGTTGACGGACAGCCGGCCCTCCGACGCAGCCATGAACGACACCGCCCAGGAGATCAGCGGGGTCCACAGCAGGAAACTCCACAGAGCGAGGGCAGCATCATACAGCAGCAACGTCCAGAGACTGCTGCGAAGGTCCCGCAGGACCTTGCCCGCCAAATCGAGTAGCCATCCTCTACGCACAGGTACTCGGTCTCCCAGAGGCCCCAACAAACGGAATCACGGCTGCACGAGCAGGCTGATCCGCCCCTCCTCGATGCGCCACAGGCGACGGTCCGCTGTCACGACGTTCACCGGCTTGCCGCAAACCAGATTCAGGAATACGTGAACCTCCGTTGGGCGGACATCCAGAGCATGGGGCACCGTGTGGGCCACCTCGTCGTGGTCAGGGCCCGCACTCCCGGAGTTCCTAAGGACCAGGCAGTCTTTGGTGAGGGCCCGATGCTCCAGGACCGTCTGTCCATCGGCAGACACCGTGGCCCGGTAGTGCCCGCCCACGAGGAGGAGGTTCGGATCGCTCGATGCGGCCAGGGCATAGGCCAGCCAGCCCGGCTGGCCGTCTCGCGGAAACACCACCGTGTTGTACGCCCCCGAGCACGGCGTCTGGACCGTGCCCAGAACAAGCTGCCGCGCGCTGAACATCGCGGCCTGGGTCTCGCTGAGGTCCTTGTCCACCAGGATGAGGTTCGGGTCCTCGCCCTCGGTGAAGGTGACGACGCACACGGTTCGCCACAGCTCCGGGTCGCCGCCGATGAAGGTCACGGCGCAGCCGTCCGGACGGCTCTCGGTGACCCAACCCCGCGTGCCCATCTCGACCAGATCCACGCCGTGGCTGTACATCAGACTGGTTGCTCTCATCGCATACTGGTCGTGCGCGCGAATCCGCCGGCCGAGGTCCTCCGCCTCTCGAAGCATGGGGACTTCCTCGGGGGCAACCGAAGCACCCGCCCGGTTGCTCGCAATTCGCTCATGACACCCAGCACCCAGAGACAGCATGAGCATCTCTGCCAGCACAGCGATCTTCTTCATACCAGTTCCCAGTTTGTCCTGCGCGGATTCGTTGGCATTTCCAGCCAGTCTACCCGGTCCGTGCCTGGCAGGGAAGCCTCGTGATGCCCCCGGAATTCACCGTCCACATTGCTCGACGCTCGATCTCGCCGTACAATGGCAAAATTCCGGGCGGCCTTGTCGCCGTGCGGCCGTCGAATGGATGAGAACATGGATACCACGAACGTTAAGGAGGTCGAACGATGAAGGTCCAACGCATCGGCTTGAAAGGGGTGGTCGTCGCGGCCGTCCTGGCCCTGGGCATGACAGCATTCGCAGGCCAACAACAGAAAGAAGAGGGATTCTCGCCGCTGTTTGCGAAGGACGGCGTGCCCAACGGCTGGCTCGTGCGAAGCTGGAGCGACGTAAACCAGCCGCCCGCCGACCCAAACACCCAGTGGATCGTCAAGGACGGCATCCTTCACGGCGGCGAGCCGCGAGGGAGCTGGCTGCTCAGCAAGAAACAATATGGCGACTTCATCCTGAAATTCGACTTCAAGCTCGGTCCCACCGGCAACAGCGGCTGCGCCCTTCGCGCCCCGCTGTTCGGCGACCCTGCCTTCGACGGCATGGAGCTGCAAATGGCCGACTACCGCTACAATCCGCAGGCCAAGGACTCCGAGCTCGCCGGCGGCATCTACCGCGCCATCGCGCCGCGCAAGCAGGTCTACAAGCCCACGGAGTGGAACTCGTACACCGTGACCCTCCAGGGCTCGCACCTGCACGTCGTGCTCAACGGCGACGTGATCCACGACCTGAACCTCGACGAGCAGACCCAGGTTGTGTTGCGTCATAACGGCAAGCCCTGCCCCAAGATCAAAGACCGTCCACGCAAGGGCCACATCGGCTTCCAGGAACTCAGCCGGGGCGCCGAGCACGTGATGATCCGCAACGCTCGCATCAAGGTCCTCGACGAAACGAACGAACCGCCGGCCCAGGGACAGAAGTAGGATGGTCGATTACACGCACACGTTCCCAGTCGCCCGCCGTGCGGTTCGCGACGCGAAGTTCGCAGTGTGTGTATCCTGTGGACAGACCCCGGGCTCTGGGTGATGGCGCCGGGGTTTAGAAAGGAAGCAAAGTCTGTTGGCATCTCCCCTCACAGCCTCGGAGGTCATCGGCATCGCCGGGCCGTGTTCTTCCTTTCTGTATGTATTACGCACCGTCCCATAACAAGTTCATATCACATCGTATTACTTGTATATTTACGGTCTCGCAGGCGGAAAGGACAAAACATGCGTCAATGGCATAACGTGAAGAAAACAGGGGTGGGCTGCGTCCTTGACGTCCCCGATGGAGCAGGCAACAGATCGGGTCTGGTGTTCCTGAGCTTGGCGACCGTGCTCATTGCAGCCGCCGGCGCCCAAGCAGCCCCGATCGCTCTGCACCCTCAGAATCCACACTATCTCCTCTGGCGGGACAAACCGACGATCCTGATCACCTCGGGCGAGCACTACGGCGCGGTGCTGAACCGAGCGTTCGACTACAAGCGGTATCTCGACACGCTCCACTCCTACGGCTTCAACCTCACGCGGACCTTCAGCGGGGCCTATTGCGAACCAGTGGGCGCGTTCAACATCGAGAACAACACCCTGGCGCCGGGCAAGGGCGATCTGCTGTGCCCGTGGGCCCGCAGCACAGAGGGCGGCTACGCCGGCGGCGGGAACAAGTTCGACCTCACCCGATGGGACCCCGACCACTTTCGGCGTCTGACCGGCTTCGTCGCGGAAGCGGGCAAACGAGGCATCGTCGTCGAGCTGGTCCTGTTCTGCCCGTTCTATGAGGATGCGATGTGGAACCTCAGCCCGATGAATGTCCGCAACAACGTCAATGGGATCGGCGACATGCCTCGAACGGAGGCGTACACGCTCCGGCACCCGAAGCTGCTGGCGGTGCAGGACGCCATGGTCCGCCGGATCGTCGAGGCCCTCAAGGATTTCGACAATCTGTACTACGAGATCTGCAACGAACCCTATTTCGGCGGCGTCACCCTCGACTGGCAGGCCCATATCGCAGAGACGATCACGACCGCGGAGGCGGGATTCGAGCACCAGCACCTCATCGCCCAGAACATCGCCAACAAGGGCATGAAGATCGAGGATCCGAACCCCCGCGTCTCCATCTTCAACTTTCACTATGCCAAGCCGCCAACCACCGTGGCGGACAATTACCCCCTCAACCGGGTGATCGCCGACGATGAGACGGGGTTCTCGGGCGACGACCGGGTGAAACCCTACCGCATCGAGGGATGGGATTTCATCCTCGCAGGCGGCGCGGTCTACAGCAATCTCGACTACTCGTTCGCCGTCGGGCGAGAGGACGGCAGCAACAAGATCAACGCCCCCGGCGGAGGCGGGCCCGAATTGCACAGACAACTGCAAATCCTCAAGGAGTTCATCCACCGATTCGACTTCGTCCGAATGATGCCGGACAACTCCGTCGTCAAGGGTCCCCTGCCCCAGGACGTCACAGTCCGTGTGCTCTGCGAGTCGGGGCGGGCCTACGCTGCCTACGTCAACGGGAACGGTCTCACGACGCTCGCGATCGATCTGCCTGCGGGCGAATACGGCGCCCAATGGGTGAACACCAAGACGGGCGGGATCAACAAGGACGAGTCCTTCCGGCACGATGGCGGCATCCGGACGCTCCAAGTGCCTGCGTACACGGACGACATCGCCCTGCGGATCGTCAGGGCAGCCTCCGAACGGAACTAGCAGGCGATGCCGTCTGTCAGCGACTCCGACAATCCAGGCGCCCTGGGCGACCTGCAAAAACGTCGCCCCCCGGCTCCCATGGGCAATCACCGCGCCAAGATTCGTTGTTGAGACGGACGCACCTGGCGGTTATAATGGTCCTCGATGCAGGCTGAGAACGATATTCTGAGTTTGCTGGAAGCACAAAGCGCCCGATCGGCCAAAGAGATGAAACGCGCGGTGATTCTACAGCCTGGCGCGTTGGGCGACTGCATCCTGACCTTGCCCCTGGTCAAGCTGCTCAAAGAGGCCTTGGATCTGGGCGGGGTCGATCTCGTCGGCCACTCCGATTACGTCGGCATCCTGCCGGAGCGGAGCTGCGTCGACGGCATCCGCTCCCTCGAGTCGCTGGATCTGCACAGGCTGTTCGTGGAGCCGACCCGATTCGACCTGGCGGACCGGGACCCGCTCATCCACCTGTTCGCCGATTACTCGTGGATTATCACGTTCCTGGGTGAGCCGGGAAGCGACTTCGAGCAGAACCTGATCTTCACGGCCAATTGCAGCCGGAACGCAGAGGTGGTCACGCTGCCGCTCAAACCCCCGGCGGGCCACGCGCGGCACATCACCGAGTACCACACGGAACAACTCGCCCGCCAGAGCGGCCTGCCGCTTGAAAAGGCCAAGGTCGACAAGAAGGGCGTCCAAGTCCGGGTCGCCGACGCCGATCGCGACCGCGGCGTCGAGATGCTCGAACAGGCAGGCATCGACCTGGCCAAGAGACTCGTGGTGATTCAGCCGGGCAGCGGCGGGCGGCAGAAGTGCTGGCATCTGGAGAACTTCCTGAACGTCGCGAGAACGCTCCGCGGGCCCGAGGTCGAAGTGCTCTTTCTCCTGGGACCCGCGGAGGTGGAGCGACTTCGCCCGTCGGATAAGGTGCAGATTCACAGCGTGACTCGGTGTATCGCGCACCCGTCGCTGGCCGAAGTGGTGGGCCTGCTCAGTTGTGCCGACGCCTTCCTCGGCAACGACAGCGGCGTCACCCACCTGGCCGCCTGCATGGGATTGCGGACGATCGCCCTGTTCGGGCCCACCGACCCGGCCGTGTACCAGCCTCTCGGGCCGAGAGTCACGGTGGTCCAAGGCCAGCCGGAGGGTTTCGCCGACAAGGTGTCCGCCACACTCCAGCAGACCGTCCTGGACCACCTCGTCTTCTGACGCAAGCCATCGTCTCGACTGCGTTGTCCTGAGTCCTGCAAAGCGGGTTGACGCCCGCCCGGCAACCGGTATGATACGGTTTTTGGTCGTTCTTGACTTCGCGCTGGCTGGACATCTGCAATCGATGGATTCGATGGACAATTCGACCCAGAAACGAACGCTTCGTGAGATCGCCGAACACGTTGGCGGACAACTGTGCGGCGACCCGGACACGACTATCCTCGGGGCCTCAACGCTGAGCGAGGCCCGCGAGGGCGACATCAGTTTCCTCGTCAACCGCAAGTACACGAGGCAACTGGAGACCACGAGGGCCAGCGCCTTGATCGTCGGTCGGGAGATCCCGGAGGCCCGCGTGCCGCTGCTGGTGGTCGAGGATCCCTATTTCGCCTTCAGCCAGGTCCTGGTCCTCCTGTACGGCCAGCGCAAGCACCAGGTCGTGGGCATCAGCCCGCGTGCCGCGATCGCGCCGGACGCGCAGATCGGTGAGGACTGTCAGATCCACGATTTCGCGACCGTGGCGTCCGGCGTCCGGATCGGTCGGGGATGCGTAGTCTACCCGTGTGCGTACATCGGCGAGGGCGTCGAGATCGGCGACGACACCATCATCCACGCGAACGCGGTCGTCTATGAGAGATGTCGGATCGGCAGGCGGGTCCTCATCCACGCAAACTCGACGGTCGGAAGCGACGGGTTCGGCTTCGCCACCCACAATGGCGTACATCACAAGATCCCCCAGATCGGCGGGGTGATCGTCGAAGACGACGTGGAAATCGGCGCGTGCAGCAGCATCGAGCGAGGGACGCTCTCCGACACGGTCATCGGCCAGGGCAGCAAGCTGGGCGACCTCGTGACCATCGGTCACGGCACGCGAATCGGCCCGCACTGCCTCATCGTCGCGCAGGTGGGCATCGCGGGGTCCGCCACGCTCGGGCACCACTGCACCCTCGGAGGCCAGGTCGGCGTCGTCGGCCATATCGCCCTTGGCGACCATGTCACCGTCGCGGCGCAGGCGGGCGTCATCAACAATGTCGCGGATGGCCAGATCGTGGCCGGCGCCCCTGCTGTCGACATGAACCGGGCGCGGCGCGCATACGCCATGATCCCGTATCTGCCGCAGATCCGACAGGATATTCGGGATTTGCAGAACCAACTGGAGAAGATTGCAGCCGCTTTGGAGGCTCGGCCCACGGACTCGGCCGAGCCGCAGGATGTCGAGTGAGCGTTCTTCGATGCAACGAGGCCGGCGACAAGCCGCAGGTGGTCGGCCTGATCGCCGGGGGCGGCCGGCTGCCGTTCATGGTTGCCGCCGGCGCCAGACGGCGCGGTCTGCGGGTCGTTTGCGTTGGTCTGGCCGGGTACGTCGACGAGCCGCTGGCTCGCGAGGTGGACGTGTTCCAGCCCGTCGCGGTCGCGCGTCCGGGCAGTTGGATTCGCAAGCTCCGAAAGCACGGCGTAACCCGCGCCGTCATGGTCGGGCAGGTCACGAAGTCGCACTTGTTCACCCCGTGGCGAATCCTGCGATACCTGCCGGACTGGCGGGCCTTTCGCGTCTACTACTGGCGACTGCGAGGCAAATCGAAACAGACGGACACCCTGCTGTCGGCGCTGGCCGCAGAGCTGGCCAGCGGCGGCGTAGTCCTGGAGAACTCCACCATGTACTGCGAGGAATATCTTGCCGAGGCCGGCGTCATGACGCGACACAAGCCGGGGACACAGATCGAACACGACATCGAGTTCGGCTGGCCGCTGGCCAAGAAACTCGGCGAACTCGACATCGGCCAGGCGATCGCGGTCAAGGAACGGGAAGTGATCGCGGTCGAGGCCATTGAGGGGACCGCGGAAATGGTCAAGCGGGCGGGCCAGTTCTGCAAGGCCGGAGGCTGGACGCTAATCAAGACCGCCAAGCCGGCGCAGGACATGCGATTCGATGTGCCCTGCGTGGGGCCCCAGACCATCCGGGACCTGGCCGCCGGCGGGGGCAAGTGCCTCGTCGTCGAGGCGGGCAAAACCCTTGTCATCGACAAGCCGCAGACGTTGGCGCTCGCCGACGAGCTGGGGGTCTGCATTGTCGGATGGTGACGGCATTCGCAAGAGCGAGGCAATCGAAGCGATTCCATGACCAGCGACTGGGGACAGGCACAGAGCGATGACCCGACACAGGCGGATCTCTCCCGCATGGCGGATGAACTCGCCATGAGTCTGGACGGCGCCTCGTCGGTCGAGGCGCCCGCGCCGACGTGCATCGCACGATATGGCGAGGTCGCGAGGCAACTCTCCGGCGGTACGGGCACACCAGCCTGATTCGCTCGCTCTACGAGACGTTCGCCAGTTCGCGGGCCCGGCGAGACTGCGCCGCTCAGCGGCCCGCGTACATCTTCTCGTAGTACTGCTGATACTGGCCGGAGACGACGTTGGCGAGCCACTTCCCGTTGCCGAGATACCAGTCAATGGTCTTGGCGATGCCCTGCTCGAACGTAACGGAGGGCTTCCAGCCCAGTTGCGTGATGATCTTGCCCGCGTCGATGGCGTACCGGCGGTCGTGACCGGGCCGGTCCTTCACGTGGCGGATCAAACTCTGGGGCTTGTTGACCCGGCTCAGGATGATGTCGAGCACTTCGAGGTTCGTCTTCTCGTTGCAGCCGCCGATGTTGAAGATCTCGCCCGGCTCGGCCCGCTCCAATACCCGCCAGATGGCGGTGCAGTGGTCGTAGACGTAGAGCCAGTCGCGGACCTGCAGGCCGTCGCCGTAGACGGGCAGTTCCTTGTCGTGCAGGGCATTGTGGATCATCAGCGGGATCAGCTTCTCGGGGAACTGATACGGGCCGTAGTTGTTCGAGCACCGCGTGATGTTGTACTTGAGACCGAAGGTGTGCCCGAAGGCCCGGACCAGGTGGTCCGCCGCGGCTTTGCTCGCGGAATACGGCGAGTTCGGGCTCAACGGGGTCTGCTCGGTGAACTTGCCCTCGGACCCCAGCGATCCGTAGACTTCGTCCGTCGAGACCTGGAGGAATCGCTCGATCCCCTTGTCCCGGGCGACCTGAAGCAGCGTCAGGGTGCCGGTGACATTGGTCTCGATGAAGATCTTGGGACCCGTGATGGAGCGATCCACGTGGCTCTCGGCCGCGAAGTTGACGACCGTGTCGATCTCGTGCTCGTCGATCAGCCTCTCCACGAGAGGGCCGTCCAGGATGTCCCCGTGTACGAACTCGTACCGCTCGCAGTCCTGGACCTCCGCGAGGTTCTCCAGGTTGCCCGCGTAGGTCAGCCTGTCGAGATTCACGACGCGGATGTCGGGATGTTCCGCAAGCACCATCCGGACGAAGTTGCTCCCGATGAAGCCGGCGCCGCCTGTGACGAGAATACTCTTCATGGTAGTTGCCTCAAGTAGAGTTCCAGCGGCTCCTGCCAGGGCGCGATGGGCGCGTCCAGGAGGGCCTGGATCTTGCCGCAGTGGAAGCGGCTGTTCAGCGGCCGGGCGGCGGGCGACGGGTAGTCGGACGTCCGGCACCGCCGCAGGTCCACCGGTCGCGACAAACGATCGAAGACGAACGCCGCGACATCGTAGCGACTCGCGTACCCGGCGCTCGCAAAATGATAGAGCCCGGTGATCCGTCCTTCCATCATCCGACACGCGACCTTGGCCACCTCGGCGACCGCGGTCGGGGCGCCGACCTGGTCATCCACCACGGAGACGGCGCCGTTGGCCGTTGCACGCTGGATGAGCTTCGTGATGAAGTTGTTGCCGTTCGCGCCGTACGTCCACTCCAGACGGACGATGCAATGAGCACAGCCGCTGGCCTGCAGCAGCCTCTCGCCCGCCAGCTTGCTGCGACCATATTCGCTGATCGGATTCGGTTCGTCGGTTTCGACGTAGGGGCGGTCCAGCCGGCCGTCGAAGACGAAGTCCGTGCCGAAGTGCAGCACCCACTTGCCGCCCTTGCGAGCCACTTCGCCCAGGCGACCGACCGCCTCCGCGTTCACGCGATGCGCAAGCTGCGACTGGCTCTCGGCGCCGTCGACATTGGTGTACGCGGCGCAGTTGAGGATCACGTCGGCGCCGTCCGCCGCCTTTCTCAGATGCTCGATATCGGAAATGTCGAACTCGGGCAGATCGTGCACGCGGACCTCGTACCCGCGACGACGGCACGCTGCGGCCAATTCGGTCCCGAGCATACCCCGACCTCCGAGCAGGGCTACCACGTGCTTACCCATCCCGCCTCGTCCAATCGTAGGGAATGTCGTTGTCGTGCGGATGGGTGCGGAACTCATCCGGCTTCTTGCAGTCGTACGCCTCGGAGACGATGTTGACGATGTAGGCTTCCGTCTCGCTGACGCACATCCATCCGTGCTGCACGCCCGGTGGAATCCGCACCAGACCCGGACAGTGCTCCCCGAGATAGACCTCGTTGACGGTGCCATGGGTCGGCGACTCGGGCCTCGCGTCGTACAAGCCGACCTTCACCAGGCCGCGGATCACGTAGAAATGATCGAACTGCCTGGCGTGATAGTGCCATGCTTTCACCACGCCCGGGTAGGTCGTGGTGAAGTAGACCTGGCCGAACTGCTGGAACCAGGGATCGTCGTTGCGGAGGATCTCTCCGAGCCGGCCTCGCTCATCGGGAATCACCTTGGCCCGACGGACGCCCGCGCCCTCGATCAGACGACCGGTGCTGCGGACAATCAGCCCTTCGTCGACGAGAACAGCCTTCATGGGCAGTACTTGCTTGGTCATTTCGGCGGCTCCCGGATAACCAGTTCGTTGGCCCGGACCAGCGATTCAAACGTGCCGGCGTCCGTCCACCAGCCCTCCAGGAAGTCGCACCCCAGGCGGTTCTTGCGAACGTACCAGTTGTTCACGTCGGTGATCTCCAACTCTCCGCGGCCGGAGGGTTTGAGCATCCGAATGATGTCGAAGACTTCGCCGTCATAGAAGTAGATGCCGGTGATCGCATAGTCGGACTTGGGTTGCTTGGGCTTCTCCTCGATCCCGACGACCTTGCCGTCGCGGATCTCGGCCACGCCGAAGCGATGGGGATCAGAAACCTGTTTGAGCAGCACGCGAGCGCCGCCGCCCTGGGCGAGGAACCGCTCTGCGTGCGGCTTGAGATTCGACTGGAAGAGATTGTCGCCGAGGATCACCGCCAGCGGCTGCCCATTCGCGAAGTTCTCGGCCAGCCCGAGGGCCTGGGCAATCCCGCCGGCCTCGTCCTGGACCTTGTAGGTGAACCGGCAACCGAACTCCCGTCCCGAGCCGAGCGAACCGACCACGCTGCCCATGTGCTCGACGCCGGTCACAATCAGAATCTCCTCGATCCCGACGGAGGTGAGCTTCTCGATGGGGTAGTAGATCATCGGTTTGGAACCCACCGGGAGCAGGTGCTTGTTGGTCACTTTCGTCAACGGCCGCAGTCGCGAGCCGGTGCCGCCTGCGAGCACAACGCCTCTGAGACCCATAACGCGTTCTCCAATCCATAATGAACCGGCCAGATTCTATGCCTCGATCCGCAGGACGTCAAGGACGCCGGGAGGACCCTATGTCGGCACGATCTCTCGGACGCAGGGACGCACGCCGTCTGGTCGTTACCCACCTTATCGGCACCCCCCTGGAACGACTCCAGCAAAAACACAGCCGGTGGACCATCCCCCTGAACCTCGTGGTTTGCCGGAAACCGCGTCGTTTCTTATCTCTTACAGAGAGCGGTTCTCTACCCGTCGGGCGTCCGATGCGGCGTGAGACCGATAACTCGTGTCTGAGGCGGCGGATCTCACGGGGCCCTGTGTCGATTCTCGAGGACACACAGGATGTCCGCCTTGTCGCGTTTTTGATGTGGGAGGTCAGTTATGGCGCCGGCGTTTGAGGAGCATCCGTCACAGCAGGATCCGACCGCGCAGAAAGAACCGCTCGTGGACATCAACACCGAATCCACCCCGGCGGGCGAGTCGGGCGCACAGGTCAAACCGCGGCGCAAACGACTCTCCGACATCCAGGGTCAGACGGACGAAATATCCTGCGGTCCCAAACCCCAACGGCGGTGCCTGTCGGACGTCGCACAGGCCCAGATCGAGGGACCTTCGCCCGCGCGCCCGTCTCCCAGGACAAGACCTCGCCTGGCCGTCGCGCCTGCTCCGACCGCGGTGATGGAGATGCCCGACGATTCGGGCACGGTGCCTATCTATGACGGAGCGCCGGGCTGCACTGAGCCTGACGCGACGGCACCGGCCCCCCAGGATGCGACCGGCGTCGAGCAGCCGATCGCCGAACTGCAGGACAAACAGAGCTTCCCGGTAGCAGCCGCCGGCGGCCTGTTGGCCGCCGTAGTCGGAGCCATGCTGTGGGCTGTCGTCACCACCATGACGAACCTCCACATCGCCTGGATGGCGATCGTCGTGGGTCTGCTGGTCAGCAGCGTGGTCCGCGTGCTCGGGCGGGGGCTCGACAAGTCGTTCGGCTGGCTGGGCGCCGCGCTGGTCCTCCTCGGCTGCCTGCTCGGCAGCCATCTGACCAACTGCATGCTCATCGCGCGGGAGGCGGAACTCTCCACGACCGCTGTGCTGGCACGAGGCAATCCGCTCGCCATTGTCCGACTGACGATCGACACGTTCCATCCCCTGGACATTCTGTTCTACGGCTTGGCCGTCTACGAAGGCTATCGGCTCTCTTTCCAGCGAATCCCGAAGGTCCAGAGCGCGCAGCCTCTCACCACAGCCGGGGTTTGTCAGAAGGACGCGATTGACTTGTAGCATGCCCGCGAGGGCATATCTTCATAGGGAGAACAGTGTCCTGCGGCGCCGCCACGCGCCGCCCTTCTCGCCTCCCCAAGCCCATGTCCCCGCCGTGAGAGTGCCCATGCACCCCATCGCCCCCTCGTCCGGCAAAATGCCTTGACACTGCAATTTCCGGCCCGGATAATGCGTCTGTACTCATGGAATGCAGTTCAGATCGGGCATTTCTTGGAAAGGCCGCAGGATGAGCAGGGTCCGAAGCACGCGACGGGAGTTTCTCAGGAGTTCAGTAGCCCTCGGTGCGGGGATCGCGGCGGCTGGCCCACTCCAACGAATCCTGACGGCGGCCACGCCGGGATCGAAGATGAAGTTCGGGCTCGTCACCTACCTGTGGGGACAGGACTGGGACCTCCCGACGCTGATCGCCAACTGCGAGAAAACCGACGTGCTCGGCGTGGAGCTGCGAACGGAGCATGCCCACGGCGTCGAGGCCACCCTGACCGAGTCGCAGCGGCGCGACGTGAAGAAGCGATTCGCCGACAGCCGGGTGACGCTCGTCGGACTCGGAACGAACTTCGCATTCCATTATCCCGAGTCAGATCGTGTCGCGATGGACATCGAGGGCGCAAAACAGTACATCAAGCTCGCCTACGACTGCGGCGCATCGGGCGTGAAGGTCAAACCGAACGATCTGCCCAAGGGCGTGCCCTATGAGAAGACCATCGAACAGATCGGCCGATCTCTCAATGAGCTGGGCAAGTTCGCCGCCGACTTCCGTCAGCAGGTTCGTCTGGAGGTCCACGGCAGTTGTTCTCTCCTGCCGACGATCAAGGCCATCATGGACGTAGCGGATCATCCGAACGTCGCGGTGTGCTGGAACTGCAACGGCCAGGACCTCGAAGGCGAAGGGCTGGCCTACAACTTCAATCTCGTCCGGTCCCGATTCGGCGACACCGCCCACGTCCGCGAGTTGAATCTCAGCGACTACCCCTACCAGGAGCTGATGAACCTGCTCGTTGCGACGGACTACGAAGGCTGGGTCCTGCTCGAGGCAAGGACCAAGCCCGCGGACCGCGTCCAGGCGCTGGCCGAGCAGCGAGAGGTCTTCGAGCAAATGGTGGCCAAGGCCCAGGCAGGCGGCGCCTCCGCCGAGGGGGTCAAGCTCACCGAGAAGGACGACCGCGTCACGGTGGAGGTCAACGGCAACCTGTTCACCGAGTACCGCTTCAAGGAGCCACAGCGTCCCTTCTTTTATCCGGTGATTGGACCGACAGGCCAGCCGGTCATGCGCCATTGGCCGATAGAGGAAAACAATCCGGATGACGATCGTGATCATGTGCATCAGAAGTCCCTCTGGTTCACGCACGGCGCTGTCAATGGCATCGATTTCTGGTCGGACGGCAAGGGTAAGATCGTCCACGACAAGTTCATCGAGGTCAGTTCGGGCCCGAAGGTGGGCGTGATCGCCTCGCAGAACAAGTGGGTCGCCCCGGACGGCAAGGTCGTCTGCACGGACGTGCGGACGCACCGATTCTACAACACGCCCGGCGGACAGATCATGGACTTTGAGGTCACCATCCACGCCTCCAACGGCGAGGTGAAACTGGGCGATACGAAGGAGGGCTCCATGGCCATCCGCCTGACCCCGTCGATGCAACTGGCACCGACGAAAGCCATGAAATCCAGGGGCGAAGCGGCCAAGGGACACATCGTCAACAGCGAAGGCCAGACCGACGGCGACGCCTGGGGCAGGCGGGCGAAGTGGTGCGACTACTACGGTCCCGTCCAGGACCAGATCGTGGGCGTGGCGATCTTCGATCACCCGAGCAACCCTCGTCATCCGACGTGGTGGCACGTTCGGGACTACGGGCTGTTCGCAGTCAATCCCTTCGGCATCCACGACTTCGAGAAGAAACCCGCCGGCACGGGCGATCTGATCATTCCCGCCGGCGAGAGCGTGACATTCAAGTACCGTTTCTACTTCCATAAAGGCGACGACAAACAGGGCAACGTGGCAGAACGCTATGCCGAGTACGCCGCGAAGTAGAAGCAATTGATTATGGATGATGGATGATTGGTCATTGAAAGAGCAGTCCGGACTTCCTTTGAAATCATCAATCATCAATTATCGATCATCAATCAGAAAGGAAGAGCCATGAGCAAGTTGACGCGTCGTGATTTCATTCGCAGTTCGATGGCCGTGGGCGCCGGTCTGGCGATGGCCGGGCCGACCTCCCGCGTGCTCGGAGCCAACGACGACATCCGCCTGGGCATCATCGGTGTCGGCAGCCAGGGCGGCGGCCACATGGGCTACTTCAGCAAGATCCCCGGCGTACGCCTCGTGGCGATCTGCGACGCCGACCGCGACCACGTCGAGAAGAGGGCTGCAAATTTCGAGAAGGACAACGGCGTCAAGCTCCAGACCTATACCGACATGCGCGAACTGCTCGACAACAAGGAGATCGACGCGGTGACTTCCGCCACGCCAAACCACTGGCACGCCCTCACGACGGTCTGGGCCTGCCAGGCGGGCAAGGACATCTACATCGAGAAGCCCGCTTCCCACGAGATTTGGGAAGGGCGCAAGATGGTCGAGGCCGCCCGTAAGTACAATCGCATCGTCCAGATCGGCACGCAGAAGCGCTCCTCCGAGGCGCATCCCGCCGCATACCAGTGGATTCGCGAAGGCAATATCGGCAAGATCCTCTGGTCTCGCGGCTTCTGTTACAAGGGTCGAGGTCCCAACACCACCGGGATCGTCTACGGGACAAACGGGCCCAAGGCCGTCCCGGAGAGCGTGGACTACAACCGCTGGTGCGGACCGGCCGAGATGGTCCCGTTGTGCCGCACGGAACTACACTATGTCTGGCACTGGGTTTGGAACACCGGCAACGGCGACATCGGCAACCAGGGCCCCCACGAGATGGACATCGCCCGCTGGGCGCTGGGCGATCCGGGACTCCCGACGCGGTGCTTCAGCATCGGAGGCCGGTTCGGCGTCAGCCACGTCGGCGACGTCGGCGAGACGGCCAACACGCAGATCGCCTTCTTCGACTACAAGCCCGCGCCGCTGATCTTCGAAGTCCGCGGCCTGCCTCGCAAGAAGGACGACAGGGCCATGGATCATTTCCGCGGGACGCGCGTCGGCAATTGCCTTCAGTGCGAGGGCGGCTACTTCGTGTCCGACGACGGCGGCGGCTGGGTCTACGACAACGAAGGCAAGAAAATCCAGCAATTCAGCGGCCGCGGCGGCGCCGGGCACCATGAGAACTTCATCCAAGCCGTCCGCAGCCGCAAAGTGAGCGATCTGAATGCCGATATCGAGATCGGGCACTTGTCCGCTTCGCTGTGCCACATGGCCAACACGTCGTATCGCTTAGGCAAGAAGGCGACGGTCGACGAGATCAAGGCCGCCATCGGCGACAACCCGGAAATGATGGACTCGTTCAATCGGATGCTCGAACACTTGGCCGCCAACGAGGTGGATCTGAAGAAAGAGCCCATCACGCTAGGCCCGGTCCTGACGATGGACCCGCAGGCGGAGCGCTACGTCGGCGAGAACAGCGGCCTGGCGAACATGTTCATCAAACGCAACTACCGCGAGCCGTTCGTGATCCCGGAGAACGTCTGACGAATTGATGATTGATAAAGGATGATGGATGATTGAGAAGAGACGGTCCGACCTCTTTCTCCAATCATCCATCATCAATTATCCTTGATCCATTGGTGACGAATGAAGTTCGCACTCTGCAACGAGATGTTCGAGAACGCGCCGATGGCTCAGATCGCCTCGGTCGCGGCCCGGCTCGGCTATCACGGCATCGAGATCGCGCCGTTCACGCTCGGGCCCTCGGCGACGGAGATCCCGGCCGCCAAGCGCAAGGAGACCCGCAAGACCATCGAGGATCACGGCCTGGAAACGGTCGGCCTGCACTGGCTGTTCGCGGGCCCCAAGGGCCTGCACATGACCACGCCGGAGCAGACCACCTGGCAGCATACGCGGGATTACATGGCCGCCCTGCTGGACCTGTGCAGCGATCTCGGCGGCAAGGTCCTCGTCCTCGGCTCGCCTAAGCAGCGAAACGTCCTCAGTGTCGAGGGCGTCCCGCCCTCGGATCGCGGGCAGGATGCCCGCGACACGCCAGCCTACAGGGGTGCCTGGAGACGGGCGGTCGATCTGCTCGCTTCCGTGGTCGAACAGGCCGGAGAGTTGGGCCTAGCGATCTGCTTCGAGCCGCTGGCCCCTGCCGAGACAAACTTCATCAACACCGTGGAAGAAGGCATGAAGCTGGTCCGCGAGGTGAATCATCCAAGCTTGAAGATCCATCTCGACGTCAAGGCGATGTGTTCCGAGGGCAAGCCGGTCGCGGAGATCATCCACTCGGTAAAGGCCGAGGACGTGGGCCATTTCCACGTCAACGACGTGAACCTCTACGGCCCTGGCATGGGCGACGTCGATTATGCCCCCATCGCCCATGCGGTCCGCGACATCCGCTACGACAAGTGGCTCTCGGTCGAGGTCTTCAAGTACGACCCCGACCCCGAGACGATTGCGAAAAAGAGCATCGACTATCTCCGCCGATTCTGGCCATAACCAACGCATTTAGCAACCCGAACACCCACCCACGAGGCAGGCCCCGAAGCCTGCCTCGCTTGTTTCTCGAAGGGATCACAGGCAATAGCGGCGTGGATGGCACACCCTGTGACAGCGACCATCTGGAAATGGGGGTCGTCCCGCCGCCATGTGGTCTGTTTGGAGTTCCGCGTTTACGCGGTCCTGACCCGCCTGAAGGCGGAACTCTAAACCGTATCCGTGACCCTCATCCACCGTTTTCGGGGGGACGGCGCGCCACAGGGAGCGCCATGTTCCCCTATACGCGGCAGGCGAGACGCCTCTTCAGCGCCTTCTTGGCCCGGTGAAAATGGACGCGGGCCTTCTGCGGCGTCGTCTGCGTTCGTGCGGCGATCTCCGTATAGGGCAGGTCCTCGTAGCAACGGAGGTGCAGGATGTCCCGCTGCTGGTGGTTGAGCCGGGCGATGGCGGCGGAAACCTCCCGCAGCGTCTCCTCGCGAACCTGGGCATCCAGGGCGCTGATGTCACTGTCGCACGCATCGGGCTCGGCATCTCGCGAGACGAGCATCGTTCGTTCGTAAAGGAACTGCAACCGCCGCCGTCGGAGCCGGTTGCGAATCTTGCTCCAGGCAATCCGGTAAATCCAGGGCCAGAACCGTTCATCGTCCCGCAACGAGCCGAGCCGGCGGAGCATCGTCAGGAGCGTCTCCTGGACGATATCCTCCGCAGCATCGCGGTCCAGCGTGGTCCGCAACACAAAGGGGTACAGCCGTTCCCAGACGAGCACAGCCAATCGGCCCATCGCGATCTCGTCGCCCGATCGGGCACGCACAAGAAACTGAATGTATCCGCTACTATCGCACATCGGAGTAGTCCTCGCCTGTATAAGGCCGGCAATCCGACGGGAGTAACGGGAAAACGTGAAGCGTTGAGACGCTATCTCAAAACCGCACTCCAGTATGTCATTGCGAGTCGTGAAGCCGCTTCGCGGCGGGTAGGAGGAAGAAACGGGTTATAATAGGAGATTCGTAGGCTCCGACAGCTATGATCGAGGACTCATTGGTGCTGCGTGCCCGTTTGCGAGTC